>Ga0111538_10003127_pt1 | contig 23168 bp, 17 predicted proteins | sample SoiMethybrSBSTD1_FD_79669 | JGI IMG/M metagenome (GOLD analysis project Ga0111538, IMG submission 79669) | Bulk soil microbial communities from a Populus tree surrounding site in Tennessee, USA - Soil MetaG P. TD hybrid SBSTD1 (version 2)... | ecosystem: Environmental > Terrestrial > Soil >...
GCTTCTTTGCAAACAATCCAGGCTCCGTAACGTGGGTGTCCGATCGATGGGAGGAGTGGCACTTGACTGGGGGCATTGGCTTTTTTCAACAGCACATATGGAACGGAGATGCCGCAGCGGTCCTGCAAGGCCTCGAGGGCAAGTTTCGGGCCGACTCGTGGGCGGCGGTGTGGCAAAACAGTTCGAGCACCGCGCCGTCGTCCCTGGTGTCAAACAATCTCGATGTCTACAGAGCCTGGGGAGGTACCAGGGCCAGCGCCTTGTTCGTGGGCGTGCCCGGGGGATCGCATCATCCAAAAATCCGATCCATGACGACGCTGACCAAGAGAAACGGTTGTTCCTTGCAACACATGATGCCGGCGGATGAAGGGATTTGCTTTTTCACCTATCTGAGTGGCGACTTCTGGGGCACCTCCGAACGCGCTCGCATCGTCCAGACCTGGAATGGTTTGATCGGAAAGTACCAATGGGGACTGGAGGTCTGCGCCGGCACTACGCCAGAGATCAGCGCGCAGGCGGTCTGCTACGACTACAATCAGACGAACTGAACGAGCCGCCCAAATCAGCGCGAAAAAATGCCGAAAGGCGGGCGTGGCGCTAAGATCCTAGTCATGGGAGGGATCAATGCAGAATCAACCGGGGTTTGTTTCGGTGCCCGACGAGGCCCAGCGGCGTGCCGGGCTGGCGCCCGGCTGCGCCACACGCTGGGCACTTTGCCGGCCGCACCACTCCGACCGACGGCGGATTCTCTGCCCAAAGTTTGACGTCTTGCTTGAAGTAGACGATGCGTAGGCTGCTTCGGATTTCGATGGGGTCCGGAGCACGACAGGGGTTCCGTGGAAGGTTTGCCCCTGTCACCCTATTTCCGCGGGTGGCTTGATGCCGGTGCTCCGCCTCCGGGAGCGCCGACCTGCCGGAGATCCGCCGACCAGGGCGAGATCCGCGCAAAGCCCATCAGCTTCTTGGCCACCCGAACCCATCATGCTGCTTGAGCGAAACAGCGCCAGGATCCAGCTTCAACTGTGAGCGCTAACACTGAGCGGCGTGCTTCCTCGAGGGCTGCGTCCCCCTCCAGCAGCATCATCTCGGCGCGATCCGGTTTCGCTTCCTGCTGAGGGCGGGGATCCGGAGCGCGGTCCTGTGTTACAGTGACCAACACACATAAAAACGCGCCCTGGAAGGACCGTAACGTTCTCCATTTCAGTCGACGTCGAGACCCAGCGAATTCTGAAGCGCGAGGCGACGCGGTCGTATGGCGGGAACGTCAGTGCGCTGGTGGCAGCCATCGCCAAAGAAGCGAAGCGCCAGGCGGCGCTGGATTGGCTTCTAGCCGGGAGTGACATCAGCGACGATCAGCGTGCAGAATTCCTCGAAGAGCTCGAGGGCAAACGTCGCGCGAAGAAGCGGCGCGGCAGAGCCGCGTGACGGTTCGCCACATCACGCTCGATGCCGGTTCACTCATTGCGATCGAGCGCCGGAAACCGCGCGGCTTGTTGCTCCTGGATCTGGCAAAGCATCGTATGGCCCTGCTCCTCGTGCCGGTGCCCGTTGTGGTCGAGTGGTGGCGGTCGAGAACGGACGCGCGCGAACGCATACTGGACGCCGTAAGCGTCGAAGCTTTGTCGCTCGCGGACGCTTGCGCTGCCGGTGAGGCCCTCGCAAAGGTACGAATCAAGCGTGGGGAAAGGTCGCTGGCTATCGACGCGCTCGTCCTGGCATTTGCCGCGCGGCATGGGGGCGTGGTCTTTACCAGTGACGTCGAGGACCTCGAGCGAATCAAGGCAGCCCATTTCCCATCGGTACGTATCCTGGGTGTTTAGCTGCTTTCTGATCGCAATGAAGCCCGCCAACGGCGCGCCGCTCGATGCCTCGCGCAGGCGCCCAACCTTTTCGATCGTCGCGTTCTGCGCCGCAGCGTGGGCCGGCGCGCTGGAAATCCAGCCGCGTAGCACGACCCAAAAAAACGCCGGCGAAGCTTTCGCCTCGCCGGCGCTCTGACGCAGTTTCTCGTAAGCCGGGTTCTGTCGCTGCACGCAGTCGCCCGCGTGCAGCTGGCGGTCATTCCTCTGGGACGCGCGTCACCGCGCGCCTCGTGCGGCCTACCCAGGGGCTCGGGCGGGCTACCCTCAGACGCCCCTCTACGCGGCCTTGCTCCGGATGGGGTTTGCCGTGCCGCAACCGTTACCGATTGCGCGGTGGGCTCTTACTCCACCGTTTCACCCTTACCCGGCGCCGTTGCCGGCGACGGGCGGTTTGCTTTCTGTGGCACTCTCCTCGAGGTCTTCCTCACCGGGCGTTACCCGGCATCCTGCCCTGTGGAGCCCGGACTTTCCTCTCGATCGACGAGCGATCGAGCGATCGCCTGAGCTACTGCGGCGGAGCAAGTGTAGCGCAATATACTTTGCCCGTGGCCACCGCCCTGACCCTCCCGGAGAAGCGCCAGGCCTTTCGCGAGCGCTTCGAGCGCTTGCTGGCGGAGCAGGGCGTGGCGAGGATTCCGAGCTGGTTCGAGCCTCCGTGGCCGGAAGACGCGTCGATCGCCTCCTGGCTCGATCGCGAAACGCGGCGCTGCATGCGCGTCGACGAAGCTGCCGCGGGCGACCTCGAGCTTGATTTCTTCTTCAATGAGACCGGGCTCGAGCCGCTCAGGGAGCTGGTTTTTCGCGCTCGCGACGCTCATGAGTGCGCAGAGCTGGTGTTTCGAGTTTATCGACGTTGGTTCATCGAAAAGATCTCCGAGGATGTGCTGGACGCAGAGCTCGAGGCATTGCTCCCGAGCATCTGAATAAAAGGTCCCCCCTCTTTGCTTCCAACTTGCTCCGTCACGCGGACTCGGCGAGCGCGCGTTCGGTGAGCCGCGCGGGCACCGGTCGGTATGACTCGAAAGTCATGCTGAAGTTCCCGCGGCCCTGCGTGCGCGAGCGGAGGGCTCCCGCGTAACCGAAGAGCTCGGCCAGTGGGACCCGCGCCGTGACCACGTGCGCTGAGCCCTGAGCGTCGAACTCGAGTACCTGGCCACGCCGGGCCCCGAGATCGCCGACCACGTCGCCGCCGTGACCTGCAGGAACGCTGACCTCGACGCGCATCACCGGTTCGAGCAGAACCGGCGCCGCGCGGCGAGCCGCCTCCTTGAACGCCCGCGAGGCCGCGATCCGAAACGCGTTCTCGTTGGAGTCGTTGGAGTGAGCGGAGCCGCCGAGCAGGACGGCGCGAACGTCCAGGATCGGGTGGCCACCGAGCGGTCCGGTGCGCATGGCGTCGGCGATTCCCGCGCGAATGGCGGGAACGTACTCGCGCGGCACGTCCGCACCGCGGAGCTCGTCGATGAACACGAGGCCCTCGCCCGGCGCCGCCGGTCCGATGCGCAGCACGACGTGGGCGTATTGCCCGGGGCCGCCGGTCTGCTTCGAGAGCACGTATTCGTGTTCGAGCTCCTGCGTGAGCGCTTCGCGGTAGGCCACGCGCGGCCGTCCAGCACGGACTTCCACGCGGTGCACGTCCTTCAGGCGTTCGAGCGCGATCTGCAGATGCAGCTCTCCCAGGCCCGCAAGCACGAGCTGTCCGGACTCAGGATCGGTTTCGAGCCGGAGCGACGGATCGTCGTGGGTCAGACGCGCGAGCGCGCTGCCCAGCCGGTCGTGGTCGCGCTGCTGCTGCGGTTCGAGCGCGAGGCGCACCACGGCCTCCGGGAGCTGTACCGATTCGAGCACGATCGGCGCGCCCGGATCGGACAGCGTGTCGCCGGTCGCGGCGTCGAGACCGATGATGCCACCGATCTCGCCAGCGCCGAGCCGCGTCACGTCTTCCGAGCGATCCGCGAAGATGCGCAGAAGACGGCCGACCCGGCCCAGCTTGCCGGTCCGCGAATTGAAGAGCCGCATGCCGGTCTCGATCGTTCCCGAGTACACGCGCACCATGCCGAGCCGGCCGAAGCCGTGATGCATCAGCTTGAAGCACAGCGCACACGCGGGTCCTTCGAGCGACGGCGGGACGAGCGCGCCCGAATGCACGTCCTTGACCGGAGGCCTATCCGCCGGTGACGGTAGATAGTCGACGAAGGCGTCGAGCAACGGCACGACGCCGATCTGCTGCTTGGCCGAGCCGCAAATCACCGGCACGACCAGTCCGGCCAGGGTTGCTTCGCGCAGCACGCGTGCGATCGATTCGGCGGCCAGGGTGCCGCTTTCGCCGAGCTCGCGCCCGCATTCGGGGTCGAGATCGGCGCAAAGCGCACACAACCTGGCGCGTGCCTCATGGACCTCCGCAGGCACGTCCGAATTTCGCGGGGCGCGCACCAGATCGACGACGCCCGCGAGCTCGCGCTCGGCGCCGATCGGCCAGCACACGACGGCCGGCACCGCATCGAAGCGGCGTGCCAGCATGGCGACGGCTCGAGCGAAGTCGGCGCCCGGGCGGTCGAGCTTGTTCACGAAGCAGAGCCGCGGGACCTGGTAGCGGTTGGCTTTCTGCCACACGCTCTCGGTCTGCGGCTCCACGCCCGCGACGGCATCGAGCACCACGACGGCTCCGTCGAGCACGCGCAAGCTGCGTTCGACCTCTAGGCTGAAGTCGACGTGGCCCGGCGTGTCGATGAGCTCGATGCGGTGCTTGCGAAAGGCGCAGCTCACGCTGGCGGCGGCGATCGTGATGCCATGCCGGCGTTCGTGCGGATCGAAATCGGTAACGGTGTTTCCGTCGTGCACTTCTCCCAGCCCGCGCGTCTTGCCGGTGAGGTGCAGAATGCGTTCCGTCAAAGTGGTTTTGCCGGCATCGACGTGAGCGATGATGCCGATGTTTCTGAGTGCGAAGAGTTCTCGATTGTGGATCATGGCCATCACCTCCGAAAAGGCGGCCGTTGTTTGGACAAAAAGACGTGGAAGGGCGTTGCGGCGGAGCGCAGGGCGCACGCCGGCGACGCCACGGATGTGGCAGACAGACCAACGGCCGAGCGACACGCCGGCGCGCGATTCGGGCCGAAGATCGGCTCAACGGACGGGCGCGCGGCGCTCGGCGGCTAAAGCGATGCGGGGCAGACGCACAGCCACGCGTAGTCGCGTGTGCCGCGCCCTCCCGCCATGACGAGGGCCGGACGAACGACACCGCTGCTCGCCGTTTTGGCGAACGCGGTGCGCAACGTTGGAGTCGTGAACGACATCTCGGCCTCTACGAGCGCGGAACCTATAGCGCGGCGCTCGAATTGGCAACTGTTCCACGCCGAGGAACGGCGTAACGCGAGTCGTCACGCCAGGGGATCGAAGGAGACAGATACCCATGAAAATGTTCGCAAAGTTCGTCCCCGCTCTGGCCGTCGCCCTGGTCTTGCCGCTCAGCGCCGCCGCCGAGCCGCTGCCGAAGCCGATCGCCGACCTCGAGTGCCTGGTCGGCGCCTGGAAGGGCGGGGGCAAGGTGACGATAGGCAAGGACAAGGGAACCCTCGGCGCGACCTGGACCTGCAAGAGGACGTCCGCGAAGTTCGGCGTGCTTTGCACGCTCCGCGTCACCGGCGTTCCCGGCGTTCCGGTCTACGAGGAGACCGACCTGATGGGCTACGAGCCGAACACCAAGACCTACCACTGGTACTCGGTCACGAACGCGGGTGAAACGCACGATCACGTGGCGCGGGCTCCCGCGGGGAACACGGTCGAGTTCGTGTTCAACGGCACGCAGGAGGGCAAGCCTTTCAAGGAAGTGATCGTGATGTCGTTCTCGAACGACGCCAAGGCCGTCAGCGCCCGCGCCGAGACGTTTCTCGCCGGCGCCTCGACGAGCGTGTTCGAGCTCGCAATGCGCAAGTAAAGGTGGTGAGTCATGAACCAGCAGCAAGCCGAAACGATCGCGGCGGAACTGATCCGGTTCATCGAGACCGGAGTCGCGGCGGACGGGCTGTTCAGTTCCCGCGTGTTTTGCGACTTCACTTCGCCGCGCTGGCGCGAGCAGTGTGAGGGCATCGACTCGCTGGTGGCGCTGCGCCGCCGCGGTCATCCGGGGCCGAGTCGCGTTCCGCGCTTTCGTTGCGATCCGACACCGACCGGCTTCGTGCTCGAGATCGAGGAGGAGTGGGAGGGGGAAAGCAAAGGGGAGGGCGAGACCGAGGCCTGGTACTGCCGCGAACTCTTTCGCGCCGACGTCGCGGTCGGCAAGATCGCGACGCTGTCGGTGTACTGCACCGGTGACTGGGACCGAGAGCGCCGCGCGGAGCACGCCCGCGAGGTGCGCTTGCTTCGTCCGTGACGGCGGTGATAGGAGAGCGCAATGAACGGTCTTGCGCTCGTCGGTCGCGATCGCGAGATCGAGGCGCTGGATGGTGCGCTGACCGCAGCGTTGGGGGGAAGGCTGAGCGTTCTCATGCTGAGCGGCGAGCCGGGGATCGGGAAGACCCGATTGCTCGAGGAGCTGGCGAGGCGCGTCGTTGCTGCCGGGGGGGTCGCGGCCTGGGGCCGGACCTGGGAAGTCGGCCTGACCCCGTCATTCTGGCCCTGGATTCAGCTGCTCGACGGGCTCGAGACCGCGAATGATCGCTCCCCGGCGCTAGGCGACCTCGAAACGCACACCGACGCCGGTGCGCGCTTGGCCTGGTTCGGGCAGGTCCGGGCTTTCCTGCAGCGTCGTGCGGAAGCGGCGCCGATCGCGCTCTTGCTCGATGACCTCCACGCGGCGGATCCGTCTTCGCTACAGCTGCTCGAGTACCTATTCAAGGCGCTGGTCGGTCGCCGCGTGTTGTTCGCGCTTGCCGCGCGCGACAGCGACGCCAGTCCCGAGACCGCGAGCGCGCTCGGTCGAATCCAGCGCGGCGCATTGCGGCTGCCGTTGGCGCGGCTCAACGCGCCGGAGGTTCGAGCCCTGGTCGGCGACCGGGCAGACGCCGGGCGCGTGTTTGAGCTCAGCGAAGGCAATCCGCTGTTCGTCGAAGAGCTCGTAGCCTCACAGCAGAGCCGGGGCAAGCTCAGCTTGCCCGCGCTGTCGAGCGTGCGCGAGGTGATCCGCGGCCGTGTGGCGCGGCTGCCCGAGCCCACGCGAAGTGCGCTCTGCGCCGCAGCACTCTTGGGCCGAGACTTCCGCGGCAGCGTGCTCGCCGAGATGCTGGGCACGGAGGACGCGCTTCCGGTGCTCGAACCCGCGCTCGAAGTGGGCATGATCGCCATGACCAGTCCCGACCGCTTCAGATTCTCCCACGCACTGGTCGCCGAGGCGCTGAGCGAGGAGCTGACGTCGTCCGAGCGCGCCCACCTTCATTTGCACGCGGCGCGCGCCGTTGAGCGACACGAAGCCGGCGACACCAGCGCGATCGCGCATCACCTGCTGGCAGCTGGTCACCTGGCGGCGGAAGCGGCGGTGGGCGCCGCCGAGCGCGCGGCCGAGCAATGCCGGGCGCGGCTCGCGTTCGAAGATGCCGCGGCGCTGCTCGATCGAGCGCTCGAGGCGCTTGCGCTCGTGGCGCCGCGCGACGATCGGCGCCGCGCCGGCCTTTTGTGCGCGCGTGCCGAAGCCCTACAGCATGCCGCTCAGCACCCGCGAGCCACGGCGCTCTGCGACGAGGCGGCCGCGATCGCACGCCAGCTGGACGACGGCGAGCTGTTCGCGCGCATCGCGCTGACGCGCGGCCTCGAGTTTCGTTTCGGTCGGACCGATCCGCTGCTGGTTGCGATCCTGAGCGAAGCGCTGGACCGGCTCGGCGACGTCCCGGCACTGCGCGCGAAGCTCTTGGCGCGTCTGGCCGCGGCCGAGCAGCCGGCCCGCGATCCCCAGGAGCCGGTTGCGCGCGCACTCGAAGCGATCGAGCTCGCGCGCGCGCTCGATGCGAGAGATCGGCTCGAGGTGACCTACGTGGCAACCTCTGCGCTGGTCGACTACGTTCACGGCGAGTCGATCGAGCGCATCCATCACGAGGTCCTCGCGCTCGCCCGCGGCCGTGACCGCTGGATCACGGTGCACACGCGGCTCAGGCTGTGCTTCGCGGTGCTACAGCGCATCGATCGCTTCAGCTTCGACAAGGCCGTCGAGGCGTTCAGCGCCGAGGCCGCCGCGCTCGGGTTGCCGCAGTGGACCCGCTACACACACATGCTGGCGGCGCTCACGGCGACGCTGCAAGGCCGCTTTGCCGACGCCGAGCGCGAAGTCGTTCAGGCCGAAGCCCTCTCCGAGGCGCTCGGCGACACCGGTGCCCGCTTCATGATTGACGTGCACCGGGCGATGTCCGCTTCCGTGCGAACCGCGCCCATCGATCCGCGAACCCGCGCCACGATCGACAGCTACATCCCGGGCCGCGGTCCGATCCGCGCCTGGATTGCCGTCCAGGAGGGCGACTGCGAAGCGGCCCGGAGTGCGATGCGCGAGTTCGGAACCCGGCTACCGCTCGACCCGGACCTGCGCGCGATGCTGGCGGGCGCGATCGCCTTCGCCGGTGAGTCCGACCAGGCGGCGCAGGCTTACCTCGCGCTCGAGTCGAACCGCGGCGGCATCGTCATGGCGTCACTGGTCGGCGCGACGATCCTGGATCTCTACGATCGGCTACTGCTCGTTCTCGCGGCGCGGATCGAACGCTGGGACGTGATCGACGGGCACGCGGCTCGGGCGCTCGAGATCGCCGAAAAGCTGGGGAGCCCGGTCTGGGTGGCGCGCACGCGGGCGGACTGGGCCGACGCGCTCGAGCGCCGGGGCAGGGCAGGGGACGCGGAGCACGCGGCGGAGCTCCGCGCTCAAGCGCTCGAAGCTGCCGAGCGGCTTGAAATGCCCGGGCTGGCGACGCGCTGCCGCGCGGCGAACACGCCCGCGCACGCAAAACCCCGTGAGGAGTCGCCGCGCCCAATGCGCGTCGAGCTCGTCAGGCAAGGTGAGCTCTGGATCGTGAGCGGCTTCGGCGAAAAGGTCCACGTCAAGGACTCGCGCGGCCTACAGATGATCGCGCGCTTGATCGAAGAGCCGGGCAGCGCGCACCACGTGCTCGAGCTCAGCGGCGCGACTGCCGCCGTGGACGGCGGTGATGCAGGACCGGCGCTGGATGCGCGCGCCCGCAGCGAGTACCGCACGCGGCTCGCCGAGCTCGTGGCCGAGCGCGACGAGGCCGAGGGCTTCGGCGATCGCGGCCGGCTAGAGCGCGCGAACGCCGAGATCGAAGCGCTCACGGCCGAGCTCGAGCGCGCATTCGGGCTCGGCGGACGCGAACGCAAAGTCGGCGCCGCGAGCGAGCGGGCACGCAGCAACGTCCAGCGCCGGATCGCGCACGCGCTCGGTCAGATCCGCGCTGCCTCGCCGCGGCTCGGCGAACACCTCACCGCGGCGATCCGCACGGGGACGTACTGCAGCTACGAGCCCTCGACCTGAGCTTACGCCGCGTGGTCGAGATCCAAGCTGGTGCCCGATGCCCGAGAAATCTCGGTGATCCGGCTCTTCAGCTTGCGCTTGGCGCGGGCTTCGAGTTGGCGCGCTCGCTCGCGCGAGACACCGAGGCGCCGGCCGATTTCCGCCAGCGAGAGCTCGTCCTCCGCGTCCGCCATCAAACGGTTCTCGACGATGTAGCGTTCGCGCTTGTCGAGCCCGGCGATCGCGCTCTTGACCGCGTCTTTCACGTAGCCCTGCGTTTCGTTCGCGGCCGCGAGCTCCTCCTGGTCACGATCCTTCGAGGTCAGAGTGTCGCCCAGCGTCGCCGCAGAGTCGTCGAACAAGCGCTGGTCGATCGAAACGTCGCGCGCCTCGAGGCGGCGCAGCATGGTCGACAGCTTTTCGACCGGAAGATTCAGCTTCTCGGCCAGAAGCTGGTCGGCGTGTTCACCCTCGCCCACCTGATTGGCGATCCGCACGCGCTCGCGGCGCAGCTTGAAGAACATCTTGGAGCGCAAGGCGCCGGAACCGACACCGACCAAGCTCCAGGAGCGGATGATGTAGTTGAGGATGTACGCCCGGATCCAGTACGCGGCATAAGTGACGAAGCGATTGCCTCGCTCCGGCTCGAACTTGGAGAGGGCGTGGACCAGCCCGAAGTTGCCTTCGGCGATCAGATCCGCGAGCGGCAGCCCATAGCGGCGATACTTGAGCGCGATCGCGACGACGTAGCGGAGATGAGCGCGGACGAGCTTGTCGCGGGCGGTCTTGTTCCCCGTGTTCCGCCACTTCTGGGCGAGCTCCACCTCGGCTTCCCGCGAAAGCTGGGGGACTCCCTGAGCCATCGTGATGTATCGGGACACGGCGCTGTCGATCTCTCGTGCCATCGATGCCTGCTTTCCCCGGTGGCGCCGGGGCCGGTGTGCCTCCCAGGGTGACTCCCGGTTGGCGGAGCCCCGCTTTACAGCGTTCCCCTTAACTTTGGGGTGGACTCGAAAATCATTACGCGGCGACTCCCCGGTCGGTTCCACCTCCAGGTCACAAAGTTCAACGGTCCGAGAGAAAAAGCGTAGCCATTTGATTTTCAAAAAGAAAATCAGGCTCCCCTTTTCGTCGACCCCATCGAGCGGGGGCGTTTAGCCCCGCTATAAGCTCAGACCTGGAACGAAGAACCGCAGCCGCAGGTCCCACTCACGTTCGGGTTCCCGAACTTGAACCCCGACCCGTGCACCCCCTCCACGTAGTCGATCTCCGTTCCATCGAGGTATTGGTAGCTGAGGGGGTCGATGTAGAGGCGCACGCCGTTGGACTCGAACGTCTCGTCCATGTCGGTCGGTTTGTCCTCGAAATAGAGGTCGTACTGGAACCCGGCGCATCCGCCGCCGATCACGCGGAGCCTGAGGCCCTGCCCGTCGAGCCCCTCGCTCTGGGCGATGTCTTTGACTTTGGTGGCTGCCAGTTGGGTGATCGAAATCATCGCGGATCCTTTGCCTTGCGCGGAAAGTTGCACGCGCGCCGAAGCGCCGCGTCAACGGCGATTATAGAGCGTTGCCGAACGGTCCGCCAGAAGCCCCGAACGTGTTGACACGGGGGGAAAGCGCTGGGAATGCTGCCTGGGATGTTTCGCGGAAGCGTCAGCGTCCTTCGTTGGGGGCTCGTCATCGCAGGCTTGTTCGTTTCCAGCTGGGCCCTGGCCCAGGCGGCTCCACCGGGGGGTACGCCCGCCCCGCCTCCCCCGGCGCCCGGGTATTCTCCCGAAGCCCCGGCTACTGCGCCGCCGGCTGGAGCGCCGGGTGAGCCGGCGCCAGGTACGGCGCCCGCGGACCAGCCCGCGCCCGCCCCGACGCCACCTCCCCCGCCGCCACCTGCCGCCCCCGCGCCGCCGCCGAGCGCGCCGACCATCTACGTCGAGCAGCCGCCTCCAGGGCCGCCCGCCGCACCGCGCGGACGCCATCGCCACGACGGTTTCTACCTGCGCATGTCGCTCGGCATCGGGGGTCTGTCGGCGGATCGCAAGTACGACACGTCGTCTATCCCCAACTCGAAGTTGAGCGGTGGCGGACCGGGGTTCAACTTGTTGATTGGCGGCACACCGTCGCCCGGCTTTGCGCTCGGCGGCGGATTGTTGTGGAACGGCGTGCACAACCCAGAGGCCGAAGTGGGAGAAAGCACGTTCGACACGGAAGATGTCGACATCGCCACTTCCATGCTCGGCGTGTTCATCGACGGGTTTCCCGATCCGGAAGGCGGGCTGCACATCGGCGGCATGCTGGGTCTGGTCGGCTTTGAAGTGGCGGCCGACAACGACGCCTTGGACGAACAGACCGGCGGCTTGGGCGCGGCCGCCTGGATCGGGTACGGCGGCTGGGTCGGCTCCGACTGGTCACTGGGCGGCATGCTGCAGCTGACCGCCGCGGGAACCCGGCGCGACTTCACCCACAGCGACGGATCCGAGGTGGTCGAAGAGGTCGGCGTCGGGACGCTCAGCATCCTTTTCACCGCGCTCTACCACTGAGCGCGGGCGTCAGTCTCCGATCGCCCAGATCAGACCGGATCGGCAAGCCACGAGCATCCGGCGCGGTCCGGCCGGCGCGAGCGCGATCGGGTCGCTGCACGCGGCGCCCGCGGCGCTTTTGATCTCGCCCTCGGCGTTTACGACACCGGCGTCGAGTCCTGCCCGCACGAAGCCCACGCTGCCCTCGCCGTCGGTGAGCAGCGACGGCGCCGAACGAGTCTGCGCGGCAGCCACGCCGGCGTCACCGAGCGTGATCGCCGCGGGCTCGAGCGCCACGCGCAGCGTCTCGCGGCCGGTCGCGTCGTGTCCGAGCAAGAGGCCGTCGATCGACGCCACGCGTGAAGTGCCGGACGGCGTGATCGCCGGTGGGCCACGCAAGACCAGCGGACCATCGGGGATCCGCACGTGACGGGTCCCGGTTGCGAGCTTGAGCTCGATCAAGCGCGTGCGATCGACCACGGCGATCAAGCGCCCCGGAGCGCTGAGCGCCGCGCCGTCGATTTTTCCGCCGAAGCTTCCGCGAGGCGCGGGCCGATGCGGTGGCTTCCATTCGAGCACGTCGCCGCGCACGGTCACGAGCAGCAACGTCGCGCCGTCCCGCAGCACGCTGCGCACGTCGTCGTCGACCACCGAGCGCGCCACGATTTCGCCGCTGGCATCCAGGCGCAGCACGGCGCCACCGAGCGCGGCCAGAAGGCCTCCGTCGTCGAGCGGCAGCGGTGCGGCGAGCACGCTCGCGCCGGGCAACCCCAGCGTTTGCTTACGCGACAGCTTGCCCTTGGCGTCGAAAGCGGTGAGCTGGCCGCCGCTGCCGAGCGCGAGGCGCGAGCCGTCGCTCGTGAGCACCACGGCCGCTGGAGGCGCCGACAATCGTGCGCTCCACTCCAGCCGTCCGCGAGAATCGAGCTGACTCAGGTGCGGAGGGCTGCCGACGGCGACGATGCTGCCGCGCTGGTCGACCAGGAGCGAGTGATCGATCGTGCCCGGTACTCGGGCGCGCCAGAGTACGCGCGGTTGTCGGGGCAACGGCGCCTGGGCCCGGCCGCTGCGCGCCGCATCGATGCCTTCCATGGGCGCGGGTCCCGCCGGGTTGCCGACGGAGAAGTGCAGCGGCAGCGTCGGATCGAGCGGTTCCGCGCGAACACCCGCGAAAACCGCAAAGCAGACCAGCCCCGCGGCTGCGAGCGCCGGCAGCAGCGCGGCCCCGAGCCTCACTTCGGCGCCTGCACCACGAAGTCAGCGGTCACTTCGGGAATCTTGGTGCCGGTGCGCGGCCCGTCGACCGCTCCCGCCAGTTGCCCGCAGACGGTGATCCGATCGCGGCGCTGGAGCGTGAGCTGAGCGCCGTGGACGACGCGCGCCAGGCACGGCGGCGCCTGACACCCGGTGCGCACGTCGAGCAGAATCACCGAGCTGTAGGCCTCGGTTTTCACCTCGTTGACCTCGCCGTCGAGCGCCACGAGATTGCCGCGCTTGTGCTCGAGGTCGGAGGCCAGCTCGCTGTAAGAGGTGGTGGCGCGGGCCTTGAAAGCCTTCGCCTCGTCGGTCAGGCTGGCGACTCGGCGCACGCGAATCGGGACCAAGCGCGGCGCGTGGTTGGGAGCGCTGGCGCGGAGCACGATGCTGGTCTCGCCGACCGATGACACCGTCATCGGCTGTGCGAAACGCCCGGCCGCATCGACGGTGATCGGGCGATCGGCCACGGTGACGGTGCCGCCTCGCAGCGTGCGGCCGGCCAGCATGAACGTGGGCTGATCGACGACGATGCTGCTGCCCGGTGCCTCGATCGCGAGCGGGACGATGCCAATGCGAAACGTGATTTCGCCATTCTGCGGCTGCCCGCCCGGCGCCGTCACCACGTAAGCGAGCCGGCGCTCGAGCGTGGTCGTGGTGTTCGCTGTACCGGTGAGATCGTCGTGCACGTCGGCGGCGTGGCGGCCTTTGCCCTCGGCATCGAGCTTGACGACGTTGCCGTCGACGACCACGGCCGTGTCCTTCAGCGCGGTGATTTCGACCAGCAGCTTGGGACGCGGCTCGCTCAGACTCGAAAGGTCTCCGCGCACGCGATAGTCGACCGACACCTCGAGCTTCACTTCGCGGGCCGAGCGCGAGCCCGGGCGCGTGATCGCGACCACGAGCTCGTTCTTGCCGACGCCGAGCGGCCGCTCGAGCGGTAAGGTCGCGCGGCTCGCGCGAAAGACGGCGGATGCGGCGCCGAGTGCGGCAACCGTCCCGTCGGGGCACTTCTCGCAGGTGAGATCGAGCGTCTCGTGGCCGTCCTTGGTCGTGGAAAGCTGAGCTTGAATCGGGCCCACGCCGCGAAGGAAAAGTACGACCGCCACCACTGCCGCCGCGAGCAACACGAGCGCGAGCAGCACGCTCACGATCGCAGCCACGGTCATGCCGCGGCGGGGCGGGGCCGGCTCCGATGCGTACGGCACCGCAACGGGAGCGGCGGGCGGCGGCGACGAGCTCGGGTTGGCGTAACCGGGCACCGCAGGCGGTGGTGGCGTGGGCGTCGGGTCCGGCGTCGGCGTGCCCGAGGGCAAAGGTTTGGTCGAATGGGGACGACTCTTCGCGACTCCTGGATTGAGCGGCGCGATACCGGGGACCGCGACGCCCATGATCGTCTTGTGCTGGGAGGCCACCGGCTGTCCCTGAGCGGGCGGCGGCTTCGGCCCGGGGTTCGGCCCGCTGACCTCGGGCGGCGCAGCCATTCCAATCACCGTCTTTGCCGCAGGTCTCGGCTCCAGGGGGCCGGGCGGTGGCGGATCGGAGCGCGGCATACCGAGCATCGTCTTCTTGCCCTGGAGCGCTGCTGGAGCCGGCGGAGCCGCGGGCGTCGGCGCCGGAGGTGGAGTTGGCCCGACCGGCGACAGCCCGAGCAGCGTCTGCTTGCCACGGGCCTTCTCGGCGGCAGGAGTAGGCGTCGCGGTAGGGGCAGCTTCCGGTTTGGGTGCGATCGGCAGCGTGAGCCCCAAGGGGCGCGTGAGCGCCTGCCGCGGAGCGACGGACTCCGGCAGCGGCCCGCCGCACGCCGCACACGTTCGCCGTGAGGAGGCGTTTTCGGTACCGCAGCGGGGGCAAGCCGACATCGGGTGCCCGCCACTTTAGCGAGCCTGCTCGCGTTCGACCATTCGAGCTTCTCCGAGCGTCCAGAACCGGCGGTCCGGTAGGGAAATGCCCCGGCGGATTCCCCGGTTGCTTGCAAGGTCCTTGTCCAAAAACCGGCGGCTCCTATATGGGAAAAACGCCCGGTCATGCTCGCGAAACGCATCATTCCCTGCCTGGACGTCCGAAATGGCCGCGTGGTCAAAGGGGTCAACTTCCTCGACATCCGCGATGCCGGCGATCCGGTGGAGTGCGCGCGCCGCTACGACGCGGAGGGCGCCGACGAGATCACGTTCCTGGACATCACCGCATCCCACGAGCAGCGGCCTGCGATCCTCGACGTCGTCGAGCGCACGGCAGAGGTGGTTTTCACGCCGCTGACGGTCGGCGGCGGCGTGAAGAGCAAATCGGACGTTCAGGCGCTGCTGCAAGCGGGGGCCGACAAGGTGAGCATCAACACCGCGGCGGTGAATCACCCCGAGCTGATCGCGGAGGTCGCAGCGTCGTGGGGCGCGCAGGCCTTGGTGGTCGCGATCGACGCCAAGCGCCGGCCGGGCGGAGGCTGGGAGGTGTTCACCCATGGCGGCCGCACGCCGACCGGTATCGATGCCGTCGAGTGGGCGGCGAAGTCGGCGGAGCTCGGCGCAGGGGAGATCCTGTTGACGAGCATGGATCGCGACGGCACAAAGCTCGGCTACGACATCGAGCTTTTGCGCGCGGTCGTGAGCGCGGTGACGGTTCCGGTGATCGCCTCGGGCGGCGTCGGTGAGCTCGAGCACCTGCGGCAAGGCTTGGCCGAGGGCGGCGCGGACGCCGCGCTCGCGGCGTCGATCTTCCACGACGGCATCCACTCGATCGGGGAAGCCAAGAATTTTCTGCGCGATGCCGGCGTGATCGTGCGCGAGGCGAGTGCATGAGCCTGACCTTGCTCGAAGTCGTCGCCGCGGTGCGGGCCCGACGCGCGTCGCTCAGCGCCGAGACCGTCGGATACCTGCTGCTCGGAGTCGCCGACCACCTGATCACGGTCCCGCGCGAGGTCGGCGCCGAAGACGTGTTTCTCGGCGAAGAAGGCGCTTTGAGGATCGGAGCCGGCAGGCCGGCGGACGCCGACCGCAGCGAGCGAGCGCTGCGCGAGTTGCTCGACGCGCTGCTCGGCGTCGCGAGCACGGCAACACCGGCGCTCGCGCGGATCGGCAGGCGCCCGAGCGGGGTCGGGATCGAGGGACTTTTGCGCGAGCTCGAGGCCGCGCTGATTCCGGTCAATCGGGCCGCGGCTCAGCGAGCGCTGAACCGCCTCTATCGGGATGCGCAGCGCGCGGCTCGAACCACGGCGCTGGACGTCGCGCAGGCTCAAGCCTGGCTGAAACGGTCGGCGCCGCCGAGCGCGCCGGTTCCGGTGGTCGAGGTTGCGTCACCGCCGCCTCTCCCGCACGTGCCGTACGAGAGTCCGGTCGTCGCGCTGGACGTCACGCCCTCGCGGCCCCGTCCGAGCCCCCGCCCGCCGCCGCTTCCGGAAGCGACTCCGCGGCCGCCCCCGCTTCCCGATCAGCGACCAGCCTTCGAATCCCTGACGCGCCCGGAACCGGTCCTGGTTCGAGCGGCGGCGCGAGCGCAATCGGGGACGCTCGCCGCTGATGTGGGCATCCCGCATCTTTTCGTGGGCACACCTCGACTCGGGACCTTCGTCGCGCCGTTGGTGCACTCGGTACCCGCGGAGTTGCAAGAGCCGGCGATCGAGCTGGAAGCGGGAGAGGTGACGGAGCGGACTCCCGAGGTGGCAACGGAGCCTCCGGTTCTCGTCATCACGGCGCCGATGCCGCCTTGTGCGGAAGAGCCGCGGTGGAGCGCTCTGCCGCAGCCCGAACCGCCGCCCGCGGCGGCCGAACCGGAGCCGATGCTCGCGGCGGCCGAACCAGAGCCGATGCTCGCAGCGGCCGAACCAGAGCCGATGCTCGCGGCGGCCGAACCAGAGCCGATGCTCGCAGCGGCCGAACCAGAGCCGATGCTCGCGCCGCCACCGGAGCCCGCGGAGCCAGAACTGGAGGACGCGAGCGCGGAGCTAGCGAGCGTCGTCGTGGAGGCTCTTGCAGAAGATTCCGAGCCGCTCGCCGTCGCCAGCGAGCTCGAGAGCCTGGACGACGAGATCATGATCGTCGTCGACAGCGAGCTTACGCCGGTGCCGGAAGGCGAAGCCATCGACGCCGCAGAAGCGGCGCTGCCGGCCGAAGCCGACCTTGCAGCCGCCGAAAGCGCGCCGGCACCCGAAGCTGAGCCCGAGGCCGAGACGCGCTGGTGGAGCTCGCCCGAGCCCCCCGAGCTCGAGGTGGCTGCGGAACCCGAGCCCGAGCCCGTGTTCGCGACGGTCGAAGCCGAGCCGGAACCGGTTCCGTCGTTTCCTGCGCTCGAAATGCCTTCACCGCCGCCGGCCGCGATCTTCGAACCCACGCCGCTGCCCGAAGTCGATCTGTCGGCGGTGGAAGAGGCGCGTCATGCGCACGCTTCACCAGAGCCCTCGCCGTTCGACGAAGCGGTGCTCGAGGCCGCTGCAGCCGAATACGCCGCGATCGCCGAGACGGCGTCGAGTCCGCTGCCGGCGCCTGCCGGGAACGAGCAGGACTTCGTAGAGACCGGATGGACGCCGGCTCCCGAGCCGATCGCGCCAATCGCCCCGATTCCCGAGCCGATCCAGGTGGCAGAACCGACGCCCGAGCCGGTCCCATTGGCAGCGACTCCGGAAACCGAGGCCGAGGTGCGCTCCGAAGACTTGCCGCCGCCTGCGCCCGCGCCGTCGCGCTTTCCACCCCGGCGCAGCGACGTGAGCGAGCTCCTGCGTGGCTTTGCCGTGACCGAGGCGCGGAGCGATCGCGAGCTGTGTCGCGACTTGAAGCTGCTCGCGGGCGTAGATCTCACGCCGCTTCCCGGGACCACCACGCTGCGCTGAGGCGCTGGTGGGAAGCGGTTGCGAGCGGCGCCCGCGCTGTGCGATTCTCGGTGCCATGCATGATCAGGACATGGCGATTCTGAAGGGGCTGATCAGCGTTGCCTGGGCCGACGGGCGCATGGCCGACGAAGAGATGGAAGTGATCGAGGCGCTGCTCCAGGCGTTCGGATCGACGCCTAGCGAGGCCACCGAGGTGCGGAACTACTCCAAGGTCGAGCGCACACTCTCGGACATCCCGATCACCGACCTGAGCGCCGACGATCGGCGCGTCTTGCTGCAGCACGCGGTGCTGCTCACGTTCATCGACGGCGAACAGCACGCGAAGGAAAAGAAGATCATCGAGGACCTGTGCGAGTCCTTGCGCATTCCTTCGGTCGAGGCCAAAGGGATTGTCGCGGCGGCGGAAGAGCGCGCCAAAAGCTTCTTACATCTGCTCAAGTAGCGCGTTGGGACTGAGTCCGTAAGCGCTCGATTTCCTTGAGCAGCGCGATCGGGCTGAATGGCTTCGTGTAATAGGCGTTCGCGCCGGCCTCCGAGGCTTTGGCTCGGGATTCAGCGTCGTCGAGCGCGCTGATCACGACCACGGGCACCCGTTTGGTCATCGGATCGCTGCGCAGCCTGCGGCAAACCTCGAAGCCGTCGTACTGGCCAGGGAGCATGAGATCCAGCAGCACCAGATCCGGAGGCTCGGTCATTGCGACGTCGATCGCCTTGGTTCCCGAGGCGACGGCCGTGACCTGGTAACCCCGTGCCTGCACCAGGGCCTCGATCATGCGGCGAATCGAGTCTTGATCCTCCACAACGAGGATACGCATCAGGCCAATCATACAGAGGATTTCCGTCCGCTGCTGCGGCAAAAACAAACGCCCTGTCTCGTTTGTCGGTTGGGGCCGCGGTCCCGTTTTCGGTTGGGGCCCCGGCCCCAACCGGTCCCGGCTATCTGGTTTGTTGGTTGGGGCCCCGGCCCCAACCGGTCCCGGCGTCTCCCGACCCCAACCTTATTGAACTGTCGCGGCGCGGAAGCGGGCGGCCACGAAGGTATGGCCCGAGGCCTCGCCGAACGACAACGGTGCGCCGAGGTACGCAGCGGCGGTGGCGGCGATGAGCAGGGCCGGGCCCGCCGGACGTCCGATGCTGGTCGGGTCCAAGCGATAGGCGAGCAAATCGGCTCGGGCGTTTTCGGGAACCGAGGGGCCACCATCGTCGACGCGCAGCTCGAATCCGCCCTCGATCGCCCTCATCCGCAAGGCCACTCCCGAGTCGCGCGGCGTGGCGGCAATCGCCTGATCGAGCACCGAGCGCAGCATCAGCGTCAAGGCGCGGGGACGCACCGAGGTTTCGGCGACCCCGGGCAAGTCGATCGTGAGCTTGACGCCGTGACGCGCGGCCCGGGCTTCGGCGGCGCTCGCCACTTCGCGCGCAAGATCGGCAATGTTGACCCGCGTCGGGGCTTCCTGGCGCGGACATTCGGCGACCCGGCGCAGCTCGCCCAAAAGCTCCATGCCGTCGGAGAACCGCTGCAGGACCGGTTGCGCCATCGAAGGCGTGTAAGTGAGCTGCTGTCCGGCGGCGCGAATATCGCTGCGCAGCCCCTCGAGCCAGCCGCCGAGCAAGCGCAGCAGTGCCGCGCAGGTGCCGACCAGCAGATCGAAGCGAGCGGCCGCGACGTCGGCATCCGGGACCTGGTCGCGCTCGCTCGGCAGATCGCCGGTGGCGAAGACCGCCGCGAGCTCGCGAGCGTAGGCCTCGCCGAGCTGCTGCGCTTGTTCGAGCTCCTTGCGCAGCTCGACGACCTCGCGCTGATCGCTGGCACCATCGGCTGGCAGCAGCACGCTCTGCATGCCGCCCTCGAGCTCGAGCTGTCCGCCGTAACGCGTCGCCATCCGGCTGAGCCAACGGCGCTCGAGCTCCGCGCTCGCCGACGTGTCGGGTCCGAGGGCGACGCTGATGCGCACCCAGTGGTCCTGGCGCCGGATGTGCACCTCGGGCGCCGCGCTCACGGCCGGCTCCGTGGGGTTGCCGTGCGTCTGGCCGACCAACAAAAGCAGCATCCGGCTGAGCTCGGCTTCCTCGCCGAAGACCTCGGTCCCGGCGCCCGGCTCCATGACGATCCGAGCATTCGGCGCGAGCTGGCAGAGCAGCGCCGCGAGATCGATCCGGCCGCGCCGCGCCCGGGAAGGGGGTCCGGACTGGAGCTCGCTCAGGCGATTGATCGCGTCGTCGAGCGTGTCGAGCGTGGTTTCGACGGATGCGTCGCTTTGCCGGATCTCGACGCCCAGCGGCTGCTTGAGCTGCGTCACACCTTCGCGCAGGGCTTTGGCCGCACCGCGCGCTTCTTGGGCGAGCAGCCAGCTCAGCTCTTGCCGTGTGAGTCGTTCTTGCGACACCGCTCCTCATGATACGCCTTGGCGCCACCGGCGAACATTGTCTTTCGGTCAGCCACGTTCCTTGCCGCTCGGAGGTGTCCGCGCAAGGCTTTGGGCCGATGTGGGCAAATCGGCGCCTCCTCGGCTGGTGCGCCCTCTTGCTGGGCGTGGCACTCGGTTGCGGCGGACCTTCCCCGGTGAGCCCCTTCGTCGAGCGGGATACCGACGCAGGAGCCACCGATGCGGGAACCGACCGTGATGCGCGCGACGTCGGGTTTCCGGCGACCGACGCCGCGCCGGACGCGGACCCCACGCTCGGGGGGCCGTGCCTCGACGATGGTCAGTGTGACGACGGCGTTGCTTGCACCACCGATCGCTGTGACAAGGACTTCGAGCGCTGTCGCAGCGTCCCGGACGACGGCGCTTGCCAAGACAGCGTCTTTTGCGACGGCCTCGAAGTGTGTGACCCAAAGCTCGGCTGTCTCGAGGGCGAGCCGGTTACCTGCAACGACAACTACGTTTGCACGATCGACGCGTGCGTCGAGGCGACGCACGGTTGTACCCACTCGCCGCGCGACGCCGACGGCGACGGCGACCCGGTGTGGAACTGCGGCGATGGCACCGACTGCAACGACACGAATTCGCAGGTCAGCGGGCTTGCTCCGGAAATCTGTGACAACGACGTGGACGACGATTGCGACGGCAACGTCGACGAGGCCGACGGTTGCGTCAGCTCCAACTACGACACCTGTGTCGAGCCGCTGCTGGTAACGGCCCCTGGGCGCTACGTGGTGTCGACCGCCGGGGCGCGCCCCGATTACGCGGCGACTTGCGCCGGCAGCGGCGGCTCGTGGCGCGACGTCGTGGTTGCGCTCACCGTTCCCGAGGGCCCGCCGCTCGACGTGGACGTGACCGGCGTCGCGTCCGGGTTGTCGTTCGCGCTGGCCGCAGCGGGGAAGTGCGGCGACGCGTCGAGTGAGCTCGGTTGCCAGGGCGCGGTCCAGGCTGCATCCGGTGGAGGCGTGGCGCGGCTGCTGTTGCGCGGGCTGAAACCCGGCAACTACCCGCTCTACGTATTTTCGACCGCGAACCTGACGATCACGCTCGACATCGACTTCGTACCGGCGGCGCCCGCGCCGACCAACGAAACCTGTGGCACGGCGCTGCCGCTCGCGCCGGGCGTGCACAGCGTGGTGCCGGTGATCGACGCCGCACGCGATCTCGAGTCGCGCTGCATTCGCCAGACCGGCGAGCTCGTCTACTACTTCGATCTGAACGAGGCGCGCGACGTGCACGTCCATGCCGTTTCGGTCGACGGCCGCGGGCATCCGTCGCTCTCGCTGCGGCGTGCAAACTGCAGCGCGGCCGACGACGAGATGTTCTGCCAGAGCGCGCCACAAGCCCACGTTTTCGGGCGGGCGCTCGGCCCGGGTCGCTTCTACGTCGCGCTGTCGGCCACCGCGCCGACCGGCGTCGATCTGGTGCTCGAGCTCGCTCCGCCGACACAGCCGCCCGCGGACGAGAATTGCCAGAGCCAGCTCTCGCTCACGCCCAATCGCACCCTCGACGTGCCGCTCGTCGACCACCTCGACGATCTTCAGGTCGGCTGCCTGCTCGGGGCGCGCGACGCGGCGTACACGCTCGCGATCGGCGCGCGTTCGGACGTGCTCCTGGTGGAGCGGATCACGCGCGGTGATACCGGCGGGTTGAGTCTGGCGCGCCCGCCCTGCGCGTCGGCGAGCGACGTGCTCGCTTGCTCGACCTCGGCCACGAGCCCCGTGCGCACGCTGGTCCACGACGTTGCGCCGGGTAGCTACCGCGTGATCGGCGAAGCCACGGTCGGCGGTGCGACGCAGCTCAGCGCCTTCGTGCGGCCGGCTGCGCCGCCGGTGTTCGTCGCGCTCGCGGACGATTGCGCGGACGCCGTGCGCATCCCGGAAACCGGCGGCGCTTTTCAAGGCAACACCGCGAACGCGAGTGCCGGCTCCTCCGCGGGTTGCGACGGCACGGTCGACACACCGGCTGGTGCGCCCGACCAGTTTCTGGTTCTCGATCTGAGCGCTCCGCGGCGCGTGATCTTCGATATGCAGGGCAGCGAGTATCAGACGCTGCTCGATGTGCGGCGCGGGCCGAGCTGTCCCGGGCAAGAAATCCCGCTTGCCTGCGCCGCGGGTTACTCGAGCGATCGCAGCTATCTCGACCTGTCGCTCTCCGCCGGGCGTTACTACGTTCAGATCGACGGTTACTCTGGAGCCTCCGGCGCGTGGAAGCTCGACGTGTTCGTTGTGGAGCCGTAGCTCGCAGAGACCTTGCGTGATCTTACGCCGCGGTGCGGCATCCCGCCGCGCATGCGAGCTCCAAGTGTCGAACGTCACTCGAGTTCTCCTGCGAGAACTAGCGGAGCCAAAGAAGAGGAGTTAGCGTGGTCGGCTTGACGCGTCGCACCGCCATTGGCGCCGCGATCTTCGTGGCAGGGTCGATGCTCGGCACAACCGCCGAAGCAGCGCCGGCGCGCGGTTTGCGTCCGGCGCCCGCCCGCACCCACGAGCTGCGTGCTCCGGAGGCGCCCCTCACTGCCCGTCTGTCGCGAGGAGAGCGCGAGGCGCTGCTCGCCGGTGGTTCGGTCGAGCGGCCGCTCGTGTTCGAGCGGTCCGCGTCGCGCTATGTGGGCGGGGTTGCTTACCAGCTCGTCCGCGCCAGTCCCGAAGAGGTGCTCGCAACCCTGCAGAGCATCGAGAGCCTGCCGCAGGCCCTGCCGCGCACCAAGCGGGCCAAGCTCGTCGCCGCCGAAGGGCGCTACGCGCGGGTCGAGCTGGTGCAAGGGACGAGCATGGTCGACGCCACCTATACGGTTCACTTGCTGCGTGATCCGAAGCGTGACGAGCTGAAGTTCTGGCTCGATCGCGGGCGCCCCCAC
>Ga0111538_10003128_pt1 | contig 23157 bp, 10 predicted proteins | sample SoiMethybrSBSTD1_FD_79669 | JGI IMG/M metagenome (GOLD analysis project Ga0111538, IMG submission 79669) | Bulk soil microbial communities from a Populus tree surrounding site in Tennessee, USA - Soil MetaG P. TD hybrid SBSTD1 (version 2)... | ecosystem: Environmental > Terrestrial > Soil >...
CGCCGGAACGACCGGCGCGGGTGGCAGCGCCACCGCCGGAACGACCGGCACCGCCGGCGCGACCGGCGCGGGCGGCACCGCGGGGACGACCGGCGCGGGCGGCACCGCCGGATCGACCGTGGTTTGCACGACAGGCACTGGCGGCGCGGCTGGCGGCGCCGGCGCGACAGGCACCGGCGGTGGCGCCGGCGCGGGCGGCGCCGCCGGACGCGGCGGCACGGGCGGCAACGCCGGCGCGACAGGCAGCGGCGGCGCGGCTGGCGGCGCCGGCGCGACAGGCAGCGGCGGCGCGGCTGGCACGACAGCCACCGGCGGCGCGGCTGGCGGCGCGGCAGGCAGCGGCGGCGCGGCTGGCACCGGCGGCGCGGCTGGCGGCGGCGGCGCCACCGGCACTGGCGGCGCGGCTGGCGCACCGCCGACCTGCCAGGAAATTCCGTCTCTCGCGACGGGGAGCACGACGTTCACCGCCACGAGCAGCGAGTTCGCGTCGTGCGCGGCGATCCCCGCCGAGCGCACCTGCGATGCGAAGCCGTTTCCCCAGGGCAGCTCGCCCGCTCTCACGTGGACCGCGGGTCCGACCGGGACGATGAGCTACGCGGTCGTCTTCAAGGACCTGTCGGTCCTGGCCCGTACCGCGTCGACCGATCCCAACTACAACCGGGGCTACCACTACGTCATCTGGGACATCCCGGCCGACAAGCGCGGTTTGCCCGCGAACATGATGGGCGGCCACCTGTCGATGGAGATCACCGGCGCGCGCCAGTGGTCGAACTTCAACAACTATGGCTGGTTCGGTCCGTGCCCGAACTTCGATCCCGCGATGCCCACCACGTTCAACGACAGCTATGCGCTGGTCGTCTACGCGCTGCCGACGGCGAAGACCGTCGTCCCCGCGGCGATGATGGGCATCAGCAACGTGCGGCTCCTGGACAACGTGTTCAAGGCCGCGGCGCTGGCGACGGCGGAGTACCGGGGCACGTCGAGCGCCGCATCATCGGGGATTCCGGCGGGCACGCTGCCGCCGATGCCGAAGCCGATCTGTCCGACGGACGGCTCGCCCATGCCGTGCGGTTGTCTCGCCGGCCCGTAGTCACCGGCCGCGGAACCAATATCGCCCGAGGCCGAGCTCGCGCTCGGTCTCGGGTTTTTTTTGCTCAACGGTCGCGTCGCATCGCGCGGCCCGTCGAGGTTGACTGGCGCGATGTCACATCTACCTTCGTCGTGGGAGGGACGGTCATGCGCATCTTCCTCACCGGCGCGACCGGGGTGATCGGCAGCCGGGTCGTGCCGCTGCTGCTTCAGCGGGGGCACGCGGTCACGGCGGTGGCGCGCTCGGCCGCCAAGCGGTCCGCCCTGGAGCACGCCGGCGCCGCGCCGCTCGATGTGAGCTTGTTCGACCGCGCCGCGCTGGAGAAGGCCGTCGACGGACACGACGCGATCGTGAACCTCGCCACGCACGTGCCGCACTCGACGTTGCAGCAGATGAGGCGCAGCGCCTGGCGCGAGAACGACCACATCCGGCGCGACGGCTCCGCCGCGCTGGCCGACGCCGCGCTGGCCAGCGGCGCGCGCCGCTTCATCCAGGAATCGTTCGCGCCCATCTACGGCGATCACGGCGCCGACTGGATTGACGAGGGCGCGCCGCTCCAGCCCATCCGCTACAACCGCACCTTGCTCGACGCCGAGCGCTCCGCCCGGCGCTTCGCGAGCGGCGGCGGGATCGGCGTGGTGCTGCGCTTCGGAGGCTTCTACGGCCCGGACGCCGTGCAGCTGCGCGCGCTGCTGTCCGCCGTCCGGCGCGGCTGGGCGCCCCTCCCCGGGCGCGCCGACAGCTATCTGTCGTCGCTGTCACACGACGACGCCGCCAGCGCCGTGGTCGCCGCCCTCGCGCTGCCGACCGGCGTGTACAACGTCGTCGACGATCAGCCCGTCACGCACCGCGATCTCGTCGACACGCTGGCCGACGCCGCGGGCGCGCCGCACCCGCGGCTGCTGCCCGCGTGGGCCACCGTCCTGACCGGATCGATCGGGCGCCTGATGGCCCGCTCGCAGCGGATCTCGAACCGCAAGCTGCGCGGCGCCTGCGACTGGGCGCCGCGCTACCCGAGCGTGCGCGAGGGCTACCCGCCCGCCGTGGCGGCGATCGACGCGCCCCGCCCGGTCACAGCCGCCTGACCGTCGCCCCGGTCCGGACGCGAGTCAGGATTTCACTGCTTCGCGACCCGCGAGGCCGGGTCGGTCGCGTCAGGCTCCAGCTTTCAGGGGTGCGCCCAGCGGCGGTATCCGAGCAGGTGGTGCGGCACTTCGTTCGCGGGAAGGAGAGCCCGCGCGGCGTGGTCTGGTTCGGGGCGGGGTCGTTCTGGGGACATCTGCGACACCTCGTCTCCGCCGCGATCGCCTCCGAGAGCGTCGACTCGCGCGACTGGATGACGCCCGACGAACCGGCGGCCCTGTGCGCGCGAATCGCGGAGCTGCTGGGCGGCGATCCCGCCGCCGCGAGCCTGACCGAAGGGTTGGGGCGCGACGTCTATGTAGATTTCGTGGCGGACACGGGTGACGACGTGGCGGTGAGCCGCGCGGTGGCGCGGCTGGTGTTCGCAGCGTACGAGCTGCCCGATCCGGATCGTCCGGGCCAGTTCTTATCGGCGCCGCGCGGCGACATCCTCTTCTTCGGCGGCGACACGGCGTACCCCGTCGCCACGGCCCAGCAGATCTTGAACCGCGTCATCGTCCCCTGGAACCAGGTGCTGGAGGCGCTGCCCGACGAGCTGCGAAATGACGGGCGGCAGCGGGTCTTGCTTGGCATCCCGGGAAACCACGACTGGTACGATGGCCTGGACGGGTTCGCACGCATGTTTCGGCGCCGCCTGCCCGGAATGGAACCGCGGGCGCGCCTGGTCGGCGTATCGCCGGTGATGCTGCTGCAGTACGCGGCCTGGGCGCGCGAGTTCCTGCGCGGCGGCGCCGTCGCCAAACCCGAGGCGCTGGCCCTGTCGGGCTACACGCCGGTGCAGAGCGCGAGCCACTTCGCTTTTCCGCTCGCCCCCCGCATCGACCTCATCGCGGTCGATCGACAGCTCACCGCGCTCGATCCCCGGCAGCGCGCTTTCCTGCGGGCGGCCCACGGGCCCCCGGGCGAATCGGCGACGCTGGCCGTGATGCCCGATCCAGTCCATCTGTTCGGCGATCCGAGCCCGACCGGGACCGAGATGGCCGAAAACCTGCGCCTCGACACGAAGGCGCGCGAGACCTTCGTTCTGACGGGCGACATCCACCACTACGAGCGGGCCGAGCGCGGCGAATCCGTGCACGTCATCGCGGGCGGCGGCGGCGCTTTCCTTCACCCGGCGCGGCTCGCCGCCGGGGGCCTGCCGCTCAAGGTCTGCTGGCCGGGCGTCGCGCAGTCGCGGCGCTTGCTCCGCGGCGTCCCCTGGAAGCTCGCCTGCGGGCGCTCCGGCCTGCTGCCGCACATCGCGCTGCTGCTGATCTTCGCGCCGGCGGTGCTGTTCGGCGGGCGCCTGTTCGCGCGGACGGCGGTGGCGGTCGCGGGATCAGTCGTCACCACGATCGTCGTCGGCGTCGCCTTCGCGCTGCTGGGCGGCGGCGCGCGCCGAAAGGCGGTGCTGCCGCTGGCGCTCGCCGCCGCCATCGTCACCGCATCGATTCCGATCGGCGCTTCGTCGCTCGTCCGCGCGGCGCTCGCGAATCTCTGGCAGCCGGCGTTCGCCGTCGCCGTGCCGTGCCTGACCCTGGTGCTGGCCGTGTTCGCCGGGACGTTCGTGTTCGGCGGCTACCTCGCGCTGCTGACCCTGCTCGGCTACGAGCACATGCAGGCGCTCACCGCGCTCGATCACCCGGGCTTCAAGCACTTCGTGCGGCTGCGCGTGCGCGCCGACGGCAGCGGCATCGACGCCTGGTGCATCGGCGCGACCGACCCGCTCCGCCCGGGGCAGCCGCCGGAGCTGGTCGATCACTTCGTCTGGCGGCCGTTCACATGACACTCACCGCGCGACCCGCTCCGAGACCACGACGACCGGAGCGGCGCGGCGCGCGGCGGCTGTTAGCGCTTCGCGATGAGCGCGGAAGCCGACGTGCCCGGCTGCGTGTGCCACAGCAGCTCGATCTTGCGCGCGCCGGTGCTCGCGACGCAGGCGACCTGACCGGCCGCCACGGTGACGGTCTCGACATGATCCGCCGGCAACGTCGTGCCCGCGGTACGAGCGGCGGCCGCGCAGTCGGCGTCCGTGCCCGACGCCGCCGCGGCGACGAACACCTGGGCGCCCGAGAACCCCGAGTACATCTTCACGACCGCCGGCCCGGCGACGACCGCCTTGGCGGCGGCCGCCTGCACGTTCACCTGGCCGCGGCGGGCCGCGCCCTCACCCGCATGGGCGACGCCGGCGAACGAGAGAGAGAGGAAAGAAACGAGGGAGAGAATCTTCATCGTGGTCTTCATTGTGTTGGCTCCTGCCTGCTCTCTAAAGCAACGGGAATGCCAGGCAAGGAAACAAGTAAATCCAATGACTTATACGGCCGACCGACCGGCGATCAGACAAGTCGTTCGATTGGCCGACGGCTAGTCGACTGACTCGTCGTACAACCGGCGAACCTCGAGCCCGTGGCACACTCATCGCCGATGGTCGACCGCCCGGAAATCGCCGCCCCAATTTTTTCGAGGGCGGCTTGAGGGTCTACCTCCCCGGCGAGACACGCCCGCCCGCTGCCGGCCCCGTGCTGATCGCCCGCCTGCTGCTGCTGGCGCTGGCGGCCGGCGCGCTGGCCGTTGCGCTGACGGTCGGCCTGACCCGCGCGCCCGTCGCCGCATACGCCTGCCCGATGCACCCCGCCGTGGTCTCGCCGACGCCCGCGCGCTGCTCCCTGTGCGGCATGGCGCTGCAGGCGGCGCACGGCGGCGACCGGCCGGACACCGCGCCGATCTCGCCCAGGCGCGGCGGCGCCAGCGATCGTCGCCCCTACGGCATCGAGGCGGCGAAGCGCGGCACGTTCTCGCTGGAGGTGGCCGCCCCCGCCTGGGTCGAGGCCGACGGCGCCGTCGCGGCGCTGCTCTACCGGGACGAGCTTGCGACGCTCGCGGACGGCGAAGAGGGAGTCTTCATCGCGGGTGACGGTCTCGATCGCCGCGTCGAGGTCCGCCACGCCGCCGTGCCGCCCCGACCCTGGGACGACGCGACCGTGCTCGCTCGCTTCGAGCCGATCGCGGCGGCGTCCGCGCCACGCGCGCGCGTGGCCGCCGCCGCGCCCCGCCCCGGCGTGGTGGGTTGGGTGGTGCTGCCCCAGAAACCGCGCGACATGCTGGTCCTCACCTATGCCGGCGTGGTCCAGGCGCCCGACGGTCACGCCGTATTCGTGGCATCCAGCGACGGCAGTTCGTTCACGCGCCGGCGCGTGGAGCTCGGGCGCGTGTTCCACAATCTCGCCGCGATCCTCGACGGCCTCGCCGCCGGCGAGCGGATCGCCATCGGCAATCCTTTTTTCCTCGAAGCGGAGTGGCGTCTCCGTCGTAGCAGCGGCGGGCTGCAGCGGTGATCGCCGCCCGGCTGGTCGCCTTCGCGACCCGCCACCGTCGCGCGATGCTGGCGGCGGCGGTGCTGGTCGCCGTGGCGGGGGAGCTCGGCCGACGCCGGCTCGGGCGCGACGTGCTCCCCGATCTCTCGGATCCGCAAGTCGTGCTGGTGGCTGACTGGATGGGCCACGACGCGACCGAGGTGGCCGCCTCGGTCACCAGCGTGCTGACGGCGGCGCTGGCGGATGTGCCGGGGGCGACGGCGGTGCGCGGCTCGTCGATGGCCGGGATGGCCTACGTCGACGTGGTGTTCGGATCCGAGTCCGGCCTCCCCGCGGGCCGCCGGGCGATCCTGGACCGGGTGGCGCGCGCGCGCCCGAGGCTGCCGCCGACGGTGCGGATCGACGTCGGCCCGGAGGCCTCCAGCACCGGCTGGGTATTCCAGTACGCTCTCTACGATCCGACGCACGGTCAGCCGCCGCTGGCGCTGCGCCGACTGCAGGAGGACGTGGTCCGCCCGATGCTGGCGTCGATCCCGGGCGTCGTCGAGGTGGCCTCGGTCGGTGGCGCCACCGAGGAGGCGCTGGTGGAGGTGCTGGCCGCCGAGCTGCGCGCGCGCGGCCTCGCGTTCTCAGACGTCCTCGCCGCGGTCCGTCCCCTCCTCGCCGCCCGCCCGGCCGCGAGCCTCGCGGAGCTGGGGGCGCTGCGCCTGCCGGCGGCGCCGACGGCGCCGGGCGCGCCGGCGACGGCGGGCGAACCCGTGCTGGTGCGCGACGTGGCGCGCGTGCGAAAGGCCATCGTCATGCCCAGCGGCCTCAGCGACTTCGCCGGCACCTGGCCCGCCGTCGGCGGAATCGTGATCGCGAAACGGCACGCCGATCTCGGGCCGCTGATCCGCGGGGTGCGCCTGGCCCTCGAGAGCGTGCGCGCGCGGCTCCCGGCCGGGGTGCGCCTGGTGACGGTGTACGACCGCCTCGACCTGGCCACGCGCGCCGAGCGCACGCTGCTGGGCGCGCTCGCCGAGGAAGTGGCGGTGGTGGTGCTGGTGATCCTGATCTTCCTCCTCCATCCCAAGAGCGCGCTCCTGCCGCTGCTGACGCTGCCCCTGGTGCTGCTGGGGACCTTCGCGGCGATGGCGGTGCTGGGGACGGCGGCGACCATCATGAGCCTGGCCGGCATCGGCATCGCGCTCGGCATGGCGGTCGACGCCGACGTGGTGGCGCTGGAGGCGTGCCACCGGCGGCTGGAGCAGCTTCCGCCCGGCGCGCCCGCGGACGAGCGACGGCGCGCGATCGTCGCCGCCGCGAGCTCGGTCGCGCCCGCGATCCTGACGTCGCTGGTCATCGCCGCGCTGTCGTTCCTGCCCGTGTTCGCCTTTTCGGGCGAAGCGGGCCGGTTGCTGCGGCCGCTGGTGCTGACCAAGACGCTGGTGGTCGCCGTCGCGGCGGTGGTGGCGCTGACCATCGCGCCGGCGCTGCGCGCGCTGCTGCTCGGCGGCGGCAGGCGCCAGGTGCCCGCCGAGATGGCGAACCCACTCGTCCGCCGGTTGGTGGCGATCTACCGCCCGTTCGTCCGCTTCGCTCTCGACCGCCCGATGCTGACGCTGGGGACGGCGACGCTGGCGGTGCTGTCGTGTCTCCCGATCGCGTCGCGCCTCGGCGGTGAGTTCCTGCCCCAGATCGACGAAGGCGACCTCCTTTACATGCCGACCACGATGGCCGGCGCCACCGCCGAGCAAGCGGAGCTGGAGATGCGCCGGCAGGACCAGGCCATCAGCGCCTTCGGCGCGGTGGCGACGGTGTTCGGCAAGGTGGGCCGGGCCGACACCGCCACCGATCCGGCGCCCCTGTCGATGGCGGAGACGACGGTCCGGCTGCTGCCGCGATCGCAATGGCCGAAGCTGGCCCGTACGCGCTGGTACAGCGGCTGGGCGCCGCGCCCGCTGCGTCGTGCGCTGGGTCTGATCTGGCCCGAGGAGACGCCGCCCACCCTCGCCGAGCTGATCGAAAGCCTCGACCGCGCCGCGAAGCTGCCCGGCTGGAGCGGCGGCTGGACGGCGCCGATCCGCGCGCGCATGGACATGATGGCCACCGGCGTGCGCACGCCGCTCGGGATCCGGATCGTGGCGGCGGATCCCGAGCGCCTCGACGCGCTGGGCGCGGCGGTGCGGGCGGTGGTCGAGGACGTGCCCGACACGCGCAGCGCGGTGGTCGAATCGCTGGGCGGCGAGACCCGCCTGGAGTTCTTCACCGACGCGCAGGCGCTGGCCCGGCACGGCGTCGATGCCGGGGCGGTACAGGAGGTGGCGCACCTGGTGCTGGCGGGTGGCCAGATCGGCGATCTGGATCAGGCGGGACGGCGCCTGCGGGTGCGCATCCTCCCCGAGCAGAGCCTGCGTGGCGTCTCCGACCAGATCCGGGCGGTCACGGTGCGCGCCAGCCGCAACCGCTCGGGCGACGATCACCCACCGCCGCCGGTCGCGCTCGGGCTGCTGGGGCGGCCCAAGGCCGTGAGCCGACCGGCGACCATCCGCTCGGAAGGCGGCGAGCTCGCGGCGTACGTCCACGTCGACGTCGCGCCCGGCACCGACCTGCGGGGGTACGTCCAGCGCGCGCAGGCCGCCCTCGACGGCGACGCCGCAGGCAAGGATCTGGCGCTCGCGCCCGGGGAGCGGATCGAATGGACCGGGCAATACCGCCTGCTCGCCGCCGGCCAGCGCCGACTGATCTGGATCGTCCCCGCCGTGGTGCTGTCGATGCTGGCCTTGCTGTTCCTCCAGTTCCGCAGCCTGACCGAGGCGCTGATCGTTCTCGCCTCGGTGCCGTTCGCGCTGGTGGGGAGCATCTGGACGTTGTTCGCGCTCGGGTACCAGATGTCCGCGCCGGTCTGGGTCGGCCTGCTGTCGACGATCGGTCTGGCGATGCAGACCGGCGTGGTCATGGTCGTCTACATCGACGAGGCGTTTCACCGCCGCGTCCGCGAGGGGAAGCTCGCCAGCCGCGACGACATCGTCGCCGCGCACGCCGAGGGGACCGTGCAGCGCCTGCGACCCAAGCTCATGACGGTCACCACCATGGCCGCGGGCCTCTTGCCCCTCTTGTGGGCCGACGGACCGGGCGCGGAGATCGCGCGAAGGGTGGCCGCGCCCATGATCGGTGGCCTGGCCAGCAGCGCCTTCTTGACGCTGGAGGTGCTGCCGGTGCTGTACACGATCTGGCGCCACCGGCAGCTGCGCCGCGCGCTGCGTCTGGGCGTGCCGATTCAGGCCGTGATCGGAAGAATCCCGCCCTGGGCTCGTTGATGAGGAGTGGGGGCGCGGCGAACTAGCAAAGTGCGCGTAAAAACACTGTCGGAATTACGTAATCCGATAGACACGGTTGAGGTACATGTCGTACCCTGTGGTTCGCTCGGGGGGGCAGCCTACGTGATTGTGAAGCCTTGTTCGTCTAAGTATTTGAAACTACAAGGAACTGGCTTCGGTCGTTCGCTGGGGGTGCTGGCGGTCGTGGCTGCGCTCGCGGCTGGCAGCTGCGGTGGCGAACGGGAGGACGATACCATCCAGACCGTACGCGGCGCCGCGACGGCGACCCCGGCCTTCGTGCGCGGCGCCTACGCGGTCCCGCAGTCGCCGCAGACCTCGGTGACCGTGGCGTACCCGGCGGCGCAGGCGGCGGCGAACCTGAACGTCGTGATCGTCGGCTGGGGCGACAGCGTGGCGCACACGATCGCGATCAGCGATTCGCGCGGCAACACGTACCAGCTGGCGGTGGGACCCACGCTGAGCACCGCCGGCGGCTCGCCCGCGGCGCAGTCGATCTACTACGCGAAGAACATCGCCGCCGGCGCGAACAGCGTCACCGCCACCTTCAGCCCGGCGGCCCAGTGGGTCGACCTCCGGGTGCTGGAGTACAGCGGGATCGACACGGTCAACCCGCTCGATGTCACGGTGGCGGGCGCCGGCGTCAGCGCCTCGTCCTCGAGCGGCGCGGTCACGACCACGTTCGCGACCGACCTCCTCGTCGCCGGTAACGACGTCGCGACCGGCACCACCGCGGCGGGCTCCGGATTCACCAAGCGCTTCATCACCAATCCCAACAGCGACATCGCCCAGGACCGGGTGGTCACCGCCGTCGGCTCGTACACCGCCACCGCGCCGCTGTCTTCCTCGGGCGACTGGGTGATGCAGATGGTGGCCTTCCGCGCCGCGACGTTGTCCGGCGACACGACGCCACCCACCGCGCCCTCGGGCTTGGGCGCCACCGCGACGTCGTCCAGCCAGGTGAACCTGGCCTGGACAGCCGCCACCGATGCCGTCGGTGTCACGGGCTACCTGGTCGAGCGCTGCACCGGCGTCGGCTGCACCAGCTTCGCCCAGATCGGTACACCGACCGGCACGACCTTCAACAGCACCGGCCTCTCGCCCACCACCAGCTACAGCTACCGCGTGCGCGCCACCGACGCCGCCGGCAACCTGGGCCCGTTCTCCAACATCGCCAGCGCCACCACGCCGGTGGCCCCCGACACCACGGCGCCCAGCGCGCCGACGGGTCTCGGCGCCACCGCGGTCGCGCCGACGCAGATCAGCCTCCTCTGGACCGCGGCCACCGACAACGTCGGCGTCACCGGCTACCGCGTCGAGCGCTGCGCGGGCGCCGGCTGCACCAACTTCGGCGAGGTCGCCACGCCGACCGGCACGACGTTCGACGACCCCGGCCTGTCGCCGGCGAGCACCTATCGCTACCGCGTGCGCGCCACCGACGCCGCCGGCAACCTGGGTGCTTTCTCGGCCATCGCCAGCGCCACCACGCCCGCGGTCCCGGACACCACGCCGCCGGGCGCCCCGTCGGGCCTCGCGGCCACGGTCATCTCGGGCAGCCAGATCAACCTCGCCTGGACGGCCGCCACCGACAACGTCGGCGTCACCGGCTACGTTGTCGAGCGCTGCAACGGTGTCGGCTGCACCGTCTTCGCCCAGGTCGCCACCCCGACCGGCGTCACCTTCAACGATACCGGCCTGGTGGCGGGGACCAGCTACAGCTACCAGGTGCGCGCCACCGACGGCGCGGGCAACCTGGGCCCGTTCTCGAACACCGCCAGCGCCACCACGACCGCCCCCGACACCACGCCGCCCAGCGCCCCGTCGGCCCTCGCGGCCACGGTTTTCTCGGGCAGCCAGATCAACCTCGCCTGGACGGCCGCCACCGACAACGCCGCCGTGACGGGCTACCAGATCGAGCGCTGCGCGGGCGCCGCCTGCGGCAGCTTCGCCCAGGTCGGCACCTCCACCGGCGTCACCTTCCCCAACACCGGGCTGTCGCCTTCGACTTCCTACAGCTACCGCGTCCGCGCCAGCGACGCGGCGGGGAATCTCGGCGCGTACTCGAACGTGGCGACCGCCGTGACGCCCAGCCCGCCGACCGCGCCCGCGTTCGTGCAGAGGAACTACGCGGTTCCGCAGTCGCCGCAGACGACGGTGGTCGTCCCGTTCCCGGGGGCGCAAACGGCGGGGAATCTGAACGTCGTGGTCATCGGGTGGAGCGACACCGTCTCGCACGCGATGACGGTGACCGACTCGAGCGGCAACACCTACACGAAGGCAGTGGGCCCGACGCTCAGCACCGGGGGAGGAGGCACCTCGGCGCAGTCGATCTACTACGCGGCGAACATCGTCGCCGCCGGCGCCGGCGCGAACAGTGTCACCGTCGGCTTCGGCGCCTCCGCCCTCTGGCCTGACATCCGCATCCTCGAATACAGCGGCGTCGATCCGACGAATCCAGTCGACGCGGTGGTGGCGGGAACGGGCACCAACGCCACCAGCAGCAGCGGGGCACTGACGACGACGGCGCCGAACGCCTTGCTGGTCGCGGGGAACGACGTCGCGACGGGGACCTCGGCCGCCGGCAGCGGCTTCACGTCGCGTGTGATCACCACGCCCAATGGCGACATCGTGGAGGACCGCCTGGCGGCCACCGCGGGGTCGTACACCGCGACGGCGCCCCTCTTCAGCTCGGGCACCTGGGTCATGCAGATGGTCGCCTTCCGCGCGGCCACTGGCGGCGGCGGTCCGGACACGCAGGCTCCGACCGCGCCGGGGAACCTGACCGCCACGGTGACGGCGGCCACCCAGATCGATCTCGCGTGGACGGTCGCCACCGACAACATCGCGGTGACGAACTACCTCGTCGAACGCTGCGTCGGCAGCAGCTACTGCACCGATTACGTCCAGATCGGCACGGCCACCGGCACCAGCTTCGCCAACACCGGCCTGGCGTTCGGAACCCGCTACCGTTACCGCGTCCGGGCCACCGACGCCGCCGGCAACCTGGGCCCCTACTCTGGCGCCGCCACCGCGATCACCCCGGTCGAAGACCCCGAGCCGCCCACCGCGCCGTCGGCGCTGGAGGCCACGGCACCGCCGTTCAACCCCGGCCAGATCAATCTCGCCTGGACCGGCTCCACCGACAACGTGGGGGTCGCCAGCTACCGCATCGAACGCTGCGTCGGCGTCGGCTGCGGGAGCTTCACCGAGATCGCCACGGCCACCGGCATCACGTTCAACGACACCGGCCTCGCGGCCGGGACCAGCTACAGCTACCGCGTCCGCGCCGCCGATGTCACGGGCAACACCAGCGGCTACTCCAACACGGCCAGCGCCGCCACGGCCGCTGCTGACACGCAGGCCCCGACCGCGCCGTCCGGCCTCACCGCCACCCTGGCGCCGAGCGGAAGCCAGATCGATCTCGCGTGGACCGCCTCCACGGACAACGTTGCGGTGGTCAACTACCGTGTCGAGCGCTGCAGCGGCGCCGGCTGCTCCACCTTCGCGGAGATCGCCACCGCCCCGGGACCGTCGTTCAGCAACACGGGCCTCGTCGCCGGCACCAGCTACAGCTACCGTGTTCGTGCGGCGGACGCCGCCACCAACACCAGCGGCTACTCCAACACCGCGGGCGCCACCACCCCGGGCGTGGCGGCGACGCCGGCGTTCGTGCAGGGAAGCTCCGCGGTCCCGCAGACGCCGCAGACCACGGTGGCCGTCCCGTTCGCCGGCGCGCAGCTCGCCGGCCACTTGAACGTGGTCATCGTCGGCTGGAGCGACGTCACCGCCCAGGTGGCTTCCGTCTCGGACAGCGCCGGCAACGCGTACCTCCTGGCCGTCGGGCCCACGGTGTTCACCGGCGCGTCCACGCAGGCGATCTACTACGCAAAGAACATCGCGGCGGCGCCGGCGGGGAACGTCGTGACGGTGACGTACACCGCGCCCGCGAACTACCCCGACATCCGCATCGCCCAGTACAGCGGCGTCCACTTGACCGACCCGGTGGACGCCACCGCCGCCGCGACCGGCACCAGCAGCACCAGCAGCACGCCGGCGCTGGTCACCACCGGCCCGAACGATCTCCTGGTCGCGGGCAACCTGGTGGCGACCTGGACCACCGGTCCCGGCAACGGGTTCACGCAGCGGATCATCACCAACCCGGACGGCGACATTCTGGAGGACCGGCTGGCGGCCGTCGCCGGGGCGTACGGGGCCTCCGCGCCGCTTGGCAGCAGCGGGCACTGGATCATGCAGACGGTGGCCTTCCGGGCGGGCGCCGGAGCGCCGCCGCCGCCCCCCGATACCACACCGCCGACGGTGACGGTGACGTCGCCGGCGGCCGCCGCGACGGTCAGCGGAACCATCAACGTCGTCGTCACCGCCTCGGACACGGCGGGCGTCGCCGGGGTCGCGCTGGTGGTGGACGGCCTGTCGATGGGCGCCCCGGACACGACCAGCCCCTATTCGTTCTCTCTGAACACCACCAAGTTCGGCAACGGCAGCCACACCATCGGCGCGTACGCCTGGGATCCGTCGCAGAACCTGGGGAACGCCGTCGGCGTGCCGGTGACGTTCTCCAACGGCAGCCCGGCCGACCCGGCGGTGGTGGGGGTGTGGTCGGGCCTGCGGCCGCTTCCACTGGTGCCGGTGAACGTGGCGCTGATGTCGACCGGCAAGGTGCTGATGTACGACGGCGGCCCGTGGGGCACCGACGCGCGGGTCTGGGACCCCACCACCAACACGCTGGTGGACGTACCCGCGCCGGTAAACATCTTCTGCTCCAGCCTGGAGCAGCTCGGCGACGGACGGATTCTGGTCAGCGGCGGCCACCCCGGCACCTGCCACGTCGGGCTGACCGCCAACAACGTGTTCGACCCGGTGACGGGCACCTGGAGCGTGGTCGCCGACATGGCCAACCCGCGCTGGTACCCGACCAGCACCACGCTGCCGGACGGTCGCGTGCTGGTCATGTCCGGCGAGAGCACCTGCCAGAACTGCTTCGTCAGCGTGCACGAGATCTACAACCCGGCGACGAACACCTGGCAGCAGCTCTCGAGCCCCGCGGCGCAGTTCTCGTTCCCCTACTACCCGCACCCCTTCGTGTTGCCCACGGACGGCCGCGTGTTGGTGACCTCCACCACCCAGAGGCCGATCGTCAGTCAGGTGTTCGACATGAACACCCTGACCTGGACCGCCGTGGGCGGGCCGGCGGTGGAAGGTGGCGCCGCGGTGATGTACCGCCCGTCGAAGTTCCTGAAGATGGGGCTGTCCGTCGAGTCGGAGGATCCGGTGCACAACTCGACGAACACGGCCTACGTGCTCGACATGACGCAGGCCTCGCCGACCTGGCGGCAGGTGGCGTCGATGGCGAACAAGCGCGCGTACCACAACGCCACCATGCTTCCGGACGGATCGGTGCTGGTGACCGGCGGCGGCCCCACCACGGCCGCCACCAACACGTCGGCCGCGATCTTGCCGGCCGAGCTGTGGTCGCCCACGACGGAGACCTGGACCACGCTCAGCTCCATGAACGCGCCGCGCCTCTACCACTCGGAGGCGCTGCTGATGCCGGACGGGCGGGTGCTGATCTCGGGCGGCGGCCGCAACGACGTGATGACGGAGCCCACCGACCAGTACAACAGCGAGTTCTACTCGCCCCCGTATCTGTTCAAGGGCCCGCGGCCGGTCATCACCTCGGCGCCCACCAGTTTGCCGTACAACCAGACGTTCGCGGTCCAGACCCCGAACGCCCCCCAGATCGCGTCGGTCTCGCTGATCCGGCTGGGGTCGGTCACCCACTCGGTCAACATGAGCCAGCGTTTCGTGCCGCTGGCGTTCACGGCGAGCACCGGTTCGCTGACCGTCACCGCCCCCGCGAGCAACACCCAGGCGCCCGTCGGCTACTACATGCTGTTCATCGTCGACACCGCCGGCGTGCCGTCGGTGGCAGCGATGGTGCGGCTCTAGCGCTCCGCTCGCTCGTTTCACCTTGGGGGCGGAGGGGGACGGGGAGCCCCTCGTCCTCCGCAGCAAGGCTTGGAACCCGTCGGCCGCAAACGATCAGAGCGGCCTCCTCAGCTCCGGCCGAGGGGCTCCCCGTCCCCCTCCGCGCCGGCGTTGCACCTCGGCTTCGCTCCGCAGGACCTCGGACGCGGATTCAGGCGACGCTGTGCGACGAGCGGCGGCGAGCCGTTCATGACATGCGCTCTGGTAGATTGACGGCCGGCGGCCGCGCAGGGTATCCCGGTCGTCCGCAGCATGCAGGAGGATTCATCGAAGGTGTCGGCGCCGGCGGCGGCGGGCGGGCGTAAGCCCGTCATCCTCGCCGTCGACGACGAGCCGCAGGTGCTGAACGCGGTCGCGCTGGACCTGCGCCGCCGGTTTCGCGGCGACTACCGGATCATGACCGCCGCGTCCGGGGCCGAGGCGCTCGACGCGATCCGCAAGCTGCGGCAGCGCGGCGATCTGGTGGCGCTGTTCCTGGTCGATCAGCGCATGCCGGCGATGACGGGCGTCGAGTTCCTGAACGAAGCGCGCAAGGTTCACCCCGAGGCCAAACGGGTGCTCCTCACCGCCTACGCCGACACCGAGGCGGCCATCGCCAGCATCAACCAGGTCGCGCTGGATCACTACCTGATGAAGCCGTGGCACCCGCCCGAGCAGAAGCTCTACCCCGTGATCGGCGAGCTGCTCGACGCCTGGGCGCGCGTGGTGCGCGCCCCCTGGGACGGCATCCGCGTCGTCGGCACGCTCTGGTCGTCGGGCAGCCACGAGGCGAAGGACTTCCTCGCCCGCAACCGGATCCCCTACCGCTGGCTCGATCTCGACCGCGATCCGGAGGCGCGCGCGCTCGCGGAGAGCGTCCCCGCCGACGCGCGCAAGTTGCCGCTGCTGTTCTTCCCCGACGGCGCGGTGTTGTCGGCGCCGCTGCGCCGGGACATCGCCGAGAAGGTCGGTCTGCGCACGCAGGCCGCCGAGACGTTCTACGACCTGGTCGTGATCGGGGGCGGACCGGCCGGGCTGGCGGCCGCGGTGTACGGCGCCTCCGAGGGGCTCAAGACCGTGCTCATCGAGCGCGAGGCGACGGGCGGCCAGGCCGGCACCAGCTCGCGCATCGAAAACTACCTCGGCTTCCCGAGCGGCCTCACGGGCGCGGATCTCGCCGAGCGGGCGACGGCGCAGGCGCGCCGCTTCGGAGCCGAGCTGCTCGCGGCGCAAGAGGTGGCCGCGCTGCGCGTGAGCGATCCGTACCGCACCGTCGTGCTGGGCGACGGCAGCGAGCTCTCCTGCTACGCGGTGGTGGTCGCGCCCGGTGTCTCGGTGCGCAAGCTGGAGGTCCCGGGCGCGGAGCAGGTCACGGGCGCCGGCCTCTATTACGGCGCCGCGCTCACCGAGGCGGCCCACTACCGCGATCGTGACGTGATCGTCATCGGCGGCGCAAACTCCGCGGGACAGGGCGCGGTGTTCTTCTCCCACTACGCGCGCCACGTGACCATCCTGGTGCGGGGCAAATCGCTGGCCGAGTCGATGTCGCATTACCTCGTCGATCAGATCGCCGCGACGCCCAACATCGAGGTCGTTCCCGAGACCGAGGTGCTGGAGGTCAAGGGAACCGATCGGCTCGAGGGGTTGGTCGCGCGCACCGGCGACGGCCCGCCCCGGGAGATCGCCGCCGCGGCGGTGTTCGTGTTCATCGGCGCCAGGCCGCGCACGGAGTTCTGCGACGGCGTGCTGGCGCGCGATCCGGGCGGCTTCATCATGACGGGCCTCGATCTCGTGCGCGACGGCCAGGGCCCGGCCGGGTGGCCGCCGGGCCGCCTGCCCGCGCTGCTGGAGACCAGCGTCCCCGGGATCTTCGCGGCCGGCGACGTGCGCCACGGCTCGTCGAAGCGCGTCGCCGCCGCCGTCGGCGAGGGCGCGGTGGCGGTCCAGCTCATTCACCAGTACCTGAAGACGGTCTGAGCCGATGGGCTACGCCGACTTCCTGCGCAAGGTCCCGCTGTTCGCGGAGCTGCCCGACGCGGATCTGCAGCGCCTCTGCTCGATGATCAAGGAGGTCAACCTCGCGTCGGGCGAGACCCTGTTCGCCGAGGGGGACCCCGGCGAGGAGGCGTACGTCATCGCCGAGGGAGAGATCGAGATCGTGAAGATCTCGTCCGGGCGCGACGTGCTGCTCGCGGTGCGGACGTCGGGCGACGTGATCGGCGAGACCGCGCTGCTCGAGATGGCGCCGCGCAGCGCGACCGCCCGCGCCCGCGGCGCCTGCAAGCTGCTGGCGATCCACAAGACGCTGCTCGACGAGCTGGTGCAGGGCAGCGCCTCCGCGGCGCGGATCATGTTCTTCACGGTGCTCGCGCGCTGGCGCGCGACGGGCGTGATGCTGCGGCAGTCGGAGAAGATGGCCCAGCTCGGCACGCTCACCGCGGGCGTCGCGCACGAGCTCAACAACCCGGCCGCCGCCGTCCAGCGCGGCGCCAGCCAGCTCGCGGACGCGCTCGCGGATCTTCTCGCCGCCGAGCGCGCCCTGGTGGAACCCCTCGCGACGCCCTCGTTCGCGCTGACCATCGACGCCTTGAGAACCGCCGTCCGGGCGAGCGCCGACCGGCTGTCGGATCTCGACGCCCTCACCCGCGGCGATCGGGAGGAGCAGGTCGAGGCCTGGCTCGACGGGCGCCAGGTGGCGGACGCGGTGGAGCTGGCGCCGACGCTGGTGACGCTCGACTACGACGTCGGCAAGCTGGACCGGCTGGCCGCCGACGTCGGCGCCGCCAACCTGCCGGCCGTCGCGCGCTGGCTCGCGGCCACGCACCTGGTCTGGAACCGCCTCGCCGAGGTCGCGCAGGGCGCCGGCCGCATCTCGGAGATCGTCAAGGCGCTCAAGGGCTACGCCTACCTCGATCAGGCGCCCGTGCAGGAGGTGGACGTTCACGAAGGGATCGACAGCACGCTGGTGATCCTGCGCCACAAGCTGAAGGCCGGGATCCACGTGGTGCGGGATTACGCGCCCGATCTGCCCCGCATCTCGGCGTGGGGGAGCGAGCTCAATCAGGTCTGGACCAACATCCTCGACAACGCGGCCGACGCGCTCGCCGATCGAATCAAAGACGGCAGCGCGGAGATCGCGATCCGGACCCGGTGCGAGCCCGACTTCGTCGTCGTGGAGATCAGCGACAACGGCCCCGGCATCCCGCCCGGCATTCAGGACCGGATCTTCGACGCCTTCTTCACGACCAAGCCGCCGGGCAAGGGGACCGGCCTCGGCCTCGACATCAGCTACCGGATCGTCGTGCACCGCCACCGCGGCGATCTCCGGGTCAGCTCCCGGCCCGGCGACACGACGTTCACCATCAGGCTGCCGCTCAACGCCGCCGCCGATCCCGCCAACGCCCCGGCGCTGAACGCGGTGCCGCCCCCCAGCGACGCCGAGCTGAAGGCGATCCTGACCGGCGTTCACACGATCGCCGTGGTGGGCCTGTCGGGCACGACCGACCGCCCCGCCCACCAGGTCCCCGCCTTCCTCAAGAAGCATGGCTACCGGGTCATCCCGGTGAACCCGACGCTCACGGAGGCGCTCGGTGAGAAGGCCTATCCGGAGCTGCGCGCGGTCCCCGATGCGATCGACGCCGTGCTGGTCTTCGTGCGCAGCGAGGCGGTGCCGCCCGTCGTCGAGCAGGCGATCGAGATCGGCGCCCGCACGATCTGGATGCAGGAGGGGATCGTCAACCTCGAAGCCGCCGCGCGCGCCCGCGCCGCGGGCCTGACGGTCGTGATGGACCGCTGCATGCGCGCCACCTGGCAGCGCCTGCTCGCGCCCCGATGATATTGTCGCGGGACTTGAACGCGCCGCGCATCATCCGGACCTACCTGACGATCACCGGTCTGTTCAACGGGGCACTGGCGCTGATCTGGGGGGTCAACACCCTGTTCCTGCTCCAGGCCGGCCTCGACATCTTCCACGTGATGCTCGTGAACGCGGCGTTCAGCTTCGCCGAGTTCGTCTTCGAGGTGCCCACCGGCGTCGTCGCCGACACGCTGGGGCGCCGGGTGTCGCTGCTGTTCTGTCTGATCACGCTGCTGGGCGCGACGCTGGCCTACGTGGCCCTGCCGGCGCTGGGCCTCGGCTTCTGGTCGTTCGTGCTCGTGTCGATCGCGCTCGGGCTGGGGTTCACGTTCTGGAGCGGCGCCGCCGAGGCCTGGCTGGTCGACGCGCTGAAACACGCCGGCTACGACCAGCCGATCGAGGGTGTGTTCGCCAAGTCGCAGATGATGTTCGGCGTCGCGATGCTGATCGGCACGACGGCCGGCGGCCTGCTCGGCCAGCTCGACCTGCGCGTCCCTTATGTCGTTCGCGCGGTGCTGCTGGTACCGCTGATCGTGATCGCCTGGACGCAAATCAAGGAGCCGGGGCTGCAGCGGCGCACGCTCTCGCTCGTGACCCTGCCGGCGGAGATGAAGGCGGTGTTCGTGGGCGGCGTGCGCCACGGCCTCCGCCATCGGGTGGTGTGGCCGTTGATGCTCGCCGCCGCGGTGGCGAACACGTTCATGATGTTCGGCTTCTACAGCTGGCAGCGCTACTTCCTCGACCTGCTGGGCAAGGAGCTGGTCTGGGTCAACGGGGTCGTCGCCGCGCTGGTCGGCCTCGCGTCGATCCTGGGGAACATGGCGATGGGTTGGGCCTCCAGGGTCATTCGCACGCGGACCGGCGTGCTGATCGCCGCCGTCGCCGTCCGGACCGTCACGATCATCCTGTGCGGCCTGGCCCCGAGCTTCGGGATCGCGGTCGGCCTCTACCTCGTCAGCAACTTCGCGAGCGGGGTCGCGTCGCCGATCCGGCAGGGGATGATCAACCACCACATCCCGTCCTCGCAGCGCGCGACGATCCTGTCGGTCGATTCGCTGTTCTCCGAGCTCGGCTCCGGCATCGGGCAGTCGGGCTGGGGCTATCTCGCGCGCCGGCAGGGGATCGGCCAGGCCTGGGTCGCCGCGGGCGCGTTCCTGGTGCTCGGCATCCCGCTGCTCCTGCTCGCGCGCCGCGCGGATCCCGAGAGCGATCGCTTCGGCGCCCCGGTGCCGACGCCGGGCGCGGTGACCTCGTGAGCGCCGGCGGCCACCCGCCGTTGCCCGCGGGCACCCTCACCTTCGTGTTCACCGACATCGAGGGTTCGACGCGGCTGATTCAGGAGCTGGGCGAAACGCGTTTCAACGCCGTGCTCGAAGATCACGGCCGCATCGTCGCGGGGGCGTTCGACGCCGAGGGCGGGAACCGGGTGCGCATGGAGGGCGACTCGTTCTTCTACGTCTTCCCGCGCGCCACCGCGGCGATCGCGGCGGTCGCGGCAGCGCAGCGCGCGCTCGCCGCCCACGTCTTTCCCGACAACGCCGTCATCCGCGTGCGGATGGGGCTGCACACCGGCGAGGCGAGCCTCGCGTCCGCGGCGACCGGGGCCGACTACGTCGGCTACGACGTGCACCGCGCCGCGCGCATCGCCAGCGCCGGCCACGGCGGCCAGGTGCTGCTTTCCGAGCCGACGAGCGTGCTCGTGCGCGACGCCCTCCCCGCGGGCGTCACGCTCCGCGAGCTGGGCGAGCACCGCTTCAAGGACCTCGGCCGCCCCGAACGGGTCCTGCAGCTGATCATCAGCGGCCTCCCCGCCGACTTCCCCCCGATCCGCAGCCTCAACGCCGTCCCCAACAACCTGCCGATGCAGGTGACCAGCTTCGTCGGGCGCGAGCGGGAGATCGCCGAAGGGGTGCAGCTGTTCCAGCAGGCGCGCGTGCTGACGCTGACCGGCCCGGGCGGCACCGGCAAGACGCGGCTCTCGCTCCAGATCGCGGCCCAGGTCGCCCACGAGTTCACGGGCGGCGTCACGTTCGTCGCGCTGGCCCCGATCAGCGATCCCGAGCTGGTGGCCCCGGCGATCGTGGACGCCCTGCACCTCGAGACCGGCAACGCCCCGCCGCGCGACCGGCTGCTGCAGCACTTTCGCGACCGTCGAGCGCTGCTGGTGATGGACAACTTCGAGCAGGTGCTGGCCGCGGCCACGCTGGTGGCCGATCTGATTCGCGCCTGCCCCGGGCTCAAGATCATCGTCTCGTCGCGCGGCCCCCTGCGCATCTCGGGCGAACAGGAGGTGCCGGTCCCGCCGCTCGCCCTCCCCGATCCGGGTGCGTCGGCCGCGCGCGTGTCGCAATACGAGGCGGTGCGCCTGTTCATCGAGCGGGCCGTCGCGGTCAAGCCGGGCTTCGCGGTCACCAACGAAAACGCCCCCGCCGTCGCCGAGATCTGCGCGCGCCTCGACGGGCTGCCGCTGGCGATCGAGCTGGCCGCGGCGCGCATCAAGCTGCTGCCCCCGGCGGCGATCCTGACCCGCCTGCAGAGCCGGCTCGGCCTGCTGCAGTCGAGCGCGCGCGATCTCCCCGATCGGCAGAAGATCCTGCGCGGCGCGATCGCCTGGAGCCACGACCTGCTCGACGAGCCGGGGCGCCGGCTGTTCGCGCGCCTGGCCGTGTTCGCCGGGGGCGGCGTGCTCGACGACGTCGAGGCGATCTGCGGCCCAGAGCTGGGCATCGACGTGCTCGATGGGCTGGAGGCGCTGGTCGACCAGAGCCTGGTGCGGCAGGAAGAGCACGCCGGCGAGGCGCGGGCGATCATGCTCGAGACGATCCGCGAATATGCGCTCGAGCGGCTCGACGCGAGCCCGGATGCGGAGGTCGTGCGCAGCCGTCACGCGCTCCGTTTCCTCGCCCTCGCCGAGGAGGCCGTGCCGCACCTGCTGCGCGTCGAGCGGCGCGCCTGGCTGGCCCGGCTCGATCGCGAGGACGACAACCTGCGCGCGGCCTTCGACTTCTGCGCCGGGTCGGGCCGCACCGTCGAGGCGCTGCGCCTGGCCGCCGCGCTCTGGCGTTTCTGGCAGTTCCGCGGTCACCTGCGCGAGGGTTTGCAGCGCGTCAAGCGCGTGCTCGACGATCCGGCGTCGCGCGCCCACCCCGTCGCGCGCGAGGCGGCGCTGGAGGCGGCGGGCGGCCTCTCCTACTGGCTCGGGGACATGACGGAGTCGGTGGCGGTTTATGAGGAGGCGCTCGAGCTGGCGCGGGCGAACGGCGACCCGGCGCGTATCTCGAACGCGCTCTACAACCTGTCTTTCCTTCCGATCTGGGTCGACCTCGACACGGACCTCGGCAAGCGCGCCCAAGAGGCCGACGCCGTCATCGACGAGGGTCTGTCCCTGGCCAGGCAGATTGGGGATCGGGGCGCCATCGCCCGCTGCCTGTGGGCGAAGGCGAACATCGCGACCCACCTGCGCCAGGACAACGCCGCGGCGCTCGTCTCGCTCGCCGAGGCGATCCCGATCTTCCGCCAGCTCGGCGACCCCTTCGGTCTCGCCTGGGCCCTGCACGGCGAAGGGCTCGCCCGCCTCCGGACGGGCGATCTCGCCGCGGCGCGCGCCGCCTTCGACGAACAGGTGGCGCTGCTCGGGGAGGCGCGCGATCCGAGCGGCATGGCGATCGCGCTCGCCAACCAGTCCGAGCTCGCCCTCGCCGAGGGCGAGCGGATGCGAGCGATCCGGCTCGCGGGCGCGAGCGCGGCGCTCCGCCACCTCACCGGCGCCGAGCTGGTGTCGAGGGTCGACGAGGTCGAGCACCGCGTGCTCGAGGCAGCGCCCGAGGACGAAGGCGCCCGACAGGAAGGCCTCGCCATGACCTTCGATCAGGCCGTCGCATACGCGCTGGGGCGGCCGACCCCCTGAGCTAGCTCGCGACGTCGGCCGTCGGGCGGCCGCGGGCCGGGTCGTAGGACTCGATGGCGAAGGTCGCGACCGGCTCGCTCTTGCCCTTGACCGCGACCGGGGGCATCGGGCGCATGACGAAGCGCGGGTCGAGGGTCTTCTGCACCTCATCGGTGACGAGGATGTCGACCTGGTGAACGCGGGTGAGCGCCTCGACGCGCGCGGCGATGTTGACGGGATCGCCGATCACGGTGAACTCCATGAACCGGTCGCTCCCCATCACGCCCGCCACCACGTCGCCGGTGTGGATCCCGACGCCGAACTCCAGCTTGGCCAGCCCGCGGCCCGCGAGCTTCTCGTTGTAAGCGGCCAGCGCGGCGCGCATCGCGAGCGCGGCCTTGACCGCGTCGGCGGTCTGCCACGGGTTGTGCTCGAGCGCGCCGAACAGCGCCATCAGGCCGTCACCCATCAACCGTGACAGATGTCCGTGATGCGCGACCAGCGCGCCGTTCATGGCGCGGAAGTAGCCGTTCAACATCTCGACCATCGCGGCGGGCGGGATCCGCTCGGACATCGGCGTGAACCCC
>Ga0111538_10003132_pt1 | contig 23142 bp, 13 predicted proteins | sample SoiMethybrSBSTD1_FD_79669 | JGI IMG/M metagenome (GOLD analysis project Ga0111538, IMG submission 79669) | Bulk soil microbial communities from a Populus tree surrounding site in Tennessee, USA - Soil MetaG P. TD hybrid SBSTD1 (version 2)... | ecosystem: Environmental > Terrestrial > Soil >...
AGTGTAACCAACCTACTAACGAGCGTCTCTGATGCGTGGCTCAAGCCTACCGAGACTGCATCCTCCAGCAGCGAGCAGGCAGAGTCCAGGATCTCTTTTTTGGTTCGTGGTGTTCCGGTAAGCTCAACCAGAGCCTGCTGCTTAACAACGACAGGCATCTCAAAACCAAACGACTGTCGCAACACGAGAATTGCAGCAACGCCGGCGCGCTTGCCGTGTTGCTTCGGCAAGATCATTCCTTCAAGCCCGGCGCGTGGCACGAATCGCACTTCAGTCGCACTCGGCATAAGACGAATCACGACTGTCTCGCCGTACTCGATGGCTGCCGGCATCGAATTCTTTTCAAGTAAAGCAATGGCCTTTCGATACTCACCGGCCCCGATCCACGTCTTCAGCGTTTCCGGTGTCAGCAAGGCAATCTCATCGCGAATCGAATCTGCGGTGATTGCAACTTTCTGGTCATCGATTTGATCCGCACGGGTTTGCAGGAGAAGTCCGGCTGCGAGGATGTGCTGACAAATTCCGGGCGATGGGCAACTACAAGTAGCACTCACCGGGCCATTCGCTGGCATCGCGACGAGAAATGGCGGCACCTCGATCTCCAGTGACTCGCCAGTTTCCTCGAGTACTTTAATCACAAGACCCTTTTCAATATCTTTCCGCGCTCGTCGCAGCAGACCTTTACTGGCCAGCGCTTCCCACGAAGCATCGTCGAACGCCGCGAGCAGTGCGGAAAGTCTTGTTAAGAGATTGTCTTCGCCAGCCATTCTGCAAATCTCTTCGGAGTCAATGCGGCGATGTCCATGCCGTTCGCCGCGAGCATCTCAGCCATCTGCACGTCATAACTTGGGCTCGCTGTTTCATCCAGTGCGGCGAGCCCCAACAACTTCACACCGCCCTCGCGAAACCTTTGGCACGATGCCAGTAATGAACGCGGCGGCGCACCCTCGCAAAAGTCGCTTATCAACACCACGATGGTGCGGTGTGGATCCTCAACGAGCTGTTCGCAATACTGCATCGCATGGCCGATGTTTGTGCCACCCCCAAGCTGCACGCTCATCAACAGCTCAACCGGATCGTCGACATGGTCGCTCAGGTCAACAACAGACGTATCAAACACAATGAGTTTCACATCGATTAGAGGCAAGCCGCTGAGGATTCCCGCCATCACCGAACTGTAAATCACAGAGCTCGCCATGCTGCCGCTCTGGTCCACACAAAGGATGATTCTCCATGGCAGACGGCGCTGAATACGCGAAAAGAAGAGCACTTGCTCGACAGCAATCTGCTTACGGCGCGTGTCGAAATTCTTCAGGTTCTTGCGAATGGTTCCACGCCAATCGAGATTTTGAGCCATCTTCAGATTGCTGTGCTGGAAACGATTTCGCCGTCCCGAAAAAGCGCGCCGCACTTCAGTTACCAGTCGCTGCTTTATTTCCTCTACTACCGCTCTGATCACGCGTCGAGCCTCGTTCAATACTTCGCCCTGCAAGTGTCCGCGAAATGTGAGCAATATTTTTAGCAGGTCGAAACTGGGTTCGAGCCGGCGCAGGATTTCGGCATCCGTTACGAGCTCGGTCAAGCCATATCGATCCAAGGCATGTTTTTCAATGACGGCCACAGTCTCTTTGGGAAACAACTCGCGAACTTCGCTGAGCCAGTGAGGAACGGTTAGTTGTGAAGGATCGAGACTGGCGCCACGCGGATCGTTCGGATCGGCATCGCGTACACCACGGCCCCGATACTCACGCGAGTAAAGGAAGTCCAAAGCATTCTCAACGCGTTGCTGCTCGGCGCTTAGCCCCATAGGTAGCTGGTCGCGTGCGTATTTACCGAGCACCAATCGCCACCGCGCGAGTGTGGGTACCTTACTCATCGACCTCCTCTACAATCCAATGGGAGAGCCCATCATTTGCGAGCGTCGTCAAGACAAGCTCGGTCAGCCGCCGGTTAAACTCCAGCTCACCCTCGGTGATACGCACCTCCATCAATGCACCGAGATCCTTTTCACCATGCAATTCAGCAACCCGCGATGCGACTTTATCGGTTTCGCGTGGCGTCAGATCGGCGAGAGCGAGCCGCAGACTGGGCAGCGCCTTGATGAACTCGGCTTCGTCCCAACTGCCAATGATTTCGTCGAGCGAATGGACCAGCCGGGCGTTCTGCCACGCCGCTTCGCGACAAGTTTTTAACAATCCACGCAAAAAGCCGACGCGCTTTTGCGAGTCGGTAATTCCGATCAGACAACCAACGACCAGTCCGTCGAGTTGCGCCTGGTCCATACGCCCGGCGGTGTACAACAATCCGCCGACGGCTCCGCAGATCGTGCTGTAGCAGGGATGATTGTGGTTTTGAACATTCAAAAGTCGCGCCGCTGCGTCCCAGAAGATCTCTTCATCGAGCAGCTCGATACTCGCAGCAGCTTCCAGCAGTTCGCGCATCGCAGACAGACTGTCGAGGGCAGCGGAAAGTTCCTCTTCCGCACACTGCGCCAGGTTAGGTACGAGATAACAACTTCGCAAGTATGACGCGCGCAACAGTGCCGGAATTTCAGGCAGCGAATGAGCTTCCAGAGGCTCACGTGATTGCCAGAGCAGCAGTAACTGATTCGCCGCGCCGACCGCTCCAATAAACGAAGGCTCCTCGCTGACTCTGGCCGTTATCAATTCGAGTAACTGTCCGGCATGTCGATGCAAACCCATGCGACACGCATTGATCAGCACCGAAACTGCAGCATTCGCGCTACGCCCTTTTCCCTCGTCTTCGAGCCGTCCAATCGCTTCACGCAGTCGATTCGCTGAGGCTTCTTCCACCGTCGATCCGTACACGGCAGCATCGACGAGCGCGCCTTCCGTCATCGGACTCCACGCATACTGCCAGTGTTCATGAATGCGGTCGAGGCCGGTGCCTCGCACGAAATCAGGACCAGCCATCATTGTCGCAAACGGCACATTCAGAAAATTCAAACAATGCAATAACCGACTGCTGCGACGATGATTGTCTCTGCGATAGATCTCCAGCGAGATTCGTTTCTTGAGTGAATCCGAAATGTCCAGGCGTGCTCGTTCTGCCTCTTTGCGAAAGCTGGCAACGATTGGGGGCACTCCGGCGTGGGCCGGGACGTCGCCTATGTCTTTGCCTGTCAGTACGCGGCCGACGAGGCCCATCAACACGGCGCCCTCGCTATCCATCGAACCTTTAACAAAACAACTGCGCACGCCATCAAGCAGATCTTCGCGTGTTGGACCAGGGTGTCCACGCACCGAAGCCAGTAGTTGGGCCTGTTGTAAGGCGGCGATCTCGTCGGCGGTAGACAACGCGTGTTGGAGATTCTTTTTTCTGGTCATTACGCCCACCTCGACCAGAAGATCGGTGGCCACAGCTAAATGCGGAGTTGAGTTTCCACTCTCAAACTCACGCCATAGTCGATTGTAGTAATCGGGTGAAGGCATGCCTGCGCTGTAGCCGTTCAGCGCCTCGAGCTGTTCGAAGCTGTAACGAATGAGAGACTGCTGGATCGAGCCTTGCGATGACAGTGAGGTTGGCGCTTTCGCGTTCGCTTCTACGAGTTGTGGCAGAGCAACGCTGTGGAAACCGCCGGTGACGATCACGACCGATTCCCCCGTGGCTCGTTCTTCACGGATCGCTGCGGCCATGAATTCTTCCCGGGCAGAAGTGCCGTCGGCTCGCAGTGTCTCGGCGTTCGCATCGCGGCGCGCAAAAAAGCAATAGGTCGCAATTTCACGGATAAACGAATCCGTCGTTCTCGATTTAAAATCGGATTCAAAAAGATGGTCCCACATCTCGTTGAAGTCGCGGCAACCGGTTCGCTGTGCCAGCGCTCGCAGATATGAGCTCTGCAAGAGATGCGTTTCGCGCATTAAGGATTCGACCTGAGGTTTGCCCAACTGTTCGGTGTTTGCGTATTCAGCGAGAACCTGGTCGGCGTAATCGAGATCGATAAAACGCAACCGCGCGCCGACTTCCTGGCCCACACGCAAAGCAACCAACTCCGGTGAGTAATCGCAGAAAGGATAGTAAGCTGCAAAACGCGCGGGACCGAGATCCGGTTCGCCGTCACGAGGTTTGTAAAGCTTCCTCGACGAATCAATGAAATGTGTATAAATGGCGATTGGGGGCTTGGTAGCGTTATCGAGAATCGTGGGGATCAGTGGAGTAAAACTCGCCGGTCCTTCAACAAGAATCGCTGCCGGGCGCGACTCGCGAATGAGCCGCGCAAGGTGCCACGCACAGGCCGGACTGTGATGCCGGATCGGAAAGTAGACACAGTTGGATGTCTGGAGCTGATGCAGCACCCGCTCCAACTCTGACGTGAATTCAGCAGTCGTCGTAGCCACGGATTACACGGATTTTTTCAACGATCGAGGAATTTGCGTGCTTCCCAATACGATTGCCAGGCGCGGTTCTTTTTGGCGCGAGCTTTGACTATGACGTCGAAGTATTGCCGAAGTTTTTTCGCGTCCTCCGGATTGTCCTTGAGAACTGTGCCCAACAACTGGCGCGCGATGTGAGCACCTTCCATGGCGCCATTTCCAAAATAGTGCGCCTCGAGTCCGGCGGAGAAACCGACAGCGACCGCTTCCGCCGTGGACATCACAGTTGACGGTCTTTCCACTACAGTGCCTTCAACCGACGCTCCCGAGCGCAGATCCTGAAATGTCGAAACGAGCACCTCCATCACGTCGGGCGGGCACGACACGGGCACGCCTGCTTCCTGAAGCAACATCTCAGTTTGTTCGGTAACAAGCTTGATCTCCAGTTTTCTCTCGCCGATCGGGTTCACCGTCTCGAAGTTGAAACGTCGTTTGAGAGCGCTCGACATCTCATGAACACCACGATCGCGGATATTCGCGGTCGCCAGGATGTTAAATCCTCTTTCAGCAAACAGTGTCGTGTCGGCACCGGTGAGTTCCGGGACGTGGAGAACCTTGTCAGACATGATACTGATGAGACAATCCTGAATCTCCGGCTGGCATCGAGTAATCTCCTCGAACCGCACAATCGAACCGCTCTTCATCGCCGTGTACAAAGGAGAAGGAACGAGTGCCGCCGGTTTCGGACCTTCAGCCAGCAGCATCGCGTAGTTCCACGAATACTTGATCTGATCCTCGGTAGTCCCCGCTGTTCCCTGGATCGTGTACGTTGAAACACCGGAGACTGCAGCCGCAAGCAGTTCGGATAGCATGGACTTCGCTGTGCCTGGTTCACCGACGAGGAGAAGTCCGCGATTGCCGAGTAGTGTCACGATGCAGCGATCGATCAGTGCATCGTCTCCGTAAAACTTCCTGCTGACCACTGTCGCTTCCTTGTCGATCGGTTTGCCGTCGGAACCGACGATAAAAGTCCGCACAGCCTGAGGCGACATGGTCCAACCCACCGGTCGCTTTCCAGTGTCGGAGGCTCTCAACGCCGCCAGTTCGTTTGCAAAGAGAACCTCGCACGGAGGGCGAAGTGCACCGAACTCGTTTCCATTCATTGTCATTAAAACTCCGTTTGCTTCTGCCAATCAGCCGCAAAGCCGGTGCCATCGGCTGCTGCCATCCGAATATCGTTCCAACACTCGCTCAGCAAAACGCGCGGCAATTCACCCAGCGACAACTCCTCGGAGAAAGACGCAGGGCCATTGACGAGCTTGCGAGCAAAATAGAGGCGTTGTAACGCGACCTTTCGATTCTGTTCCGGCAAAGGGCTTCCGGTGAACTCGATTACGGACTCAATACCGAGTTGCAGAAAATTCTTCCGATACTCATAAAACCAACCCGCATCCTGTGCTGCGCCACGCGTGTAACCCAGGCGAGTCAGTCGATTGCGAAGTGAAAACGCCATCACGATGTAACCAAGAAAGTCTTTGATCTCAGTTGCGTCCTTCATCTCCTCAGGCAAACTGAACTGTTGTTTGCCGAACTGCTGGAACAGTGGCTCAACTTCATAATCCGAGAAGTGCTGCAGCCATGCTGTTCGATCCTGCTGCGGGAGGGTTTCATCGTGGCCAAGACGGATTTCCGTTGCTGAAGTTAACTTAACTTCCTCATCCTGGTGACTGGTGAGTGTGCCGTCTGCGAGTGGACGAAAGGAATCAACAATCTTCTCACCGTCGTAAGCTACCCACACCAATCGCTGGCAGTAACGACCTGCAATGGGATGTTGGCGCAGATAAGTGTCCCAATCTTCAAAGCGCCAGATTCGTTGCGTACACAGAGCCTCGTACAGGCGATCCTTCTGCATCGTCAAAACGGACTTCAACTCTTTTCGCGCGCTTGATAACGCCGCCTTTGATTGTTTGACTTTCTCGGCATCATCGGATTGATTTGCATCGGGCAGCGAAGCGATCACCTGTCCGTTCTGATTAGTAAGCGTAATCGTCATCTCGTCCGACAACGTCGCCGTGAATTTCCGCGTGCCATAGTCGAGCTCCATCTTTCCGACTTCATCAAAGCCAACCGTCGGTATCGTCCGGTCGGCCAGCTCATCCATGGTCCAACCTTTCCGCTCGGCGAGAAGTTGGCATAGCCGCAATGCTTCTTCCTGAATGCCCTTCGTTCGAAATCGATTTGCGACAGACAGCACGACCTGCGTCGCACTCGGATGCTCGATCCACGCCAGGACTTGCAAGAGTCCCTTACACTGCGCGGCACGGTAGCCGTACCACTGCTTCACGTAGCGATGCACAATTGGCGCGGCATCACTACCGCAACAGGCTCCTGCTACTGCGAGTATTCCTTTCGTGCTCGACTGTGAACCTTCAGGCAGTGCCACGTAGTGATTGAAGAGAGTTTGATAGGTGCGCTGTTCGTCGAAATCGACGTAGTACTGCGGATACTGTTTCGCGAGTTGAGCTGACTGTTGAGCGCCTCGCTGAGCTTCCGCAGCAGCCTGCTCCGCGGTGTACTTGGGTTTTGTATCATTTGCAATCCACGCCTCCAGAACGAACCTGCCAAGCTTCTCGCGATCTTCCTGTCTAAACAGCGAGCAATAACGGCGGAGCGTGGGATTGGTCTCAGCATTCTTGAGCTTATAGCTCTGGAGAATGAACCAGTGGATAATTGCCGGTGAGACGGGTTTGCCTGAGTCGGCCCAGGCTACGGAGGGAAGTTGAGAAAACGGAAACCAATCCAGGTCGCCCGGCATTCCCTTCTTGAGACCCTTTTCGGCTTCTTGATCGAGTTGATTCAAATCCAGCAGCTCTTCGAGTGGAACACCCATCACCTCGAGAGACTTGATCATCTCGTCTTTGGCGAGTTCATTCTTCTCTTTGGAGAGTGCCTGTCGGAGCGCTGGAATAGCTGCTTTGTAACCGAGTTTACCGAGCCACTGCGCGGCTGCGAGACGAGCTTCTTGCTGCCGCGACGCGAGTGCAGCAAGGATTATTTGTTCCTTGTCAGTTAAGCCGTTAAGACTCTGCTGCGCGGCTGGTCGTTCAGTCTTGCTGGCACCGAGTGCAATCTCCCACAACATCGGTACTAACTTTGCCGGCGGATGTGGAAACGAGCTCAGAATCGCGAAGGCATTTCGACGTTTCTCCATGTCGAAGAAATGGGTGTAAGGATTGTTTTGATCTTCGACCGGCTTCAATCCGAGTGCTTCTTCCAAAAGATGGAGATTCTCGGCAAAGTATGGCCACACTCCGTTCGAGTCGAGTTGAAGAAACGGTGAAGACACATACCGGTTTGACCCCAATATGTGTCTTCCGAAGAACCGATCGTCCAAACCAATCGCTCGGAATACTGCTGCTACTTCGCGAAGATCGATCGCCTTTTTCTGCATCTTCTGGTAGCTGAGAAGCGCCGAACGCCATTGATACAGACTCCATGGATTGGCTTCACCCAGCGTACCTCCCGGACCGGTGTTCAAAAGCAAACACCAACGGACCACGTGAATAAGTTGAAACTGCGCCGGAATCGGAAAGGTGGTGTACAGGTGACGATCAACGCCCTGAGAGTGTTCAAAAAGTGGAAATGTCTCACCATCCTTGACGACTAGTTTCTGCAATAGCTCGAAGAGTCGATCGGCGGTTTCCGGCCTAACGCGAGTTCGATTCCCCGGTGTTGCGTACGGGTTTCTTGAGAATGCGTCCGCTGTTTTCTGTTCACTTTCCTGCAAACGAGAACGCAGCTCCGACAAGAGTTGCTTATCGAGGGGAGCATGGACGTTAACTTCCGGAATCGCGGGAAGGCCGTAGTCATCTACAGTAGCAGTCGCCTGTTGCGACGACGTGTGACTCAGGGCTGCTTTAATGGCTTCGGCAACCTTTGCCGACTTCTCACTGGCAACGCGTTGCTCGAGAAAAGCGCGTTCTCCCTCTCCGCCCACGCGGGTAAGTAGGCGCACCGCGTGATACCGCTCGTCGGCGCTGCCTTTCTCGGCGTGAGTCTCAAGCAGTTCTTTAAATATTTCGAAGCGTTCCGAAATAATTGCCGACGCATTCTCACGTACCTCTTTCGATCCGGAAACAGAAAGAGAGGCAATCTCTTCGACGAATGGATCTGGAGGAATTTTCAAGGCTGCAAATGCCTGCAGCACGGTGGCCCTGCTGATAGCTTCTTTCTGACGGAAAGCGGGCTTTACAACTTCAGCAGAGTTAACCACCAGATCTGCAAAGTTGGTCAGACACTTGAAATAGTAAAACGTCGAAGTGTTCCAGCGTGAGAGGGTGCTTTTCCGCTGGGCGTCTTCATAAAAGAACGCCGCTCGTACAAGTGTGTTCGGGTCTTCACCCGCAATACGAAGCATCTCCTGAACGAGACTAACAGGAAAGATCGCATCTGCTTCCTTTCCATTGCGTGAAAGTTCGGCAAGAAAAACGGCCAGCCACGAGACGGTATATTGCAGTGCCGGTACGAAAGCCGGGCTGTACGAGACGGAGGTGTTGCCTGACTGGTATGCAGCTTCGTAAACAGTTGCCAGGCGAAGATAGATCCGCGCATCTTCGGGAAATACCTTTGTCAGGTTCGGTAGGCCTTTTCGCGCGGTTGGTGGAGCGCCGAAGTAATAAGCGGCTGGTGCGATTACGTGACGGGTGTTTGGCAGCGCTGCCAATTCGGCAATAACGTTCTCTTCTTCGCCGGTGAAGACAAACCGAATAACGCGATCAATCAGACGCGGTTTAGCGCCCTGGACCTTTTCCAAAGGCTCGAGCTCTACGCGCAACGCTTCCGCCGCTTTGAAATATGGAGTGCCCGCCAGGCGTTCGTTCAGCCACTTAAACATCGGGAATATCTTGTCCGAAGGGCCAAGCGAAAAGCAATGGTTAGATTTTGGAGTGCGGCGGCCTGGCGCCGCTTTGGTCTCGATCGAGCCAGATCGATAACTAGGGGGCGCCAGGCCGCCGCACTCCAAAGTGGTTAGTTGATTGTTTGAGGCGTGCTGGACTCCAAGATCTCATCGGACACAACGCGGCCGGAGCGGTGGTCGGACTTCATCCGGTACATTTCGTTATCGGCGGCGACAATCAATTGATCCAGCGTCTCGCCGTGAACGCTGAATGTCGCAGTGCCAATGCTGATTCCGACACGCGCAAATCGGTTCTTGCCAACTGCCAGTGAGAATTTCGACACGGCGCTCTCGATGCGCATGCAGAGTTCCTCAACCTGCGCGCCTACAACTTCCTGCACGAGCGCCACAAACTCGTCGCCGCCGTTACGCGCCAGGAAGTCATACTCGCGCAACTGTCCCTGGATGAGATGAGCGACTTCACGCAACACCCGATCGCCAATCTTGTGACCGTACGTGTCGTTCACGTTCTTAAACTCATCGAGGTCGAGCATCATCACCTGGAAAGTTCGATCAGTGCGCCGCGCGCGAGCCGCTTCTTCCTCGAATCGCAAAGCCAGATAACGCGCGTTGGGCAGTCCCGTGAGCTGATCCGTTAAAGCATTCGATTCTGCTTCCGCATGCTGCATCGCATTTCCGAGTGCGTCCGAAGCGAGCCGCGTCACCGTCTCCAGCAGTCGCATGTGATCGTCTGTGTATTGCTCCAACTCTGTCGAGTAAACCGACAGCGCGCCCAAGAGCAGATCGTCCTTGAACAACGGCAACGACGCCATCGAACGATATTTGATCCCAGCCTCGGGATTGATGTCCGTGAAATCAAGACTCGGATGAAGCTGATTAACGGCACTACGATTCGCAAGCGCAAAGCCCGTGACTCCTTCACCCAGCGCAATACAACGTCCGGCTAGCTTCTGAGCGTTCTTGCCGGCGACGTGTCGAGCAATCGCATAGCCTTTGTTCTCGTCGAAGAAGTAAACAACGCAGGTGTCGAACGGGACCACGTGGCCCACCTTATCAACCAGGATCTCGAGCGTGTGCTCGACGTCAAGCGAAGTCCCAAACGTACGCGCGATTTCGTACAACGCATACACTTCGCGATGCGCTTTCTTAATCTGGTCGTAAGCGATGTATGAACCACGCTCACGAGTCTGCGTTATGTCTACTTCACTCAGTTGAATCGGCGGCTCGGTCGAGTGAGTAATAGGCTGATGTTCAAGACCACGTTTCGCAATCTCAGCGTCAAAACGCGGCAGGTTCTTGATGAATTGTTCCACCACGACCGGATCGAAATGGATGCCTGCGCCGCGGCGTAGCAGCGCAGTCGCTTCGTCGAGCGTCATGCCGCGACGAAATGGTCGATCTTCACGAATCGAATCGAAGCAATCGACTACCGAGATAATGCGTGCTGTAATCGGAATTTGTTCGCCACGGAGTCTGTCGGGATAGCCGCGGCCGTCCCATTGTTCATGATGATGCCTGACGATCGGAATCACCGGATAAGGAAAATCCACACGACCGAGGATCTGTGCACCTACGACCGTGTGGATCTTCATCTTCTCAAACTCTGCATGTGTTAGCGGTCCAGGCTTGTTAAGAATGTGCGGCGGCACCGCCAATTTGCCGACGTCGTGAAGCAACGCACCTGCTTTCAACGCGGCTATTTCATCAGCATCGAGTCCAAACACCTCGCCCATTCCGGCGGCGTAAATCTGCACGCGTCGAACGTGGCAATGTGTTGTTTGATCTTTCGCATCGATCGCGGTGGCAAGAGCTTCGGCCGTCGCGAGGTGAAGCTGGCTCAGTGCTTCGATCTCGTTTGTCTTTGACTGCAAACGCGATCGAGCACTGCGATAGATGAGATAAGTAGCAAGAATCGAAATCGGAGTGAGAAGGAGATAGGGCAAAAGAAACGTGCCGTAGATCAGTTCGAGCAGGAGCGGAACCAGGAGCAATGTCCACGCGATCCATAGCTGGTTCGCGTGCCACCAGTGAGTCAACAACTCGCGCACGGATGCTGCCGGAGACAGAGCTGGGAGCAACTCAGCTTTGTCTCCGGTCAATTGGGCAAGTGGCAGCCCGCGTCGGGCGGACTGCCGTGCTGGGTGAGATGTTTCACTCTTTGTGGGTGTCATAGAACTTTGCGGCTACGGACCCCGTGCGGAGAGCCCGCGAGACCCCAAGGCCTCTTCGCCGCGCCGTCCTACTTTTCAACTGCCGTGCCGCACAAAACTCCGCGTTTTCTCGAATAACTCACTCGCTCTATTCCATTCTGACAGGTCAGATTGAGAAGTTCAGTCAAGCTGATACACTACCACCCGCGTCATCCGTGGCTAATAATGGAACCTCGTCCCAAACAAGTTGGATACGTCGATCTGCTGCGTCGCAATCGCAGCTTCAGACAACTGTGGCTCGGTCAGGTTGTCAGTCAGATGGGCGACTGGTTCGACACGCTTGCACTTTACACGCTCATCCTTCAACTAACAGGTTCGGGTCGTGACGTAGGTCTGCTTCTCGTCGCGCGTTTTGTTCCGAGTTTTTTCTTCGGACCGATCTCGGGTGTGATCGCTGACCGGTTCAGCCGGCGGCAAATCATGATCATTTCCGACATCCTGCGCGCGTTCGTTGTGCTGGGGTTTCTTTTTGTTCGTCGTGCCGATCAGTTGTGGATAATTTATGTGCTCACTGTTTTGCAGTTAGGACTCTCGACTTTTTTCGAGCCTGCAAAAACGGCCGCCATTCCTTCGATCGTCGAACCTCGTGAGTTGGTAACCGCAAACGCCATTTCTTCGGTGACGTGGTCGGCAATGCTCACCCTCGGTGCGGCCATCGGCGGTCTGATCACCGCCACGCTTGGAACGAATGCCGCTTTCATTCTCGATGCGTTCAGTTACCTGTTATCCGCTGCCTTGATCGCCAGCATTCGTGTTCCGAAGCGTCCGAAGCGTGCGAAACAGGCGCTATCTATAGGCCGCTTGCTCGGGATAACCGAGACAATCGAGGGAATTCGTTACGTAAAAGATCGCCCGAAAGTGCTCGCGGCATTGCTCGTAAAACCAGCATGGGGCCTGGGTGGAGGAATACTCACGTTATTGGCCGTGTTTGGTGAACGGATTTTTCCGATGGGCAAAAATGCCGGTGGCGGAATCGGTGTCCTATTCGCGGCACGTGGAATCGGAACGGCCATTGGTCCCCTTGTCGCGCGGCGACTTTCCGGCGAGGGCGAGCGAGGCATGCAAGCCTGCATCGGCATAGCGTTTCTCATTGGCGGCACTTTTTATATTGCCTTCGGTCGCGCTACGAACTTCGTTTTCGCACTCGTTGTGCTGGGAATCGCACATTGTGGCGGCAGCATTCTGTGGGTTTTCTCTACCGTGATATTGCAGAAAGAAGTCGTTGATAATTTTCGTGGGCGCGTCTTCGCGGCAGAGCTTGCGCTGGTGACGCTGACCATGGCGGCGTCCAATTACGTCACGGGCGAGTTGCTCACACGGTTCAATTTGTCGCCGCGCACGGTTACTGTCGGCATTGGCACCATATTTTTACTGCCTGGCGTCACGTGGTTTGTGACGCGGCGCTGGTGGAACAGATCGACGCGCGAGACTGCACGCACGCTACGGATCGACGATGCTCGTGAGCAGCAAGTGGTGCATACTTCGATAGACTAATGGCGGATATGCGAATCAAAGTCGGAGTTATGGGGTCGGCGGCGTCGGAGAGTGCGCGTCTCGACACTGGGAACACGCTCGTAGAAAGGGCTGAGCGTCTCGCACAAGCGATCGCAAGCAAGGACGTCGTGCTTCTTACCGGCGCGACTACAGGGATTGTGTATGTCGTTGGGAAGACAGCTCACGACGCCGGGGCTTTTCACATCGGAGTCTCGCCGGGAAGCAATGAACGCGAACACAGCGACCTTTATAAGCTGCCGACCGACGCGTGTGACGCGTTGATCTACACGGGATTTGGGTTGAAAGGACGAAATGTCGTCCTGGTGCGATCGTGCGATGTCGTGCTGTTCATCGCCGGCGCGATGGGTTCACTCAACGAGTTCACGATCGCGCACGATGAGGGAAAGGTTATTGGCTGCCTGACAGGGACTGGGGGCGTTGCGGACGAATCGGATTACCTGCTGCAGCGGTTTGGGAAGCGCACCTCGGCGCGAGTTTTTCACAATGACGACCCGGAAACATTAATTAATGATTGCTTGAATTTCAACGGTTAGCTTCACAGGATTTACAGGCTGACCTCTGGTTACCATGACCCTAATCGTCGCTCATCACGCGAGCCACCCGCTAAGCGAATCCGATTTCGACAACCCAACCTGGCAGGAGTGCCAACCAATCATGATCGCCCATTACTGGTCTGGCCAGCCAGCCGCGCCCGATCGTCACGCTGAAGCGAGAATTTGCTGGTCTGATGAAGCGCTTCACGTTCGCTTCATTGGCGTACAGCGTGAGCCGTTGATCGTTTCGTACAACCCGCAAACTCACAAGAAGACACTCGGACTATGGGATCGTGACGTGTGCGAGATCTTCCTCGCACCCGACCCAGCGAATCCTTCACATTATTTTGAGTTTGAGGCTGCTCCAACCGGCGAGTGGATCGACCTCGGAATAAACGTGAAGCCGTCTGGACGCGAAACTGATTGGGACTTCGTTTCCGGCTTCAAATCAGCCGCAAAACTCGAGCAGGAACAGTTGCTGATAGGTATGAGAATTCCGTGGAGTGAGGCGATTCCAAAACCGCAGCCCGGCGACTCATGGGGCGTTAATCTCTTTCGCTGCGTTGGCCCGGAAGCCCCGGAGCGTTATCTGGCCTGGCAGCCCACCCGAACCGACGAGCCAAACTTCCACGTCCCGGACGTATTCGGCACCCTGCGCTTCGAATAAATCCGATCCCAACGAACGTCACGGAGTCATCAGCTTCGCGATGTATTTGTCGAAGCTGGCGCGATCAGCCGCGCTCATCTCGAGGATTCGAGCCCCGATCAGGTACCCCGCATCATCTTCTGAGGTCTCGTACCGCACTGTCGCCACCATCATCTCCACAGCTCCACTCGGCAGCTCCAGCCGAATATGCAGCTTCCGATCGTCGCCCGCCAGATAGTGTCCACCAATACGAATCGCTGGCACGAGCAGCGCCAGTCCCGTTGCGCTAACATCGAGTGTGTGCCCATCAAGCGACGGCAAACGGCGATGTCCATTGGAACTAATCCGCGGATCTGACAGGCTTAAAGTAAAACTAAGATTGGCTCGCACACGCTTAGAGCGCCGCCGGTTGCCGACAAAACGGCGGAGACGTGACACAATTCTGCGGGGCAATTCCGACATTGTTTGAAGCCGCTAACAGTTGAGGAAGGGCACCGATCGGGAAGCCATTGGGGGCCGGTCGCAAATGACATTCTAGAAAACCTGCTCGGATTGGCGCAACAGTTTAATTCTTTACGACCAGCGGCTTTCCACCGGCGTCGCCGCTGCGGACGCCCGAAGCGTCCAGATAGAACGAAAGTCGACCCGTGCGACCATACTGGGCCGGTTCGGCTGTCGCATACCACGATTTGCCATCCGCGGGACGGACCACCTGAAAGCGATAGCCAGTGGATTCGACACCTTCGAGATCCTTGGGAATCAGACCGCCGGCGATGAGTTCGGCGGTGTTGCCGAACTGCCCGTTGTGGCCCTGGCTATAGACCACCTGCGCGAGTGAGATGCGCGTCAACATCTCCTGCACGTCGTCGTGGTGCGCATTGATGCGAGCCTCGAAGAAAAACTTCTTGCCGGCCCTACCAACAAGCGCGAGATTTTCCTTGTCACCGACGACCCATGCATTATCGATCTTGATAAGAGAAGCCGGCTCGACATTTTCCTTGCCGTCGGGCCCAATCACCTTTACGAAGACGGTGGCAACGTCACCGCTGATCTGTTCCCCGGTTATGTCGACCTTCTCCGGGATTTTTTCGCTGACGGCAACCGCCATCCGGTCGAAATCCGGTTTTAGGTCGTTATATTCCTCGGTTGATAGTCCTTCAATCGCCTGCCGGTAGATCGAAATGCTAAACGCTTCGCGATACTTCTTCTCACGCATCATGCGGTAGAAATCGCGCATGGTATCGGTTGGCGTGCGCGGCGCGGTTTGTGCGAAGGAGGTGGAGGCAAATACGAGCGCGGTAAACAACAGTATGAAGGTTCGAGTACGCATAGGTCGTGGTCGTTTTCCGAAATACTGTAGGGGCGGCCCTCCGTGGCCGCCCCTCGCTAATTAAAACACGATTTTCAAGAGTACTTGATTCAAACAAGGGGCGGCCACGGAGGGCCGCCCCTACAAAGGTTCCCTTGTCATTCCTCTCGCCTAACGATCGCCCGCGGCTTGAGCACCAATTCCCGCCCGACGAGGTAAAGCAGAATCGTAATAAGCAGGAACGGAATCATGCCCAACATATCGGAATTGGGTCCTTCGAAGAACGGATTGTTAGCAGTCGCCCACTCTTCGAAGTGCTTCAGTTGAGTGACAATACCCTCCCTTAGATTCAGGAAAGCGTAGATAACGCCCGCGAGCGTTGCTCCCGCGATGTAACCCGAGGCAAGCAGCACCCCCGGGCTCTTATCCGTCTCCGCAGCCATCTGCTCTTCAGTCAAATTAAGATTCTCGGGTTTCTTGCGCAGGTATTTATCTACCAGCCAACGCACCGCTCCGCCGACAAAGATCGGCGCGGAGGTCGATATCGGCAGGTAAACACCGACCGCAAACGCAAGCGAAGGCACGCCGCTCAATTCGAGCACGATCGTGATCATCACCCCCAGAAGCACAAGTCCCCACGGTAGTTCTCGACTCAAAATTCCCTTGATGATGTAAGACATCAACGTCGCTTTTGGAGCCGTGAACTTAGCGACCGTGTTGTTAGTGCCCGGCAATTTGTCGTAGATGCCATTGATACCGGGGTCAGCGAGATACACCGGGACGCCTTGAGGATTCACAAGGTAACGTCCGGCTGGACCAAAGTCGGTCGTGGTCTTGTGCACGACGTAGTACGAGTTGCTGTCGGAACTTGCCTGTCCTCCCATCAAATGCTCCTGCTTCGGCTGATCTCCGCTCTTCACAAACTGATCCTGCGGAAACACGAAACCAGCGGGGAAACTGAAATCCTTGTTCTGAGACACAGGAACGTAAACACTACCCGACTGATTCATCGCGAGCAGTATTGGTCCAAGCGCGAGAGCCGAAGCCAAGGCACCGACCAGAATAGCGATCTGCTGGTATTTCGGTGTGCCACCTACGAGAAATCCCGTCTTTAAGTCCTGCGATGTGGTTCCACCGTTCGAAGCGGCGATACAAACGATGCCGCCAATCGAAAGCGCCGTGACAAAATAAGGCGGCGCGACCCACCCGATGATCAGAAACACGAGACAGGTCAACAGCAATGTCGCGACCGTCATGCCGGAAATCGGGTTTGACGACGACCCAACTTCACCAGTCAGTCGTGACGAAACGGTCACAAAGAGAAATCCAAACGCGACGATCAAAAGTGCGCCGAGAATGTTGAAGCGAAGATTGAGTTGAGGAACGATCATGATCACGAGGATCAAGGCGATGATGCCCGCCAACACAAACTTCATCGAGAGATCCTGATCGGTACGCGGCGCATTTTCATTCGAGCCGGTGCCCGATCGTCGTAAGTCGGCGAGACCACCTTTCAAGCCACTCCAGATGACCGGCAGTGAACGGAAGAGACTGATGATGCCACCCGCGGCCACGGCACCCGCGCCGATGTAAAGGATGTAGCCCTTCTGAATCTGGGTGACGGACATGTCTTTGATGAGGTGCGTCGTTTCCGGCGCGAGGGGAGTCATCCAGCCGCCGCCGAAATACTTGATCGCAGGTATCAGCACGAGATAGGCGAGCACACCGCCGGCGACCATGATCGACGCAATGCGTGGTCCAATGATGTAGCCCACACCTAACAGCGCCGGATTGTTTTCAATTGCGATTGAGCCGCCTTCAAATGGCTTACCAAAGACTTTGCCCGGATACTCTTTCCAGGTCTTAAAGATCTGCTCGATGCCGTAGTACAGGAAACCGAGCCCGAAGCCGCTGATGATCGTCTTGCCTCCGGTAGCCGCCTCATCCATGACCGTGGGATCGGCCGCTCCTTCCATCGCAGCCGCGCGAGATTCGTCGGACGCGCCCGCTTTCAATACTTCAGCGCAAGCTGTGCCTTCAGGATATTTGAGGTAGCCATGCTGAGCGACGATGAGTGCGCGTCGCAAAGGAATCATCATCAGGATTCCCAGCAAACCACCGAGCACGGCAACCAGCATCACGCGTGATAATTCAAGATCGAACCCGAGGATCAAGATGGCCGGCATCGTGACGCCGAGACCGAACGCGATCGATTCGCCGGCTGAACCGGCGGTCTGAACAATGTTATTTTCGAGAATGGTGGCGTCGCGCAGACCCAACTTCGACAACACCCGGAAAAGAGTGATGGAGATCACGGCAACGGGTATCGAAGCACTGACCGTTAGGCCAACTTTGAGAACGAGGTAAAGCGATGAGGCGCCAAAAACAATTCCCAGGACCGTTCCGACGATGAGCGGCAGAATTGTCAGCTCGCGCAGCCTGACGCCGGCCGGAATGTACGGTCGAAAAGTCGCCAGATAAGGATTATCTGGCTTAAAACCGACCCGATCCGGGTACTCGTTTGCAGGGATGCTTTCACTGGACATCCGGTTGACCTCCAAAAAAGTTTTGTAAAACGGGGAGTGCGCAGGGGTTTGAAAACGCCGCTACTTTACACGGGCCGCTCGCGCTCGGCAAGCCACAAAGAAGCAGAAAAATTACGGACAATCATGCTTAGGTCATGTGTCTTTTGTGCTTTTTTGTGGCTCCCAAAGGTATCATTTCGCTAAACTGCAAGCGCTTTCAAACTCGACCCCTGAGAAAATCAAATGGCTACGAGAATAGGTGCATTATTACTGCTTTTGGTTTGCCTGAGTTCCGCCGGGATCAGCCAAACAAAAATTCCCACACCCGCAGAGGTCCTGGCCTTCACGCCAGGCGACGATCGGAAACTCGCGTCGTGGGATCAGGTAGTCGATTATTTCCAGCAGCTTGATCGGGCCAGCGATCGCGTGAACTTTGAAACTCTTGGCACGACGACGATGGGCAAGCCGTTCGTGATGGCGACCATCAGCGCGCCGGCAAACCTGGCCCGATTGGAAGAGTTCAAGAAGATTCAGGACCAGCTTGCCGATCCGCGTACGCTCGGTCCGTTGGCAACGCGCGATCGCAAGGCAGCGGAGTTGATTCGTCGAGGTAAGACCATCGTCCTGATCACATGCGGAATCCACTCGACCGAAGTCGGGTCGTATCTCTCGAGCATGTTGATCTCACACCGGCTCGCTTCGTCGAACGAACCTGAGATTCAGAAGATTCTCGACAACACGATTATCTTGCTCGTGCCATCTCTGAATCCGGACGGCGTAGACATAGTCAAGAACTGGTACGACAAGACACTCGGAACGCCTTTCGAAGGAACAGATCCTCCGGAGCTCTATCACAAATACACGGGTCACGATAACAACCGCGACTGGTATGCGTTCACGCAGGTCGAAACACAGATCACCGTCGACAAGATTCACAACATTTGGCATCCACAGATCGTGCACGACATACATCAACAGGGTGCTTTCGGCTCGCGTCTTTTCCTGCCGCCCTACATGCAACCGGTCGAACCAAACGTGCCGCGCGCGCTCGTCCAGGGTTATACAGAACTCGGCAATTGGATGGCCGCCGAGATGCGCGCCAAAGGCTTTGAAGGCATTACGACTAACTCGACCTACGACGCGTGGTCTCCTGCGCGCGCATATTCCCATTACCACGGCGGCGTGCGCATGCTGTCCGAGACTGCGTCGGCGCGCATCGCATCACCGATGACGTTAAAGTTTGAAGAGCTGCGTTCGCGTGAAGGTTACGATCCGCAAAAGGAGTCGCCGCAGTTTGGCCCGCTGTGGCGCGGTGGCGAGTGGCACCTGAGCGACATCACAAAAACAATGACTACGGCAGCATTCCTATTGTTGGACCACGCTGCGGCAAATCGCGAGCAATGGCTGCGGCGCTTTTATGCGATTGGCAAGGATGCGGTGCGACCCCGCAGGCCCGGCGAGCTTTACGGGTTTCTGATTGACTCTTCGAACGAGGCATCGAAATCGTTAATTAGTATTCTCGAGCGGGGCGGCGTTAAAGTTACGGTCCCCAAAGGTGATCCTAACCTCGGAGCTCGTGACTTGCCGGATACCACGAGATTAGTGAGGCTAGATCAACCGTACGGGGCGTTTGCGAAAGCCCTGCTGGAAGTGCAGCGTTATCCAAATCTGAGAGATGCCACCGGACATCCCATCGCGCCATACGATGTAACAGCACATACACTACCTCTGTTAATGGGTGTCACAGTCCGTCCCGTGAAAGCGCCATTCAGATACTCACCGGAACGATTTCAATTAACGGAGCAGGTGATTCGTTTGAATTCCGGTCCTGCGCAAAATATGCCCGCACTCTACCATTCGGCTGTTCCCAGTCAGGATGAGGGGTGGACCAGATGGATTCTTGATTCAAGTAAATTCCCCTACGGCGTGATCGGCGACAAAGAGCTGCGTTCCGGAACCACTGTCTACAAACCATCGGCGGGTTTGACCGTGAAGTACTACACGATCGTCGTTCCGGATCAGCCGTCGCGAACTCTGCTCGAAGGTTATCGCACCGGTGCAATGCCGCCCGAATTAACCGGCGGCCTCGGACCAGAAGGCGTTAAGAACCTGCGCTACTTCGTTGAAACAGGCGGCACATTGATCTTTCTGAATCGTGCTTCAAACTTCGCGATTGAACAGTTCAAACTTCCGCTGCGCAATGTCGTCGGGGGTTTACCACGAACGGACTTTTACGTTCCCGGATCGATCCTGCGAATCAAACTCGACACATCGCATCCACTGGCGAAGGGAATGCCTGAAGAAACAATCGCCTGGGCCGAAGATTCACCTGTTTTTGAGGTGACCAACGATCCGAATTCGAGCGTGCCGTCGGCAAACGTGCGCGTAGTTGCGTCGTATCCGGCCGACAAAGACCCGTTGCTTTCTGGCTGGCTGCTGGGAGGGGATTTGATCAAAGGCAAAGCAGCGCTCGTTGAAGTGACGATGGGCAAGGGCCGCGTGATTCTGTTCGGCTTTAGACCACAGTACCGCGCCCAGTCTCTTGCAACTTATCCATTATTCTTCAACGCTTTAGCTGCTAAATAGGCCTCATTTTGTGTTTTTTGTGCCTCTTTGTGGCTAGAGATCCTTGAACTTTTCATACGGACAGGCGTATAACTCAATTACTCGGCAAACGCTCAAAAGCACTTCAGTAGCCTTGCCGGACCGCGATGGTCACCCTTCTAATTACTTCGGTTTTTGTTTTCGGTTTAATCGCAATCGCCATCTACTTTTGGCAAAAAGCTGCGAACACATCGCAACCTATCGAGTTACCTTTACCGCCGCAACCCGCGGGCCTGTTTTCCGACTTCAAACCCGCTGAGTTGCCGAGCCCGACGGAAGATCCAAAGAAGACGTTAATCGAGAAGGCCGCCAAGGGTGACAAGAGCGCTCTCGAACAGGCACACGCGCTGAATGATGCAGGTTTTTATGAGCAGGTTCTGAATCTCTACGTCGCTCAAACCGATTCAGAACCAAGACTACTTTCACTGGTTTCCCATGTAACACGAAATGAACTTCCAGTAAGCAAAGCATTGGCCCAGAAGTCCATTGACTACTGGAAAGACTCTCCTGACAAACATTCAACAGCAAAGATGCTCCACCTCGCCGCGCTTTCAGATGATGCAGAGACTTACAGGCTCGCTGTCGAACTTGCGCTCAATTCGTGGCGCAGCGGCAAGCTGCCGGATATCTCAGCAGTGGAGCTTCAAGCATTGATCAATGGTGAATTCTGGGTGCTTTCCGCGAACACGCGCAGTTCCGGTGCGGGCTTTGTTTTGAAGCGCACTCTGGCAATTGCAAGGCGTGAACTCGAACCAACAATGTAACCATCAACTGCCTCCAGTTGATTGAAAGAGACTAAAAGCAATGGAAAATTTTGACATCGCAACGGTAATACCGATAGTCATCGGTGCGTTCATTCTTCTGGTTGTCTTCCTCATCGTCGTGAACCGCATCTTCGTTAACGTCGGCGCACGCGAAATCGCAATCAAAGAACGAAGATACCTGGGTGCAAAAATGCCACCGGGAAGAGTGGTAGCTACTGAAGGAGAAGTTGGTATTCAGGCCGACGTATTGAAGCCCGGCTTGCATCTCATCAAGTTTCCTTTCGAAAAAGTCGTGCGGAAGGTTCCTTTGATTGAGATTGGGGCTGACGAACTCGGCATCATCGAAGCTGTTGACGGTGAACCGATGCCGCCGGGTCGCATCTTCGCACCTGACCGCGCGCAAAATGCTCATAATAACTTCCAGGATCCGATCGCGTTTATCAAACAAGGCGGAGTGAAAGGTATTCAGCTCAGAACGCTTCCGCCGGGTCTCTGGCCCATCCATCCTTACCTTTTTCGCGTTTCGATTTCGAAAGCGACGCTTGTACCGCAAGGCAAAGTGGGTGTAATCACAGCCGCTGACGGTGGTCCGCTCGATCCGGGTCGATTGCTGGGCAAGGCGATCTTAGATCACCGCAACTACCAGGACGCCGAACAGTTCATCGCATCAGGAGGTCAAAAGGGACCGCAGGTCGACATCCTGACACCCGGTGTCTATCGCATCCTGACGCAATCAGGAGCTATTGAAGGCTCGAACGAACCAAAACCGGGTCTCTTCAACGTGCGTCTGTTCGATGCGACTGTCATCAACGAGAACCAGATCGGTCTCGTCGATGCTTTGGACGGTGCTCCGCTCAATCCGCGCGACTACGTTGCCGAGTCGTTCGCCGGCCATGACAATTTTCAGGATGGACACGAATTCATTGGCAAGGGTGGCCAGCGTGGGCCACAAAAAGACATCCTGCTGCCCGGCACCTACTACATCAATCCACTGCTGTTCAAAGTCATCCCGGAGACAGCAAAGGAAGTGAAGCCCGGTGAAGTTGCCGTGGTGGTTTCAAATGTCGGCAAAGATCCGTCTGACGAAGTTCGTAGAGAAATGGCGGCCAAGGTCCGACAAAGGATGGAGCGCGAGGAAAGAGAACAGGCCGAGGAATCCGCTGCCCGTCTGGATAAGATTGACGACGACCGCACGGTGGACGAGATCAAACTGGAGTTGATGAGTGGGGATCCCGCAGATCGTCGTTTGGATGAGGGGGCTCACGAAGCATACGTCGTACCTGAAGGCTATCGAGGCATTCAGGAAAGCGTGGTCGGCCCAGGCCGTTACTACGTAAACACGCTTGCTGTTTCGCCGATCATTATTCCCACGACAAATCAAACTGTCGAGTGGACGGCAGGTGAAGTGACGAACACGTTCAATCCGTTCGAGGTGATTTCCAAAGACGGTTTCACCATGCAGTTGGAAGTACGAGTTGTCTTTCGCGTGAAGCCTGAAGACGCACCGTTCATGGTGGCGAAGATTGGAGGCATCGAACGATTAATTCAGAACGTGATGCATCCGCTCATTGACTCGATCTTTCGTAACCAGGCTTCGGAATCGTCCGCAATGGCGTACCTGCAAAATCGACATGAGGAGCAGGAACGCGCAGAAGCTCGCGTGCGGGCACACTTGCTCAAATACCACGTCGACGTGGTAAACGTGCTCATCTGCCACATTCATCTCCCGGAAGAGTTGATGAAGACTCAAACCGAGAAGATTCTCGCGGAGCAGCGTCAGAACA
>Ga0111538_10003133_pt1 | contig 23131 bp, 13 predicted proteins | sample SoiMethybrSBSTD1_FD_79669 | JGI IMG/M metagenome (GOLD analysis project Ga0111538, IMG submission 79669) | Bulk soil microbial communities from a Populus tree surrounding site in Tennessee, USA - Soil MetaG P. TD hybrid SBSTD1 (version 2)... | ecosystem: Environmental > Terrestrial > Soil >...
ACGCCGGCTTTGGCACCCTGACCTGGCATGTGACGCCGAAGCTCGATCTCACCGGCGGCCTGCGCTATGCGCACAACTCGCAGCACTTCGAGCAGATCGGCTCTGGCCCGTTGGTCTTTTCCGTTCCGGAGCGCAGCCAGACGGACAGCATCGTTACGTACCAGGGGACGATCCGCTATCGCGCGAGCGAGCGGTTCATGCCTTACCTGCGCTACGCAACCGGCTATCGGCCCGGCGGCCCGAATGCGGTCATCAACGACCTGAGCGGCCAGCCGCTTGCCGATCCGCTGTTCGACGCCGACAAGCTGCGCAGCTATGAGGGCGGCATCAAGGCCAGCAGCGAAGATCGCCGCTTCAGCGTCGACGCGGCGATTTTCTATATCGACTGGGACAACCTGCAGATCAACGCCGTTCGCAACGGCCTCGGCGTCGTGGATAACGCGGCGGCGGCGCGGAGCAAAGGAGCGGAGCTGACGCTGACGCTCGCGCCGACCTCGGTGCTGAGTCTGGTCGCTGCATTCGGGTACACGGACGCGGAGCTCAGCGAGGATGCGCCGGACCTCGGCGGCGCGAAGGGCGATCGCCTGCCCGACACGCCGGAGTTCACCGGCTCGCTTTCCGGCGACTATGCATTCGATCTCGGCGGGCGCGATGCGTTCGTCGGTGCGACCGTGCGGCACGTGACGGATCGCGTCGTGAGTTACGACGCGAGCGCGAGCGTGCCGCAATACGACCTGCCGGACTATACAACGGTGGATTTGCGGACCGGGCTGCAGCTTGGAGATACGCGGCTGCAGTTGTATGTGAAGAATGCGTTCGACGAGCGCGGCCAGCTGTCGGCGACGACGGGTTTCTCGGCGCTCGGCGGACCGGTGTGGGTGAGCCTGGTACAGCCGCGAACGATTGGAGTGAACCTCATCAGTCAGTTCTGACCGGTCAGCAGGCGGCATGGCCGCTCGTCACGGTTGGCGAGGCACTGGGCTCGGTTTGTCTAAACTGCGTTGAAGAACCAAAGAGAACCGCTCATGCACAAGACTTCAGACCGCCTGTCCCGCCGGCGCGTGTTGCAAGCCGCTCTTGCAACCGGCGTCGCCACCCTGGCGCCGCCGATGCTGAACCTCGGCAGCTATCGCGCTTTTGGCGCGAACGCACCGCGCTATTCGGCACGCGCGATGAAGATCGTCGAGCGCACGCTCGTCATCGACATGCTCGCGCCGCTCAAGATCGACTTCAAACCGGAGGCCTACGCCGGACCGATCAGCGACCAGATGGCGGAGGAGTTCCGGACCAGCGGCATCACGGGCTTCCACAACTCCATCGGCACCGGCGGACCGACGGCCGTCGAGGAGACGCTGGCGTTCATCGCGGCCTGGCAGGGCTATGCCGGTCGCAATTCGCACGTGTTCTCGCTGGTCGGCACTGCGGCCGATCTCGACCGCGCGAAGAAGGAGCGCAAGATTGCCGTCATCATGGGCGTGCAGAATGCCGAGCATTTTCGCGAGCCCGGCGACGTCAAGAAGTTCTATCAGCTCGGCCAGCGCTGCGCGCAGCTGACGTACAACAGCCAGACCCTGATCGGCTCCGGCAGCACGGATCGCGTCGACGGCGGCGTCAGCGACTTCGGCGCGGAGATCATCAAGGCGATGAACGAGGTGGGGATGCTGGTCGACGTCTCGCACTGCGGCGACCGCACGACGCTCGACGCGATCGAACTCTCGCCGAAGCCGATTGCGATCACGCATTCCAACTGCCGCGCGCTCAACAACCATCCGCGGCTCAAGACCGACGAGGCGATCCAGAAGCTCGCCGCGAAGGGCGGCGTGATGGGCATCACCGGCGTGCGCATGTTCGTGAAGGGCAGCGAGCCGACTACGCTCGAGGACATCGTCGAGCACATCGACCACGTGGTGAAGCTGGTCGGCGTCGAGCACGTCGGCATCGGCTCGGACTCGGACCTTTGGGGCTACGACGACATGCCGCCGGACCAGTACAAGCAGCTGAAGGAGTCGTACAAGGCGAGTTACGGATTCCGCGACAAGATCGACATCGAGGGCTTCGATCATCCGAAGAAGACCTTCGATCTGACGGAGGCGCTGATCCGCCGCGGCTACTCGGACGACAACATCAGCGCGATTCTCGGCGGCAACTTCCGCCGCCTGCTCGGCGCGACGTGGACCTGAAGCCCGGGAGCCAAGCGCGTGGAATTGCCGCAACCCTACCTGTTGTTCCTCGGCGATGTCACTGAACCGACGTACGCGAAGACTGCGTTCGGCCTGCGCGACTGGGCGCGCGAGCGTTGCGTCGGCGAGTGGTCGTGCTCCGACCGCACCGTCACGCTCGGATTGCCGCGCCTGAGCCCGGCGCAGGCGCATGCATCCGGGGCGCGCTCGATGGTGATCGGCGTGGCGAACATCGGCGGCAAGATCGTCGACAGCTGGTTGCCGCATCTGCTGAATGCGCTGGAAGCGGGGCTCGACCTCGTCAGCGGCATGCACGCGCGGCTCAGCGATACGCCGGTGTTGAAGGCCGCCGCGCAGCTTCATCGACGGCGGCTGATCGATGTGCGGACGCCGCCGCAGAACATTCAGATCGCGAACGGTCGTAAACGCACTGGCATGCGTTTGTTGACCGTCGGCACCGATTGCGCACTCGGGAAGAAGTACACGGCGCTCACGATTGCGCGCGCGCTGAAGATGCGCGGCGTCGATGCGGAGTTCCGTGCGACGGGGCAGACGGGAATCATGATCGCGGGCGCCGGAATGCCGATGGATGCAGTGGTCTCGGATTTCGAAGCGGGCGCTGCAGAAATGCTGAGTCCCGACGCTGCGCCGGATCATTGGGACGTCATCGAAGGGCAGGGATCGCTCTCGCATCCGTCGTATGCAGGCGTCTCGCTTGGCCTGCTGCATGGGAGTCAGCCCGACGTGATCGTGGTCTGTCACGAGCCCGGGCGCACTCATGTCATCGGCCATCCGGAGCTGCCGATGCCGACCGTCGAGCACACGATTGACCTGAATCTCACCATGGGTCGTCGCACCAACCCGGCGATTCGCTGCGGTGGCATCAGCTTCAATACGTCGCAATTGTCGGATGCGGAAGCGCGGCGATTGATAGCGAGCGAGTCGCAGCGCTTGGGTCTGCCGGTCGCTGATCCGGTTCGTGGCGGCGCAGAGTTCGAGAGACTGCTCGACAATTGTTTGCGAGGGTCGACGTGATGCAGCGGCTGGCGATGAAGTTTGTCTTGTTGGCTGCGCTGCTCGTCGCGAGCGCATCCTTCGCTGCGCCTCCGGCCGATCTCGACCGATATGCGCAAAGGGCGTTGCAGACGTTCGGCACGCCGGGCATGACGGTTGCGATCGTCGAGCAAGGCAAACCGTACGTCATTCGCAGCTACGGCGTTCGGCGCATGGGCGAGCCAGCGAAGGTTGATGAGCACACGCTGTTTGCGATCGGCTCCACGACGAAGGCGTTTACGACTGCATTGCTCGCGATGCTGGTCGACGAAGGCAAGCTCACGTGGGAGACGAAGGTTGCCGACGTGCTGCCGGGCTTCAGGATGTACGACCCGTACGTCTCGAGCGAGATGACGATACGGGACATCGTCGTACATCGCAGCGGCCTCGGTCCCGGCGCGGGCGATCTGATGTTTTTTCCGCCGACGAATTTTACGCGCGCCGAGATCATCCACGGATTGCGCTACCTCAAGCCGGTGACGAGTTTCCGCAGCAGCTTTGCTTACGACAACCTGCTGTATATCGTGGCGGGCGAGGTGATCGCTACGATCGAGAAGTCGAGCTGGGAAGACACGATACGGAAGCGAATCCTGGCGCCGTTGGAGATGAAGGAGACGACGACGACGTCGATGCTGCCGACGGGCGCGAATCGCGCGTGGCCGCATGCACGAGCTTCGCAGGAGGTTCGAGGAACAGGGCCGATGAGTGCGCTTTCGGAAGTGACGAGCGTGGATGTCGCGGCCGCGGCGGGTGCGTTGAACTCCAATGGTCTGGAGATTGCGCGCTGGCTGGACCTGCAGCTGAATGCGGGCGTGGATGCGAAGAGTGGCACGCGGCTGTTCAGCGAAGAGCAGTCGCGCGAGATGTGGACGCCGCAAACGTTGCTGCCGGTCGCGCCGGCGCCGCAGAGGCTAGAGCTGGCGAAAGGGCATTTCCGTGCTTACGCGCTCGGCTGGGGTCTCGGAGATTATCGCGGGCAGACGATTCTGTCGCACGCCGGTGGCGTGCCGGGCATGGTTACGCTGTTCGTGCTCGTGCCGGAGCGGCACGTTGCCTTCGCGTTGTTCACCAATTCGGAGGAGCCGGGCGTGTTGTCGTCGATGCAGTACCGGCTGCTCGATCACTATCTGGGATTGAAGAGCCCGGACTGGATCACGGCTGTGAGCGAGACATTCAAGGAGCGGCTCGCGAAGGCGCAAGAGCAGCTGAAGGCGAGCAAGGAGGAGGGGAAGGAAGAACAGGGGAGCAAGGGTCCGTCGTTGGCGATGGAGAAGTATGCGGGCCGGTACCGCGACGCTTGGTATGGAACGGTGACGATCGAGCGGGATGGGGAAGGGATGAAGATCAATTTCGATCGCACGCCGTCGATGAGGGGCAAGCTCGAGCACGTGAGGTATGACACGTTTCGCACGAGGTGGACGGATCGGAATGTCGAGGATGCGTATGTGACGTTTGCGCTGGGGCCGGATGGGTCGATTGAGCGCATGACGATGAAGGCGATTTCGCCGCTGGCGGATTTCAGCTACGACTACCAGGATCTGATGTTCGTGCCGGAACGCCCGTAGAGGCGGGGACGGACACATATATATGTACTGCCCGCCGAATCGAGTTCTTTAACCCAAAACGGGGTTAAACCGCCGAGTTATCCGGTCTCACTGGCAGGGGCAGTTGTCGTAACGTTCGGCCACAGAAGTTTGCCGGACGTGATGCGCCCAAGGTGGCAAGCGCGGTTGGAAGGAGGCCTGCGCGCGTGCCGGGGTGACTCGAGCCAGAAGGGAAAAAACAATGAAATCCATCCTGTCCGCCGTGATCGGTGCGACGCTCGCTTTGTCTGCCATCGAAGCTGGTGCTCAAGCAACGCCTGGAGAGCGGCAGGTTTCACTCACGATCGAGACGGGCACGCTCGCGAACGCGCTCGACAAATGGGCGCAGCAGAGCGGGTTTCAGATCTTCGTCCAGGATTGGGAAGCAACGAAGAATTTGCGGGCGCCCAGCTTGAAGGGCACGTTCGCTGCGCAGGATGCGCTCGAGCAGCTGCTCTCTGGTACGCCGCTCACGTATGTGTGGATCGACGCGAAGACGGTGTCGATTCGGAAGAAGACTGCGCAGACCGTGCCAACGGCTTTGCAGCGGACGAGTCTGGATGGGCACCAGGCGGTTCCGGTTGCGAAGTTCAGTGGGGACGATGTCGGAGGTGCATCGATTCCACTAGCTGCTGCTGCGGCGCCGAGCAACGGCGAGGGAAGTCATGATCTGAGTTCACGAGTTGATCAGATGGAGGAGGTCCTAGTTACGGGAACTCACATTCGAGGTGTGCAAAACAATACGGTTCCGACCCTCGTCATGGACAAGGAGTACATCGCGTCGACCGGATTGAGTACGACGACTCGCCTGATGGAGTCCCTGCCGCAAAATTTCGCCCTCACCAGTCAGTCGGGCGCGTTCATTCCTGGCACAAACGACACAGTCGAGCAAGGGTCTGGAGTCAATCTCCGCGGCGTCGGCCAGGGTACGACTTTGGTTCTGCTGAATGGTCGTCGCATGGCGCCAGGATTTGGCGGGAGTGCCGTCGACATATCGGCGCTCCCGCTGTCAGCGATCGAGCGAGTGGAGATCGTAACGGATGGCGCTTCCGCCCTGTACGGATCGGATGCGGTGGGAGGTGTCGTCAATTTCGTCCTTCGACGCGATTTCGAGGGTGCCGAAACTCAGATGCGAAGTGGGTGGGCGAGCGGCGGGCTCAATGAGTACCGGCTGAGCCAGCTGTTGGGCAACTCATGGGATTCAGGGCATGTGCTGCTTTCCATGGAATACTACAAACGGGATCTACTGCGCGCAGAAGACCGGGATTACATTCCGACCACGACGTTCGTCGGCTCGGTGTTGCCGGAGGACAAGAACTATTCAGGCCTGATCTCCGCTGACCAGAACATCACGGACGACGTCAGCGTCTTCGCTGATGCTTTGTACACGAGACGCACTAGTCGCAATCTGGCCGCGAACATCCTCGTGGGGCCTGTCGATGTCGTAAATCCGCAACTCAACGCCGCCGCTGGTCTGGCGTGGAAGGCATTCGGCGATTGGCAAGCGAATGTCACCGGAAGCTATTCGAAATACGACTCAAATATCGAGACAACTTCAGTGCTGTTGGATACCGCCTTCGAAATCGAGGGAGCTCAGGTAAAACTGGACGGCTCGCTCCTGAATCTTCCCGGCGGCCCGCTGCGCATGGCGCTCGGCGGTGAATGGCGTTCTGAATCCGTGCATCGCTCGTCCATCGGGTTGCCGCCCGATGAGTTTCTCCTGGAAACCGACGAAGAGCAGATCGTCCGCAGCGCATTCGCGGAGGTATACGTTCCGATTGTGGGCGAAGCCAATGCACGATCCGGCATGCAGCGGCTGGAACTCTCTGTCGCAGGTCGGCTCGATGATTATTCCAACTTCGGGTCGTCAGTCGACCCGCAAATTGGACTGATGTGGGAACCGACGCGAGGCTTGCGCGTCCGTGCGTCGCACGGCACCTCATACCGCGCACCGAACCTGATGCTCTACAGTCCTGACAACAACTCCGCCAGCGTGTTTTTCTCGGACGATCCCAACGTGCCCAGCGGCGAATCGTATCAGATGCAAGTGTTCGGCAACGACGCAGCTACGTTTTCGGCCGAGGAATCGAAGAGCACGTCGATCGGGTTTGAGTTTGTGCCTCAGTCGCTCGGCGGCTTTCGGCTGGCCGCGAATTACTATGACATCGAGTACACAGACCGGTTGCAGTCCCCTGGCGACACCGCCGCGATGCTCGCCAATCCGGCCGCCTTCGGCGATCTGATCATCAGAAATCCGACGGCTGCGCAGATCAACGAGCTCATCGCGTTTGCACACACCGGGCAAGGTTTCTTCCCGAGAGATGAGAACTTCCAACGCATTCCAGAAGAGGATTTCGATCCCAGCACGGTGGATGTCCTGATCGATGCACGCGTACGCAACCTCAGCATCGTGGAAACGAGCGGTTTCGATCTCGCGCTCAACTATCAGTTGATGGCAGCAAGCAGTCGTTGGCAGTTTGGTCTGGCGGGAACCTATATATCCAAGTTCGAGCAGCGCTTGACTCCGACGAGTCAGGCATTTGAGACGGTCGACACCATCTACAATCCGCCCGACCTCAGACTGCGCGGATCATTGGGTTGGCAACTCCGCGGCCTGTCGGTCAACGCGTTCGTCAATTACTCGTCGTCATACGTTGACAACAGGACGCCCGAGAATGTCGCGATCGGTTCGTACACGACGGTCGATATGGGTGCTTCGTACGATTTCGGCCAGCGATTTGCTTCGGGCTTCTTGTCGGGGATCACCGTTTCCGCCTATCTGCAGAATGCATTCGATCGAGATCCGCCCCGGGTCCAGTTGCTGATCCCGTTTTTCGATATGGGATTCGACCCCACCAACGCGAGTCCTCTCGGAAGGTTTTTCGCGCTGGAGGTCACGAAATCCTGGTGACAAGAGCCTTGACCGACAGAGTACGCCGTCGCGGGGCGCGCGCTGCGGTGCTTGCCGTCATGATCTGGTCGTCCACCACCGGATCGGCAACGGCAGTACTCGATGATGTCATCGTCATTCCGAAGGTCGGGGGCGGAACTGAGCGTGCGATTACCACGCGCGACATGGCGTCACTACGGCGCATCGAAAACCTATCTGTTTCACCTGACCGTACTCGGGCTGCCTTCTTCGTCCGCCAGGGCGAGGCGGCGTCGAACGTGTATCGCGGCGAGTGGTTCGTAGCGAGCATGATCGATGGGAGCATCACGCCAGTTGCCGATGGCGGTGAGTTGCAGCTGACTCCGGACGAGGATGGTGGAATCGAAGTTCCGACTGCGCGATGGTCGCCAGACGGCAAGTGGATAGCCTACACGCGCAGGCAACGCGGCGCGGCGCAACTCTGGCGTAGCAGCACCGACGGGCGTACGCGGCAGCAGCTGTCGAACAACTCTGCAGATGTGGTCGACTTCTACTGGAGCGAGGACTCGCTATCGATCTACTACGGTGCCGGCATCAGCCGCGCCGACCTGCAAACACATGCGGACCGCCTGAACAGGCAGGGCTACAGCTACGACGAGGATCTGGGTGAGTTCACGCAGTTCATGCTGCCGAGATATCGCGTCGGTTTGCCGGATGGTGACGTGCACTCGATTTGGCGAGTGTCACTCGCAGCGAGGCGCGAGACACCTGGTACGCAGCGCGAGCGCGAATGGTTCGAGCGGGCAAGTGCTGGCACGGTGCAAGGCGTTGCCACGATCGAGAGTGCGATTCAGGATGAACGAGTCGCACCAGTCGCTCGCCCCGATGGTTCTGTGGCTTGGCTGGAGCGCTCCAAGCCACATAGTCTGCACCTCCATGTGGTCGCCTCGCTGGTGAGTGCGGGCGGCGGGACAGTTCGTTGTCAGGCGCAGGAGTGTCTGGGTCGGATCAAACGTGTATGGTGGAGTCAAGACGGCTCGCACGTGCTGTTCTGGCGCAATGATGGGATAGGTACGGGACCTTATGGTGGTAAGGGTGGCCGAGGGTTCTACTCGTGGTCACCGCAGAGCGGCGCGGTCACGACGATCCTCTATTCCCTCGACGATCATTGGAGCGACTGCGACCAGATCGCGGGCAACCGCCTCTTGTGCGTACGGGACACGCCTGCGCGTCCGCAGCACCTCGCGACAATCGATCTCGAGTCGGGAGCGATCAAGGAAATCGTCGACGTCAACCCGGAATTCAAAACGATCAAGCTTGGCAGAGTGGAACGTTTCGAGTGGGACACGCCGAAGTTCGCTTGGAACGAACAGGGCGGCAGACTCGCTGGTCTATATCCGACGCGCGCATACGGCTACATCCTCTATCCGCCGAACTTCGATCCCGCCCGCAAATATCCTGTAGTCATTGAGCCTTATGTCGCTTACGGTTTCGAAAGCAGCACGGAGCTAGAGCACCCGCTCCACGTTTACGCGGCGAACGGCTTCATCGTTCTGAACACTGCGTTTCCGTCGGAAGGCGAGAATCCCCAGGCACTCCTGGGCGACGCGGTGATGGACGAGGTGTATTCGGCATCGCTCGACTTTCCGCATATGTCGATGTACATGGAGTCGACAGTCCGCGCACTGGACGCGGTTGCCGCTCGCGGCTTCGTCGACGAGACGAAAGTGGGTATTGGCGGAGTCAGTCACGGCACATTCATTCCGTTGTACATGCTCCAGAAGCACGACCGCATTGCGGCGATATCGATATCCGGTCCTGCCTGGGGCGCTCACACGTACTATTGGCTGACGGCGAAGATGCGCGGGCCGATGACAAGCTGGAACCCGGATCCCGATTCCCCTGAGGGAGCGCGCTTCTGGCGGGCTATCGATCCGGCCGATCACATCGATGCGATCGAGGCACCCGTTCTCATCAACAGCTCTGCTGCGGAAACGTACGGACTGGTTCGGTTCATTCGCCGTTTGGCCGATGGAGGCAGGCCTTACGACGCGTACGTGTTCCCCGATGAAACCCACATCAAATGGCAGCCCGCACACTTGTACGCGATTCAGAATCGCAACCTCGATTGGTTCCGCTTCTGGTTGCAGGGTTACGAGGACCCGGATCCTGCAAAGGAGGAGCAGTACCGTCGCTGGCATCGCTTGCGATTGCAGCAGCAGGCGCTGACATCAGGCGGCAAGGATCAGTGAGGTCGGCTGTTGGCTTGCCACCACGAAACTGCCAGTTTCTTGTCTCGAGGCCAGATCTCCGCAAGGGTTGCGCCGTCGTATAGCCGGCCATTCTTCATGACGAAGCGGATCGACCGGGCGTGCCGTATGTCTTCGAGCGGGTTCTGATCGAGAATCTGCAGGTCGGCGAGCTTGCCTACTTCGATGGAGCCGATGTCCTCGCTCAGGCCGAGCGCCTGTGCGCCGCCCAACGTCGCCGCTTGAATGATGTCGCTTGCAGACATGCCCCCGTCTGCATGCATTTCCATCTCCCACTGATAGCCCGGCCCCTTGAAATCGCCGTGCGATCCGATAGTCACGACCACACCTGCCGCCTGCAGGTTGCGGATATCCGCTGCGTAGTCGGCGTACACATAATCGCGTGTCATCTCCTTTGCGGCGGCGATGGCGTTGTCGATGATGATCTTGGGAACGAACCTTGCGAGCTTGGCGTCGTCTTGCAGGTTCTCGGTTGCATAAAAATGCTGAGCGCCAGTCGCGTCACCGTCGGACGCTGACCCCATGGTCATCAGAGTGCCCGTGTAGGCGGTGCCGCTTGCGGACAAGAGTTGGACGACGTCGTTGTACAGTGGTGACAGTGGCAGGCTGTGGGCCAACTCCGCATATCCGTCCATTGCGTCGACGAGCCCCTTCTTCGGGTCATAGTAGGGCTCGACCACGGGTGTGAGACGTTCGTCCGCGGCAGCCATACGAAGCCACTGACGGACTTGGCGCTCGCCGCTGCCATACTGCTTGATGTAATGAGTACCGAAGAATCTCGAATAACGACGCGCGATGTGCTGCGCTTCCTCGTAGCTCGAGATATTGAACAGCGAGGTGATCTGCGGACCGGTCGCGTAAATGCGCGGGCCGAGCATCGCCCCGGTCGCTACCATGTCGGCATAAGCGAATTCGTCGATGGAACCGCCGGGATCGCGATTCGTGGTTACGCCGTATGCGAGCGTTGTCAGGTACGGCCAGGGTTGCTCGTGAAGAACGCCTCCGGTGTGGAGGATGCCGGAGTGATCGTAGATGTGGCCGTGCGTGTCGATGTAGCCGGGCAGGATTGTCTTGCCGTCCAGCTCGATCACGTGCGCGGCGGGTGGAATGGAGACTTCTCCTCGGCGTCCGACCGCGACGATCCGATTCGCTTGCACGACGATGTCGCCGGAGTCTATGACGCCGGTTGGTCCCGAAGTGACGATGCGCGCGCCTCGCAGAGCCACCGTTCCGCCGGGCTTATCGACGGGTAATCTCAGGACGACCTCGGTTTCGTCGGCAGCCGCGCCTGCGGTTCCTTCGGTTGCTTGCCGGAAAAAGAAGCGCCCCAGAGAAAAATAGATCTTCGCTCCATCCGGCGTCCAGCCCGCGAACGCTGCGCCGAAGCTGGTAGCCTTCCTGGCGGGCACCATGGCAGCCTGGACAGATGAAAGATCCACTGTCGCTCCCGCGACCGGCGGCATCGCCAACAGGTATGCCTGGGTGTCACCGCGTTGCGGAGCGAGTGCCAGCACGTGCGTTTGGTCTGGAGAAATCAGCAGAGAGGCTGCCGCAGGGACGTGCAGCACTGTCCTGCGTTCGCTCCCATCCCATCGGACCGTATCGAGATGGTCGCCCATATCGAGCCAGATCCTGGATCCATCTTGGGTAACTGTTGGGATACCGGCAAATGAGGTGATGGAATGCGTCTTTCCACCTGCCGCGTCGAGCCAGATGAGTTCGCTTCTCGAAGAGACGTCTCGAAATCTGGGCCAGAAGTTCTCGGCGAGAAGAGCCAGACGCTCATCGATGGGCTGCCGGTTCGCGACGATTCGGCGCCCGTCCGGAGTGAACACCGGGTAGGCGTAGAACGCCCGATCATGTGTCAGCCTCGCAGCGGCCCTCGGCTGCAATCTGCGACGGACTGCGACTCTGCGTAGCCCACCTGTCGTCTGTTCGGCTGTGCCTTCGTGCCAGCCGACGTAAACGATAGAACGCCCGTCCGGCGACCACGCCGGCTGTTGCTCACTCACGTCCACGTCCGTGGTCAATCTGAGTGGCTTGCCGTCCGGCAATTCCATGACCCACAGCTTGTTCAGGGCGCTGAAGGCCAGGCGTCTACCGTCCGGCGAGGGCCTTGCACCGCGAATTTGCCTCACGGTGAGCACATCATCCTCGACTCGGTAGTCGAAGTGTGCCAGCGGGCTCAGGTCGAGATCGACGTTTACGCTGAAAGGTATTTCGCTCGCCTCGCCGGAGGGGATTTGTACACGCCAGATTTTCCCGCGGTTATACAGGATGAGCGAGCGAGAGTCGGGCGCGAAGGCGGCGCCGGGCAGCTGGCCTCGCGACGCAGCCAGAACCCCGGATTCCCGCTGCACGTTCTCTGCCAACCAGTTCTCGTCGCCCGTCTGCAGGTTGCGCAACCGCAATCCCGTTCCGTGCGCATTGCTGGTCCCATAGATCAGCCAGTGATTGTCCGGGCTGATGAGCGGCTGCACGGCAGATCGCTGCGTTGGGACGTCGATCACCGTCGCCGTCTTGCGGTCCACCCTGATCAGCTGCCACTCGGGCGACGCGACGCGCAGCACCGACGCGTACATGTAGCGCGGATCGGACGAAAACGACGGTGATAGCGCCATCGCGATGTCTTGGAGTGCGACGATCTGCCCAGCGCCACCGCGCAGATCGTAGAACGCCAGGTCGTACTTGAAGGCGGGATAGTTGCGCCACGCAAAGGGCGAATGACCATCGTAGGCGGTCGCCTCGCTGCGCGATGCCACCACGTAGCCGTCCGGGCTCCATTCGAGCGATCGATACAGGGTCGTTTCACTGTGGGTGATCTGCCGCAGCTCGCTCCCGTCGACGCTTTGCACCCAGAGGTTGTCGGAACCGCTGCGATCGCTGATAAACGCCACAAGCCGTCCGTCGAAAGAGAAGCGTGGCTGGGAATCGTACGCCGACCCATCGGTGAATCTCTTGGCCATTCCGCCCGAAGCCGGCAGCAAATACAGGTCGCCAAGCATTTCAAATACGATGGTGCGTCCGTCGGGGCTCAAGTCCAGATCCAGCCACGTGCCTTCAGTCGTTGTGAAGTGCACGGACCTCATGCTCTGGGGGGGAGGGCGACGCGGATCGTCCGACGCGTTCGCTGCAAGAGCAGCCCCGATCCACAACCAGGCCAGCCAGATGATGCTGGTGCCCATTCGCCGAGGAGTTTCTGAGCACATGGTCGGCCGGCAAGGTCCACAAGGAAAGACGTCGCTCATTTCCTAGACCGGACAAGAGCGAAGCTCCAGCCGTGGCGTCGTCAAAAAAACCGGCTGAGCAGATCGGAGAGAGGCGAATTGTTCACTCCGCCTAGTCGCTCGGGACAGTACCCCTCAGCATCCCCGGGTCGAGCGGCGGCAATTGCTTGGGAACGCCGGTGTCGGTGGAGACCTTGCCCAGCTTGATCAATGCAGGCGGTCTGGCGAGTTCAGTCGGCATTGTGTTTCAGTCTCAGCTGGAGGCCGCTAGGCGCTGCGCACGTGCTCGGTCCACGGCCCGCGCACTGACCTCCTGCCACTGGCGTACCCACAGCTCTGCAACCAGAGATTGCGCCAGGTTGTGCGGATCCGCGTGCATGAAAGGTTCTTCAGCAGAGAAACAAGCGTCAATCTTCTGTCGATCCAGATAGCCATCCCGCACCAGAACGCCCTCCCGCAATGTTGCATGGACGAAGGAGAGATTCTGGCGAATCCATTGTTGCAGCAGGGGCGATCCCGTTCCTTTGCTTTGGCGCACTGCTATTTCTCGTGGCAGCAGATCAGCGAATGCCTGTCGCGCGAGACCGCGACTCGCGCCACCAGCCAGCAGTGAATACACAGGAGTCCGCAGTGCGATTTCCCAGACAGGCTGCGAGTTGAGTGGGTTGACGTGGTGAGCGAAGCGCCCGCTACGGAAGACGCCATGGTAGTAGGGTAGGCTGCCAAGACCCTTCACGTGGTTGATCTTGCCAGGCGGTAGCGCCGCTCCGCACCACATCGCCGTCAACGGACTTTCGAAGTCGTTGTCATCGAAGCGTTCGACGAGATCGTCCTTCAGCAATGTTGGCAAGTCGAACGGGCTGCTGCGTGGACGCAATGGGCGGTGCATCACGCCGTGCTTGACGCTCTCTCGTAGCACGCTGAATACCGACTGCCTGCTGAGCCGGCATGCTGGCAACAAATGCTGCCAGAATCCGGCGTCGATGCCGTGCATCCAGGCATAGTCGATGGGAGCAAGGGCCCGCGACGTCGCTAGGAACATGGAATCGCCTGCCTCCCCCGAAAAGAACGCCTCGACGCCCGACGTGCGCGTCAGGGCGATCTCGACATCGTCGATCTGTCTCGCCGCATAGAAGACCGTTGGCATGACTCGCAGCGGTGGGGGCGGCACGCTTGCCATGTCGATCGTCGAGACATAGTGCCGCTCCGCGAGCGGCACGCTGCACTTTTCAGCCACAAGACGTGCAAAGTATCGCTCATCGCCCGTGCCGCCGAGCGCACGGATCCTGGCGGCCGACTGGGCCGGCTTGACCACACGAGACAGTTCCTGACACCCCGACGGAACGGGTGAGAAGTTGAGAAAACTCAGTTGATCCAAGTCCGTGGATTGGGCCAGGCACGCTGCGACGATCGATGAATCCAGGCCCCCAGACAAGTGGTGTGTGATGCGCGCATATCGCGACGCCCATGCACTGACTGTCGCTTGAACCGTCGAACGAAGATCTTCTGCAGAGCGTTTGCGGTCCGATGCAGAAGGCACGGCCGCGATGTCGCCGGGATTCCACAGGACCTTGCTTCGCGCACCGTGGCGTGAGATGACGAGCGCCTCGCCGGCAAGCGATTCGCCGACGTTCGCGATACCGGTCTCGCGATATGCCAGCGCGGTGTAGATGATGAACCAGCGCGCCAGGTATTGCTCGTCGACAGAGAACGGCAGGTGCAGCAGGTTGATGCAATCTTCGATATCCGAGAAGAAGACCTCAACGCCATCGCACGACGTGTGATAGCACGGGTGCATCGCCGTCGGATCGCGAAACACACAATGTTGCTCGGTCGACTCGTCGTAGAGGAAGGCGACGTACGAACCCCAGTAGGCATCGACGATGCGCTGTCCGCCGCTCGCGATGATCCTGCGACTTTCGAGTTCGTCAAAGTCGGGGGGTGCCGCACGGTTGGCGCCGCCGCCAGTAAACAGCGTCCCAAGAACAATGCCGCGGTTACCTGCGAGGATGTGCACTCGTGATGCGCGCGATCGCCTCATTGCTTGGATCACTAACATGCCTGGAACGTCACATGCCACGCTCCAGTCAGGTTGAGTTGCTGCGACGGCTTCGCGAATGGAGCGCGCCCTCGCGGAGAGTTCTCGGTTTGCCGGGGACACGACGGCAACGAAGCGGTGCATGGGATCTCCGAAGTTCTAGATGGCCATGATCGGCGTGTAGTTGGCCGCCTCTTCCACGCCTTCGTTGAACGTGAAGCCGTGCTCCTGTACCCAGCAATGCGCTCCCCACGGCTCGAGGCTGACGCCAAAGATCCACGTTGGAAATATTCGATAGGCAGCGAGAAACTCGATCAGGGCCAGCGAGTCGTAGAGGCACAGGTAATCGCGCGGAAAGAACCAGCGGAGTTGCTCGAAGACTGAGGTCATCTCCGCAGCACGTTGCAGGTCTGTTCCGTGGCCCGTTCCACGTCGCTGCTTGCGGCGCCGGACTGCGTCGATGGTTGCGTGAAGAGATCTGAAGCGTAGCTGCAACGACGCGCTGGCACATGCCAGCATGAATCTGCACACGTGGCTGATTTTTACGCGCGGGGTAGTCGTGTATTCGCTCTCGGAGAGTTTGTCCAGTGCCATTTCGACGCTTGTTGACGCTAGCGCTCGCCCTTGCGAGCCGTCCGACTTCAGCAGGCCGCCCTCGAGGAGTTCGAGCAGCGGGTTGTCCGGAGCGTTGAGGGGCGGTTCACAGCCATGGTCGAGCAGTCCTCGCAGTGCCTTGGCTGCGTGTCCGCTGGCGAGCGAATACTCGTCATTGTGCAGATCGAGAAAGATGATGGCGTCGCCACGTTGGCAGAGGTAAACGTCCGGTGTAAGAAAGTACGAAGCCATTGTGCACACCGGGAGTCGAGTACGTTTTTGCACTAGTCGGGTGCACAGCACGCGTGCTGTGCACCCTTCTCAATGATGCATCACCATCCGGAACGCGAGTCTCAGTCGTTCGGATCTCGCTTGAAGGTCTGTTGCGATTCGAGCGGCAGCACTTTCTTGATCTGGCGTGTTTCCACAGAGGCCTTACCCAGCTTGATCATGACAGTCTCCTAACGATTTGCTTCAGTCACCATCAGAACGATGGCGACAGAAAGCGTCGAACAGAGCCAGGTACTGTTCAACCCCGGTGCGACATGGCGGCGCGTCCGTGCAGCAGCGCGGCGCTGCCGTACATCAGAGGTACGGCGGAAGCGGTTCTTACGAACACGCATGAAACTCGATGCCAATCACAGATTTGGCGCGTGCCGTGAGAGCGAGCGGAATCGAAGCAATGACATGCTGCGCCAGCGAGCCGACAATCCTCGCGCATCCGGCCCGAGCAAGGACTGTGTTTGAGTATTGGAGTCCGCGTTTGCTGGCCGCTGCGCTGCCTTCGCTCGGCGCGACCGCGACTATTCTCTGCAAGCGGGCTGAGCCCGTCGTGCTAGGCCAGCGCTTTTCCGAAGAGCGCCAGCAATCTGCTCCACGCTTTCTCTGCTTGTGCCTCGTTGTAGACCTGCGAGTCCGGCGGGCACCAGCCGTGGAGCGTTCCCTCGTACACCTCGATCTCCGCGGGCAGCCCCGCTTTCGCGAATGCTTCGCGCAGTACGTTTTTCGCTTCCGGCTGCTTCTCGTCGTCGTTGGCAGCAATCGCGAACAGATAGGATGCTCTCATCGTCGGCACGAGCAGATGCGGGCTGTCGGGCTTGTCGGTCACCAGGTTACCGCCATGGAACGATGCGCCGGCACCGACGCGATCGGGGAACGCGGCCGCTGTGCGCATCGTCATCGGCCCGCCCATGCAGTAGCCCGTCGTTCCCATCTTGCGCTTCTTGTCGACCGCAGCTTGCTTGTCGAGCCAAGGAATGAACGCCTTCGCATCGGTGTCCACAGTTTCCTTGCTCAGCGTCCCGGCAAGCTGCATCAGTGCAGCGCGCACATCCGGATCCTGGAAGCTCGCACCTTCGGCCGCGATCGGCGGTTTCTTCGTGCGATAGAACTGATTCACGACGAGCACCGAATACCCGGACTCCGCGAGCCGCCTGCCCATCTTCCTGAACGCGGGACGCAGACCGAAGATGTCCGGCCACACCAGCACGCCCGGGTGCTTGCCGCTCGCCGGATGCACGAAATACGCATCGCAAGTGCCGTCCGCCGTCTTGATCTGGACCTCCGACTCCTTCACTTCAGCCGCGTCGGCCAGCCTCGGCAACATGAACATCAACCCCGTTCCCACTGTCATCGCGCCGAACTGACGGCGCGACAGTTCCACACGTCGCTGGAACTCGAGCATGTCGTGGATCGAATCGTTATCGCACATGGTTTGCCTCGGCGAAGTCTTGATGTTGCGCGGTCGGTCACCAGCGGACATGCTACTCCCGCTCGGCCTGTAGCTATCTGTCGCACTGTGAAGAATCGCAAGATTGCCACTTTTCCAAGACTGTGGCTGCACAGAGTCGACGCGTCGATGGGTCGAACCGCAGCCGATCGATTTGCCCGGACCGGGTGGTTGTCAATTTTTTTAGAGATTGCACGAGCTTGGAAGCCTGCGCTGCTCGTGGCCTGACGAGCCGAGTGAGTGTTCCTATCTTGCTTACGGCTGGCCGCGAGGTAACTTCGGCGGGATAACGACCCGAGCACGGACCGGCATCATGCGACGGCAAGACAAGGACAGGCTGGAAAGCGTCAGGGCAGTCTTTGCGCTGATTTGGCTGCACACCAATCAGTTCGTGAAGATCCGACTCGCTTTGGCGGTGTCCGCGCTCGTGCTCGCTTCCATCTTCACGGCGCTTGGGCCCGTCGCGCTCAAGAACGTCGTCGACGCGATCGCAGGCGATCGTCCTGGCACGGATGTCTCACTCGCCGTGCTCGCTATCCTGTACGTGATCACCCAATGGTTGGCGCGTGGCGCAGGCGAGCTACGCGCACTGCTGTATGCCTACGCGGAGCGGCGGATGCTCCGTACGTTGAGTGAAAACCTGTTCGCGCACGTTATGAGGTTGCCATTGCGATTTCATCTCGGGCGCCAGACCGGAGCGATCGCGCAGACGCTGCAGAACGGCTTGCAGGGATACGAGCTGATTCTTCACCACCTGGTCTTCACGTTCCTGCCCGTCACGGCAGAGCTCGCGACGATCGTCGTCGTGCTGACGCGCCTCGATCAGCCGATGTTCTTCGCGTTCTACGCTGGTGCGGCCGTCTGCTATGCCATCGTGTTCGCGTTCACGGTCTCCAAGGTGATGAGAACAGCGAATGCGGCATCCGAGATGAGCATCGACGCGAGCGCGACGATGACCGACAGCATCCTGAACTATGAAATCGTGAAGTACTTTACGGCCGAGCCTGTCGTACAGGAGAAGGTCAGCCGGGCTTTGAGGAAGACCGAGAAGGAATGGGTTAGCTTCTATCGCATCTACTCCGTGAACGGTCTCGCCGTCGCAACGACATACGCAGCCTTTCTCGCTCTCACGATTCTCTACGCAGTCGGACAAGTGCAAGCTGGCGCACTGACCATTGGCGGGTTCGTGCTCGTCAATACCTACATGCTGCAGATAATTCGACCGATAGAGATGCTTGGCTATGCGGTGCAGGGCTTTAGTCAAGGCACCGCGATGCTCACCAGCATGCTCGTGCTTCTGAAGGAGGCGCCGGAGCCCGAGTCCGTGGATGCGGCGACTCCGCCGAGCGGCCCAGGCAGTCTCGAATTCGATTCCGTCGGTGTGTCGTATCGCTCAGACCGCACGATCCTCGACGGCGTCACTTTCTGCATACCTGCAGGCAAGACGCTCGGCATCGTCGGCACGAGCGGCGCCGGCAAGTCGACGATAGTCAGACTCGTTACACGTCTGCTCGAGGCGGACTCTGGTCGCATCCTGCTTGATGGCATTCCAGTGTCGGAGATGTCGCTGGCGGTGGTGCGCCAGGCGATCGCCGTGGTTCCGCAGGATACGGTGCTGTTCAATGACACGATCGGCTACAACATTGGGTTTGGCAAGCACGGCAGCACGCAGCATGAGATTGAGGACGCAGCTCGCGTTGCTCACCTGCATGACTTCATCACGAGCCTGCCCGATGGCTACGCAACACACGTGGGAGAGCGAGGCGTGAAGTTGTCGGGTGGGGAGAAGCAGCGAGTCTCGATTGCTCGCGCGGCGCTCAAGCAGCCGCGTATTTACGTCTTCGACGAGGCGACTTCATCGCTAGATAGCAGGACCGAGCGCCAGATTCTGCGTAATCTGCGCGACATATCTAGTTCGCACACGACGCTAGTGATCGCGCATCGGTTGTCGACAGTCGTTCACGCAGACGAGATCGTCGTGCTCGACCATGGTTCGATTGTCGAGCGGGGCACTCATTCGTCGCTGCTCGAGCAGAACGGCCGCTACGCGGCGCTATGGCGAGCTCAGCAGGCGGCGGCGGATCAGTTGGAGAACGCGTAGGAGATCTTTGCGAAGATCTGCGTGCGTCGCAGATCCTGACGCATCGGTCCATCGCTCTCGTCCCATCCCGCCGACGCACCGACGTAGTATCGCGTTTGCCAGTTGGTCTGATAGCTGAGGAGCAGTGAAGACAAGCGGCCCCTCATGTGCACATCAGATTCGAACCCTGCAAACGGCGGTGCCGCGTCGAACGCGGCTTCCTGATGGGTGATTCGCAGATTCAACTTGTCGGAGAAATGCCAGGTTGCCGTCACTTGGAAGTTACGCTCCGTGAACAGCGTTCTGGTTGTGCCGTCCAGGTCAGCGCCCCGGGATGTTTGATAGCCAATTGTCGACTTGATTTCCAGCCGTGAGAATCGCAGCGGAATGGTCGCCTGAAGATTGAATCCGTCGCCGCTCGCTCCCGTGACATTGTCCACGATGTCGCCACCGTACGCGTACAGTCTGGCCTCGGGCATCCATGAGAACGGCGTGGAGGAGATCGACAGGCTGACCATGTTGTAGGTGCGTAGTCCAGAGCGGGTCAAAGTATCGACGTGCGGATACCAGTTCATCGACACGAGCGTGTCGCCTGCGGCGCGAACGGTAAACCCGGGAGCGATGGATTGGCTGACTACTTCGCCGGAGTTGGCTCGTACTCGCGTCACCGCGAGTTCCGGGCCGAAGCGCGTGATGAATCCGCCGTCGTCGGGATAGAAGTACAGGTCAGTCACGCCCGACAGGGTTGATACACCCACCTGCGTCACGAACCCGCTCCAAGCACAGAAGTCGCGCGCGTACGACTCATACGCGACGTTTGCATACCATTCGTCGCTGCTGTGAACCCAGGCAAACGAACTCGCACCGCCGCCGAACTCTTGCCCGGTCCACGTATCCAGCAGGTCCGGCCGTTTTGGATTCCTCGTTCGCGAGGTCACGAACTGTGCCGTAATCTGATCCGCCGCCGCAGGTCTCCACGTCCCATCCGCGCCAATGACGACGTTCTGGCTCCCGTCGTCGTTGAAGCGCCCAGTCGCAAGCATTCCGATCGACCCGTTCTGGAGCAGGAAGCGATCCCTTCCAACGAACGCAGTCGACTCGAAATCCTGCAGCGCCGACCGCGAGTTGATCGGCCCTGGCTCGATCACCGTGCCACCACCGGCATCGCGCAACGCTAGCGCCGTGTATTCATGACTTGACGACCGATCTGTAATCCGCACTCCAACGTCCGGATCCGTGAACGCGCGCGTGTAGATCACCGGAATCTGCGTCGCGAGCAAGTCGGTCCCCTCCAGAAAGAACGGTCTCTTCTCGGTCAGCGCCAGCGCGAACTGCGTATTCGCCGTCAGCTGCAGTGCATCTGCCTCAATCTGAGAGAAGTCCGGAAATATCGTCGCATCGACGACGGTGTTCTCACGTGGCTTCCAAGTCAGATCGATTCCCCCGTCCAGCTTGTTGCTCGTGTTCACATCATCATCGAGCCGCGCATATTCGATGTGCGGGATCGCGGCTAGCGAACCGCTCCTCTCGACCGGGATGCCCTGGATCACATTCGCATAGCACAGGTCGCAGTTCGCGCCGCGAGGAATCGGCGCACTCGCGATGGTCACGACCTGCTCGCGTGGCAGGTTGCGATAGATGACGTACGCCCACGAGTTCTCCACGCCCGCCTGGTAGCGAAGCGAGGAGAGCGGAATCCTGATCTCAGCAGTCCATCCTTCGGTATCAATCGTCGTCGCAGCATCGAAGTCGAAGTCCGGCGAGTAATCGCGCAGCCGATACTGGTCGTCGTACTGCCCGTCAGTGACGATGCCCCGGGCGCTCACGCGAAAGAAGAACGCACTACGTCGAGTGTTCAGAGGATCCAGAAACACCTCGACGTAGTCCTGATCCGAAAGAACCTGGTCACGCCGCACAATCGGTGCACGAATCGCCGCGGGTTGCGGATCAGGCGCCCGAACCGCGACGTAGATGTTCCGCTCGTCGTAGAGAAACGAGACGGTCGTTGCAACAGGAGGTTGTCCGGTGTTGGCCGGATAGATCTCGTAGAACCTCTTCAGTGGATTTGCGGACAGCCAGCTGGTCTCATCGAGTCGGCCATCGATGCTGATCTCGCCAACCGCCCGGCCAAACGTCGCACGCTCAGGTGCCTCATTATCCGCGGTCGCCGCACAGCACGACGCGGCGAGTAGCGCCGCAGGCACTGCCGCGATTCCTGCCGATCTGCGAATCCTGCGCACAGGCTAGGACTCTAGCCCTCGATCAATCGAGCGGAGGCGGGGGAGCGCTAAATGCAGGCCGCTGCGCGGTGCAGCCAGCTAGTCTGGCACTACGCCATTGGGTTCTGCTCTTTTCAGCAGGCCGCGTTGCTCTCCTTCGGCGGCCCGGCGATACACACGGTGGTCGTGGTCGAAAACGGCAACTTCCCTTCATCCTCAAACGACGTCTCGGCAAACACCGCCGTATACCCCACCGTCCCCCGCATCGCCGAGCAAGCGTACGCCTCACTCTCTTTCGCTTTCGTACACTGCCTGGCCGTCCAACGCGCCTCGCGAAAATCCTGCGTCGGACTCTGCGCGCTCCACACCAACACCTTGCGTGCCTCACGATCCGGCGTGACCTGAACCTTCAACTCGCCCGGCGTCGACGCGAACGTCCACGTCGTCTCGGGCATCGGCTTCCCAGCCGCCGCATATCGATGCACCGCACTCACACCGCCGATCACGCGCTCGGCGTCGCGCAAGCCATGCCCCTGGTTCGGCACGTACAGCACATTCTTCGGCGACGGCAAGTCCGACCAGTAGAGCTTCAGCGCATCGAGCGGCCAGTATCGATCGTTCGTGCTCAGCAGAATCAGCTTCTGCTGCGTGAGCTGCTTGCGATAGCTGAACGGATCGACCATCGTGAGCAGTTCCTGCCCGCGCTCCGTCTTCAATCTCTCCGGCAAGTTCAGCGCCGCGTAGTCACGAATCTCCTCCGAGACCTCGCCCCATGTCTCGCGCTGGTGATCCATCTGCGCGCGCATGTTCAGGACGTCGATCACCATCGGCGCGACCGCCATCACGCGTTTGTCTACCGCCGCGGTGAGCCACGCGGTCCAGCCGCGCTTCGACGCGCCGGACACTGTGAACGACTCGATCGATGCGCCCCAGCGCTCGCGCACGATGCCCTGCATGGCGTCCATCGCGCGCACCGTGCTCTTCACCATCGGCAGCAGTAGCGGCCAGTCGCTATCGCCCGTCTGCAGATACTGATCGAAGGTGTAGGCGATCAGCGCATCCTCCGTACGATCGAACATCGGCGCGAACGGCACCTGCCGCAGCACACCGACCGGTGCGCCGATCGACTCCGCGAGCCGCGCGAACAGCAGGGCTTCGCTCGGCAGCTGCGTGCGACCGCGCTCGCCTTCGTACTCCGGCTTCCAGCGCCCGCCGTGCACGAACAGCAGCGCATGCTTCTCGTCCCGCACCATGTTCTGCGGCCGCAGCACGAACAGTTGATGTTTCCA
>Ga0111538_10003134_pt1 | contig 23128 bp, 17 predicted proteins | sample SoiMethybrSBSTD1_FD_79669 | JGI IMG/M metagenome (GOLD analysis project Ga0111538, IMG submission 79669) | Bulk soil microbial communities from a Populus tree surrounding site in Tennessee, USA - Soil MetaG P. TD hybrid SBSTD1 (version 2)... | ecosystem: Environmental > Terrestrial > Soil >...
CCGGCCACGTGTGCACAGTGATGGGATATCGTGAGTACGAGCAGCTTGCAGAAAAGCACCATGTACCCATCGTCGTCACTGGCTTCGAGCCGCTCGATCTCCTCCAGGGGATCTACGAGGCGATCGAAATGCTCGAAGCGCAGGTGAAGGAACACCCGCGGCGGTTTGCGACGACGGCGCGGCTGTGCATCGCGCTGGCGGCGAGCAGCAAGCCCGAGCACTCGCAGCGCCGCGGCGAGCTGCTGCAACAGCTGCGCGAGCTCGCAGTCGAAGTGCCCATCGGCCGGTTGGCGTCTCAGAGCGGTCTCGGGAAGCCTGTCTCCGACTCCAACCGCGCCGTGTCCGGCTTGCACCTCGTGACCTTGGCCGAACACGACATCCGCGGAGGGAACGGCGCGCCGGCGTTTGGCGCCGACTTCGGCCCGCGGCCCGCGCTGGCGTCGCTGGGCCCGGCGGCGTTCCGGCCGTGGGCCAACCCCGGCTTCGACCTGCCCTGCGCCGACGGCGGCAGCCGGCGTCTGATCGGCTCGCAGCACGGCCAGCCCACGCTCGTCGTGTTCTACCTCGGCTTCGGCTGCTTGCGCTGCGTGCAGCAGCTCGAAGCGTTGTCGCCGAAGGCGAAGGCCTTCCAGGACGCGGGCATCGAGATCGTCGCGATCGGCAACCAGACCCTGGCCAAGACGCAGCAGAACGTGGCGGCGCTCGGCGACAAGAAGTTCTCGTTCCCGCTGCTCGCCGACCCGGAGCTGGGGGCTTTCAAGGCCTGGCGCTGCTACGACGACTTCGAGCTGATGCCGCTGCACGGCACGTTCCTCGTCGACGCGGACGGTCGCGTGCGCTGGCAGGACATCTCGTTCGAGCCGTTCACGCAGTTCGACTGGCTGCTGGCCGAGTGCCAGCGGTTGCTCGCGCTGCCGGCGGGGGCGGGTTCGAAGTGACGTCGCGGGCCCCGCGGGGGGCCGCGTCCGGAACTCTCGTTGCCGCGACCACCTCGGCATGGCATCCTTTCGCCACACCGCTCCAAGGCAAACCCGGAGGCAAGGATTTGGTCGTCGTCCCACGCAAACAGCGCTCGAAGGACAAGGTCGTCATCGACCGGCGCAGTCTCTCCGCGATCCTCGCCGGGCTGCGCGCCAGCGGCAAGGTCGTCGTGCTGACCAACGGGGTCTTCGACCTGCTGCACGTCGGCCACATGCGATGCCTCGAGGATGCCCGGTCGCGCGGCGACCTGCTCGTGGTCGCCGTCAACGGCGAGAAATCGGCGGAGGCGTTGAAGGGCAAGGGCCACCCCGTCGTCTCCACCGCCGAGCGCATGGAAGTGTTGTCGGCGTTGTCGTTCGTCGACTACGTGACCTACTTCGAAGAACCGACGGCAGACGTGCTGCTCGAGCAGCTGCGTCCGACGCTCTACGCGAAGGGCAAGGACTACACGATGAACACGCTGCCCGAGAAGAACACGCTGAAGAAGTGCGACATCAAGGCCGTGTTCGTCGGCGACAAGAAGGCGCACTCGACGAGCAAGCTGATCGGCAAGATCCAGAAGCTCAAGAAGTAGCACAGCAGGCGAAGCCAACCGGCGCCGGTCACCTCGGGAGCAGGGCCTTCTCCACCGCCGCCTGCAGCGAGCGCTCGTCGAAGCCCGTGGCCCGGTAGGCGATCTTCCCGTCCGCTCCCACGACGTAGTTGGTGGGATATGCTCGCAGCCCGAACGCCTGGCTCACTTCGTCCTTGTGCTGCAGCGCCGCCGTGAAGCCGAACTCCTCCTTCTCGAAGTAGGCCCTGACGACGTCGGGCTGGTCGCCGTAGTTCACGGCCAGCAGCACCAGCCCGCGCTCGGAGTACTCGGCGTACAGGTTCTTCAACCGGTGGAGCTCCTCGCGACAGTTCGCACACGCGTGGAACCAGAAGCTCAGGACCACGGGCTTGCCCTTGAAGTCGGACAGCGCGAGCGGCTTCCCATCGAGCGTCGTCGCGGTGAAGTCGGGCGCGTCCGTGCCCACGGCGAGCAGCCTGGTTTCGTCCCCGGCGGCGAGCTGGCGCGCTTTGCCGGGAGGGACGAACGAGAAGGCGTCGCCGGCGACGGGGGGAGCCAGGTCGATGACGCCGAAGTCGAGAACTTGCTCGAATCGATGACCGTCGACGATTCGCGTCGTCGCGAAGCGCCGCAGTCTGTCGCCACGGATCCAGAGTCGCGTCTCCTCCGATCCGACCTTCCACGCGACGACGCGGCACGCTTCTCCGTCGAGCTTCTCGTCGCTCACGTTCGCGCCCGACAGATATGGCTGCAGGGGACCGGTGCCCTTCTCGAAGAACAGGATCGCCAGCGGTCCCGCGCCATACTGCTCGAGCTTCATCGTGCCCAGCTGCTCCGACTTCACGAACCCGTTGCGGGCTTTCAGGTAGTGCCACGACGTCGTGCCGTCGAGCACGATCAGCGCATCCTGGCCGAAGCCGGACAACTCCAGCCGCGCGCGATCGGGGCGCGCGAGCACGACCTTGGCCTTGCTCTTGCCGACGTCCATCGAGTCGATTCTCGTGAGAGCCTCGCTCTCGAACGCGATCGCGGGAGCGTCTTTCATGACTGCCGCGACGGTCTCGAGGAGGGTCGCCGCCCCTGGGTCTCGATCCTGCGCGAAGGCCGGCAGCACGACGAGCCCGAGGCCCGCAGCAAGCCGATTCATGGGTCCGATCATGGGAGGTTCCTGGAGCGAGGCCGATCGGCTGGCTCCTGGCCAGAGCTTGCCGCGTTCGACGGGCGCCATCGCTACGCACGGAGGCGGAGTCGCGCGGCGCAGTCTGCGTAGCCAGGCCCCATGCGGGCGTCGCATGGTCCGGGCCCGGCCTCGGGCCTTCGAGCCGGACAGCACGCACGCCACGGGTCCAACTTCGTTGCCGAGCGCGCCCAGGACTTCTTGGCACGGGCCGATCCGAGCCGCGATCAAGGCCGGGTCGGTTGCGTGTCGATCGCTGCGACGATGGCTTCTGCTTCGTCGACAGACACGACACTGCTGACCTACGTGCCGGTCCCGCTTCTGGGACTCGTGACGAAAGACGTCGTGCCGTTCCCGCTGTTCCTGCGCACGGCGCAGAACTGCTGGGTGCTGTATCGGCCCGCGACGGCCGAGCTCGACGAGTCCCACGTCGGCCGCCTGCAGGCCGAGGGCGTCGAGGAGCTGTTCATCCGCGACGTCGACCGCGCTGCCTGGCTCGAGCGCATCGAAACGTCGCTGGACCGGATCCTGCTCGAACGCACGCTGCCGATCGAGCAGCGCGCGGGCGTGCTCCATGGCGTCGCGACGAGGGTCACCGACGACCTGCTGAAGGTGTTGCCCGACAAGCCCACGCTGCATCGCGCCCAGCGGGTCATCATGGCGACCGGTGGCTTCCTGTTGCGCGAGGCGCAGGGTTTCCACGCGGTCCGCCGCATGATGACGTCGAGCCCCGGGCTCGCCGCGCACAGTCTCACGGTCGGCGTGCTCGCAATGGGACTCGCGAAGAGCACGATGGCCGCGGACGCGGGCACGCTGCAGCAGGCGGGGCTCGCGGGCCTGCTGCACGACATCGGCAAGGTGGGGCACGAAGGCATCGAACACGATCCCGAGCACACGCTGCGCGGCGCCAACTACCTGCGCAACCTCGGGCTGCCGGGGCCCGTCGTCGAAGCCGCGCGCTCGCACCACGAGCGCTTCGACGGTTCGGGCTACCCGCTCGCGCTGCGTGGAGCCGCGATCCCGCAGCTCGCGCTCGTCGTCGGTCTCGCCAACATGTTCGACAAGGTCTACTCGTCGCACCAACCGCGCGTCGGCGTGTTCGATGCATTGCGCATCCTCGCGCAGGCCTACCACGGCTGTTTCGACGACCGGCTCGCGCAGGGGCTCGTCAGACTGTTCCACTGAGGCGGCCCGGGGGCAGCGCCGGCCTCGTGCCGGCCCCGCTGTTGTTCCGCGTCCACTACGGACCATGGCGGACGCGGAGGCCTTCGCGGCGTCCTTATCCTCGTTCCCACTGCCGCCAATCAGGCGTCGGCGCGACGCACAACAAGAGAGGTGCTGAGATGTTTGGCCTCAAGAAGCCCGAAGTTCTCGTCCTTGGTGCGGGACCGGTCGGATTGTTCGCGGCGCTGGCGTTGGTCCGGCGCGGCGTGAAGGTGCAGATCGTGGACCGCGGCCACCAGCTGTGCATGCGCAGCTACGCGTTGGGACTGCACCCGGGCTCGATGCGGCTGCTGGACCAGTACGGGTTGCTCGGCGAAGTGCTCGAGACGGCCCATCGTGTGCACCGGGTCGTGCTCTTCCGAGGCGGCGTCCGCGCCGCGGACCTGCGTCTGTCGGAGCTGCCCGCGGAACATCCGTTCGTGGCCGTGCTGCGCCAGGACGAGTTGGAGCAGGTCCTCGAGAATGCGCTGCGCAAGGCAGGCGTCGCCGTGAAGTGGAGCCACGAGGTCACGCAGCTGACGCCGCGCGAGGACGGAGTGACGGCGCGCGTGGACCGGTGGAACCAGGACACCGGAGGGTATTCCGTCCAGCACAGCGAATGGGTGCTGGCGGGCAGCAGCGAGAAGGTGTTCCCGTTCGTGGTCGGAGCGGACGGGCACTCGTCGGTGGTGAGGCGCTCGCTGGCCGCCGGCTTCCCGCAGGTGGGCCAGACCGAGGACTTCGCCGTGTTCGAGTTCCGCAGCGATGCCGACCTCCACCACGAGATGAGGCTCACGCTCGGCCAAGACGACACCAACGTGCTCTGGCCGCTCGGCGACGGCTACTGCCGATGGAGCTTCCAGATCCCGTCCCACGACTCGGACAGCGACACGCGGGAGAAGAACCGCGATGTGGTCATGCCGGGTGAGGGCGACGACCGGGACCTGACGGCCGATCACCTGCGCGAACTGATCAAGGAACGCGCACCGTGGTTCACCGGCAGCGTCGACCACATCCGCTGGAGCATGTTCGTACGTTTCGAACGGCGGCTCGCCGACTCCTTCGGCCAGGGGCGGATGTGGCTCGCCGGCGACGCGGCGCACGTCACCGGGCCGGCCGGGGTGCACAGCATGAATGTCGGCCTGCGCGAGGCGGACGACCTGGCGGCGAGGCTTGCCGACGTCGTTCAGGGCCGCGCGCCGGCATCCACGCTCGAGGCCTATGGCGAACAGCGACGCGCCGAGTGGCGGCAGTTGCTGGGACTCGACGGCGGGCTGCGGGCAGAGCAGACGACGGACAGCTGGATCGCGGCTTCCCGTCATCGCCTGCTGCCGTGCATTCCCGCCACCGGAGCCGATCTCGAGCATCTCGCGGCGCAGATCGGCCTCGTCGCGGGCCAGCCGGCACGGCAACCGGGCTGAGTAGCGCGGCCATGGACCCCCTCGCACTCCTCGTGGCCGAGCACCGCGTGATCGAGAGCGTGCTGGACGCGCTGGACGATCTCGCCGCTGCGGCGGCCCGCGGCTCGGTGGATCTCGGGCGTCTCGCCAGCATCGTCGAGTTCCTGCGCGGCTATGCGGACGCGATCCACCACGGCAAGGAGGAGAAGATCCTGTTCCTGGCCGTCGAGCGGTGCCGTGAGACGGCGGGCCTCGTGCAGCCGCTGTCCGCCCTGCGCCGCGATCACGATACGGCCAGACTTCTGACCGACGACCTGGCCGCCTGCGCCGCGCTGCGGCAGCCGGTGACGGCAGCTGGCCGGGCGCGGCTCCAGCGGACAGCTCTGGACTACACCGCGTTGTTGCGGCGGCACATCGCCACGGAGGACGGCAGGGTGTTTCCTGCCATCGCGGCTGGGCTGCCCGCCGCGGCGATGGCCGGCGTGTTGTCGGCCTTCACGCGCTTCGACGCCGAGCACGAGGCTTCCCGGACCGAATTGTGTGGTCGCGCGAGCGGGTTCGTGGCGGGTCGATCCGTCCGTCAGTCCTCAGCAGGAACGCCGAAGGCCTGCCAGTAGCGGTCAGCAACCTCGGCCCGCAGCCGCAGCGGATCGCCGTAGCCGAACAGGCAGGCAATCGTCTGCAGGCCGAGCGTTTTGGCCGCGCGCAGGTCCTGCACGCCGTCGCCGACCATCGTGCCGGTGTCCGGGGTCCAGCCGAGCCGCCGCAGCGCGTGCTGCAGCGGCGCGGGGTCGGGCTTCTTCTGCGGCAGCGTGTCGCCGCCGATCACGACGCGCAGCAGGTCGGAGAGGCCGAGGTGTTGCACGATCGACACGGCGAACCGCTCGGGCTTGTTCGTGACCATGGCGAGGCCGTGGCCGCGCCCGTGCAGCTGTGCAAGGTGCTCGCGCACGCCGGGGAACAGACGCACGTGTTTCGTGCACTGGTCGACGTGGTGGGTGAAGTAGAGCGCGAATGCCGCGTCGACGGCGCGTTCGCGCGCGGTCGGTTCCGCGGGCAGCGCGTCGGCCAGCGCGCGCTGCAGCAGCGTGCGGGCCCCGTCGCCGACGAAAGCGCGCACCGCGGCCACCGGCAGCGGCGGCAGGTTGTGGTGGCCGCGCACGTGGTTCGCGCTCGCGGCGATGTCGGCCAGCGTGTCGGCGATCGTGCCGTCGAGGTCGAACAGGAATGGCGCAGGAGAGCTCACGCGCGTTCCGTATACTCCCAGGCGCTCCATGAAGTCTGCTCTCCGTTGGTTGCCCTTGTGCTTTCTCTTCGCCGGGTGTGGCACGATCATCGACTGGCGCGAGATCAAGTCCGATCCGATGACGGTCGGCGAGTGCTACGAAGGCTTCGTCTACATCGCGGGCAAGGACGGTTTCGCCGCCGACGCGGCGGCCTGCGACCGCGGGCTCGGCACGTGGCAGTCGCGCTGGCGGCCGCGCTCGGGGCAGCTCGGCCGGGCCCAGCGTTACCGCCTGCGCGCCGAGATCCTGGTCGAGGAGGGCTCGGCCGAGCACGGTTGGACGATCCGCTACGCGATCGAACAGGAGAAGGTCAAGGACCTCCGTCATGCCGTGAATCCGGGTCCGAGCGACTGGTCGCCGGACGGCCAGGATGGCGAACGCGAAGCCCTGCTCGGCGAGAAGCTCGCGCGGCGGCTTACGGTGAAGAAGACCTGATGGCCAGTCGAGCTGTGGTCGGAACGGAGCGATGACATCGCAGGATGCGGACTTGGCTTCGGCTCCACGAACGTCTTTGCTTCTGTGCTTGGCTTCCGAGCGCTGCCGCGACGATTGATCCCACTCCCTGCATGACTTCGGGTTCCGCCCCCTTCGAGAAGACGTATTGCGCCGAGACGGCGAGGCACACCGTGCTGGCGAGCCTCGTGCCGGTGGTCCGCTACCCGCTGGAGATCTGGCAGCACCGGTATCTCGTGCACAACTTCTTCCGGCGCGAACTGCTCGGCCGCTTCCGCGGCTCGTCGCTGGGCCTGTTCTGGGTGCTCGTGCACCCGATCGTCATGTTCGCGGTCTACTACCTGGTCTTCGGGTACCTGTTCGGCAACTCGAAGACCGGGATCGCGCCGACCCCCGACTACGCACTCTACCTGTTCAGCGGCGTGATCGCGTTCACGGCGCTCAACGAGGGCATCACGCGGTCGTGCACGTGCGTCGTCGACAACGGCAACCTCGTCAAGAAGGTCGCGTTCCCGAGCGAGTTGCTGCCGGTGCCGGTGATCCTCGTGTCGCTCGTCGTCTACCTCGTCGGCGCTCTGGTCTGCCTCGGCGTCGGGGTCTACTTCGGCGTGCTCGCACCGGGCTGGTCCCTGTGGCTCTTGCCCGTCGTGCTGCTGATCCAGTTCGCGATGACGCTCGGCATCGGGCTGTTCCTCGCGAATGCGTATGTGTTCGCGCGCGACACGAGCCACCTGTGGAGCATCGCGGCCACGGCCTGGATGTTCCTCACGCCGGTGTTCTGGTATCCGCACGCGCTCGAGGGGCCGATCGCCGACGGCATCAAGCAGATGTTCGCGTGGAACCCGGCCTATCCGCTGCTGCAGGCGCACCGCATCGTGCTCGGCGCGCAGCCCGTGAGCTACAGCAAGGAGGTCGATGGCGTGCCGAAGGACATGATCAGCGACCTTGGTCACCTCGGCGATCACCTGCTGCACGCGAGCCTCTGGGCGCTCGTGTTCCTCTGTCTCGGCTACGCGGCCTTCATGAGCCGCCGCCACAAGTACGCGGACCTCGTATGAGCAGGCACGTGATCGAGGTCGAGCGGCTCGCCAAGACCTACCGCATCTACGGCCCGCCGTGGCACCGCGTGCTCGAGAAGATGCCGTGGATCAAGCGGCCGCTGCACCAGGCCGTGCACGCGCTCGCCGACATCACGTTTGCGGTCGACGCCGGCGAGTGCACGGGCGTGGTCGGCAAGAACGGGGCCGGCAAGTCGACGCTGTTGAAGATCCTGACGGGCACGACGTTCCCGACCGCGGGGCGCTACACGGTGCGCGGCCAGATCGCGGCGCTGCTCGAGCTCGGGGCCGGCTTCCATCAGGACTTCACGGGCCGCGAGAACATCTACATGAACGCCGCGATGATGGGATTCTCGCGCAAGGAGGCGCGCACGAGGTTTCAGCAGATCCTCGACTTCTCCGAGCTCCACGACTTCATCGATGCGCCGGTGCGCACCTACAGTTCGGGCATGGTCGCGAGGCTCGCGTTCTCGGTGGCCGTGGCCGCCGACCCCGACGTGCTGATCATCGACGAGATCCTCGGCGTCGGCGACATGGCCTTCCAGAGGAAGTGCGTCGACAAGATCTGGGACTACAAGGCGCGCGGCAAGACGATGTTCTTCTGCTCGCACTCGCTCTACGACGTGCGCCAGATCTGCGAGCAGGCGATCTGGCTGCGCGAGGGCCGCGTGCACATGATGGCGGACGCCGTGATGGTCACGAACGAGTATGCGACCTGGGAGAGCCACCTGCGCGACAAGCCCGACCAGTCCGGCTACGAGAAGCTGCCGGCCGCGGGTCCGTTCGACACGCACAACCCGCCCGACGACGACATGCATCCTCGCATCGTGGGTGCGCAGCTCGTCGATCCGGCCACCGGACAGCCGAGGAACCACTTCGCGCCCGGCGACACGGTCGCGATCCGCGTGCACGTGCGCAACAGCAAGACGCCCGAGAAGCTCGCGATGGCGATCGGCGCGATGCGCAGCGAAGGCACGCTGTGTTTCGCGCACAGCACGCAGTTCGACGGCGTGCGGCTCGACGCGCCCGAGTTCGTCGTCACGTTGACGCTCGGCAATCTGTGTCTGCTCAGCGGCGAGTTCAACTTGCCGATCTGGCTGTTCGACGAGCGCGGCGTGCACCGTTTCCACGAGCGGCCCGTCGACCAGAAGCTCGTGGTGCAGAATCGCACGAAGGATCTCGGCTTGTTCCTGCAGAACCACCAGTGGCAAGTCGACCGCGTGCCTGGTTCCGTGTTCAAGTGACGATGGCAGAGTTGTCGGTCTTGATCGTGAACTACAACTCGTGGCGCGAGTGCGCCGCGGCGATCGCGACGCTGCGCGCGCACGGCCCGAAACAGCGCGACGGCTCGCCGATGCCGTTCGAGTGCATCGTCGTCGACAACCTGTCGCCGCAGCGGGATCCAGCGCAGATCGCGGCCGTCGAACACGAGCTCGCGCTGCTCTGCGAACAGCAGCGCGACCCGCTGGCCGGACGGCTCGTCATGCACTCCGAGAACGGCGGCTACGGCAAGGGCATGAACGTCGCGTTCGAGCACAGCCGTGGCCGCTGGATCCTCGTGAGCAACCCGGACGTGTTGTTCCTGCCGGGCCTGATCGAGCGGCTGCAGCGGCACCTCGAAAGCGATCCGAAGGCCGGCTGCGTCGTGCCGAAGGGTTTCTGGGATCCCGAGCTCAGCGGCCGCCTGCCGCCGAATACGCTGCCGACGCTGTCCGACGTCCTGTTCACGACGTGGGGCGAGTTCTCGCGTCGCGTCAGCCACTGGCATGCGCGGCGTCTCGTGCGGCGCTGGCTCGCGGTGTGGACCGCCGAACGGCCGATCGCGCTGCCGATGATGTCGGGCTGCATGTTCCTGATCGAGCGCGACTTCTTCGAGTCGGTCGGTCTCTTCGACGAACGCTTCCCGCTCTACTACGAAGACACGGATCTGTCGGTCAAGATCCGCCGCGCGGGCCGCAACGTGGTGCAGGTGCCCGACGCGCTCCTCGTGCACTTCGTGAATCGATCGGGAATCACCGACCAGGACGCGATGTGGAGGCGGCACCACACGAGCCGCCGGCTCTACTACGAGAAGTGGTATGGGCGGCTCGGCACCTGGGCGCTCCGTGCCAGCCATTGGCTGCTGAGCTCGAAGAGGCTGCAGCGCTTGCGGCGCTTCCAGTTCGAGACTCCGCTCGTGGATCTCGGCGAGAGCGCGCGGCCGCCCGTGCTCGAACTCGGGAGGCATTGCGAACGGTTCCTCGTGCTGTTGTCGCTCGACGCGCGGCTGTATCTCGCGGCGGGCATGATCGGCAGCGGCGCGCGCTGGACGCCGAGCCCGGCTGCGTTCGATCTGTTCGTCGCTGCGACCTACTACTTCGCGGCCTACGACCTCACGGGCGGGCGTTTGCTGCGCATCGGCACGTGGCGCTACGCCTGCCTGTCGCACCTCGGCACGCCGGTGCCGGGCAACGCTGCCGCGAAGCCTCAGACCGTGGGCAGCACGGAGGCCACGTGACCACGCCGGTGTTGTCGGTCGTCGTGTTGAGCTGGAACACGAAGGACCTGACGCTGGCCTGCCTGCGCGCGCTGTTCGCCGAGAACCCGCGTCATGCGCGCGAAGTGATCGTCGTCGACAACGGCAGCCAGGACGGCAGTGCTACCGCGATCGCGGCCGCGTTCCCTGTGGTGCGTCTCGTGCGCAACGCCGAGAACCGGCTGTACGCGGCCGGCAACAACCAGGGTGCCCAGCTCGCGGGCGGCGAGTACTTGTGCACCTTGAACTCGGACACCGAGGTGCAACCCGGCGCGCTCGACCTGCTCGTGGACTTCCTGCAGCAGCACCGCGGTCACGGCGCCGTGGCGCCGCGGCTCTGCGACCCTGACGGCAGCGTACAACACGCGTGCATGCGCTTCCCGACGCTGCTGACCGCGCTGTGTTTCGACTCGTGGTGGGGCACGTTCTGGCCCGGTTCGCGCGTGCAGGCCCGCTACCTGATGCGCGACTTCGACCATGTGCACTCGCGCGACGTCGATCAGCCTCCGGGCGCGTGCTTCCTGATGCGCACGTCGGAGTGGCGCGAGCTCGGCGGCTTGGACGAGACGCTCACGCTGTTCTACAACGACGTCGACCTGTGCATGCGTCTTCGGTCGCGCGGTCGCGCGATCCGCTACCTCGCCGAAGCGGAGGTGATGCACCACCGCGGCGCCAGCACGAAGAACTTCGCCAGGATGCTCGTGGTCTGGCACAAGAACCGGTTCGCCTTCTACAAGAAGCACCACGGACTGCTCGGCGCGCTCTGGATCCGCGTCTGCGTGCGGCTGCGCATCTGGGAGGAGTGGTTGAAGATCGGCCGGCGCAACCGGCACGACGCGACGCGGCGGCGCGACGAGCGCGATCACCTGCGGAAGGCAGCCGCGGAGCTGTGGTCGTGAAGGTCTGCTTCGTGACCGCCAACTACCCGCCCGAAGTGCTCGGCGGCACCGAGCAGGTCGTGACGGCGCTGGCGCGCGAGCTGCGCGCGCGCGCGACCGATGTCGTCGTGATCTCCGGCAGCGACGAACCGCACGCGGGCGTCGACGTCGGACAGGAATTGCACGAGCTGGTCGCGGTGTATCGCCTGCGCCGGTTCCCCGACGAAGCGGATCACCGCGGCTTCGTGCGGCCGCGTCTGCTCGAGCTCGTGCGCGAGTGCGTCAGGCGCGAACGGCCCGACGTGCTGCACGTGCACTCGCTCGCATCGTTCGGCGGCGGCGTCAACGCGATCGCGAGCGAGCTCGGCATCCCGGTCGTGATGACGTTCCACGACCTCTACACGGTCTGTGCGCGCTACTTCCGCGTTCCCGTCGGCGGCGTCGAGTGCCCGGCGGGCACCGAGCGCACGCCGTGCGTCACGTGTGTGAACCACACGCTGCACACCGATGCGGCGCTCGTCGAACAGGCGCTCGCGGAGCGCGATCGCGTGATGCGCGAGGAGACAGCACTCGCGAATGCATGCACGGTGCCGAGCCGGACCGCCGCCGAGTTCATCCGCGATGGCCTGCCCTGGTCGGGCCGGTTCGAAGTGATCCCGCACGGGTTGTTGCGGCCGGTGCCTGCCGCGGAGCGCGCGTCGCCGCCCGCCCCCGGCGAGCTGCTGCGCGTCGGCACGTTCGGCGGGCTCGTGCCCGACAAGGGCGTGCTCGAGCTGATCGATGCCGTCACGCCGCTGCCGTGCGAACTGCACCTGAGCGGCCGCGTGTATGGCGGCGAGATCGCGCTGCGGGTGCGGCAGCGCGAACAACAGGGTCTCTTGTGTGTGTTGCACGGTCCCTACGGGCCCGAGCGGCGCCATCCCGCGCGCGACCTGCACCTCGCGGTGTTCCCTTCGAAGTGCCAGGAGACCTACGGCCTCGTCGTCGACGAAGCGCTCGCGCACGGCGTGCCGACGGTGGTATCGGATGCAGGTGCGCTGCGCGAACGCAGAGGCCAACCCGGCGTCGTCGTGACGAACATCGCGCAGTTGGCGCCCGTGCTACGCGAGCTGGTAGCCTCTCCGCCGGCACTCGCGGCGCTGCGTGCCGCCATCCCGGCGACGTTGCCGACGATCGCCGCGTCCGCCGCGCGCCATCTCGAGCTGTATCGCCGTCTCACATGAAGCACCTGTTCTCGCCATTGCTGCCGAAGGACCCGCTGCAGGGTCCCGTGCTGGTGCTCGCCGCGCACCCCGACGACGAGGTCATCGGCGCCGGTTCGATGCTCGCGTGGCACGGCTTGCGCGGGCACGCCGTGACCGTCGTGCACGCGACCGACGGCAGCAAGGGCGACCCCGGCCAGCGGGAGCACGACATCCGCGCGGTGCGCCGGCGCGAGGGCATCGAGGCGCTCTCGAGGCTCGGCATCGGCGAGCCGCGCCACTGGGACATGCCCGACGGCGAGCTGCCGGAGCACCTGGACACGCTGGCGTCGCGCATCGCCGACGTGATGCGCGAGATCCGGCCGCGCACGCTCTACAGCTTCCACGCCGGCGAGGCGCACCGCGACCATCGTGCGATCGCGGCCGCGACCGCTGCCGCATCGCACGCGTTGCCGGTCGACTGCCGGTGCCTGCTCTACGGCGTCAACTTCACGCCGCCCGGAGGCACGCTGTTCGACGTCACCGACGTCTATCCGCGCTGTTACCGGGCGCTGCAGGCCTACGCGAGCCAGAACGCTTACATCGACCTGCCCGGCATGAGCGAACACCGCTGCCGTGCTTCGACCGTGAACGTCGACATCCCCGGTGTGCTCTACGGCGAGCTGTTCCTCGACTTGACGCCAGCCGAGCTGCAGGACGTGCACATGCTGCAGGACGAGCTGCACCGCAAGATCCAGCGAGAGACGTCGTGACCGGAGCGATGCCGACGGTCAGCCTCGTCATCTCGGTCTGGAACCGCAAGGACGACCTGCGCGAGAACCTCCAGGCGATCGCGGCGCAGACCGTGCGCGCGGACCAGGTGATCGTCGTCGACAACTGCAGCCGCGACGGCACGCCCGAGATGGTGCGCGCGGAGTTCCCGTGGGTGCAGCTGATCGCGATGCCGCATTCGGCCTACGGCGCCTGCGAGACGTTCAACATCGGTTTCGCGAGTGCAAAGGGGGAGCTCATCGGCATCCTCGACGACGACGTCGTGCTGCCGCCGACGTTCGTCGAGCACATGCTCGCGAAGTTCGCGACCGAACCGGAATCGACGGCGATCCTGTCGCCGAAGGTCATCGAGCCGCAGATGCCCGACTGGTACAGGGACGCGGTCAGCGTCAACACGGAGCGCTACCTGCCGACGTTCCGCGGCTGTGGTTCGATGGCGCGCAGAGCACCGCTGAAGCAGGCCGGCTGGTACGACATCCGCTTCTTCATCTTCGGCAACGAGCGCGACCTCACGACGCGACTCTTGAACCTCGGCTTCCGCGTCAAGATGGTGCCGTCGATCGAGGTCTTCCACAAAGCGCCGTTCGGCATGCGCGTCGGCGCGCGCAGCCTCTACTACCACGTGCGCAACTTCTGGCTCTACGCGTTCAAGTATCTGCCGTGGCGCCACGTGCTCGCGTTCCCGTTCCGCTTCCTCATGAAGGGGCTCGGCGGCAGACAGCAGGGCTCCGGCGGCGAAGTCGCGGATGCGGTCGGCACGATCGGTCTGTTCGACAACATCAAGTCCGTGAAGTGGGGGTACTGGATCTGCCTGATGGCGACGTTCGCGGCGCTCGCGTCGTTGCCATACTGCCTGCGTCACCGGCAGGTCTGCACGCATCCGGACTTCGAACCGCCGCTGCGTTGAAGTGTGCGCTTGCGCATCATCGCGACGTCATGGCCGCGATGTTTGGAAACGTTCCTCGCCGGTCACGGATCCTCGCCGCGGGTGCTATCGTCTCACCGGGCGGCGGTTCGACCCGTTCGCCCTCACTCTCTCCTGCCCCAATGCCCCGTCCGCCAGTACCGATCGTCTGGTGGCTCCCCCTCTTCGTCGTCTGCGGCTGCAGCAGCGGCGATACGGGGATCGGGAGCGTTGTGCCCACACCGGAGGCGCGCATCGAGTCGCAGCACAGCGGGGGCGACGGCGATCAACTCGCGGCCGAGCTGCTGCTCGTAGCCGGCGCGGTGCAGCCATCGCCGCTGCGACCGTCGTTCGCGCTGCCGAACGCGGGACTCCGGCAGGCGATCGAGGCCATCGCGTTCGACCACCTGCGCACGGCCGCAACGACCGATGGCGTGGGGCCGGACCTGGCCGGGTCGCGGTTCATGCGGCGGCTCGCGCTCGAGCCCGGCGCGCCACCCGATCAGAACGGCAACGGCAGCAACCTCGACGAGACGGTGGCGGCCGAATCGCGGCGCATTGCGTCGTTCGCGGGCGCCGAAGTGACCTCGCGCGTCGTGCAGTCCTTCCTGCCGTGGGCCGAGACGAGTGCCGCGCTCGCCGCACCGCTCCCGCCTGGGCACGAGCTCGATCCCGAGAACTGGCGCACGTTGCACCAGGGGCCGGCCGTCGTGCGCCTCGAGCATCTCGGCGCCGCGATGCGGCTGCGCGCGATGGCGGCCGGCGGGCTGCTGCGGCAGACACACGGTTCCTTCGTGGGCAGCACGAGCGACAGGGGTCGGGTCGGACTGCTGCTGACGCAGCAACTGCTGGCTGCCGAGGAGACGCTGCTCGGCGCGCTCTCGACGGATTCCACGACCGGTGGCCCGTTGGGTCCCGTGCCGGACCCGGCCACCTACGACCCCGACAAGGCTCTGCGCTGGTTCCCCGCCGCGTTCGCGGTGCAGACCGATCCAGAGCTGCCCGGCGTTCCGACCGACTACACCACGGTCGACGTCGCGAGCGACCTGCTCGGTCTCTCGCTGCTGCTGCAAGCCGCGGCCGAGACGGTCTGGGTCGCGAGCGCCGCCAATCCGAGTCCCTCGCTGCGCGCCGTGTTCCGCGGGGCGCCGTTCCCCGAGCCCAAGACCGGCCCGCCGCCGCCTCCGGTGCTGAGCTGGCAGCAGAACGTCGGGCCGCTGATCAACTTCCGCTGCGCGAGCTGCCACACCGGGACGTTCCCCGAGGGCCACTTCAACGTGAAGTCGCTCGCGTCCGTGATGGCCGGCAACCCGCTCACGCAGGCCTTCAACCTCACGATGGTCGTGCCGTTCGACCACCAGAACAGCTTCCTCTGGCGCGTCCTGAACGGGCCGACGCCGTCGCCGCCGTTCCAGCAGATGCCGCTCGGCAGCAGCCTGCCGCTGAACGAGAGGCAGCTCATCGCGGACTGGATCGACGCCGGGGCGCTCGAGTTCCCGCCGCAGGCCCCGCCACCGCCGGTTGCTGGCCAGGACCTGCTGCGCGTCTGTTTCGTGAACCTCGTCGCGATGCACTTCGATCCCGCGACGGGTGCACTGCATCACCGCCACGAAGGCGACGGGCCCTCGGGTATCGCGACCGCGGCCGCGACGGGTGCGGCGCTGCGCGCGCTGCACGCCGTTGCCGTCGTGATGCCGGACCTCGAGTTCCGCGGCATGCGGCCGCGCGGCGTGCTCACGGCGGTGGCGAAGTTCGCCGCCGAGTCGATCCTCGACGGAGGCCGCGTCGCGGCCGAAGTCGATCTGCAGAGCGGCCGCATGGGCAGTGCGGCGGACCTCGCGGGTCAGGCTGCGTTGACCTCGGGACTGCTCGCGGCCATCGAATTCGTGCAAGATCCGTCCGTGCGTTCCGCCGCCCGGGCCGCCGCGGAACGACTGACGGAACTCGCCGATCCGGCCACGGGCGCGTTCCGCCCGGTGCCCGAACACTCGTTCGCGCGCTACACGCCGTCGGAGCTCGCCGACCTGCTCGCCGCGCTGCGTTTCCTGCAGGCGGAGGCAGTGTTGGGCAGCCTGCCGAACCCCGACCCGTTGTCCGGCAGCGCCGCAATGCTCGAGCGACTGCTCGCGACGCTGCGCCCCGTGCTCGCGCACTCCGAGTGGGAGACCGGCGGGGAAGTGCTCGGCGACGGCATCGCCGACACGAACCAGAACGGCGTGCCGGAGCCCGCTGCCGCGGGCGGCCCGTTCGGCCGGTTGCCGCTGCTGGCTGGCGCGATCCTGGTCGGCGATCCGGCGGACTCGCCCGCGCCGACGGAGACGATCACGTGGTCGCAGCACGTGCGGCCGCTGCTGTTCGAGCAGTGTGGCAGCTGCCACTTCGCCGGCAGCTCGCAGAGCACCTACCGCCTCGATACGCGGCGTCTCGCCGCCATTCCGGCGACTCCACCGACGGGGTTCCCGGCGCTCGTGCCGTTCGATGCGCAGTCTTCGCTGCTCTACCGGAAGCTCGTGGACCGCATCCCGCCCGTCGGCGCCCAGATGCCGCTCGACGGCACGCCGATGAGCTCGGTGCAGCGCGAGATCGTACGCCGGTGGATCGAGACGGGGGCGAGCAGCCGGTGAGCTCCGCGGGGCCGGCAACCAGGCTCTGGCTCGCGCTGCTGCTGGCCACGGCGGGGCGCGCGCAGGACGTCACGGCGCCGTTTCCACGCTCGGGCGACTACGCGGGCCAGGCCGAATGTGTGCGCTGTCACGAGGCCCAGCACCGGCGTCTCCTGCGCGGCGCGCACGGCGCGATCCTCGACGTGCTGGCGCTGCCCGGTTGCGAGACGTGTCACGGGCCCGGCCAGGCGCACGCGGCCGACGAGGGCGACGACGTGACGCGCATCACGATGCCCGCGAAGCTGACCTTGAAGGCGCAACACGCGTTCTGCGGGCGCTGCCATGAGGACCAGATCGAGCGCCACGGCGGCGACTACGCCGGCTTCGTGCAGGCCGGCAAAGCCTGCACCGACTGCCACGAAGTGCATGTGCGGTCGCGAACCGTCCAGCCCTCGCGCGCGCACTTCCGTTCGCGCGGCGAGTGCGACGCGGGCGCCGATCCCGTCGGGACCAAGAAGTGCGTCGAGTGCCATCCGCTGCGCGACGAGCTGCTCGCGGCGAGCGCGCACCAGAGCCTCGCGTCGGGAGCCCACGAGCAAGGTTGCGAGAAATGCCACGGCGAAGGCTCGCTGCACGAGAGCAGCAAGGGGCTCGCGCGCCTGATCACGCGGCCCGACCGCAGCGCGGACGGGATCGCGACCTGTCGCAGCTGCCACGAGGGCGTCGACGCCGTCGAGTTCCACTGGCGCGGCAAGCGGAAACCCTGGCTCACGAGCGGTGTCACGTGCACGACCTGCCACCAGGTGCACGTGAAGAAGGGTCCAGGCCGCGAGCCGAATGCTGCTGGCGCCGCGACTACGGCCCCGTCTGGCGCCGCGGCTGCCGAACAGGCGGCGGCATCACCGGCCGCGACGAACCGCGTTTGCGCGAAGTGCCACGTGCCGGCGCTCTGCACGATGCCCGGCTCGACGCACGCTTCGCTCGGCGGCTTCGACGTGTTGCTCGACAGCGGCTGTGCTTCGTGCCACCGCGGAGGTCTCGCGCACGCCGAGCAGAGCGGCCGGCGCGATCTCGTCGACAGCGTGCGCGGCACGCCGAGTGCGCAGCAGGCGGACCGCTGTCTGCAGTGCCACCGCGACGACCGCCCGTTGCAACACGTGAAGCAGGGTCATCACGAACGGGCCGGCATCGGCTGCGTCGAATGCCATGCTCCCGTGCACGGCGCGACGCGCGTCAACGTCGCCGACGAAGCCGAGCGCGCCTGCCAGCGCTGCCACCCCGCGGTGACCCAGCAGTTCGCACTGTCGAACCACCATCCGGTGCCCGAGGGGCGCATGCGGTGCGCTTCGTGCCACGACGTACACGGCGACCGGCACCGCGTGCGCGACCTCGAGCTGACCGAACGGCGCTGCGTCGAGTGCCATCCGCGCTACCGCGGGCCGTTCGTGTTCGCGCACCAGGCCGGCCGCCGCGACGGCTGCGTGATCTGCCACGAGCCGCACGGCACGAGCAACCGCCGTTTGCTGAAGCAGGTCACGACGCAGCAGAACTGCCTGCAGTGCCACGGCGACTTCCCGTCGTTCCACGACCAGACGCCGGGAGCGGTGTTCACGAACTGCATCCGGTGCCACACCGAGGTGCACGGCAGCAACCACGCGCGGTTCCTGTTCCGATGAGGTGGCTGCTGCTGGCGTGTTCGCTGCTGGTGGAGGCTCTGCCCCGGCCGTGCAGCGCCCAGGTTGCGCCAGCTGGAGAGGCTTCGTGCCGCGCGTGCCATCCCGGCGCTGCGAAGGGTCTCGCGCTGTCCGTGCACGTGTCGCTGCTGTCGCGAGCCGACGCCTGTGCGAGCTGCCACGGCGACCTCGACGCACACGGCCGTGCGATGGCCAGGCCCGGACTCGAAACCGGCCCGAAGGTCGCGCCGACAGCGCTCACCTCCTGCAAGCAGTGCCACGGGGACCGTGTGTTGCAGACGGCGGCTGCGCGGCACGACTTCGTGCCGAAGACCATCCCGCCTCCCGGGACGCTGCCCGGCGGCGCCGTCGTGCAGAGTCTGCAGGCCCAGGAACAGAGCGCGGCGCTGCGTTGGTCCGGGCTGCTCGAGGCGGGTTATCGCTTCGTGCACCAGGCGGGTTCGCGCGCCGGCTACAACACCGACGTCGATCTCGACCCCGGCGTCGTGTTGCGCGGCTTCGAGATGCGCGGCGTCGGTTCCGACCCGGCGCCGCTGCACGAGCTGTCGCTGGTCGCGCACGACATCGGCGACCCGCGGTGGGACGCCGCGTTCCGCGCGGATCGCACGGGACACTTCAGTGCTTCCGCGAGCTACCGCCGCGACGAGTATCGCTACGAAGCCAGCGGCGACTACCACCGCGTCGAGCGCGAGATCGGCGAGAACCGCTACGACGCCGAGGTCTGGCTGCAGCCCGATCTGTCGGTGTTCGGCAGCTTCACGCGCACGAACGAAGACGGCTTCTGGCTCACGCAGCGCATCGGCAACCAGAACCTCGCGGTGCAGTCCTACGTCGACGGCGTGCAGAGTCCGCGGCGCTACGCGAGCGACGAAGCCGAAGTCGGCCTGCGCGGCACGACGGACGGCTGGCACTGGACCTTCGCCGGGAACTACCTCGACGAACACACCGACGACCGCTGGTTCTACACGCGCCCGGCCCAGGCCAACCCGGCGTTTCCCGAGAGCGAGGACTTCGCTTCGGGCGCGTCGCTGCGTGGCCCCGGCGGCCGCATCGCGCTGTCGCGCGACACGGGCCCGCTGTCGTTCGACTTCACGGGCCGCTACGTCGACCGCGAGCGCAAGCTCGCGGCGGCCGGCACCGGTGCGGGTTTCGACATCGCGCAGTTCACGTCGACGACCGTGGCCAGCGGCGACGGCGACACGCAGACCCTGCTGCTCGACATGAGCGCTTCGCTCGAGGTCGGGCAGGACGCGCGCCTCGTCGTCGATGCGCACTGGCGCGACCACGAGGAGCACCTGCTGCTGTTGCAGACCGACACCGCGGTCTACCCGACGCTCGGCACCGTGGTGACCGTGCCGCTCGTGGCGAACCAGAACACGGACCAGCGTCTGTTCGACGGCTCGATCGCGCTCGAGCTCACGCCGGTCGAGACGCTCGACGTGACCGTCGGCGTCGGCTACGCGCACGAGTATCTGTCGGTGCCGGCATACACGCCGGCGGACCCCGGCGACTACCGCAGCGGCACCGTGCGCGACACCGGTTTCCTGGGCGGCTTGCGCTGGCGCCCGATCGAGCACTGGACGGTGCGCGCCGACGTGCGCGATTACGGGCAGGACGGCGTGTTCCTGCACGAGCTGGCGCCGAACCGCGCGCGTTCCGCCAACGGCAGCTTCGGCTACCGCGACGAACACAAGCACGGCACGGTCTTCGTGCGGCACCGCTGGGGCGAGAACCCGGTCTCGCAGCATCGCGCCGAGAGCGTCGTGGTCGGCACGACGGGCGGCGTGACGGCGCACGGCCTGTCGGCGGTCGCGACCTACAGCTTCGCGCACATGGACTCGCAGACGCTGACGAACTTCTACTTCAGCGCGACGCTGACGCCGCAGCTGGTCGGGTTCGAGGGCGACACGCACACGGTGACCGGGTCGTTGATCGCGGAAGTCTCGTCCGACGTGCGATGGGAGTTCACGGCGTCGTGGAGCAAGACCACGGGCGACTTCGACGTGTCGTTGCTCGACTGGCGCGCCGACCTGCAGGTCGCCGTGTTGCCGCCGCACGGCGCGGTCGGCCTCGAGTATCGCGATCTCTGGTATCGCGACGAGAACGGGATCGACGACTGGTCCGCCAGGCTGTTCTTCCTCTACTGGCGTCAGACCTGGTAGCGATTTCGCGGTGGTTCCTGCGAGGCATTGTTCTGGCCGGCAATGCCATGAAGCGCGATTCACCCAGCGTCAGCGCGGCTGCAGCCACACGTGCACGTCGGTCACCTCGCGCGCCGCGACGACGGCAGCCACCGAGGTGTCCGCGTAGTCGCGCGAACGGATCGCCAACACGTGGTTGCCGGGCGGCAGCACGGGTGCCCACAGCAGCGGCACTCCGGCCGGCGCGAAGCCGCCCGAGTTCCAGCCGCCTGCCGTCATCTCGATGAACACGCGCCGCTGCCGCCCTGCTGGCCCGGTAGCTGCCGGCGTCTCGACGGCGAAGTCGACGACGCCCTCGCGAGCACGCGGCTCCGGGGTGTGCAGGTGGAAACGCACGCGGCCGCCGGCGGGCACGCTGGCCGCGACCGTCGTCATCTCGCCGCGCCGCAGTTGCACGGGCCGTTCGAACGGCGCGAACCAGCCGAACTCCGAGCCCGATTCCTTGGGGGCCACTTCGAGCCGGTAGCGGCCCGGGAACCAGCGCACCAGGCGGCTCGTACCGTCGCGTTGCAGCTCGAGCTCGTAGGAGCCCGGTTCGCCGAGATAGAGCTGGCGCAGGCGCGCCTCGATGTCGCCGAGGTCGCTGCCGTCCGGCGTCGTGAGCTGCAGGCGCAGCGTGGCATCGCGCTCTCGTTCGCGCAGCGTCAGCACCGTCTCGATCACGTTGCGCGGCGGCATTGCCTGCACCATGACCTCGGCGCGCGCGTTGTCGTGGTGGGCATCGACACGGATCCAGGTGCCGCGCGCGACGACGAGGCAGCGGAACGACCCACCGGCGGACGAGTAGCGGTCCTGCAGTTCGGCGTCCAAAGGGGCTCCGGCTGCGAACGCGGCGGCGGCCTGGTTGCTCGCGGGCCAGATTCCCATCGCAACGTCCATGGGGCGCAGCGGGCGGCCGGCTTCGTCGCGGAACGAGAAGCGCAGCACGTGCACGTCGCGGAGCACGATCGTCGCCGGGTCCTCGTCGGTGGCCACGGTGGTCGAGGGGCACGAGCCACCGCCGAACGACGAGAGGCGAACTGTGTAGCGACCGGGCGGCAGCGTGCGCACGACGAGGCGGCCGTCGTCATCGGTGCGCGCCATCGACACGGTGTGGCTGTCGTCGCCGGGTTGGTAGATCCCCGTGCCAACGTGCGACGCAGGTTCGCCATCGGCGAAGACGACGCGTGCGCGCAGCGTGCTGCTCGCCTGCAGCCGCAGGTCGGGCAACGTCGTCTCACTGCCTGGTGCCAACGTGCACTCGGCCTGCGCGCGCCCGACGCCCATGTGGGTTGCGGCGACCAGCAGGTCACCCGACTCGAGCGGCGCCGCGACGACGTAGCAGCCGTTCGCATCGGTCGTCGCCCGGTTGTGCTGGACGCTCGCGCCGCTTGCCCTCGAGAGCTGCACGTTGGCGCCGGCGACCGGGATGCCATCGGCGTCGACGACCCGACCCGACACGATCGCGGCCGCGACGAGCTGCGCGTCGCCGATCGCGACGAGGCTCTGCGTCGGGTCGCGGTGCGGCAGCGTCACCTGCCCGCCGGACCGGCGACCGGGCGCGTGGATCGACACCGACAGCTGCGCGCGGCGGAGATCGATCGGCGGCAGCGCACGCAGCGCTTCGAGATCGACCGTGTAGCGACCGTCCGCGTCCGTGCGCGCGTCGGCCAGCGGCTCGCGCTCGTGGTCGACCACCAACTGCACCTGCACGCTGGCGTCGGCGACGGGCGGCGCTCCATCCTCGAACACGCGGCCCACGAGACGCCACGACGGTGCGCCTGCCGCGGCCGCGTCGCGCGACAACTCGGGCGCGGGCGCCGGTGCTGCGGTCGCGTTCGCCGCGGCGGCGGCGCGCGTCGACGCGGTCTCGACGGTTGGTGCCTGCGGCTCGGCGAGCACGAGGTCCACGCTCCCCGCGAACGCCCACCAGGAGCCGGCCGAGAGCGCGAGCAGAACGACCACGCCGAGCATCGCCTTCTTCATCGTCACGCCTCCGAGGATCGCTGCGCTCGTTCCCGCCGCCGCCAGCGCCACGCTCGCGGCCCGCGCCCCGCCTGCGGCGAGCACGACGTCGCGCACCGCCGCGAGGCCGCGGCCCGGCGTCAGCACCGCGAACGCCGCGAGCGCGATGCCCGCGGGCAAAGCTGCACGCAGCAGTTCGAGCCCGCGCACGACCTGGCTGCGCACGGTGCCGGGCGGGCGACCGAGCACGTGCGCGATCTCGGCGGCCGTGAGTTGGTGCTTCAGGTGCAGGCGCAGCACCGCCC
>Ga0111538_10003135_pt1 | contig 23127 bp, 23 predicted proteins | sample SoiMethybrSBSTD1_FD_79669 | JGI IMG/M metagenome (GOLD analysis project Ga0111538, IMG submission 79669) | Bulk soil microbial communities from a Populus tree surrounding site in Tennessee, USA - Soil MetaG P. TD hybrid SBSTD1 (version 2)... | ecosystem: Environmental > Terrestrial > Soil >...
CCAGCCGTGTGGGAAAAGCTATTCGCTCTCGTGCCAGACCACCGATATGGTTTGGAATTCGATCCTTCCCACCTGGTGCGTCAATTCATCGATCCGGTCCAGACGGCTTGGGATTTTCGGGATAGGATCGTTGCGGTTCATGCGAAGGATACCGAAATCACCCAGCCTGTCTTGCAGAAAGTAGGAATTCACGGTAAAGGCTGGTGGCGTTATCGCATCCCTGGCCAAGGACTGATCGACTGGCCTAAGTTTGTTACCGTTCTGCTTCAGGCCGGATTTCGAGGCGGAATCGCCGTGGAGCACGAAGATGACTTTTGGGATGAGAAACCTTCAACTGGGATCGAACTCCCACAGGCTCGCAAGAACGGTTTCATCCTAGCCTCGCGGTTCTTGCGACAATACCTGCCGGGTAGATTGGATTGAGCTCCACACAAGCGAGTTGTCAGCTCGGTCGGTTCCGACGGTAAGCAACAGCGTCCTGTTAACAAGTGCGACCAACAAGCCGAACGCCTACAACAGTCACGGCAGTGATTCGCTTTGCGGAGTTGAGATCTATGATCAGGGTGTCTAGGACCATTGTCATACTCTTAGTGTTTGTCTGCGTGACGCCGGGCCACGCGGCCGAGAACTGGCCGCAATTTCTCGGCCCAGACGGCAACGGCCACTCCAAGGCGGTGGATCTCCCGCTGCATTGGAACGAAGAAAAGAATATCTGCTGGAAAACGCCAATTCACGATCGTGGCTGGTCATCCCCGATCATCCTAGGCAATCAAATCTGGCTAACCACGGCAACATCAGATGGCCGCCAACTCTACGCGCTTTGCATCGACCGTGAAACGGGCAAAATCCTAAGAGACCTCAAACTCTTTGACGTCGAAAAGCCGCAGTATTGTCATCCTTTCAATTCCTACGCTTCACCCACTCCTGTTATCGAACCCGGTCGAGTCTATGTGACTTTTGGTTCTGCCGGAACTGCGTGTATTGACACGCAAAGCTTTCAGGTTCTTTGGCAGCGCCGTGACATCGAGTGCAATCACTTTCGCGGTGCCGGCTCTTCTCCGATCCTGTTCCAGGACCTCCTGATCATGAACTTCGATGGAAGCGACCATCAATTCGTGTTGGCATTGGACAAGCGCACCGGAAAGACTGTTTGGAAAACGAATAGGACAGTTGATTTTCAGGACTTGGATGCCAGCGGAAAGCCGACTGCAGAGGGGGACTACCGCAAAGCCTTCTCGACCCCTCACGTCGCCACGTTCAATGGAAAGCCCGAGTTGATCAGCCTGGGATCGAGAGCCGCTTACGGTTACAGCCCGTATGACGGCAAGGAACTGTGGCGGGTGGAGGAGCGAGGCGAGTATTCGGCAAGCACGCGCCCGGCGGTCGGATTGGGAATGATTTTCTTCCCAACGGGATTCAACGCCGGCCAACTGTTCGCTGTTCGCGGCGGCGGCCGTGGAGTGGTTACGGACTCTCACGTGGCATGGAAGGTCAAACGCGGCGTTCCGAATAAACCCTCCGTGCTTCGAGTTGGCGAGCTCCTTTACATGATCAGCGATGCCGGCATTGCCAGCTGCCTTGAAGCAGCGAGCGGAAAGATCTTCTGGCAGGAACGAATCGGCGGGGAGTTCTCAGCGTCTCCTGTTTTCGCAGACGGCAAGATCTGGCTGTTTAGTGAGCAGGGCAAAACGAGTGTCATTTCGCCTGGGAAGAACCTCCAGCTCATTGGCGAGAGCCAGATGGGTGATGGCTTTCTGGCGTCGCCAGCGATTGTTGGCAGTGCGTTTTATCTCAGATCCCGAACTCATCTGTATCGAGTCGAAAAACCCCCACGTAAGGCAACGTCGGCTCGGTGACTCGCAATTTGGAACCTGGCGTGCCACCCCGAAACGGTTCCCACGCCCGAAGCCCCTTCCCGCTTGGGCGTGGACACGATCTTAAAATGTGTCTTCTTCGATCGCAAAAGGTCAGGCGGTGGCATCGTTTGATTTGGATTCCTTCTCCGATGCGTAGTCTGGATGCTTAACGGTCAAAACGGGACAGGGGCAGAGCCGAACTACTTTCTCAGCCGTTGATCCGAAGAAGAGATGACTGAAGCCGGTGCGTCCGTGTGTCCCCAATACAATCAGGTCGACGTTAAGCTCCTTCGCCATCCTCACGATATCCTGGTAGGCTCTGCCCGCAACAAAGACAGAATGGGCGTCAACTCCGCCCTGACGTAGCCTGACAGTCATCTGCTCAAGTTGGTCCTTACCCTTCCTTTCCAGCTCGGAGATATAGTTTGGAATCAGCAATTCGCTAGCTTCGGGATCGCCGCCCACGTTGGAGTATTCCGCGACGTGGAGGACGTAGATCTTGGCCTTGAGATTTTTCGCCAGCTCGCCTGCATATTTCAAGGCGTGTTCAGCGTGGGTAGAGAAGTCCGTCGGAGCGAGAATCGTCTTGATATTGATCATTGGTCGTTCCTTTCTTTTGCGTGACCGCGGGAAATGCTCCAGGCGGACGTCTTCAGGCTGACGCATTCCCACTGGCGGCCAAGGCACTGCGGTCAAAATATTTCCGGTGTAGCTTGTCCCACTCCATGATGATTTGTCCGCCACCGGCTTCGTGCTGCTTTTCCCAGTTGGAGAGAAGATTGATGCAGGCGTGGTCGATGTAGTCCAGCTTGTCGAGCACGATGTGCAGGTGCATGCTTCCGGGAACCGACTCCAGTGCCGCCGCCAGTTTCGGCAACCGAACAAACGTTGCCGCACCGCGCAGTTCCATGGTCATCTGCCCGTTGATTGGCTGATTGCTGATCATTTTTACTTCGAGATGGGAGAAGGTATAGATCAATTTGCCGAGTGACAGAGCCAATCCGAATAAAACTCCCTTGAGGAGATCGGTGGTGACAATGGCAATAACCGTAGCGGCGTAAATGGCAACCTCGCTCTTGCCATATTGGCGCAGCAGACGAATCGCCTTAGGAGAGACCAGCTTGAAGCCAGTGAACACCAGAATGGCTGCCAGGCTGGTGGTTGGAATCAGGTTCAGCAGCCAGGGCAGCAGAGAGACAGCAGCCAGTAGCCAGATCCCGTGAAAGATTGCTGAACCTCGCGTGCGGCCTCCCGCTTCGATATTGGCGGAACTTCGAACGATGACTCCCGTCATCGGGATGGAACCCAGCAGACCGCACAGGGTATTACCCACCCCCTGGGCAAACAGTTCCCGGTCGTAGTTGGTTCGGGGCCCCTGGTGCATCTGGTCCACAGCGGTTGCGCAGAGCAGCGTCTCCGCGCTGGCAATCAGGGCGATCGCCACACCCCCAACCAGAATGGAAAGATTCCAACTACTAGACCATGTCTTCAGTGAGGGTCCGGCAATATCACTCAGGAAGTTTCCCGAGACCGACACGTAGTAGATCGGAAGGCTAAAGAACGCTGCCACGCTGGTTGCCACCACGACTGCCAGAAGGGGAGCCGGCACGATCTTCAGCCTTTGCGGTGCAAACTTCCAGGCGACCATGATGAGTATCGTGAGCATTCCAATGTAGGCCGCCAGGTGATGGGTGTTCCCTTCGATCGGTACCAGTCCCTTCCAAATGGCGGAGGGGATTGAGAGCAGATTATTCAAACCACTGCCCTTGGGGCCATCGTCTACCAAAACGTGGGTCTGGCTACCGATAATCAGCACACCGATGCCAGCCAGCATTCCCTGAATTACGGCGGGTGAAATGGCTCGAAACCATTGACCAAATTTCAGCAGGCCCGCCAGGATCTGAATCAACCCGGCGATGACTACTGCGGCTCCCAGCATCGCAACGCCATGCGCTTGAACGAACTGCCAAATCAGTACCGTGAGACCAGCGGCCGGCCCGCTCACTTGTAGTGGGCTCCCGGCGAGAGTACCCACAACGATTCCGCCAATGATGCCTGTAATAATCCCATAGGCCGGAGGCACCCCAGAGGCAATGGCAATACCCATGCACAGAGGCAATGCCACCAGGAACACGACGACCGAAGCCATCAAGTCCTTGGTGAAATTGCCTCGAAAATACATTGGGAACGAGCTGTTGTTCTCCTTCATGTGTCTTCCTCCATCAAATAGAGCGTGAACTGAGATGCCTAACGGTTGGAACAAAGACCGCTCCGGTGCGTTCCGATACCGGCACGTACTGGCCTTCCTCGGCGTCGTAGGTAAACACTTCACCGGTTTCGAACTTGTAGACCCACGCGTGCAGGTGTAACGCTCCAACTGCCAGCCTTGCAGCAACTGAAGGATGGGTCCTCAAGTTTTCGATTTGCACCAAGACATTTTCTTCAATCGCAGCTTTCAGCATGGCCACGTCGTCCAGCCCCTGATAGTTTTGTTTCAGAATGCGGCGCGTGGATTCCGCGTGGGAAAGCCATTGAGCTACCGCGGGCATGTCCTGCAGAACTTCAGGGTTGAGCAATCCCTTCATCGCTCCGCAGTGCGAATGTCCGCAGACGATGATGTCCTTGACGCCAAGCCCCCCTACCGCGAACTCGATGGTAGCAGCCGCCCCATTGTTCGAACCGCCGTAGGCGGGAATGATGTTTCCTGCATTGCGTAGTACGAACAGGTCACCCGGACTCGTCTGCGTCAGCAGGTCGGTTGAGATTCGCGAATCGGAACAGGTGATAAACAGTGCTTCGGGGTTTTGTCCTTCAGCCAACCGCTCAAAAAGTTTTCGCTCGGAACTGAAATAAGTCTTTTGAAAATGATGAATTCCTTGCACCAGCTTTTGCATAGGTCTCCTTGTTCGATACCGACGATTCTTCCTGGGGTGCCGATCACGATTGCATGCAAGTTGATTCGGTGATGCACTGAAGGTTTCGCAGATCACTCGCTCCGGGGGGCGTTCCAGGAGCTAGGATGACTGAGGCCTTCAGGCAAACCTTCGCATCGCTTCTTCCGATTCAAAAAGCTTGAACCACCACTTCAGTTCAGCTTCGATCGCAACCTGGCTCTAGAAAGAGTCGAGAATGGATGGTTTCAGAATTACCGGGAGGACTTATGCCGGGAAAGGAGGTGCGCGCAGCGAGGGTGGAGATGTGTCGAGGAAAGAGGTAAACGTTTCAGGGTGTGTAATGAGCCTGAGAGAGAGCGGTTTGGGCCGGCACGAGTCTTTCCGACGCTGCCGCTCTGAGAACCGGCGATGATGCAGATGGGTTTCGTGGATCGTTTTCCGCCGGACTTCGGTTGCTTCAAGAACGGGCAGCGACTCGCCTTCAGACCCTGCGAAAACTTCCAACGTCCGAACGGCACTGACGCCAATTCCAGAGCCAACATAAGCAAGCAAAGCCAATACCAAGGCTCTGAGGCGAATACCGAACAAGCGTTGATACTTGGAGTTCGTCATCGATTGTATTGAGATCTTCCGCTCACTCATCTTGCCATTGCGCAGATCAGTCTTGCCTCAAACGTCCGTGCTGGAAGAACACAAGCATTGCAGTGTTTCGCTCGAACCGCTCTTTCCTGAAACCCCTGTGAAGTCGCGCCAAATTATTAGCATGAGCATCGTATGATGTCAAACCCAACTCCCCCATTCCCCCTGTCCTCGCGGGTTCTCAGTCGCTCAACAAAGCCTGGATCGTCCCGCCCCAGAAGAGTTCACTTCATACTCCAGAATTTCGCATGTCCGTGACTTCTTTTGACTTTCGAGCCGGCAACAACGAACTTGATGGAAGGAACTCTCCTACAAACATGCGCGCTCAATGTTTGCCCGTCAATTCTCCGGAAGGAACGCCACCGTTGCGTTGTTGTAACAGCCCGTCGGCCACGCGATGGCGGGAGGCGACAACCGACGGAGAGAACCAGCCGCCGAGGAAGACCACCAACGCAACGATGATGATGCCCAGGCGTTCGGTCGGAGTCACTTGCAAAGAGACCGACGTGGTTGGGCGCCTGCCCGTGAAGAGGGCGAAGTACGCGCGCATGATGGCGATGCCATTGAGCATAGCGGCGAAACCAAGCCCGAGACTGATCCCCAGACCTTGATCGACGCTGCCGCTGATGAGGAGTTCCATTGGCACGAAGCCGATCGTGCCAGGAAAGCCGACGCTGGCCAGGCCAGTGATAAGGAAGCAGATTGCCAGACCTGGCACCTGTTCGTAGTATCCATGATGCTCGCGCAGAGATAGATCGCCGAATCGGGCCTCCAACGCACGAACAGAAAGCGCCAGTCCAGCCAGAGACAACGTGGTGGAAATCCACAGACACAAGGCGGCGGTGAGACCGTTCGAGGTGTGCAGCATGACCGCGAACAGCACCATCGAAGTCTGGCTTAACGCCAAATGGGCAAAAAATCTTCGCACCTCGTGCTGCACGCACGCCATACCGCCGCCATACACGGCCGTGACAAGGCAGATGGTACTGCCAGCCTTGAGCATCCAGTCAGGCGCCCCTGGCAGGAGCAGACGCAGCGAAGCAAGCACCTCCATCAACGGCAGCACGAAAAGCATCGCTGCTCCAAAGGAAGCGCCTTGAAACAACGTGGACAACCATCCATGCAGGGGCACGACGCCGCCCCGCAATAGCAAGGCCAGTACCAGCAGCCCGATGGTCAACTCAGGTACGCTGGTCTCATTGCTGTTCCATCCGGCCAGGAGCAGTCCAATGAATAGCGCCATATAGATCCAGTAACCGCGTGAGCGCCGGCCACGGCTCTTCAAATCCCAAATTGGTAGCAGCACGGCTGACACCAGCAACGCAACCAGCACCGAACCGGTATGACACGTCAACGCCGACAAGGTGATGCATGTTGCCAGGAGGAGCCGAACACAAGACAGCGGCGAGACACGCGATTTTGCCGTGCCCAGCATGATCAGCAGATGAAGCAGCGTCAGCACCGGCAACATCGGTGCAGAGATCTCATCGATGGCAAATGTGCCGGACTGGAGCTTGGCGCCTCCAGAAGAACCCGTGAAATTGAAAGCTGCTCCCGTTGCGCTGATAAGCGTGATGAGTACAAATCCTAAACACCAGCGTGCGGCCAGCGCGGGTGTCCGAATGAACGAGACCATGATTGCCCCGATGAGGGGCAACAGCAGAGTAAATTCCAGCCATGGAAACGATGGGAAGGTCATAGACGATATTGGCGAGCCTCCACCGCTGCAGAGGATGACTTTGGGCGGCCTTCTATAAGACCTTCCAGGGATCGCTCCAGTTTGTCGAACCAGCGGAACAAGGCCACGAAGGGCCGCGCGATGAATCTTTCCAACATCGTGTCCAGATAACAGCGCTCCAGCGAGAAGCGATATAGCCAGATCTGCATCCTGAGTGGCAAGCGCTGTTCCCAGATTTTCCCTTCTTCACGCGGACGCGAGCCGATCGCATTCTCCAATTGATGATGGTCGTGCAGCAGGCTTGGTGCTCGGAGGAATTGCAGCGTGCGCAGGCAAGCGTGCCCAAGCAGGTGCAGCAACGCCAGATAGCGCAGGCTGAAGCCGATCTCTGCGATGATGATTCCCACTTGAATCAAAGAGGCGAAAGCAAGCGCCGACTTGATGTCGGTCTGTACACGCCCGGCAAGATAGGCGAAGGCCGCCGTTAGCAACCCCAACGTCACGACCAGCACGGACAACCAGGGCGAGCTGTCCAGCACCGGACTGACCCGCAGCAACAGAAATGCGCCGAGATGCACGGACAGCGCGCCGTAGAACACCGCACTGGATGGCGTGGGCCCCTCCATTGCACGCGGCAGCCAGCCGGAGAAGGGCACCAGGGCGGATTTTCCAGCGGCTGCAATAATGAACAGCACACCCAGCAACCCAAAGTGCGGCCCTACCAGCAAGGGATCATGTTCAGGCCATGCATGCGTTCCCACCAGATGATCAAAGTCACCCGCCCCGTTAATCTCATGCATCAGGACGGCGGCAAGCATCAGAGCAGCGTCACACACGCGGTAGACGACCCACACACGCAGCCCGTTGCGCGGGGGCGACGGACGCTCTTGAAAAAATGCGATGAGTAACACCGAGGACAACCCCACCATCTCCCAGCCCGCAAATAAGGTTTCCACGGTGTCGGACAGAGCTGCCGTGACCATGCCCAACAGGAAGACGGCGAACAAAACGAAGAAACGGTTGTAACCACTCTCGCGGTGCATATAACGCGTGGAAAACGCGCCGATGGTGCCGCAAAGCACAAGCGTCAGCGTTACGTAGGACAACGAGAGCAGATCGAGGACAAACTCGAACTTCAGGTGATAACCCGGTGTGATGACCCAATCACCCAACTCGATGGAATGTTGTGGTACCCCCACTGCGAGCATGATGATGACCGCGCTCAGTGTGGCCAGCAGGCTGGTGGTGACAGTGGCCTGGATCCATCTGCCGATGGTGCCTTCCTGCATCCGTCGGTCAGCCAGGAACGCGGCAAAGAACACTGTCAGGAGCAGCGCCGGAGCGGCGACGATCAGAAGCCCGAGGAAGAAAAGAAGACTTTCGTGGGTAGGCATGGTTTGGGTTACTTGGAACTGGAAGCCATGGGAGCAATTTCAGCGAACTCCAGATGATCACGCCAACCGGTATACCATTCTCCGGAGGACGCAGCGACGGGCAGCGGCCCGGCTTCGAATGTGTGCGGCTCGAAGACTCCGTTGTGATAAACACTGAGCGCACCAGTAGCCGGATCCATGGCGGCAAGCTGCACCCAGAGATTGCACACCATGGTCTTGATCGCTGGATTGCTTGCCATGATGGCTAGCAGCGCGCCAGGTGTGGCTTCGATCACGAATAACAGGCGCACCGGCTCATGGATTTCCACCATCTGCCAGGGTAAACCCGTGCGGAGATCACTTAGGGCGCCATCCATCACACCCAGCAGGCCGGTGAGGTTGTGTGGCAATTTCGATCCCGATCCCCATCCGGAAGAATCGACGTAGGAGAAGTAGTATTCGAGACTGATACCCGAGCACACCGGCACCACCGCGCCAAGAATCCGCGCCAGGATTGTGGTCGCAGCGTCATCCTGCTCAGGGTCATACGAAACCAGGAACGCTCGCCGATCCAGGAACAAGCCGCGAGTCTTTTGGCGGCGCCCGACAATGCAGATGGCATTCGTCGCGTGTCCCCATTCGGGCCGCACCTGGGACAGATCCTCCGCCCGCCCTTCCACATGGTACTTGGCTGCAGTTGGGGTCAGTCCCAGGGGGGCAGAAACGAAACGGCGGGCGCGCTCATGCGCGTTGCGCACGCTCGCTTCATGGAGTGCCTGAGACGCCACCTCGAACTCGAAGTGATGGCTGGAGGGCACCCAGTCCACATCAAAGAAGGTCAGCTTGTCATTGGCGCTGTTGTGCAGACCGCCCACGAATACGGTGTCTGCCGGGATTTCGACAGAGCGTCCCTTTAGTGCCTCGCGTACCCGGCGGTCGTTAAGCATCTGCGCCACAGCGCGCGCGTTTGGTCCGCCAACACCGCCGCCGCATGCACCGCAGTCATGCGCCGATTCATGCGGATTGTTCAGACTCGTAGACCCGTGGCCGAAAACGACAATCAGTCGCGCAAAGCGCGAGGTCAGGCCAATGTCACGCAGCAGACGTTCGCAAATATTGATCATCTCCTCCAGAAGGAATCCGTGGTTTTCCTCTGCAGGAGACGATGCCGGAGTTGTGCGCTCCAAGGCCAACCGGGTCAACTGCGGTGGAGCAATGAAGCTGCCGAAGAACCCGCTAAAGCGCGCGGTCAAACGCGGGAAAACCACGCGCGCGACGAGCGGCACTGTAGCCAGCAACCCTATCGTGGTGGCGAAAAAGGCACCACTGACGATATGCCTGCTGCCGCCGTGAAAGCTTTGCAGAGCCATACCCAGCCGGCGGCGGGTGCTGCGCCGGCGGCGCTCCTCATCCAGCAGGCGGCGGTCGACCGTCTCCGAAACCCAATGCTGCGGCCGCACGACCACCGGGCAGAGCGGCACAAAGTCAGCTGCGGCGGCCCCCCGGTAGTACATCACCACGCCAAAAAAACCAGCCGCGCCAAATGTCTCCGCTGTTGGTGCGACCTCTTCCACATGGCGGCGAATGGATTCCTCGCGCTCATCGATGCAAAACACTGCCTGAAAGGAGGGCCGCTCCGGCTCCTCCGTTATGCGACCTGCGCGTGATGCCAGTGCGTCCAACGTCTGGTTGCGAAAGCGATGCTCGTAAGCGAGATGGAACACACGCCGGCGATCCAGCTCCGTGAAGCTTTCTGCTTCATCGAACAAAACGACCCAGCTATCCCGGTTCAGATGGAAGAGCTGTTCCGGCGTCCACCCGAGAAGTTGCGCCAGTTGAAAGACAAGAAAGGCACGCTGCTTCTCGCGATTCGGCCGCGTGGAAGGAATCTTCGAAGCAAGGTCTGTGCGCATCGTGGCAAGATCACCCCGGTAGGCCAGTGAGGCTCGTGCTGCAGCCTGCAGTGCGATGCGCTCCAACAGCAAGCGCACCGCAATGAAGTCAATCAAGCTGCCGCGCGGCACAGCGTGATGCACGCGGTCTGCGCGCTCTTCGACATGCCAGATCATGCCACCCCATCCCCGCAAGGCCAGCAGTGTGGCAGATAGGAAACTATCCGTTTCATCAGAACTCACACCCAGCAGGTTCAGCGATTCCTGGATGCTGGCCAGTGCGCTGGTGCCATCGTTTTGCAGTCGCTCCACCTCTGCGCGCAAGCCCTTAAGCCACCAGGGTGCCATCCCGCCTCCCTGCCGATGGATCGCACAAAACGCGTGGAAGAGGCCGCAATCACGATCTGGCAGCGCCCGATGTGCAATGCCTTGATCCAGAAACGCAGCACAGAAACGAATCATCACTTCGTTGACAAGCAGATCGCTGTCCATGCCGCCCAGCGCAACCAGGACGTCCCGATGACGAACCATTGGCTTCACAAAGAGGCTCTGCTGGCCTGCCATGCCTACCCCTTCACCGCAAACCTCCCAGAGGGCGGACAGCGTGAATGCCTCCCAGCGCACATCACTCCAGTCTTCGATGCGGGTTTCCTCGAAACGAGAGAATAGACCATCGATCCATCCGGGGCGCTCCACGCCGGGCAGCGAGCCGCGTAAACGGCGCATAACCCAGTGACGTGTTTCAGTGATCAAACGCCGACGCTGAACCTCAGACACATCACGCCGCACATGCTGGAGGGCGTCCGTTTCGGCCATGAACCAGTCCAGCTCGTGGTCCTCTCCGCTGGGCAACGGATGCTGCAACATGGCCAGACGGAGATCCAGCCGTGTCGAGAGCCCATGCACGGTCTCCATTGCTTGAGGGCCCAGATCGCGTTCCAGCACCGTGCGCAATTCGGAGAATAGAATACGCCCCCGGCTCAACTCTGCGCGGTAACGATCCTCCGTCAGGTAAGGCTCGCAGCTGAATACACGGGAACCAGTACGAACGGCTTCATCGAAGGTCTGATGCTCGAAGGCATGAAGTGTGTTGTGATGGATGAAGACCCCGATCGGACCTTGCGCGGGCAGCAGGTGCGCGGCATGATGAATCTTTTCTGAGAGCCGGCGTAGGTCCGCAGGTACTTGATCACGTGAGGCTGTGTCGGGATGGTGGTCTTGCCCGGTCATGACCGTTGCCCCTGGGCCACCTTTTGGATGAACCTGTTCTTTGAGAGAGTTCGGTTGTGCATCGGTTCCCTAATCGACTGATGAGCTCAAGTTATGGGCCTCAAAGGCTGTCCAGGACACCAGGGCCCTTGGCAGACTCTCGCAGCCTCTTCCGATCCAACAAGCGTGAACCACAAATTCGGTGCAGCTTTCGATCGCAACCTTGCTCTCGAGAGAGTCAGAGATGGATAAATTCAGAATTACAGAGGGTGCTTACGCCCAAAAAGGAGGTGCGCGCAGCGAGGGTGGAGAAGTGTCGAGGAAAGAGGTAAACGTTTCAGGATGCGTGATGAGCCGAAGCGAGAGCGGTGTGGGGCGACACGACGGTTTCTGGCGCTGTCGTTCTGAAAAGCGGCGATGATGCAGATGGGTCTCGTGGAACGCTTTCCGCCGGGCTTCTGTCGCCTCGAGAACCGGCAGCGATTCGCCTTCAGATCCTGCGAAAACTTCCAAGGTCCGAACGGCACTGACGCCAATTCCAGAGCCAACATAGGCAAACAACGCCAATACCAGGGCTCTAAGACGAATACCGAACGAGCATTGATGCCTAGAAGTCGTCATCGGAAACTTCATCTTGCCGAATAGTGCTCTCCCAAACCTACCTGAGGTTGCGGCAAATTAGCACGGGCATCCGGTGATGTCAAACACCGCTCCCAGATCTGTTGGCCTCGGACACTGACGAAATGATCTCTCGGCGCCCATTTTTCAATCCGGGTCGACTATCCCGCTCCGTGTTTTGGGAGCACCAGCTTAGGCTCCACTCATGTGCCCGGGAGCCGTGGTACGAGCCCGTCAGATCTTCTTCCTCTGTGGCTCTTTGACGAAGAACAGAATCACCAGGCTTGAGATCGTTAGCAGGCAAGCCGAGAACGCTCCGACCCACGCATATCCCGACGAAGCAAACAGGTAGGACGCGCTTAGCGTGGATGCTGCGATTCCCAATTGTGACAAGGCATTGCGTAATGCCAGAAAGGTTCCACGTTCGCTTGGATTTACCAGTTCCGTCGTAATAGCCAGCAGAGGAGCCATGCGAAACGCGATGGAGAGTCCAGCCACCGCGAGGACCACGAACAACCCAGGGCCCCATGCGAGCTTGGGCACAGCAACAACGCAAGCGGCCAGAACCAGTCCGCTAAGAACCAGGAGAGGTTTCTTGGCCCAACGGTCTGCCACGATTCCTGATAGCGGGGCCCCCGCCAGCGACGCCACTCCACAAAGCAGGAACACGAGGCCGACCTGCTGCACGGACACGTGTTGTTGATGAATCAGGTGGCTGGAGAGAAAAGTGATGAAGGCAACGATCGCACCGGAGGACAGAGGCGACGCGACAAGCACCGACAGCGTGTCGCGACGCCGCACGCAGAGGCCGAAGACCTGTCGAATTCGATTGAGGCTCAGGCGGTGCTGAGAGTCAATCGCGTGCACTTGGGCTGCCGTCTCACCTTGGATGAACTTCCAGACCAGGAGGCCGCAAATCAGGGCTGCGGAAGCTGTGATAAGAAAGAGCGGGCGCCAACCCCAGCGACCGGCGACTGCGGTTGCGGCCGGAATGCCAAGAATGGCCGCCGCGAAGTAGGCTGTTGAGAGTATCCCCATAGCCCGCCCTCTCCGGTCGTAGCTGAAGCAGTCCGCGGCGTAGGAGGTTGCCGCCGTGACAATCGCGCCCGTGGTGACTCCTGAAAGGAGCCGCGCAAGCAGAAATATCTCGAAAGAAGCACTGGAGAAGGCTCCAGCGCAGGTGACTGAAAAGCAGAGCAGACCTGCCTGGATGAACCGCTTTCTTCCGTAATGGTCCGACAGATAGCCGAACAGCAACGAGAACACCGCCGAAGCAACCGAATACACGGGGACAACACGGGCTGCATGACTGGCTGTGACCCCGAATGTCGTGGCGAGCAGTGGCAGAAGTGGAGGAATCATCTGGTAGTCGACTTCACCGAGAAGACCGACGCAGAAGAGCAACAGCAGAATGAGTGCCGGGCGGGCTGGATCCTTTGTCATTCAATGAACCAACGTCAAAGAGGCCACAAGACGCAGGGAACTTATAGCATTGAAGACATGCTCGGCGAAGGGCTTTCGGTCCGCCACGGGCTGGCGCAGAAAGGACGCTCTTTCATTTACAATCGGTTTTGAAACCGATACCTTTCCTGCGCATCGGATTCGGATGCAAGAAAGATTTCGCAGACAGCACCATTACGAGGGCTGACAATGGCCGGTTTGAATCATCTGACGATGGTTGAGTTGCAAGCAGGGTTAGGAAAGATCCGGCAGTCGCCTAGAGATGCTGGCGTTCTGGAATTAATTGTGCGACGACCGAAGACTGGAGCCAGAGAGCTCTTGCAGGAAGGACGACTCGACTTGGTTGAGGGTTTGGTCGGGGACAATTGGTCGACGCGTGGATCGTTTTTGACAACCGACGGCCTGGCGCATCCGGACATGCAGTTGAACATCATGAACTCCCGGGTCGTTGCCTTGGTCGCACAGCAACTGGAACGGTGGGCCTTGGCTGGAGACCAGCTCTTTGTCGACCTGGACCTAAGCGCTGACAATCTGCCACCTGGGGCAAGGCTGGCACTCGGTTCGGCGGTGATTGAAGTCACCAAACAGCCCCATACGGGTTGTGCCAAGTTCGTGGAACGATTCGGTCTGGACGCAATGAAGTTTGTGAACTCAGACGAAGGAAAACGTCTACATCTGCGGGGCATTAATGCTCGAGTTGTTTCGCCGGGCGTGATTCGAGTTGGGGACATCGTGGGAAAAACGTAAGTGGTGCTGCAAGGGGCCGATCTAAGCGTCTACGTTGAGTCGCAGCACGCATCCCCTGGACCCCCCTCTTTATCTCCCCTCATTCGCGCTTCGCGCAAGGGGGGAGAACTCATCTGCACAATGAGCATTGAGGCCCTGGGTTGGACGAGCCAGGGAAAGCAGGGAGTTTGCTGAGTTGAAAGGTCTGAGGTTTGACAGATATGAAATCTATTCGACTGCTATTAACGATTTCCTTCACCCTGACACTGGTGAGTGCACCTGCTCACGCGCAGGCAAGGGTTTCATTTCGCCCCCAATTTACCAGCCCTGACGCCTTGGCGCAGTTATCTTTGGATGGTTCCGGCTCCTGGACTGTCACCGATGGCAAGCTGGTTCTGGATAAAGCAGGTAAACCAGTCGGCCCCATACGACGGCCTGCCGCACTGGCAATCTTCAAAACTGATCCTTTCAAACAGGTGACACTGAAAGCTGAAGTTCGATCGACAGCCCCACAGGATGTGATTCGAAGGGACCTCAACCTCGTCTTCGGCTATGAGTCTCCCAGCCGTTTCTACTACGTGCATCTTTCCGGCATCACGGACGACGTGCACCACGGAATTTTCCTAGTGGCTGACGCGGACCGCCGCAGGATCGACGATGGCAAGGGCCAACCTCAGCTCAAGGACCAGAACTGGCATCGCGTGCGCTTGGAGAGGGACGGTGCGACTGGGCGGATTGAAATCTATGTAGATGGGTTTAAGGCCCCAGTCCTGGCGGCTTCAGACACGACGATTCGAGCGGGTCGCGTTGGGCTGGGCTCCTTTGACGACACAGGAGAGTTTCGTAAGATTGAGATCACTGGATCGAAATGAGTGCAGGTCGTGTGGGCTGTAGCCAACTCTTGCCCGGTCCCGTAAGAGTGAGACATGTCAATCTTTTCGAACAGTTTGAAGCGATACGACGCGCGCAAAGGAGTTTTGAATATGACGAAAGAAGGCTCCATGTCTCGCCGGTTGTTCCTGGCGCTGTTTGGCACGGTACCGTTGACGTTTGCCAGACCCGCCAAGCAAAAGATTCCCGTTGGCCTTGAACTGTATTCGGTTCGCGACGAGCTTGGAAAAGACCTCATGGGCACGGTGCGCGCCGTTGCCAAAATGGGTTATGCGGTGGTGGAGTTTTACTCTCCTTACTACGACTGGACGATCGACTACGCCAAGGAAGTGCGAAAGCTTTTAGACGATCTCGGCATTCGCTGCCGTTCTACTCACAACAGTGCGAATGCGCTCAGTCCCGAAGGCCTGAGCAAAGCCATCGAACTCAACCAGATCCTGGGCGCCAAATTCATCGTCATGGCCAGTGCTGGCCGGGTGAGGGGCCTCGACGGATGGAAGACGGTAGGGGACACGCTTGGCGGCGCCTCGGAAAAACTCGTGCCGTTGGGAATGCGAGCTGGCTTTCACAATCATAAGCTGGAGTTCGTGCCGCTGGACGGAAAACGTCCGATGGAGGTGATTGCCGCTCACACACCCAAGGAAGTGATGTTGCAACTCGATGTCGGGACGTGCGTCGAGGCCGGCTCCGACCCGATCGCATGGATCGAAGCATATCCAGGACGCATAAACAGCCTTCATTGCAAAGACTGGGCACCGGGCGAGGACAAGGGCTATCGCGTCCTGTTTGGAGAGGGCGCGTCACCTTGGAAAGAAATATTCGAAGCGGCGGAGACTGTCGGCGGTGTGGAGTTCTATTTGATCGAGCAGGAAGGGAGCCGCTTCCCGGCCATGGAGACAGCAGAACGGTGTCTTGCGACCTGGAAAAAAATGAAGATCTGATCAATTAAGAAATGAGTCATTGACTCATTGATTCAATGAATCCCTGCCTCAATCAATCGCTTTTCGATGGAACTGACGAAGGCCAACGACGAGAAACAGAATGTTGAAGGATGCCAACCCCGCCACAATTGCCAGTAGAGAAAGATGAGGGAACTGCGGGACTAGAGTTCCTCGCAATCCTTCGCTTGCGTACACCATCGGGTTCAGCAGTACCGCCTTCTGCAAGATGGGAAAGTTTGTCAGCGCACTCCAAGGGTAGTAGGTGCAGCCGAAGAAGATCATCGGAGCCACCACCATGCTGAACATCAGGCCCACCTGGGCTTGGCCAACACTGCAACCCAACGCCAGGCCACCCGATGCCGAAAACAACGCCACGAGCACGGCCACGAGGACAAAGCTGAAGGGAGTTTGCAGGCTCAGTTCAACTCCTGGCCTAAGCAGCAGCCAGCCGGCCGGAATCACCGTCAACCCTGCAGCTAGAGCTTGAAGCATTCCCGCGACAACTTTTTCAACGGCCAGCCAGGAAATATCCATCGGAGCGAGTAGCCGGTCCTCGATTTCGTGCGTAAACTGGAATTCGGCGATCAGGGGCATCGCGACTGACCAGATACCTGCCGAGACCATGCTCAATGCCATGATACCTGGAAGCAGTAGGCTCTTATACTCAGGTGGCAGGTAGCCGCTGCCGACCATCACCCGGCCGAAAACGAACACAAACATCAATGGCTGCAAAAAGGTTTGCAGCATCAGGGGCACGAAGTTACGACGAGCCACGTGCGCGTCGCGTGCAAGCATGGCGATGAACGCTTTACGATTCACGCAGACTCCTCCCAGTGTGATGCAGAAAGAGATTTTCCAAACTCGGTTCCGAAATGTGTACGTCGCATAGCTCGACCCTGGCAGTCGCGGCGAGATTGGCAAGCTCCGGGATCAACGATCCACCGCGGTCGGCATAGAGATCTGCCCCGTTGTTTTCAGTGGCGCGTACCTCCCTGACTCCAGAGAGAGCTTGAAACTTCTGGAGCAGTTCATCTGAGTGCTGGCCGAAGCGCAAGCGCAACAGAAAACCTCCAGGTACGGAGGCCTTCAGCTCTCGTGGCGTGCCCAAGGCAATACTGCGACCATGATCAACAATGGCCAATCGCTGGCACAAAGCGTCGGCCTCCTCCATGTTGTGGGTGGTCAGCAACACCGTTTTGCCGCCCAGATTGTACTCGCGGATGATCTCCCATAGCAGCAAACGAGTCTGCGGATCCAGGCCAGCGCTGGGCTCGTCCAGGAAGAGGACTTGGGGATCGTGCATCATCGCCCGCGCGATGGAGAGCCGTTGCATCATCCCGCCGGAGAAGCCGCGAACCAACTGGTCGGCACGATCACGCAGCTTGAACCTATCGAGCAGAGTCCTGGCGCGATCCGTTCGTTCCGGCGCAGAGAGCCCGAAATAAGCGCCGTGGAAGGTCAGAATCTCGAAAGCAGTCAGGGAAAAGTCGAGGTTGGGCCGCTGGCCAACCACGCCGATGAGTCGCTTGGCAGCAACAGGTTCCTGCCAGACATCGTGCTCCCCAATCCACGCTTGACCGCTGGACGGACGCACACGGGTGGTCAAGATGCCCACGGTGGTTGACTTCCCGGCGCCGTTCGGCCCCAGGAGCCCAAAAATCTCGCCTGGTGAAACATCCAGCGAGAGGCCATCGAGGGCGACGATCTGTGGCTTTGGCTGTCGCTTCCGGCCTAGCGTTGCGGTAACGAAGCTGCCAGCACCGGCAGCGAACGGCGGAGCCGAGTTGTAAATTTTGCGCAAGTCTCGCGTGCGTATGCCCACCATCATGCCGATTTTCCTCAATGTGTAGGTGTCCCGGTGTTCTGCAGCGCGCAGACATTGCTGCCCAACGGACTTTTCGTTCCCTTGCTCCTCAGCATGCTTGTTCAGGAAAGTCCTTTGCGTAGCGCATCAGTAAAGCAGGAATGTTGTTGGGGACGTAGTACCTTGCAAAGGGTGCTGGCTATTTCGAATTGTTCGTCCGCAGGTTGGATCTGATTTGCGGCAGGCTGCGCGTCAAGATAGTTACCCAGGACGTAACCTGAGTAATCGAAATTCACCTCTTCCACTAACGCGGCCTGCCAAGCCAGCTTGAATTCGTTGACGCCGACAACGGCATGAATGTGTCGTGCGTGTTCCGCGCAAGCTGCGAAATTACGACACCTCAGGACGGCGTAACTACCGATGGCACTCATCGAGATCTCGGTCTGGCTGCTGTTGCCGAGCGCATTACTGTTTCACTTTGGCGCTTTCTGGATTCGATAGACCCGGTTGTGAAGCTTGATGAGAACGTCCTCGGGACGTGAAATCACCGCTTGATATGGAGCAAGTTGTTTGCGGTATTTTTCAAAGTCGGGCGAATGCATGTTAACCACAGTCGGCCACGGATCACCTGGCAGAATCGACGCGTCTCTCCAGAGGCCGTCCCTCGAGTCGAATCGCTTGCCTCCAACTTCGATTTGACTCACGGCCGTTGCTTCAGAAGCGGCGAATGCTCCCGCCTCGCCCTTGCCTTCAGCAAGAACTTGCTTTTTCTTGGGTGCAGCATCCGCAGCGCTTGCCTGTTCCACACTTACAGGCGTGTCCTGTTCCATCTTTCTTGCCGGGAGTGTTCCGCGCATCGAACGTGCCCCAGCTGGTGCTGCGGGCTGCACTGTTTTGGTATTCGCAGTCGTTTCATCGGCCTTTGTCTCGAGCTGCGAATTCTGACGACCAACCGCCGAAGCAGACAGAGACTCTTTTTGCAATTGTTCAGGCAAAGCCTGAGTTGACACCGCCGTATCACGACGTTCCAGTCTGTCATTAGCGTTGCGATTCGGCTCGGCTGGAGCGGCCGCGGGCGGTTCTGCTGCGAAGCCATCCTTCATCTCACGGTCCTGGCTGTTCGACTTCATTTTATTGCGGAGGTCTCCCGATTGGGCTTGTGATTCCCGCGCTGCTTCCAGCCGGTCGTCGACAGCCTGACGACGAACCATAGACGGTTCAGGTGTGGCGCTCGGCTTTTGTTCTGGCGACTTCTGATCATTCACAGATGATGGCGCCGGTGCCTTCTCTGCTTCGGGCCAAACGGTTTTTGGCGTCTTGGACTCAGCTGTTTCGACTGAACGCTCGCTGAGGATTCGATCGTCCCGAAGAAGCCGGTATCCGACAACTCCCGTTACTACGCTCACCAGTAAGATTGCAAAGACTGGTCGGAGAGTTGCGGCTCTCGTCCAACCAAATAGAACGGAAAGCAGATTGTTACTTGGACTGGGTTCAGCCGTGAGGACAGACGGCACTGGCTTGGCTTCCGTCTCGTGCGTTTTCAACAGAAAAGCCATTTCCGACTGGCAACGATCGCATTGCAGCAGATGCTGCTCGAAGGTCTTCTTGAAGTGGTCGCTTTGCGAGCCTTCCAAGTAAGCAGCCATCCAATTCTCATCCGGACATGGCTCGGCCGGAGGTTGCGAGAGCGACGCAGACAGATGGCTCTTCAAGAGCTGCTCGAAAGGATTTTTCTTCTCCGGGCTCATTTTTCCCTGGTTCTGCTTACTTGCCTAGCCTTCAAAGACTCATGCCTTGCCATAGACTAGACGGCGTATCTCCTGAGAATTGCAAACTATTGAGACAGTATTTTCTTTAAGTCGATCTCCAGATGTCCTTGAGCCAGTTCGATCAGGTGCGGAACCTCAGTCTTTCGCACCTTGAATTTCTCCTGGAGTTGCTTGTTTACGGACTTGTTCAACTGAGTCTTGAGCCTTTCTATCAGTCTGCTGGCGGTGGACTCGTGCGCCTTCAGGAACTGGCCGATTCCCTTGAGGTTCACACCGTTCAGGTAGTACAAGCTCAGCACCAGTCTCTCTTGAGCGCTCAGTTGCTCCAAAGCGCTTGTGAGGCATTGAGACACCATGTTGCGGGCACGTTGGGTATCTCGTTCTTTGATCGATTCATCCGTCCTGCCATGCACGCTATTTGATGGCAGTTCGCCTTCCAGGTCTTCGATCGGGATGTCCCGTCGATGGAGTCGAATCTGATCAATGGCCATCCGATGGACCACAACTTTGATCCATCCTTCCAGAGATCCGAGCCCATGGTATTGCGCAATCTTGCTTTCTCCACACCCGCTTTCGTGTGGTAAAAAGAGGTCAGTGAGTAATGTATCGCCGAGTTCCGCAGCCTCGCTGGCACTCGTCGAAGTCTTGAGGGCGGCGCTGTGAATGACCGACTGATATTGTCTCCGAAAGACTTCCCAAGCTGCACTGTCTCCAGCCGCACACGCGGTGGTAAGGAACAAGTCAGACCACTTCAAATTGTCGAGCAGTTGCAGCACTGTCTGTTTCTGCGAAACGTCCTCCGTTGCCAAGCTTGAGACATGCTTTTCCGCAACACGCAGCACTTTCTGCGCGAACTGTTGAAGTGGCAACGTGATCTGTGAATGCGTTCGCGAAGCGATGTGCCATTCTTTCTCCACGCGCGTCTGGATTGGAGTGACCAGCTCAGACAGCAGCAGACTGGGCCATGGCAAAGCCGTGTTTCGGCCGCAGTTGGGGCAGATCTCGTCAACGGCTCCTGGCAAATTGCAAGCCGGGCACATGGGACTGGGACACATCGCCCGAGTTTAGCCGAGCCGTTGCATTTATTCTATGCCTTTGCTACACACCACCAAGTGTTTCATGACTGCTGACGTCCGCCGTGTACGGTGAAAGGCGCAAACCATGAGGCTAGAAACGCCAAAGCGTTCGAAACAACTGGAAATCGAAGTGAAGCTCAGGATCCGCAATCTGCAGCTGCTGCGAAGAGATCTGTTGGAAATGGATTGCAAGGAGACAGTGCCTCGAAGCTTGGAGCGGAATTGCACATGGGACTTCCCCGGCCAGCCGTTGCGACAGCAAGGAAAGCTACTGCGTGTGCGGGAGTTTGCCGGTCAGTGTCTTCTCACGTTCAAAGGTGCAGCCCAGGAGTCGCGCCACTTCAAGATCCGGGAGGAACGGGAAACTGAAGTTCAAGATCCAGAAACTCTCGGTGTCATTCTGGGACGGCTCGGGTTGGAGGTTTTCTTTCGCTACGAGAAGTTCAGAACCTCCTACTCATTGAGAGTCCGAGGTAAGCGACGCTCCGTCGATCTATCGGTCGACGAAACGCCGATTGGTAACTTCTTGGAAATTGAGGGGACGGAGGCTGACATTCATAGAGTTGCTGAAAAGCTGGGCTTTGAGGAGGGCGCATTCATTAAGGAGAGCTACCTTGCGCTGTTTGCAAAAAGCCGATCGCGCAAAGGCCAGCAGGACATGGTTTTTCCGAAATTCGTGAAATCAAAAGCACGGAGAGTGTAATTCTTATCGACACGGTGATTCCTTGTGCCTTTGCTAACTTATTGTCACGTCGTCGGTTGCTTGAGATTTGAACTTGGCAGCTGTTTTGCAAGGTGTCAGATGAAAGTTCAGTTCGACTGAACCACTTTAGGAGGGACCGTGAGAGACAATAAGACGAAACGTATCGGAATTCTGGCAGCAGGTATGGTGATTTCCGGCTTGATGTTGCCAAGCAGCACGGAAGCCGGCATGGGCAAACTTTGGCCCTTTGCTTCGAAAAAGCACATTAAGCAGCAGGTTGACCCTGTGAGCGGAAGGGTCTCTGAGCTGGAAGAGATCAGCAAGAAGCATGGAGCCCAAATCAAAGAGATCGACGAACGAACACAGTCCGCACTCCGGACTACGATGGGCCAGGTGGAGGCAGCCGATGCGAAGGCGATTGCCGCCGGCCAGAAAGCTAATGAGGCTGGAGTGGCTGCGGACAAGGCCTTTGCGTCCGTTGGTGATGTGGAAAAACGCCTGGGCAGCCGCTTGGAGAACGTGGAAAACTACCGACTTGTCCGCACCGTTCAAGTTGGTTTCAAGCCAAGCCAGACCGAAATGGACGCTGCCGCAAAGGAACAGCTCGATACTTTGGCTGCAGAGATCCGTGGATCAAAAGGGTACGTTCTCGAGGTGCAAGGTTTCGCCGATCCGCGGGGTTCTCAGCAAGCGAACTTGGAACTGAGCCGCCAGAGAGCGGGCGCTGTGGTTCGGTATTTGTCAGAGAAGCACGAGGTGCCGCTGTTCCGAATGCGGACGCTGGGCATGGGTGCCGCCAATGCTGTCAAGGACGAGAACGGACGCCTGAGTAACGAGAAGAGCCGACGTGTCGAGATCCATGTGCTTCGCAATGACTCAACTCAAGTGGCCTCGAACTAGGCCGGGTGAACGCTGCTCTGAGAACTTTGACGCGGGGGTTTGACGGAGGTCTGAATTGCGGGGATTCAAATCCAAACCGGGAGACGTACAATGAAACGATGGACATTGATGGTTTTGTCACTGGGCATGACGCTTGTTTTCAGCCAGTCTGGGTTGATGGCCAAGGGGGGGCGTGGGCAAGGGGACGGTCTGGGACGAGGGCATGAAACCGGATCATCAGTATATGCTCAGAACTCACATGGAAATGGCCAGGGTACCGTTGATCGAGACCTCGGAAAAGATCGGGCAACGGAGGTTGGAGGCGGAAAGAAGAAAGGACTGCACAAGGACCAGTATTCGATCGGGGACGGTAATGACAAGGACCACAATCGGGATTCCCACAAGAAGGACAAAGACAAGGTAAAGAAGCAGCCCAACGACAAGAAGGACAAAAACTAGTCCCGACAGCGAATGATTCTGAGCCGCAAATGCCTTTGTTGGTATTTGCGGCTTAGTTGTTTCTGGGCCTCAGCCGAGTTTCTTTCAGTACTGTTAAAATCAGCCAATAAATCGACGCAGAGCTTGTGCGACGCCCCCGGCGTCGTTACTAGCGGTTTCTTCAAATCCCCGGTTCTTGAGTTCTGTCACACAGTTTGCCACCACCACGCCGATTCCTGCATAGTCCAGCATTTCCAGATCGTTGTGATTGTCTCCTATA
>Ga0111538_10003136_pt1 | contig 23127 bp, 22 predicted proteins | sample SoiMethybrSBSTD1_FD_79669 | JGI IMG/M metagenome (GOLD analysis project Ga0111538, IMG submission 79669) | Bulk soil microbial communities from a Populus tree surrounding site in Tennessee, USA - Soil MetaG P. TD hybrid SBSTD1 (version 2)... | ecosystem: Environmental > Terrestrial > Soil >...
CGCGGGCAAGTCGGAGTTCGCGCTGGCCGAGTTGACCGACAACGCGATGAGCACGACGAAGCCACAACCTCTGTTCGCGTTCGTCGCGCCGACCCTCAAGCAAGCGCGCGGCATCTTTTGGCGTCGCCTCAAGCAGAAGGTCGAGCCCCTGCGCGTGCTCGGCGCGGTGGAGATCCGCGAGGCGGATCTCGAAGTAGTCTTCGCGCACAACGGTGCCATCATCCGCATCGACGGTGCTGACGACCCCGATCGTCTTCGAGGCCAGCGGCTCGACGGCGTCTGCGTTGACGAAGTGGGTCATGTGGCTCCCGCGACGTGGTTCGACGTCATCGTGCCGGCCCTTTCCGATCGACTCGGCTTCGCGATCCTGTGTGGCACCCCGAACGGCGTCGACCTGCTCGCGCAGCTCTACCACAAGGGCCTGACGCTTCCCGACTGGAACTGCGCGAAGTTCACGATCTACGAGGTCGACGCGCTGGACCCGGCGGAGATCGAACGCCTGCGCGTCAACGGGATGCCCGAAACGAGCTTCGCGCGTGAATACCTCTGCTCCTTCGATGTCGGCGCGGATGACACGTTGATCTCGATCTCGGACGTCGAGGCCGCCGCGCGACGCAGCTACCCGCGCGCGGACTACGTCGACGCGCCGCGCATCGTCGGCGTCGATCCCGCGCGCTTCGGCAGCGATCGCAGCGTCATCGTCCGCCGGCAGGGGCTCGTGGTGCACCAGCCGATCGTCCACAGTGGGCTCGACAACATGGCGCTCAGCGCCGCTGTTGCGAACGTCATCCAAGACTGGAAGCCGGATGCAGTGTTCATCGACGCCGGCAACGGCAGCGGTGTCATCGACCGCTTGCGAATGCTCGGGTTCAACGTCTTCGAGGTCGCGTTTGGCGGTCGAGCCTCGCGCCCCGAGCTGTTCGCGAACAAGCGGTGCGAGATGTGGAGCCTCGTGCGCGACTGGATCGCGTCCGGCGCTGCGATCCCCAACGTCCCGGAGTTGAAGGCCGAGTTGGCCGCGCCGAAGTTCTGGTTCGACGCGCAAGGCAGGCGCGTGCTGGAGAGCAAGGATGACGTCAAGCGACGTCTCGGCGGCGCGTCTCCTGACATCGCCGACGCACTCGCGCTCACCTTCGCGATGCCGGTCGTGAGCCCCCGCGCACGCCCCCCGGTGGACATCAGTGACTTCGAGTTCAAACAGTTGCCGCCGGACCCAGTGACCGGGCTCGGGCGGTCCATGTGGCTCAGGCGCGGCCGGCACGAGCAACGACGGTCGCCATTCGATTACGACCCTTTCGCCTTTCTTGACCAGTGAGACATGAACACGTCCAACAACACAACTCCCCCGAAGACGCCCGAGCAGAGGCTCGCCTCGCCGACGACGACCGCGCCGCCGCCCGCAGCGACCCCGCCGCCACGCCCAACCGGGCGACAGCTCTCGGCCAAGGACCGGCTCGTCGCCGCCTACCAGAAGCAGCCGAACGTTGCTGCGCTGCACGCCGCCGAAGCTGGCTCTGCCGACCCCGGCCACGACCACGACGACGCGGTATCAGACACTGGTGGCGACTCGCCGCCCCCGTTCACGTTCGAGCCAACGCCCGAGGGCTACGTGCTCGACGACGCGGAGACCGTGACCGCGCTCTCGGACGTCGCGCGCGAGCTGAAGCTCGACAACACGGCCGCGCAGAAGATCGTCGACAAGATGCAGCCCGCGCTGAACGCGCGTGCCATGCGCCAAGTGCAAGCGGTGGTCGACGGCTGGGAGGCTGAAACGCGAGCCGACCGTGAGATCGGCGGCGGCCGACTCGATGCGACGATCGCTGACGCGCGGCGTGCGCTCGACGCCTACGGCTCGCCCGAGCTGCGCAAACTGCTTGGCCCGCTGAGCGATGGCGGCACTGGGCTCGGCAACCACCCGGAGATTGTCCGCTTCTTCGCGAATGTTGGTCGCCGCTTGGCTGCCGCGGAGCGCGAGCCGCAGCAGCCGACGCGCAACCTGCCACCGCCATCCGCCGCGCAACGACTGGTCGATGCCTACGAGCGCGAACGACGACTTGCCGAGCCGGCGCCGCGGCCATTTACGCCGTCGGTGCGCCGCCCGCCGAAGAGCGCGATGGAGAGACTGACAGACACGTATCGCCGCCACTGAGGTCGCTGCCGCCGCGGACGACTGGCGACGACGGTGGTGCTGGTGCCGGGGCGAGTTGCACTGCGACGAGCACGATCTCGCCGCGCGGGGTCACCCGGACCAGCGCACGCGCCCATGCGTCCTTGCTGACCTCTGCCACGTCGAGCACCGGGATCCGTGACCGATCGAGCACGGGCAAAAACTTCTGCTCGGTGCTGAGTTCCAGGCGCGACCCATCTTCAACGGTCGCCAGCACGAGCGCCTGGCCGCTGACCGAGCGCACCACGGCATCGAGCTGCGCGAAGTCCGCGTCCGGTGCGAATAGCAGCGTGCAGCCGAAGGGCGGCGTGAACAGCGAGGTCGCCGGACTGACGAGCCTGCCAACCGGCGTGATGGCCTGATCGGGTTGGAGGGTCATCGTTGCACCTCGACCTCTGTCGGGCAATCGGTCGGCACGAGCGACGCCTTGCCTGGCGCTCGCACCGTCATCTTCGGGGTGATGTCCTTCAACGCGCGATTCTTCTTCTCGGCTTGCGCCGGGCTGATGATCGTGTGTTCGAGAGGGTCCGCGATGCCGCACTGGCGTAGCACCTTCGCGGCGTTCGTCTCGTCGATCCACTTTCGCTCCCCGACCTGCTGCACCAACTTGTAGCCTGGGATCTCAACGCCACGCTGCGCGCGCTGGAGCGCCTCGGTGCGCACCGCGGCGAGCCACGCCTCGACCACGTCTGCGGTCGAGAGCACTCGCGCGAGCTGCGCCGGGGTCAGCGTCGCCGCGTGCTCGACGGCGGCGTCGAGGGACGCCTCCTGTCGGCTCCGCAGCAGGTCCCATAGCAGCAAGCGCCGCGCGGAGTCTTTCGCGTCGCCGTCCGGTGCGCGGCGGTCAAGAAGTTCGAGCGGGCAGCCGCAGTGGTCGCACGCCCCTGATGGAGTTGTGGTCGTCATCGGGTGTTCTGCACCCGGAGCGGCGGGCCGCGCCGCACGAGCTTCGTTCGCCGGGCGGGAGCCCGCGCGCATCGGTCGGTGCAAACGCGCGCCGACCAAGACCCCCTTTGCGGCTCGTCCGCAGGTTGGCCACCGGCTTGCGCCGGTCGTCCTGATGTGCCGAACAATCGTCGCGGACGCACGCGCCGGCCGCAAGAAGCCCCTGACGGTTGCGCGTCGACGGCCATGCGGTCCGTCGATCGCGCCTGTTTGCGCAGTTCGCGAACGTCTGCGCGACGCCCGAGCTGAGGAAACTGCTCGGCCCCGTGCGCCGCGGCGGCACCGGCCTCGGCAACCACAAGGAGCTGGTGCGGTTTCTCGCCGCCGTCGGCCGTAGGCTCGGGGACGAGTAGACTAGGCGCGGTGGTCGCCGACGAGATTGAGCCGCTTGCGCCGAACACCGAGTGGACCGCGGCCGCGAGCCGCGCGGATACTTCGAGAGCAAACGCCGCGGAGTTCGCGTTTCGCGACCCGCGCTCGCTCGCGGCGGACCTCGCTCGCTTGGCCGAGCACTTCGACGCCGAGGCAGTGCGTCTGCGTCGGGAAGCCCGTGAGGCAGTCGAGGCCGCGCAGGAATGCCGCGAATGGGCCAACGACGTGCGCCAGCAGCCTCAGATGTAGTCGATCGCGCCGTCGGACATGAGCCTTGGTCATCGATATCTTCAGGTTCCTGAAGATCCACGGGGCGAAGGGGCCGCAGTCGCCTTTTCTGGTTGAGCGAACGACCCCGCATCGACAGCCGTCGTCATCCGTCGTTATGCTGGCGCCTCCAAGGAGTATCCCATGCGCTGCAGTGCTCGTCTCTCGCTTCTCCTCTCGATCATCGCGTGTGCAACACCTGTCGCCGCACAGGCAAGCTGGCAGCTCGCGTATCCGCCATCGTCGCCCCCAATCATGGGTAGCTGGCGCATGACGTTCGACGAGGCACGCGGCGTGGCGTTGGTGCTCCTACCGAACACCGCACAGCCGGGCAACTACTTCTGGCGATGGAACGGCACGGCGTGGGATCAGCCGGGCGCAGCGCCGCCCCCGCACGCCGACTTCTACGTCGCTTACGACGCGGCGCGGCAGCGTGTCGTGCTGTATGGCTGGGGCACAGGCTACGTTCAGGATCTCTGGGAATGGGATGGCGTCGTGTGGCAGCAGCGCGCGGTCGCGAGCTTCCCGCCGGTGCGTGTCGACGCCGCGTTCGCGTTCGATCGCGCGCGCAATGTCTGCGTGCTCTTTGGCGGCAACAACCCAGTCGCCGGGCCGCACCTGAGCGACACGTGGGAATGGAACGGCACGGTGTGGACTCAGGCGAATCCCGTATCGCACCCGTCAGGACGCCGGCAGTCGATCATGGCGTTCGATCCGAGCACACAGCGCATGCTGCTTTACGGCGGTTGGATGGTGATTGGTTCTTCGCAGGTCTACCTGATCGACACGTGGACCTGGGACGGCGTCGTGTGGCAACAACAGCAGCCAGCGACGCCGCCGTTCCAACGCACGGACAGGACAATGGTCAGCGACCTCGCGCGCTCGCGCATCGTGCTCTACGGAGGCAATATCTACGACTTCCAGACATGGGAGTGGGACGGTGCGCAGTGGCACGCGAGCGTGCCGGGATCACCGGGCCCCTTGTTCGCGCATTCCTCCACATACGACACCTCGCGGCGCGAGGTGCTGGTGTTCGGCGGGGGATGGCAGATGGGCTCCGGCACTAGCGACCTCTGGCGCTACAGAACGAACAACTCCGCCGACGCAACACCGTTCGGTGCCGGCTGCGCTGGCTCCGCCGGTGTGCCAGTCCTCGCGAACGCGCCCTACTCGCTGCCGTGGATTGGCGACACTGCGCGCACGCGCGTGAGCAACCTTTCGCCCATCACACCTGGGGCCATCTTCGTCACCAGCCTCACCCCCAGCTTCCTGCCGATGAGCTTGGCACCCATCGGGGCTCCTGGTTGCGATCTGCTGTTGCAACCAGACGTCCTCACGCTCGCGATCGCGAGCGAGAGCCATGCGGACTCGGCCGTGTCGATTCCGTTGAGCGTCTCACTCGCTGGCCTGTCGATCTACCAACAGGCGTTCCCCTTCGAGGCCGGAGTCAATCCCCTGGGGATGATCGCGAGCAACGGCCTGCGCTTGATCCTGGGAATCCGCTGACAAGTCCCAGGGCTCTCCCCGCGAAGCAACTGCGACGGCCGGGGGTGCTCGGAACGGACAATTTGTGGAACGACCCTGAGGTCGCGCTACGGCCGGGAAACGCAACCGTGCGCTGGCAACCGGACCGGCAGCAACCTGCTCGATCCGCAGCAGCATCCCGCATCGCAGCAACGCACGGCGACACGATCGGGACCCTTGGCCACTCGACGGTCACGTTGCCGCGCTCGTCGCGCACGACATGCAGGTCGGCACGACCACCGTCGCAGCACGGTGCGAGCACCGTGAAGAGCGTCACGACACCCCGAACGAGTCGCCGTTCGCCTCGGGCTTCTTCTTCGGCAGTGTGGCCGCCACGGTTGCAGCGCGACAACTGGCATGCAGTGCCAGCGGCCGCATACAGTGCCGGCTGTGCACAAGGCCTATCAATCAGCGAAGTGGGAAGACGACCATTCGTCTCCGTCAGCGAGATACGATTGCTCCTGGTGTTCCAGCCGAGTCGCCGCGAACAAGAGCTGGCGCGGAATCCTCGATCTTTCGACCAATACCTTCCGCAAGGTTTCTGTCTTGGTCTGCTCCTATTGTGGCCTCCCGACGATCTTCGTCAACGCAGTGAACTCGAACGATCAATGGGAGCAAGTGCCGGCGTCGAGGGGTGGCCGTTCGATCCAGGGCCTCCCGGACGATGTGCGGGCCCTTCACGACGAAGCCAGGGCCGCAACGACCATCGGTGCACACAACTCGATTGCCATGGTCTGCCGCAGAATCCTGATGCATGTGGCAGTGGAGAAGGGGGCGGCCGAGGGTCTGACATTCGCGGAATACGTCAAGCACCTCGGCGATGGTTTCATGCCCACGACAACGAAGGAGTGGGTAGACCGGATCCGCACTGGCGGGAACGAGGCGAACCACAGCATCGCTTTGGTTACACGGGAAGTCGCGCACGACCTACTGAGCTTCACCGAGACCTTGCTGCAGCTCATCTACGAGATACCGGAAAGGATGAAGCAGAAATGAACAGCTTCCCTCGATGGCGAATCTCGACACTCTGCTGGCCGGTGCCCACGCACGCGCAGGCATGGCGAGCTGAGGTGCGGCGCTCGCTCGGCACCTCAGTCGGGCTTTCGCTTCGTGAACCGGCCGGTGCCGCGGTGTGCGTTTGGCCAGCATCCTACCGCGCAAGTCCTGTGTTCTCGTCGCGCCGCGGCCACCGAGGCCACCGAGCAGCGAGTTCTGCATGAAGAGGTCGGGGTCTGCGCGATGGGACGCCACGCGGCGCGGGGTAGCCTTGCGGGCATGAAGGGAACAACCAAACGCATCGCCGTGTTCGCGCTGCTCCTCGCTCTGCCTGCCTGCGATGACGGGAACCGCTACGAGTTCCTCGTGTTCGCAGATCGTGGCATTCTCCGCTGCGACCTACGAACCGGCGAGGTTTGGCAGATGCCGCCGAGCGCGCCCAAGCCGAAGACTTGGGACCTGCTGTGCAAGTGACTCAGTCTCGCGGTTGTGCGCGTGCGACTTGAAGTAGATCCGGAAGCAGGGGTTTGACCGGGGGGTTCCAAACTTGTAAGTTTGCGTGCGTGAAGTCGATCACCACCGAGGACCTGCGGCACGACCTGACCACGGTTCGGAAGTCCGTCGAGAAGGGTGAGCGGTGGCTGGTCACCTTCCACGAAAAGCCGCGATTCGCGATCGTCCCACTTGCCGACCTGGAGCTGATCCAGAAGGCCGTCGAGAAGCCCGCGAAGCGCCGGCCGCAGTAGCTCTTTCCCGATGAAGCGGGCCGACGTGGTGTAGAAGCACCCCGTCGGCCCTACGCAAACCCCGAACTACCGAGGTTCACGATGACGACTGCTCTACCCGTGCCGGCTGCGCCGCGCAACGACGCGCGCCCGCTGTCTCTGCTCCCCGCTCTGTCGCCGGCCGCCGCGAAGGCCCTTGACACCACGCCGGAGGAGATCATCGCGCGTTGGATCGCCAGCGTGAGCAGCGACGCGCAGCGCGCGTATCGCAGGGCGCTCGCGACGTTCACCGCCTGGGCCATGCCCGACGCCACCGACCCGCACGCTGGCCTGCGGTTGCTCTGCGAAGCCGGCGCCGGTGGTGCGCACGAGCTGCTCGCCGCATGGCGCAACCACCTGCTACAGAGTCTCGCTACCGGCACGGTCGCGACCCAGGTCTCAGCGATCGCGTCGCTGCTGCGCTGCTGCCGGCGCGCCGGCCTGATCGCGTTCGGGATCGAGGGCATCGCGCCGCACCGGGAGCGCGTGCAGGACCGGCGAGGGCCTCGCCGCGCCGACGTCGAGCGGCTGCTCGCGCACGTCGACGAGCTGGCCGCTCAGGGCGACAAGCGCGCGGTCCGCGACGCCGCGCTGCTGCGATGCCTCTACTGCTGCGCGATGCGTCGCGGCGAGGTTGCGGGCCTGCGGCTCGAAGACGTGCACCTCGACGCGCCCGACGGCGCCACGGTGTCGCCGCGGCGGAAGGGCGCCAGGACGCGCCAGCCGCTGCCCGTGTCAGAACGCACGGCCGTCGCGATCGCGGCGTGGCTGGCCGTTCGCGGCAGCGAGCCAGGTGCTCTGTTCCATCGGCTCGACCGTCAAGGCCAGCGCGATCACCTGACCGGCGAGGCCATCCGGCACCTGCTCGCGGTCCGGGCGAAGGAAGCGCGCATCAAGGCGCCGTGCCGGCCGCATGGACTCCGTCATAGCAGCGCGACCGAGCTGTCCCGCCGCGGCTCGCTCGACGAGCTGATGGCGCTCGGCGGCTGGCGGTCACTGTCCGCGGCGTCGGCCTACCTGGACAAGCGTGACGAGAACCGCCGCCGTGCCCTGGCCCTGGTGGACCTGTAGCCATGGCTCTCCTTCACCCGAGGGTTGCACCAGTGAGCCCCAGTGAGGACAATCCCTACCACGACGACGCCGGGCGTCGAGACCACAAATCAGGCTGTGCCGAACCGGCGAGGGCACAGGTCACGTTGCTGGCGTGGCGAGCCGCCCCAAGGCTCCAATTACATCGCTGCGATTCTCCAGCCTCGGAGTCGCAGGTCACGCTGGTGGCGTGGCGAGCCGAAAGGCTCCAGACTTCGTGTTGCGACCGTCCATCACCTGGGTCGCAAGCCACGCAGCCGAGCGTGGTAAGCCGACCGGCTTCATAGCCATCGCGCCTCGTCCGCGCGAACGTCACCCTAGCGGCCACTGCGGGGTGCCCATGGCAAGAATATGAACCCGATCGAGCATCCTCCATGGCTTCCGAGCCTCTATCTGTTCCCAAGTTGCGTTACTCGTTGCAGGAGGCCAGCCATGCCTGCGGCCTCTGCCCCAACACCATCGCCGCGCTGGAAGGCCGCGGCGAGTTCCCGCCGCGCGTAGCGGTTCCTTCAGTCGACGGCAGTCCCGAAGGACGCAAGAAGCAGTTCATCGCCCGCGAGGTCGAAGCGTGGGCGAGGGGACTCGACTGGCCCTCACTGGTTGCCGAACGCCTCGGCCCCGACTGGCGGAGGTCTGCATGAACTCCGGCAAGAACTGGAACGGCAGTATCTACCCGAAGAAGGGTCGCGGCCCGTTCACCGTGAAGTTCCGTCGTTGGGAGGACCGCTTCAAGAAGGACCCGTGGGCCAGGAGGAAGGGCTTCACCAAGAAGTCCTCTGCCAACTCGTTCCTGCGAGCGGCGAAGCGTGAATACGACCTCAAGCAGGCCGGCCTGCACAATCCGCATCAGGAACAGCGCCAGCTCCCGATCAAGAAACACATCGACGACTTCAAGGAACACGTTCGTTCCGGTCGCACGCCGCGACCGCGGAAGAATCCGGAGAAGCACGTCAACCTCGTCGTCGCGCGGCTCACGAAAGCGTTCGCCGACATGTCGGCACGATCGCTTGGCGACCTGACGCTTGACAAGGCCACGCGCTTCCTCAACAAGCAGGTCGCCTCTGGCGCTGCCGTGAAAACGCGCAACGACTACATGGCTGCGTTGAAGCAGTTCGGCCGCTGGCTGGAAGAGAGCGACCGCGTTGCGAAGAACCCGATGGCCGCGCTGCGGAAACTCCCACCAAGCGAGCGGGAGCATCGGCAGGCGCTGACGCCGGAGCAGGTCCACCATCTCGCGTCAGCCGCGATCCAGCGCACGTTGCAGAGTCGTGCCCGGCCGATGAACCGTGCGAAGCACATTCAGTCCGCGAAGCGCCGCGCGCTGACGGTCCTACTCGGCTTCCTCGCCGGACTACGCAACAACGAGCTGGCCAACCTGCGCTGGTCGATGATCGGCGACGAGGTGATCGAGCTGCCGGCGGAGATCACGAAGTCGGGACGGCTGGAGTTCGTGCCGCTGCACGACGGGCTCCGCGACGTCTTGCGCAATGTCCGGCGCGAACGCGGTGTCGAGGAAGGCCGGACCGTCGCCGGTTCGGACCTCGTCGTCGGCTATCTCGACAAGGGCGAGCATCCGACGCTGCCGGTCCACATCGCCGAGCGCATTCGCGAAGACGCCGAGTGGATCAAACTGCCCACAACCGACGAAGCCGGCCGCGTCATCGACCTGCACGCGATGCGCACGTCGCTCGCGAACGCGCTCGACGAAAACGTCCCCGACGGAATCGTCGGCGCCATACTCCGGCACAAGCCGGTCGGCGTGACCCGGAAGCACTACCGGCGAACCGACGCGGTGAAGCTGCGCGCGTTCATCAACGAGATCCCGCCCGGAATCGCAATGGTCCCTGGGCTCGCCGACCCCAACAGCTTCGACGCCGCGACACGCAGCGTGGACTTCATCAAGCGATCCACCAACACGGGCTAGGAAGTCGGGCTCGGGATCGTCGGTGGCGGGACCCAGATGCGGACCCAGATTCCATGAACGTCGGTGATTCTCGGTGCGGATCGGTGCGGGACGCAGCGACGTCCTAGTCCGCACAAGGCGTCCGGTGGCAAGCCTCAGTGCGCATCGGTGAGGCTCGGTGCGAGACTGCCGAGTTCGGCGCACCCTGCTTCAAGTCCCGCCTCCGGCACCACGTTGCAGAACAGAAAGCGCGCAGGCGTGGCGCGAGCACTCGGGTTCCGGCTCGGTCATGCCGCGCTGCCGGGTGGATTCGTCGCCTCCATGGACTCGCGAAGACGGCTCGGCACGTTGCTCGTGCGCGGTGCGCGCAGCCAGACGAGCGCTCCCTCCCTCGACTGGAACAAGATGCCGCTTCCTTTGTCAGCACCCGAGCGGTGCAGATAGAGACGCTCACCACAAAGATCGCACTCGAGGCACACCGTCACGGCGAAGGCCGTGGCTCCAGCCCAGCCAGGTCCCATCGTGTGTGAGTGCAGCGTCCACAGATGCCGGTGACGGTGCAGCAGCCAGGTCAGCACGAGCGCGAAGGCAGCCCCGGCCAACACGAGCAGAGTGATGAATCCGGCCCCGTTCATCGTGCACCTCGCGCAGGCATGACGCGATGGACTCGCTGGAGGGCATCACCGCGCCTCGTGCCGTCCATGCTCGAGCGGTCAGGCTTTGTCGATCGACGTTCCATGCGTTGGCAACTGGGGACAGTGTCGCAACGTTGCACCGGGCGCACTCATCGCATCCCGGTAGCACACCTACACGCAGCCGACACACCTGCTTGCGCAGGTTTCTGGCGTTCCGCATCAGGCCCCGTCGCTGCGACCCGCCCCTCGACGAGTGCTTGCCACGTCGCGGCATTCACGAGCCCGAGGGCAACAGCAACCGCGCCACCGCCTGCTCGCGCAGCAACCGGGCCTTGTCGTCCTTGCCGAGCAGTTGCAGCACCTCGGCGAGAACCGCACAGACCGTCGCCGTGGGGCCGAGCGACTCGGCTGCCACGCGCGCGGCGCGTTCGGCGCGCGCGCTCTCGCCCTGCCGCGCCAGCTCGCGCGCGACGAGCAGCAACGTGCCCTGCATCGGGCAGCACTCGAGCAGCTCGCGTGGATCGACGGCACCCGGATGTTCGGTCAGCAGTTCCGCGATGCGATCGAGCCCTTCGGGCGACCTCGTCGCGCCGTAGGCGCGGATCGCCTTGTGCAGGTCGCCGCTGCTGCGATGCAGATCGCCGAGCAGCAGGCCGCCCGAAGCGCCGTCCTTGTCGACCTGGCTCAGTTTCTTCGCGATCTTGCGCCCGCCGTCGTGGTCGCCTTCGCGCAGCAGCCTCTGACCGGCCGACTCGAGCTCCGCGACCAGGCGCTGGCGTTCACGCGCCTGGACCGCCGGCGGCGCGTGTTTGCAGACGCGTTCCTGGACCGACGCAACCTCCGCATCGCCGCTGCTGGCCAGCAGGTCGCGCAGCTCGCAGAGCAGGTGGTAGTCGTTCGGAAAGCGCTCGACGGCGCGCCGGATCTCCGCGGTCAACGCAGCCGGCAGGACTTCACCCTGCAGCCGCATGGCCCGCACGCGCAACTGCAGCAGCGAGCGCAGCAGTTCCTTCGGCAGGCCTGGTTCGATGACGCGCGTGAGCCAGCCGAGCGCCTCGTCGACGGCCCCGCGCTCGAGACACATGCGGGCCAGCTTGAGGTTGCTGTCCTGCACGACGTGCGGATACCGGTCCGGCAGCGGCCCGCGGTAGCGCGACACCTTGCGGAAGCCATCGCGGCTCTTCTTGAGATCGAGACCGACCAGCGCGCCGGTCGCCTGCAGGTGACGGCCGAGCACGGCCTGCCCGCGCATCTCGCGCACGCGGCTCTTGAGCAGCCACACGGCGAACACGCCGCCGAGCGTGAACACCACGAGCAGCAGCACGATGCGCCCCAGCGTCGTGTGCAGCAACGGCTCGACGACGCGCATGACGAGCTCCATGAGCTTGATCACGACTTGGAGGGCCGGACCGAACAGCGCGAGCAGCAGCACGAACGGCAGCGCGTAGACGAGCACGCGCAGCCAGGGATTCTTGGGCAGGATCGCCTTCACGGGCGCCCACAACCCACGGCGCACGATGTCACCGAGCTTGCCCATGCGAACCTCCTTCGCGATCACGCACGCCGAGCTCGTGCAGACAGCCCTGCAACCGCAACCGCAGATTCGGGTCGCGCTCGGGCTCGAGCAGTGCCTGCAGCGCCTTGGCCGACAACGGCGAACCGATGTCGCGAAGGGCCCGCGCGATCTGTACGCGCCGGTTCGTGTGCCGCGAGATCAGACCGATGCTGACCTTCTCGAGCCAGCCCGAGTGGCCGTAGGCCGCCTGCAGGGCTGCGACGGCGCCGTCGCCGATGCGCTTCAAGATCGCGCGCAACTCGTCGTCGAGCGCGCTCGGCTCGGGTCCGAAACTCGCGCAGATGCGCTCCACCGCGGCCGCGCCACCGCGCGCGAGGACGGTCGCCAGCCGCACGCGTTCCTCCGCGCGTCGCTCGGGATCCGTGTAGGCGGCCAGCACGTGGTCGAGCACGCTCTCGCCGAGCTGGCCGATCACCCGCTCGGCAACGTCTGCGAGTCCTTGGTCCGCGAGCCCCGAGATCAGGACCCGGGTCAGCGCGCGCGTCGGCCCGCGCCGCAACAGCACGTTGCACAGGACGTCGGGATCACGCGCGCCCGGAATCGCCGCGAACACCTCCTCGTCGCGATAGAACGTCGACTCGAGCAGTAGCGTCTCCGCGACGAAGTGTCCCGCGGGAACGGCCTGCAGGAACCGCCGCAGCACCACGGGATCCGCCTTGTTGAGCCGATGCAGGATCTCCATCGGCGGGAACCGTTCGAGCACGATCTGGAACTGCTCGAGATCGGCGAGGCCGAGGAAGAAGTCGATCAGGATCTTGCGGTGTTCGGGGCGCGCCGACGTGAAGAGCGGCGCCATGTGCGGCAAGGCCGTGTGATCGAAACCCTGCACGATGCGGCCGACGAGAGTCGCGGGTGAACGCGAGCCGACCGACAGGAGCCGTTCGCGTTCGAGCGTGTCGCCGGCGGCAAACAGGAACGGAGCGATCCCCGGCCCCATCGCACGCAGCACGTCGACAGCCGCCTCCTGGGTCTGCTCGTCCAGATGCCACGCCTGCCGCAGCAGTTCTTCGACGGCGTGCTCGCGCAGTTCGAGCACGTGGCTGCGCGCCTGCGCGCGGCTCTCGCCTTCCCCCTCGATCAGCGTGCGCACGAGCCGCTGCACATATGCATCGTTGACGTCGATCGAGTCCATCGTGAGCATCGGCGACTCGATGCCCGCGACGAGCTGCGGTTCCTGCAGCCGGCCAGGGCTCTTGGCCTGGCAACGCGGGCACTCCCCGAGCAGGCGCGGCAGCGGCAGGCCGCAGGCGCGGCACGACCAACGGCTGCGCTGCACGAGACCGGCGAGTGTCGCCATCGGCAACCCGGCTTCGGCAGCACGCGGAGGCAACGTCGCGAGCAGCTGCACCGCGCCGGCGTTCGCGGCTCGCGGCTCGGCGGCCATCGTGCTGTCGGCCAGAAGAACCTGCACCGTGCGTTCGACGCCTGCTTGCGCAGCATCGAGCCGCGCCGCCAACAATGGCAGCGCTTCGGAGTCGCTGTGCAGGCGTCTGGCCTGCTGCAACGCGGCCGTGGCGCCGGCGTGGTCGCCACTCTGCAACCGCAGGCCGCCCGACTGGGCCAGAGTGCGCGCGAGATCGGAACTGAGGTGCACGCGCTGTGGGCCTTCGCGCACGAGGTCGAGCAGGCGCCGCCCGGCCGCTGCAGCCGACTCGAAGTCCCCCGTCTGCAGGCGCGCGCGGTAGACGAACTCCCACCCTCGAGCACTCTCGGGGGTGCGCTGCAGCGCGCGCTCCGCGGCTTCCGCCGCCTCGGTCGCGAGCCCGGCTCCGAGCAGACTCTGCGCGAGCAGCAGATCGTTCTCGGTGCTCTCGATGCCGAACGCTCGCTGCAGATAGAGGTGCTGCGTGTGCGCCTGGGCCGGCTCGCCGAGCTCGGCGAGCACTTTGCCGAGCAAGAGTCGGGCGTAGTGGTTCTCGGGGTCCTCGGCGATCACCTTCTGCAGACGCTCGTGCGCTCCGCGCAGGTCGCCGTGCAACGCCTGTTCGACGCCGAGCAGATACGTCTCGATCGCCTGACGGCTGCGCGCACCCGTGACGAGGCGCGCGAGGCGCCACCAGACGAAAGCGAAACCACCCACGACCGTGCCGGCGAGCAGGATCTCGAGCACGCCTGGCTGCTGGCAGAAGTCGAGCAGCCGCTGCCAGAACGAGACACCTTGCGGTTCCGCTGCCGGCGCCTGATGCCCCATGACGAGAATGTCCACGAAGCGGATCACTGGATCGCCGAGTTTCACGCCGAAGCGGCCGCGCTGCCAGCCACGCCCGGCGACGATCGTTTGGCGGCGACGGTTCGCAGCGCCCCCCGGCGAGCGAGCGCATGGCCAATCAGCCGATCGAGCAAGCCCGAGAACGACAGGCCGATGGCCGCCGCGGCTTGTGGCAGCAGGCTCGTCTTGGTCAGGCCCGGGATGGTGTTGGTTTCGAGCACGAAGGGACCTGTGGACGTGACGATCATGTCGGTGCGGGACATGCCATCGCAGACGAGAGCCTCGTGGCACGTGATCGCCAACCGCTGCACCAGGTCGATCTGGGTCTGCGAGAGGCCTCGCGGTGGCACGACCTCTTCGGTCGCCCCGGGCCGGTACTTCGCCTCGTGCGTGAACCAGGCGTCATTGCGCGGGTAGATGCCCACCGGGGGCAGGGCCTGCAGCTCTTCTCCGGTGTTGCCGAGAACCGCCACCGTGATCTCTTCACCGCGTAGTTCCTGTTCGGCGAACCATCTCCGGAACTGCCCGCGGAACTCGGCGAAGAACGCCGCCAGTTCCTTCGCCGTGCTCACGCGTTGCACGCCGACCGTGCTGCCCGAGGCATCGACCTTGACGAACGCCGGCAGACCGACCGCGTCGACGAGTGCCTCGAACTCGGCACCCGCTTCGGCGCGCGAGAGCGGCAGGCGCGGTTCGTAGGCCCTGGCCAGTGGCACGCCGGCAGATCGCAGCACCTGGCGCGTGCGCAGCTTGTCCATGGCAACCGCCGAAGCTGCACAACCGGAACCGACACAAGGCAGGTCGTAGAGCTCGAGCATGCCTTGCACGGTGCCGTCCTCGCCGAACGGACCGTGCAGCACGGGCAACACGACCTGCACGCGGGCGTGGTCGAGCAGGCGATCGAGCGCCGCACCCGGCCGCAGCGGCCCATCGGCCGCGTCGCGCGGCACCCACGTCTCCCCCATTGCCAGCGGCCGCCGGCTCGGCCACCAGGAGCCTTCGCGGTCGAGGTAGACCGGCCACACGCGCCAGCGCTGGCGATCGAGGTGGAGCAGCACCTGCGCCGCCGACGCCAACGAGATCTCGTGTTCCGGCGAACGTCCGCCGGCCAGAACGGCAATATCCATCGCATCACCCCTCCGTGAGTGATCGCAACAGCATAGGCAGCCACGCCGGTTGCGCGAGTCGGTTGCGCGATAACGACGGAGCTTCTCGCGCCCGCCGGCTTGCATCTGCATCCACTCAGGCGCGCACGGGCCAGAGCACCCCGGTCGCCGCGGCAGCACCCCAGAGGATGGCGTCGGAACCGCCGAGAGTCGGCACGAACAAGAGGCCCTCGTGGATCGAACGGCCCGTCGCAAGCTTGACGTGAGCCTCGATGCGCTGGCCCAGCTGCGGCCAGCCCGTCAGCACGCCGCCGCCGAGCACGACGGCACTCGGATTCAGCAGCGTGCAGGCGTTGGCGACCATCGTGCACGCGGCACTCTCCGCGTCGTCGAGGATCGCACGCGCGGCTTCGGCAGCAGCCCCCTTGCCCGCGGCCGCGGCGACCACGCCGCCTACCGTCCACGTGCCCGGTGAGACACTGCCGCTGGCGGCGACGACTTCGGCGGCGGCGCGTTCGGTGATCGCACGGCCACCGCAGTAGGCTTCGAAGTGACCCGGGGCCCCACACGCACAACGCCGCCCGCCGGGCCGGAACGTCGTGTGGCCGATCTCGCCCGCGGCGTTGGTCGCGCCGCCGTAGGGTTGGCCGTCGACGATGAGCCCGATGCCGATCCCCGTGCCGAAGAACAGGCACAACAGCGGATCGCGCCCCACCGCGTGGCCGCGCAGGAATTCACCGAAAGCACTCGCGCGACCGTCGTTGATCAGCGTCGCGGGGATCCCGAACCGCTGCCTCACGTGTTGCGCGAGAGGGAAGCCGTCGAGCGGCAGGTTCGGCGCGCGCACGATCGAGCTGCCATCACGCGGGATCACGCCCGCAGTGCCGATCCCGACGGCCGTCGGGGCCTCCAGGCCCGGAGGCAGGTCGTCCACGATGGTCGACAGCGCGTGATCGAAGGCTTCGAGAAACGGTCCGCGCTCGCGCACCGTCGGCACCTGCCGGACGCGGTGCACCGTGAAGTCCTCGCTGACGAGCGCGAAGCGGCACTTCGTGCCACCGAGGTCGCCGGCGAGCACGCTGCGCAATCTAGGCCTCCGAGAGCTCTTCCATGAGCTCGTCGAGCAGCTTCACGAGTTGCGCGTTCTGGTGCTCGAGGAACGTGATGCGCCGCATGATCTTCTCGACGACAGGTGGGAGCAGCGTCTCGAGCGCGACCGACTTGATCATCTGGAACATCTCGATGCGGTTCGGGCTCGCGGTCTTGTCGAAGTGGAAGTGGTAGGCGTTGTGCAGAGCCTGGGCCGTGTGCTCGAGGATCTCGCGCGTGACATCGCTCTGTTCCACGGCGTCGTGCGTCATCTTGAAGGTCTCGACCTTGTAGCGGTGCAATGCGTCCTTGAGTTTCTTCTTCACGCTCAGACTCCTTGCGCCCCGAGGGGAGGGGCTGTTGATGGGATGTCATCTGCGTACCGGCCCGGCGCGCTTTCCGCAACGGGGCTCCGCGTTGGTCCGGATCGCCCCAGAAGCCGGCCCCGCGAGGCGACCCAGCAGGACGGCGCGCCGAGCGCCCTCATCGTGTCGGTCCCAGCGCGCCGACCCTGCGTGGCTGGCGAACCGAGAGGCAACGCTGCGCTCAAATGCGGCCGAGCAGCAGGCTCGTGTTGTGGCCACCGAAGCCGAGCGAATTGCTGAGCGCGTAGTCGACCCGCAGGTCGCGGGCCGTGTTGGGCACGTAGTCGAGATCGCAATCGGGATCGGGCGTCTCTTGGTTGATGGTCGGATGGACCTGGCCGCGTTGGATCGACAACGCCGAAGCAGCCAGTTCGAAGGCGCCCGAGGCACCGAGCAAGTGACCCACCATCGACTTCGTCGACGACACACAGAGTCGCTTGCTGTGAGCGCCGAACACGCGCTTGATCGCGGCTGTCTCGATCTTGTCGTTGAGGTGCGTGCTCGTGCCGTGGGCATTGATGTATTGCACGCGGTCCGGCGCTACGCCACCGTCGCGCAGCGCCATCGCGATCGCGCGGCTGGGCCCATCGGCGTCTTCGTTCGGAGCCGTGATGTGGTGCGCGTCGTCGGTCGAGCCGTAGCCGAGCAACTCACAGACGATCGGCGCACCACGGCGACGGGCGTGTTCGTATTCCTCGAGCACGATCGCCGCGGCCCCCTCACCCATCACGAAGCCGTCTCGATCGCGGTCGAACGGGCGCGAGGCGCGCTTGGGGTCGCCATTGCGCAGCGAGAGCGCCTTCAGCGAGCAGAACCCGGCCAGTCCGAGCTCCGTCGTGGCCGCCTCGGAACCGCCCGTCAGCATGATGTCCGCTTCACCCCACTGGATCGAGCGCAGCGCCATGCCGATCGCGTGACCCGCGCTCGCACACGCCGACGAGGTCACGAAGCACGTGCCCTGCAGACCGAAGCGGATCGCCGCCTGGCCCGCCATCGCGTTCGCCATGATCTTCGGGATGAAGAACGGGCTGACGCGATCGGCGCCGCGTTCCACCTGCAGCACCTTGCTCGCTTCGATCTCGTGGATGCCGCCGATGCCCGTGCCCGTGATGCACCCGGCCAGCGTGCGATTCTCGCGCCCGAGGTCGAGACCCGACGCCTTGATCGCCTCGTCCGCCGCGACGAGGAAGTACATCGTGAACTTGTCGAGTCGCTTCGACTCGATCTTCGGGAAGTACTTCTCGGGCTCCCAGTTCCACACCTCGCAGGCGAACTTGCAGCTGTGTTTGCTGGTGTCGAACCGCGTGATCGTCCCTGCACCCGATTCGCCCTTGAGCAGGTTGTCCCAGTTCGTCGCCAGATCGAACCCGAGCGACGAGACCGCACCAAGACCGGTGATGACAACTCGACGTTTGGTCATGGATGATCCTGTTCTCGAGCCTCACGGGCGGGGCGGACCGGGCGCACGCGGGGGCAGCGCCCCCGGGAGAGGGGCCGCCGCGCGAAGGGCCACCGGCCGTCCGGCCGGCGACCTAGCCCAGCTTGCCCGCGATGTACTTCACGGCATCGCCGACGGTCATGATCTTCTCGGCATCTTCGTCCGGGATGTTGATCTCGAACTCGTCCTCGAACTCCATCACGAGCTCGACGGTGTCGAGCGAGTCGGCACCGAGATCGTTGATGAACGACGTCTCCGCCGTGATCTTGTCGCGAGTAGTTCCTAGCTGCTCGCAGACGATGTTGTGGACTCGCTCTTCGATGTTGTCAGCCTTCGACACTTTCATTCCTCGGGGACTTTGGATGCGGTTACGGCGGCTTGGCCGCCGGCGCCTGGGAATACGGCGTGGTAGCGTAGCTACATGGTCATGCCGCCGTCCACAACGAGCGTCTGTCCCGTGATGTAGCCGGCGGCCTCGCTGCAAAGAAACGACACGACCCTGGCGATGTCTTCGGGCGCGCCGAGGCGGCCCAGCGGAATCTGCTTCAACATCGACGCCTGGATTTCGGGGCTCAGAACCGCGGTCATGTCCGTCGCGATCAGACCGGGGGCCACCACGTTCACGGTGATGCCGCGGCCCGCGAACTCGTGCGCAAGCGACTTCGACAAGCCGATGAGGCCCGCTTTGCTGGCCGCGTAGTTTGCCTGTCCGGCGTTACCGGTCAAGCCTACGACCGATCCGATGTTGACGATGCGACCGCCGCGCGCCTTCGCCATGGCTCGCGCGAACGCCTTGCAGACGAGGAACGCGCCGCGCAGATTCGTGCCGATGACGGCATCGAAGTCGTCCGCCGACATGCGCAAGAACAGACCGTCGCGAGTGATTCCGGCGTTGTTGACGAGGAAGTCGAGCTGACCCGAGGCTTCGAGCACCGTCCTCGCGAGTTGCTCCGCAGCCTCGGGCGACGACACATCGGCCACCAGAGCGCGGCCCTGCCCACTGCCGGCCGGCAAGGCCGCGATCTTCGCCAGCGTCTCCGCACAGCCGCCCTCCTTGGTCGACGTGCAGTAGACCAAGGCGCCCATTCGGGCGAGCTCGACGGCGACCGCGCGACCGATGCCGCGCGACCCGCCTGTGACCAACGCGATCTTGCCGTGGAATTGCATGAGGACGGTCAGTGGAGGTCGACGGTCAGTGGAACGGGCGGTGGCGCGCGGCGCAAGGTTCGCAACGTCTCACCAGCGCAGCAGGACGTGTCCCCACGCCATGCCGGCGCCGAACGCAGGCAATAGCACGAGCTTGCCCTTCTTGAGGCGGCCCGACTCGTATGCTTCGCTGAGCGCGATCGGGACCGAAGCAGCCGACGTGTTGCCGTACCGCGCGATGTTGCTGAAGACGAGATCCATCGACAGACCGACCTGCTCCATGGCGGCCTCGATGATGCGTTGGTTGACCTGGTGGGGCACGATGACGCCGATCTCGTCGCGACCGTGGCTGTCCACCACCTTCTGCACGAGTTCCGCGAACACGCGCACGGCGAACTTGAACACCTTGGTGCCCCCCATCTTCATGTAGTGCAGGCGCTGGTTCACGGTCTCGGCCGAGGCCGGGTGGCGGCTGCCGCCGCCGGGCTGCGCGAGCACGCCTTCGGAACCGCCCTCCATGGAGATCGAGCCGCCGAGGAACTCGCCGCGACCGGCGCGCTCGAGCGACGTGAACAGCGCGGCGCCGGCGCCATCGCCGAACAACACGCAGGTGTTGCGATCGGTGTAGTCGAGGATCCGGCTCAAGATCTCCGCGCCGACGACGAGCACGCGCTTGAACTGCCCCGACTGCACGAAACCCGCGCCGACCTGCGAAGCGAACACGAATCCGCTGCAAGCAGCCGCGACGTCGAATCCGCCCGCGTTCTTCGCGCCGAGATCGAGGCCCAGCCGGCAGGCAGTCGCGGGGAAGGGCTGATCGCCCGTCACGGTCGAACAGAGGATCAGGTCGAGCTCCGACGGATCCATGCGCGCGTCGGCGAGCGCTTTCCTCGCAGCGGCCAGCGCAAGCGTGCTCGTGACCTGATCGGAGGCCGCGATGCGGCGCTCGCGGATGCCGGTGCGCTGCACGATCCAGGCGTCGGACGTGTCGACCATCTTCTCGAGGTCCTCGTTGGTCAGACGCCGGTCGGGCACGTAGTGCCCGAGGCCGGCAACGCCGACGCGAACCACGCTGGTCATGCCTTGGGTCCCGAAGTGGACACGGCTGCGGCCCGAGCCGCCTGGACGATGTGATCGTTCACCTCGGCGTCGATCGCTTTGCAAGCGAAGTGGATCGCGTTCGCGAAGGCCGGCGCGCGCGAACGCCCGTGGCAGATCGTGACGGTGCCTTCGACGCCGAGCAGCAGCGCGCCCCCGTATTCGGAGAAGTCGACGCGCGGCATCAGCTCGTCCTGCACCTTCTTGATCTGCGACGCCTGCACGCCGGCGTGCTTCATGAGGCCGAACATCATGCGCAGCATGTATTCGGCGACTCCTTCGCTGACCTTCAGCAGCACGTTGCCCGTGAAGCCGTCGGTGACGACCACGTGGCAATCACCCGAGAAGATGTCGCCACCTTCGACGTTGCCGTGGAAGTTGATCGGCAGCTGCTTCATCAGGGTTCGCGCCTCGCGCACGAGCGTGTTGCCCTTCAGTTCTTCGCTGCCGATGTTCAGGATGCCGACTCTGGGGTTCGGAATGCCGAACGTGCCGCTGTAGTAGGCCGTCCCCATCAGCGCGTATTGCGCGAGGTGATGCGCCTTCGGCTGCGGATTGGCGCCGACGTCGAGCACGAGGAACGGCTGCTTCTCGCCGTGGATCATCGCGCCGATGGCCGGACGGCGGATGCCCTTGAGGCAACGCAGGCCGAGCGTCGCGCCCGCCACCACGATGCCCGTCGACCCGGCGCTGACGAACGCACCGGCCTGGCCTTCCTTCACGAGCTGGATGCCGACCGCGATGCTGTTCTGCGGCTTCTTGCGCATCGCGTCGGTCGGCGTGTCCTCGTCGCTCAGCAGGTCGGGCGCGTCGTGCACGTCGAACTTGTCGACCGGCAGCCCCTGCTTGCGCAGTGCCTGCACGACCTGCTCGCGTGGGCCGGTCAGCAGGATCTGGTCCGGATTCACGAAGCCGCGCTGCACGGCCAGGGCGACGCCGGCGATGGCCTCGTCTGGCGCGTGGTCACCACCGACTGCATCCAGCACAACTTTCGTCATGACAGTGCTCCGCGGAACTCAGCTCGCGGCCTCGGACAGGCCTTCTCGCTCACCTCACATGGACCCAATGGCATGGGGTATCGTAACGGGTCCGCTGCCAGGATCGCCGGCACGATGCCCGCGCCGTGCCGGTGGGCCCATGAATGCCAATTGGCGCTGACCGCCCGTCGGCCCGCCGCTTTTCCGCCGCCGCCAATCAGCCGTTCTCGGCCAGCATCACGTGCCGCCCCCGGTAGTGTCCGCAGGCCTTGCAAACCGAATGGGGACGGATCATGGCGCCGCAGTGGGTGCAGCGCACGAGTTGCGCGCGAGTCAGGGCAAGGTGCGCACGCCGGTGGCCCTTGCTGGCTCGGCTCAGTTTTCGCTTCGGGTTTGCCATTGGAATGCTGTTTCGAACGGTGCCGAGGAGCCGGGCGCGCAGCGCTCAGCCCCTTGGCAGGGCGGCTAGATTACGTTTGCAGCGCGCGAAGTCAACGCAAGCCGGCAGTTCGCATCGCGGCAACTGCAGCAGCGGCAGCATCCTTGACTCGGCTCTGGTCCTTGCCCTTGCCCTGCGCCGCCTCGGGTCTGCCGCCGCCCCCGCCGCCGAGCAACGCCGCGAGCGTCTTCACGAGATCTCCGGCCTTGATCCGCGCGAGCAGCGACGGGCTCACCGCCGCGACGACGAGCACTTCGCCGTCGACGGGGCTCAGCACGACGCCGGCCATCGGATCCAGCACTCCCTGGGCCCGCTTCAAGAGCTCCTGGGCGTCCTTGGTCTGCAGTCCCGGGCGTTCGTAGACGACGGTGTGCACGCCGTCCTTGCTGACGGCCACTGCGCGCAGCTTCGTGAGCTCGGCGTCGAGGTCGGGCGCCAGTGCCTTCTCGAGCTCGCGCCGCACCTTCTTGAGCTCTTCGCCGAGCTCCTGCACGCGGTCGACCACCTTTGCGAGCGGGACCTTGAGCGTGTTCGCGAGCAACCCGAGCGACGCGCGGTCCTTCTGCGCGAGCTCGAGCGCCGCGGTGCCCGTGACCGCCTCGATGCGACGCGTGCCCGCGGCCACGGCGGTCTCGGCGGTGATCCGGAACGGACCGATGTTGCCGCTGTTGCGCACGTGCGTGCCGCCGCAGAGCTCCTTGCTGAATTCGCCGACCTGCAGCGTGCGCACCTGCTCGCCGTATTTCTCGCCGAACAGCGCGACGAAGCCCTGGCTGCGCGCTTCGTCGAGCCTGCGCACGACGGCACGCACGTCGGTCGCGAGCAGGATCTGCGCGTTCACCTCGTCCTCGACGCGCTGCAGCTTCTCGCTGGCCGGCTTCTCGGGTTGGGTGTAGTCGAAGCGCAGGCGCTCGGGCGCCACTTCGGACCCGGCCTGGCTCACGTGGTCGCCGAGCACCTTCTTGAGTGCTGAGTGCAGTAGATGCGTCGCCGTGTGGTTGCGCTCCGTCGCGCGGCGGGCC
>Ga0111538_10003137_pt1 | contig 23125 bp, 20 predicted proteins | sample SoiMethybrSBSTD1_FD_79669 | JGI IMG/M metagenome (GOLD analysis project Ga0111538, IMG submission 79669) | Bulk soil microbial communities from a Populus tree surrounding site in Tennessee, USA - Soil MetaG P. TD hybrid SBSTD1 (version 2)... | ecosystem: Environmental > Terrestrial > Soil >...
CTGCAGCGCCTCGACGGGCCGGTGCGCGGAAACGGCAAGGTCATCCAGGAGCTCGAGGCGGCCTTTCTCGGCGCCGGCTGGAACGTGATCAAGGTGATCTGGGGCTATCGCTGGGACCCGCTCCTCGCGCGCGACACCTCGGGCGCGCTGCGCCGGCGCATGGAGGAGGCCGTCGACGGCGAGTACCAGAACTTCAAGGCGAAGGGCGGCGCATACACTCGCGAGCACTTCTTCGGTAAGTACCCCGAGGCGCTCGAGCTCGTCGCCAACATGTCTGACGACGAGGTGGCGCTCCTCAACCGCGGCGGCCACGACTCGCTCAAGGTCTGGAATGCCTACGCGGCGGCGGTCGCGCACAAGGGCCGCCCCACCGTGATACTCGCGAAGACGGTGAAGGGCTACGGCATGGGCAAGGCCGGTGAAGCCCTGAACGTCACGCACCAGCAGAAGAAGATGGACGACGAGGCACTCAAGGCCTTCCGCGACCGCTTCAACATCCCGGTATCGGACGAGGACATCGCGCGCGTGCCGTTCTTCAAGCCGGCCGAGGACAGCGCGGAGATGCAGTACCTCAAGGCGCGCCGCACGTCGCTCGGCGGCTCGCTGCCGGTTCGGCGCACGAGCGCGCCTCCGCTCGTGGTGCCCGCGCTCGAGGCCTTCAAGAGCCTGCTCGACGGCACCGACGGCCGCGAGATCTCGACGACGATGGCGTTCGTGCGGATCCTGACCCAGCTCCTCAAGGACAAGAACATCGGCTCGCACATCGTGCCGATCGTGCCGGACGAGGCGCGCACCTTCGGCATGGAGGGCCTGTTCCGCCAGGTCGGCATCTACTCGTCGGTCGGCCAGCTCTACACGCCTCAGGACGCCGACCAGCTCATGTCCTACCGCGAGGACAGGAAGGGCCAGATCCTCGAGGAAGGCATCAACGAAGCGGGCGCGTTCTGCTCCTGGATGGCAGCGGGCACCGCCTACGCGAACCACGGGATCAGCATGATCCCGATGTACATCTTCTATTCGATGTTCGGCTTCCAGCGCATCGGCGACTTTGCCTGGGCGGCGGGCGACATGCAGGCGCGCGGCTTCCTGCTCGGCGCGACGGCCGGGCGCACGACGCTCGCCGGCGAGGGGCTGCAGCACCAGGACGGCCACAGCCACCTGCTCGCGTCCACGATCCCGAACTGCGTCGCCTACGATCCCTGCTTCGCGTACGAGCTCGCCGTGATCATGCAGGACGGCCTCCGGCGCATGTACGCCGAGAACGAGAGCGTCTTCTATTACATCACCTGCATGAACGAGAACTACGCGCACCCGGCGATGCCGAAGGGCGTCGAGCAGGGGATCCTGCGCGGCATGTACCTGCTGCACATAGGCGGGCGCGGCACCGTGCGCGCGACGCTTCTCGGCTCCGGCACGATCCTGCGCGAGGCGCTTGCGGCGGCCGAGCTCCTCGAGTCCGAGTTCGGCGTGCCCGCGGATGTCTTCAGCGTCACGAGCTTCTCGGAGCTCCGCCGCGACGCGCTCGCCGCCGAGCGCGAGGCGATGCTGAAGCCCGGCGACAAGCCGCGCCAGCCGTGGGTGCGCGAATGCCTCGCGGGCCGCCATGGACCCTTCATCGCCGCGACCGACTACATGAAGACGGTCGCTGACCAGGTGCGGCAGTGGATTCCGGGCCGCTACGTCGCGCTCGGGACCGACGGCTTCGGGCGCAGCGACGCGCGCGCGGCGCTGCGCAGCCACTTCGAGGTCGATCGCCACTGGATCGTGGTTGCCGCGCTCAAGGCGCTTGCCGACGACGGCCGCATCGACCGCTCGAGCGTGACGCTCGCGATGAAGAAGTTCGGCATCGACGCGGCCAAGCCCGATCCACTGGTTACTTGACCTTGGCTTCGCGCACCACGGTCGTCGTGCCGGATCTCGGCGACTTCCACGACGTCGAGGTCATCGACGTCCTCGTCAAGGCGGGCGACACGGTCGCACTCGAGGCGCCGCTCATCACGCTCGAGACCGACAAGGCGACGATGGACGTGCCGTCGACGGCCGCCGGCCGGATCGCCGAAGTCCCGGTCAAGAAGGGCGATCGCGTCTCGAAGGGATCGCCGGTCATCGTCGTCGAGTCGGAAGGAGCAGACGCGCCAGCTGCGAAGCCCGCGGGCGCAGCTCCGGCCGCTGAGAAGACCGCAGCCGCACCGGTGCCGGGAGCGGCGCCAGCCGCGGCTCCCGCTCCTTCGGCGCCAATCGAAGTCCGCGTTCCGGACCTCGGTGATTTCAAGAATGTCGAGGTGATCGAGGTGCTGGTGAAGGAGGGCGACGCCGTCGCGCTCGAGACGCCGCTCATCACGCTCGAGACGGAAAAGGCGACGATGGACGTGCCGTCGTCTGCCGCGGGCACGATCGTCAAGCTCGAAGTCCGCAAGGGCTCGCGTGTCAATGCAGGCGACATCGTCGCGCGAGTCCGCGGCAGTGGTGCAGCCGCGCCGGCCGCCGCAGCAGCGGCTTCGCCGGCAACGCCTGCCGCCGCCGCGCCAAATGCCGATGCAACGGTGCGCATGACAGCTCCAGCCGCGGCGGCCAGGGCCGAGGCCGTGCCGCTGCCCGACATACGCACCGCGCATGCGAGCCCCTCGGTGCGCCGTTTCGCGCGCGAGCTCGGCGTCGACCTTGCGCGCGTGACGGGCAGCGGTTTCAAGGGCCGCATCAGCGAGGACGACGTCAAGGCCTACGTGAAGAAAGCGCTCGCGGCGCCGTCGCGGGCAGATGGCCCGGGCGGCGCGCTGCCGCGCGTCCCGGACGTCGACTTCCAGGCGTTCGGCCCGGTCGAGGTCAAGCCGCTCGGCCGCATCCAGAAGATCTCGGGCGGCAGGCTGCAGGCCGCGTGGGTGAACATTCCGCACGTCACGCAGCACGACGACGCGGACATCACGGAGATGGAAAAGCTCCGGTCCTCGCTCAAGGACCGCGCGGCCGGCCTCGGCATCAAGCTGACACCGCTCGCTTTCATTGCGCGCGCCAGCGCGAAGGTCATCGCCCAGTTCCCGAACTTCAACAGCTCGCTCGACGCGAGCGGCCAGAACCAGGTCCTCAAGAAGTACCTGCACCTCGGCTTCGCGGCCGACACGCCGAACGGACTCGTCGTCCCGGTGATCCGCGACGCTGGCCGCAAGGACATCTACGAGCTCGCGCGCGACCTGGGCGAGCTGGCAGCCAAGGCGCGCGCCGGCAAGCTGACAGCGGCCGAGATGCAGGGCGGCTGCTTCACGATCTCGAGCCTCGGCGGCATCGGCGGGACCGCATTCACGCCGATCATCAATGAACCCGAGGTCGCGATTCTCGGTGTCTCGCGCGCGCAGCAGCGCCCGGTCTGGCGCGACGGCAAGTTCGAGCCGCGCCTGATGCTGCCGCTCTCGCTCTCCTATGACCACCGCGTGATCGATGGCGCCGAGGCCGTGCGCTTCGTCGTCGCGCTCGCTGAGGCCCTCGCCCAGCCCGCGGCACTGACCGAGGCGGTGCCTTGAGCCGGATTGTCGAGCAGCGGGTGCCGGACCTCGGCGATTTCCACGACGTCGAAGTCATCGAAGTGCTGGTGAATGCGGGCGACCGCGTCGAGCCCGAGTCGCCGCTGATCACGCTGGAAACCGACAAGGCCACGATGGACGTACCCGCGACTGCGGGCGGCACCGTGCGGGAGGTCAAGATCAGGAAGGGCGACCGCGTGTCGAAAGACTCGCTCATCGCCCTCGTCGAAGCGGGCACCGGCGACACGGTAGAGATTCCCTCGCTGCGCAAGGCGGAATCCAGAGCGGCGCCGTCCGCTCCAGCGCCAGTTGCGGCTCCGAAGCCGGTCGCCACGCCGGACGAGCCGGCCGCGGACTCAACGACACAGCTCCTCGTGATCGGCGCCGGGCCTGGCGGCTACACCGCGGCGTTCCGCGCAGCCGATCTCGGGCTCGCGGTCACGCTGGTCGACCGCTGGCCTCAGCTTGGCGGCGTCTGCCTCAACGTGGGCTGCATCCCTTCCAAAGCCCTGCTGCACGCCGCGCGCGTGATCGAGGAGGCGGAGTCGATGACCGCCAACGGCATCAGGTTCGGCGAGCCGGAGATCGACCCGCAGGCGCTCAAGCAGTGGAAGAACAAGATCGTCGGCAAGCTGACTGCGGGCCTCGCGATCCTTGCCAAGCAGAGGAAGGTCACGGTCGTGCGCGGCCAGGCGCGCTTCGCATCGCCGCACCGCGCCGAAGTCAAGGACGCCGATGGCAAGAAGCGAGTCATCGGCTTCGAGCAATGCATCGTGGCGGCTGGCTCAGAGCCCGCGCGCATCCCGGGGTTGCCGGACGACCCGCGTGTCATGGACTCGACCGGTGCGCTCGACCTCAAGGATATCCCGGGCCAGCTTCTGGTGATCGGCGGTGGGATCATCGGGCTCGAGATGGCCTGCGTGTACGACGCGCTCGGCTCGAAGGTGACCGTCGTCGAGCTCACCGACACGCTGATGCCCGGCTGCGACCGCGACCTGGTGCGGCCGCTCGAGAAGCGTCTGCGCGCGCGCTACGCCGCGATCCTGACCGGCACGAAGGTCGTGGCTGTAGCATCAGGGGCGAAGGGCCTCAAGGTCACGCTCGAAGGCAAGGACGCCGGTGCGCCGCAGGTCTTCGACCGCGTGCTCTCGTCAGTGGGTCGCGCGCCGAACGGGAAGTTGATCCGCGCCGAGGCGGCGGGCATCGCGGTGAACGAGCGCGGCTTCCTGCCGGTGGACCGGCAGATGCGCACGAACGTCCCTCACATCTTCGCCATCGGCGACATCGTCGGCCAGCCCATGCTCGCCCACAAGGCCTCGCACGAGGGCAAGATCGCGGCCGAGGTCGCCGCCGGGCACAAGAGCGCGTTCGACGCGCGCGTGATCCCGTCCGTCGCCTACACCGATCCGGAAGTGGCCTGGTGCGGCGTGACCGAGACCGAGGCGCAGGCTTCCGGCCGCAAGCTCGAGAAGGGCATGTTCCCCTGGATGGCGAGCGGCCGTTCGCTCTCGCTCAACCGGGACGAAGGCTTCACCAAGCTCCTGTTCGATCCGGAGTCGCACCGCGTCGTGGGCGGCGGCATTGTCGGCACCAATGCCGGCGACCTCATCTCGGAAGTCGCGCTCGCGATCGAGATGGGCGCGACGGCCGCGGACATCGGGCTCACCGTCCACCCGCATCCCACGCTGTCGGAGACCGTCGCCTTCGCGGCCGAGGCCTACGAAGGAACGCTCACCGACCTCTTCGTGCCGAAGAAATAGCGCTCAGCCGGGCGTCTTCAGCGGCCAAAGGCAGACGTCGCGGATCGGGCACAGCGGGCAGCGCGGCTTGCGCGCGATGCACACGTACCGGCCGTGCAGGATGAGCGCGTGGTGCGCATCCAACCTGAATTCCTCTGGCGTGACCTCGAGCAGCCGGTCCTCGACCTCGCGGACGTTGCGCCCCGGCGCGAGCCCCGTGCGGTTCGCCACGCGGAAGATGTGCGTGTCCACTGCGATTGTCGGCTCGCCGAAGGCGGTGTTCATGACGACGTTGGCGGTCTTGCGGCCGACTCCAGGAAGGGCTTCGAGCGCCGTGCGTTCGCGCGGCACCTCGCCGCCGTGACGCGCGAGGATCATGCGGGACGCCTCCACGACGTTTCGCGCCTTCATGCGCCAGAGTCCGATCGTGCGGATGTATGACGCGAGGCCAAGCTCGCCGAGTGCGACGATCGCCTCGGGCGTCGCCGCGACTTCGAACAACGGCTTCGTCGCGAGGTTGACGCTCCGGTCCGTCGCTTGGGCCGAAAGGATCACCGCGACCAGGAGCTGGTACGGCGATCGATAGACGAGCTCGCTGCGCGGGTTCGGGTTGGCTGCGTGCAGCCTCGCATAGAGGATCGCGACCTCGGCAGGCCCCAGCCGTTTCGGCGCGCGGCTTCGCTTGGCGGGCGCGTGCCGGCCGCTGCGTTTCTTTCTAGCCGCCATGCTCGCGCGCGAGCCTCGCGAGGCGGGACTCGTAGAGCTGCCGGAAGCGGCCAGCGCGCTCCATGACGGTGCCGGGCGCGAGCACTTCGGCGGGCAGGCCGGGCGCTGGCACCATATGGATGCAGTCCACCGGGCAGGCCGGCAGGCAGAGCTCGCAGCCGGTGCAGTCGGCCGCGATGACGGTGTGCAAGCGCTTGCGTGCGCCGATGATCGCGTCGGTCGGGCAGGGATCCAGACAGCGCGCGCAGCCGATGCAGGCGGGCTCGTCGATCCAGGCGACGAGCGGCGGCCCTTCGCGGCCGCAGGCCGGATCGAGCGGCAGGGCTGGCCGGCCGAGCAGGGTGGCGAGTCGCGCGATCAGCGCCGTCCCGCCGGGCGGACAGCGGTTCAGCTCCGACTCGCCGCGCGCCAGCGCCTCGGCGTAGGGCCGGCATGAATCGAAGCCGCAGCGCCGGCATTGCGTCTGCGGCAGCAGCGCATCGACGCGCGCGGCGAGCGTTCCGGCGTCGCGCGCCATTGCGGCTCAGCTGACTTTCATGCCGGGGCGGGCGCCGGCATCGGGCGCGAGCAGGAAGAGGCCGTCCTCGCCGGACGCGGCGAGGGCCATGCCCTCGGAGGTCCCGAAGCGCATCTTCTTCGGCTTCAGGTTCGCGACGATGACCACCAGCCGGCCGACGAGCTGGCCCGGCTCGTAGGCGCCGCGGACTCCCGCGAAGACCGTGCGGCGCTCGCCGCCCAGGTCGACGCTGAGCCGGATGAGCTTGTCGGCGCCTTCGACGAAGTCAGCCGCCTCGATGCGCGCGACACGGAGGTCGATGCGCGCGAACTCGTCGGCGGTGATCTGGGCGGGTCCGGCCGCCGTGGCAGCGGTCTCTGTCGGGGTCATGGGACTCTCCACCAGCTTCTGCACGCCAGCGGCGTCCACGCGGGTCGCGAGCGGCGCATATTCGTTGATGGCGGTGCCGAGGAGCGGCTTCTCGACGTCGCGCCAGTGCGCAATCGGCGATCCGAGGAAGGACTCCGCGCGCTCTGCGGTCTGCGGCATCACGGGCTTCAGGTAGGTCATCAGCGCGCGGAACATGTTGATGCCCTGCGTGCAGACCGCCTGCACTTCCGCGGCGCGGGCCGGGTCCTTGGCCGCGAGCCACGGCTTCTTGCGATCGATGTAGAGGTTGGCGCGGTCAGCGAGCGCCATGATCTCGCGCACCGCGGCGGCATATTCGAGAGTCTCCCAGGCTTCCATGATGCCGGCGCCTGCGTCCGTGAACTCACGGTAGAGCGGTGCATCCGGCAGCTCGCCGGCGAGCCGGCCGCCGTGCCCGCGGTGTATGAAGCTCGCGCAGCGGCTCGCGATGTTGACGAGCTTGCCGACGAGGTCCGCGTTGATTCGCGTCGCAAACTCCTCGAGGTTCATGTCGATGTCCTCGAGGCCCGGGCCGAGCTTGGCCGCCAGGAAGTAGCGGAAGTACTCGGGCGGCAGGTGCTCGAGGTAGCGCTGCGCGGTCACGAAAGTGCCGCGCGACTTCGACATTTTCTCGCCGTTCACGGTAAGGAACCCGTGCGCGTGCACGGCCGTGGGCTTCCTGAAGCCAGCGCCCTCGAGCGTCGCCGGCCAGAACAGCGAGTGGAAATAGAGGATGTCCTTGCCGATGAAGTGGTGCAGCTCGTCGCTGCTGTCCGGCTTCCACCAGTCCTCGAAATCCAGCCCTGCCCGGGCGCAGTAGTTGGCGAAGGAAGCCATGTAACCGACCGGCGCGTCGAGCCAGACGTAGAAATACTTGCCCGGCGCATCCGGGATCTCGAAACCGAAGTACGGCGCGTCGCGCGAGACGTCCCAGTCGCGCAGGCCCGCCTCGAACCATTCGTCGAGCTTGTTGGCGACCGCGTCCTGCAGCGTTCCGGACCGTGTCCAGGCGCGCAGCATCGTCTCGAAGTTGCCGAGGCGGAAGAACACGTGCTCGGACTCACGCTCGACTGGCGGACTGCCGGAGACGACCGAGACCGGGTCAATCAGGTCCGAGGGTGAATAAGTGGCACCGCAGTTTTCGCAACTGTCGCCGTACTGGTCCGGCGTGTGGCAGCGGGGGCAGGTACCCTTGACGTAGCGGTCGGGCAGGAACATGCCGGCCTTTTCGTCGTACGCCTGTCGCACCGACCGGCGCGTGATGTGGCCCGCCTTCGAGAGCGCCTGGTACATGCGCACGGTCAGGCGGCGGTTCTCCTCGGAATGGGTCGTGTAATAGTTGTCGAAGCCGATCCCGAAGGCCGCAAAGTCGCTGCGCCGCTCCGTGCCGACCCGGCGGATGAGCTCCTCGGGCGAGATACCCTCCGATTCGGCCTTCAGCATGATGGGCGTGCCGTGGGTGTCGTCGGCGCAGACGTAGACGACCTCGTGGCCCATGAGGCGCATCGCGCGCACCCAGATGTCGCACTGGATGGTCTCGGTCATGTGACCGAGGTGGGTCGGCCCGTTCGCGTAGGGCAGGGCGCTGGTGACCAGGATGCGGCGCATCAATCCTGCTCGCGAAGCGGCTCGAACTTCTGCTTATTGATCGACTTTTCGAAGGCAGAGCGGCCGCTGATGAGACCCTGGTCGAGCAGTTGCTCGATCGCCGAATCCATCGTACGCATCCCGGCCGCCGCCCCCGCCTGCATGGTCGACTCGAGCTGGTCGATCTTGCCCTGGCGGATGAGGTTCGCGGCCGCGGGCGTGTTGACGAGCAGCTCGAGCGCGGCGACTCGGCCCGCCGCGCCCTTGCGGCTGATGAGTTGCTGCGAGACGACTCCGCGCAGGGAGGTCGAGAGCATCGTGCGCACGTGGCTCTGCTTGTCGGCCGGGAAGGCATTGACGATGCGGTCGACCGTCGCCGCCGCGCCGTTCGTGTGCAGCGTCGCCATCACGAGGATGCCCATCTCCGCGGCCGTGATCGCGGTCGAGATGGTCTCGAGGTCGCGGAGCTCGCCGACCAGGATCACGTCCGGATCCTCGCGCAAGGCCGAGAGCAGGGCGAGGGCGAAAGACTCGGCGTGCACGCCCACCTCGCGCTGGCTGATCAGGCAGTTCTTGCGCGGGTGGACGAACTCGATGGGGTCCTCGATCGTCAGGATGTGTCCCTTGATGCGCAAATTGATGTCGTCGATCATCGCCGCGAGCGTCGTCGACTTCCCCGAGCCGGTCTTGCCCGTGACGAGGATGAGGCCGTTCGACATCTTGGCGAGGTTGCGCACGGCCTCGGGCATCCGGAGCTGCTCGAGCGTCTGCGCCTTCGAAGGAATCGCGCGGAACACCGCGCCCATCCCGTTCAGCTGCCGGAGCACGTTGACGCGGAATCGCGCGAGCGTGCCGAGCGTATACGCGAAATCGGTGCCGTCGCGAGTCTCGAAGCGGTCGAGCGCCTTGCGGGGCATGATCTCGTAGATCGCCTCCCGCACGAAGTCGGGCGAAAGCCGCTCGGATCGGAGGGCAGAGAGCTTTCCGTACTGCCGCACCCGCGGCGGGTCGCCGGCCATAAAGTGCAGGTCGGAACCGTCCCGCTTCAGGACCTCCTCGAGGTACTCGTCGAGCTTCGCCAAGGCAGGCCCCGCTATTCCAGCGGCTCGAAGCTTGGCAGCAGGCTGCGGTCTACGACGAACTTCGAGAAAAGGCGCTTGTCGGTCGCGAAGTTGTAGGCGTCGTCGGGGTCGACTTCCTTCGACTTCACGGCGCGCAGCAGGGCCTGGTCCATCAGCTCCATGCCGAGATCCTTGCCGGTTTGCAGCTGGGCCGGAATCTGGTGCGACTGGTCGGTCTGGATCAGCTTCGCGATCGCGCGATTCATCAGCATGACCTCGCACACCGCGCGCCGCCCGCGACCCTCGGGCCGCTTGACCAGGACCTGCGTGATGACGGCGATGAGGCTCTGCGCCATGAAGCTCTTCGTCTGCTCGCGCTCGTCGGCCGGGAGTGCGTCGATCATGCGGTCGATCGTCTTGACGGCGCTCGTCGTATGGAGCGTGCCGAGTACGAGATGCCCGGTCTCGGCGGCGGTCATCGCCATGGAGATCGTTTCAGGATCGCGCAGCTCGCCGACGAGGATCACGTCCGGGTCCTCGCGCATGGCAGCGCGAACGCCCTCGGCGAAGCTCGGCAAGTGCGTGCCAAGCTCGCGCTGCACCACCTGGCTTTGCTTGCTCCGGTGCACGAACTCGATCGGGTCCTCGAGGCTGATGATGTTGAGCTTCTTGTTCGTGTTGAGAAGGTCGATCATCGCGGCGAGCGTCGTCGACTTGCCGGTGCCGGTCGAGCCCGTCACCAGCACCATGCCCTGGTGGTAGTCGCAGAGCTTCCTCACGATCGCGGGCAGCGCGAGCGAGTCGAGCGTCGGCACCTCCGCGGGGATTGTCCGGAATACCGCGCCGACGCCCGAGTCCTTGCGGAACACGTTCACGCGGAATCGGCCGCCTTCTTCGGACACGTACGAGAAGTCGACGTCGTGGCCGCCGCGGAACTTGTCCGCGAGGTTGCGCGAGAGGATTTCCATGACGTAGGCCTCGAGCTCAGGAGCGGCGAGCTCGCGGAAGCGGATGGGAACGAGGTCCCCGTTCATCCGCAGCATCGGCGGAACGCCGACAGCCAGGTGGACGTCAGAGCATCCCTGGGAAGAACCGAGCTTCAGGAAGGCGTCGATGCGCGGCATTGCGCCGCGAGTGAATCACAAGAACCGTTCGAGCGCCACACTGACCTCGTCCATGGTCGCGAATCGCTTCTCCTTGTCCACGGCCATGCACTTCATGACGAGGTCGGATATTCCCTGCGGCAGCGAAGGGTTCAGCTCGATCGGCGGCCGGGCCCGGCCCTGCACGTGCTGGTACATGACCGACATGTGGTCGCCGCGGTGGTAGGGCGGCGTGCCCGTCAGCATCTCGTAGAGGATCACGCCGAGCGAGTAGATGTCGGCGCGCTCGTCGACCTTCTTGCCGAGGATCTGCTCGGGCGCCATGTACTTCGGGGAGCCGATCACGTAGCCCGTCTTGGTCAGCTGCGTGTCGCCCTGGTGCTGGGCCGCGGCGACGCCGAAGTCCACGATCTTGACGACGCCTTCGTCGTTGATGAGGACGTTCGCCGGCTTCAGGTCGCGGTGCACGATGCCGACTGCGTGCGCGACCGACATTCCCTTGGCGACGTCCATGCCGAGCCGGACGGCCCGGCGCTGCGCGAGCGGCTTGCCGTCGGAGACCTCGCCACCCAGTGTGTGCGACGGGAAGTACTCCATCGAGATGGCGTAGTTGCCGCGGATGTGCAGGAAGTCGTAGATGCGGATCACGTTCGGGTGGGTGATCTTGCGGCTGTAGCGCAGCTCGTGGACGAAGCGCTGCATCATCTCCTCGTCCTGCGAGATGCTCGGGTTCAGGAACTTGAGGATGAGCCGTTCGTCGACGACCGTGTCCTCCATGAGCAGAACGGTGCCGAACGCACCGCGACCGATCCGCTCGATGTACTTGTAGCGGTTCTCGATCACGTCTCCCGGCTTCAGCGTCGCGATGTCTAGCCGCTGGAGCGACTCGGCCTGCTTCATGATGGCCGAGACGTCCGCGGACTCGATGAGCATCGTGCGCTGCTGGTCCGCGCGCGCCGCCGCGGCCGCGGGCGTCAGTGTGTGCTGTCCCGAACGGATCGAGGTCCCGCCGAAGCGCGTGTCGAGCTCGGTCAGGGCGCGCTGCGCCGCGCCGGCAAGCGACTGGTCGGAGAGCGTCGTGAAGGGCAGGATCTTCTCGCGCACGGCGTCGACGGATCGGTCGTCGGCGAGGCGCGCGAGTGCGGACATGCCCTCGATCCGGATGTCGGTCTGCGAGCTGTCGAGCGCCCCGAGCACGCCTGCAGTTGCCGCGCCGTCGCCGATCTTGCCGAGCGCGCGCACCACGGTCGGCACGGACTTCGGGTTCGACTTCAGCATCTCGAGCAGCCGGGGCGTCGCCTTCTTGTTGCCCATCTCGCCGAGCGCGTCCACTGCACGCTCGCTGACCCACCAGTCCGTGTCCTTGGTGGCCTCGATCAGGTACGCGAGGGCGCGCTCGTCCTTGGTCTGGTTCAGGATCTCGATCGCGGTGCGGCGCACCTCGTCGTCCTTGTCCGAGACGAGCTCGAGCGCGGCGGTGATGACTTGCGGCCCGCCGATCTTGCCGAGCGCGTCCGCCGCGCGGCTGCGCACCCACCAGTCGGTGTCGCGGATGGCCTTCAACAGGTACTTCACCGAGCTCTCGTCGCCGACGACGTTCAGCACCTCGACCGCCGCGCGGCGCGCGTCCTCGGCCTCGTCCTTGAGGACTTCGATCAGGTGGCGGACGGTGTCGGGATGCTTGCTGCGGCAGAGGAGCTCGATCGCGGGGTTGCGCACGTCGAGCTCGGCGTCGCGCAGGAGCGGTGCGACGAGGGCCGGGTCGACCTGTCCCTTGCCGTTCGCGATCGCACGCAGCGCCGCCGCCCGTACGAGCTTGTTCGGGTCCTTGAGAGTCCGCTGCAGCGCGGTGTGCACCTTGGGCGAGTCGAAGCGGGCGAGCAGGGCGATGATGTGGGTGCGGGCGATCGTGTCCTTGCCGTCGACGCGCGAGACGAGCTCGTCCACGGAGTCGGCGTCGACGAGGTCGCCCGCGATCTTGAACAGCGCAGCCTTCTCGTTCGGGTCCTGCTGGTAGGCGGCGTTCAGGAGCTCGCGCAGGCCGAAGCGGGTCTTATGTGCGCCGATGACGTCGAGCACCGCCGGCTTCGACACCGCCGGGTTCTGCAGGAGGTCGAGCAGCAGGTTCGGGGAGTAGTTGCGCGAGCTCGCGAGCGCCCACGCTACGCCGGCAACCGCGCGGGGATTCTCCTCGGCGAGCGCCTTGGCGAAGATCGGGAAAGTCTTGTTGTCGATGAGCGGCGTCAAGGCCTCGACGAATGCGACCGTCTCGCGCTTGTCGGAGGTCGAGAGTGCGTCCACGATGGGCGTGATCGCGTTCGGCCCCATGGACCTGAGTTTTTCGAGCGCCGCCTTCGCCTTCGGGCTGCCCGGGTCGCCGCTCTCCCGGACCTCGGCAATCAGGCGATCTGCCCGGTAGCCACCAAAAATTGCCATCCGACCCCGGCTGTTCTTTTGGGAGGAAACCCGACTATTGCTGAACGATCAGTATGCCATAGGCCCCCTGTCAGCCCGATCCTCCCGACGGCTTCCGCTACAATGCCGCCCCCCAAGCGATTTTGAGTCCATGTCCACGAGCCCCCTGGACCGTCTGGCGAGCGCGCTCGGGCGCTATGTCGAACCGAATGTCGGCATGTCGCTCGCGGACGCCGGCGCAGTCGAGTCGGTGACTGCAGGCCCGCAGGGCCCGGTTGCGCGGATCGTCCTCGGATTCCCGGTGGGCGGCTATGCCGCAACGCTCCAGGCGGCGCTCGACGCTCATCTTGCCGCCGAAGGCGTCGATGCGCGGCCGGCGTACGAGGTCACCTCCCGAATAGCCGCTTTCGTCGCCGACCCGCGTCAGCGCGCGCTGCCCCAGGTCGCGAATGTCATCGCGGTTGCCTCGGGCAAGGGCGGGGTCGGCAAGTCGACCGTCGCTGCAAACCTCGCGCTCGCGCTCGCGACGCTCGGCGCGCGCACCGGCATCCTGGACGCGGACGTCTATGGTCCGAGCATGCCCCGGATGATGGGCTTGCAGGGCGAGCGTCCGACCACGACGGACGGCAAGACGCTCGATCCGCCGCGCGGCCACGGGTTGCCCGTGATGTCGATCGGGTTCCTGGTCGACGCCGACCAGCCGATGGCCTGGCGCGGGCCGATGGCGACGCAGGCGCTTACGCAGATGCTCGCAGATACGCGCTGGGGCGAGCTCGACTACCTCGTCGTCGACATGCCGCCCGGCACCGGCGACATCCAGCTCACGCTGACGCAGCGCGTGCCGGTCTCGGGCGCCGTCATCGTCACGACGCCCCAGGAGATAGCGCTCCTCGACGCGCGCAAGGGCCTGCAGATGTTCCGCAAGGTCGGAGTCCCGGTGCTCGGGATCGTCGAGAACATGGGATTGCACCGCTGTCCCGCTTGCGGCCACGAGTCGCACATCTTCGACGCTGGGGGCGGCCGCGCGCTGGCGGAGCGATACGGGACGACGCTGCTCGGCGAGCTGCCGCTCGACGGGAAGATCCGCGAACAGGCGGACTCCGGCCGGCCGACGGTGGTCGCGGATCCCGCTTCACCCGCGGCGCAGTCGTTCCTCGCGATCGCGCGGCGAGCGGCGGGCGCGCTGGCTGCGGGGCGAATCAGCGGCGCAGTCAAGATGCCGACCATCCGGATCGAGGGCGAGTGATGGCGATCAAGTCGGACGGGTGGATCCGCCGCATGGCGGGCCAGGGGATGATCGAGCCGTTCGAGGCGGGACAGGTGCGGGCGGCGAACGGCGAAAAGATCGTCTCCTATGGCACCTCGAGCTACGGCTACGACGTTCGCTGCGCGCGCGAGTTCAAGATCTTCACGAACATCAACTCGACGATCATCGATCCGAAGCACTTCGACCCGAAGAACTTCGTGGACTTCGATGGCGATGTCTGCATCATTCCGCCGAACTCCTTCGCGCTGGCGCGCACCGTCGAATATTTCCGCATCCCGCGGAATGTCATGGTGGTGTGCCTCGGCAAGAGCACTTACGCGCGCTGCGGCATCATCGTGAACGTGACGCCGCTCGAGCCGGAGTGGGAAGGCCACGTGACGCTCGAGTTCTCGAACACGACGCCGCTGCCTGCGCGCATCTACGCGAACGAGGGCGTCGCCCAGTTCCTCTTCTTCGAGTCGGACGAGGTCTGCGAGACCTCGTACAAGGACCGCGGCGGGAAGTACCAGGGCCAGAAGGGCGTCACGCTGCCGAAGACGTAGTAGGGGACAGTCCCCTTTGGGCTTCCTGGCGTCGATGGTGGCGGAGCTAAAGGTGACCTTTTGCTCCGCTAACTGCCGCCCTCGATGCGGCGGATGTAAGTCTGAAAACCCTTCTTGCCGTTCGTGAGCTGCTCCGCCTGCACGGCGGCGAAGCCGTACTTCGGCGCGTGCCAGGTGATCGTCTCCCGGTCCGAGCCGTCGCGAGCGCTCCGGTAGACGACGGTCTCGACATCGCCGATCGCGGTCTTGAGCGTCTCGCTCCGCAGGAAGGTGTAGCGGTAGTACTTCACCTTGTCCTTCTCGATCATCGCGACGAGCCCCGGCTCGCGGCCCGTGCGCAGGCGCGCCAGCACGAATGCCTGCATCGAAGCGGCATCCTGCAGGCCCGCGACAGTCTCGATTTCGACGTGCCGGTTCTCGGCGATGCCGCGCACGCGGTTCGCGGCCCAATCGAACTGCAATGAGACGTCGCGGTCGGTATCGCGCGTGCCATCGTCGAAGAGGTAGCTGCCGGGCCGTGGACCATCCGCGAGGAGCTCGAATTCCGAGCGCTGGCGCAGCGTTCCGCTCGCGATGATGCGATACAGGCCAGACGCGTTCGTCGTCGATTCGATGACCCAGCCGCTGCCGTCGCGCGACAGCGCCGTGCGGCTGCTGCCGACCGAGAGCCGGCCGTACTTCACGTCGTACTCCACGACGAACGGCGCGAGCACCTCATCCGCTGTGGCGGCTGCCGGCCCCAATGCGGCCATGATCACCATCGTGCCCACTAACCAGGCCTTCATCCGTTCTCCTCGACGATTGCGGGCTGGCGCGGCCGCCCGTCGAAGAGCGCCACCCCGTCCCGGAATCCCAGCCGCCCATCGGCGAACCAGCCGACGGCCTGCGGATAAATAATGTGCTCGAGCCGCTGAACGCGCGCTGAAAGCGCACTTTCGGCCTCGCCGGGCCGCACGGCGAGCCTACCCTGGATGACTGCGGGGCCCGCGTCGAGTTCCTCGACCACGAAGTGCACCGTACATCCATGATCCTTCTCGCCGGCTTCCAGCACGCGGCGGTGGGTGTGCAGGCCGCGATGCGCAGGAAGCAAGGAAGGGTGGATATTGAGCAGCCGCCCCAGCCAGCGGCGGACGAACGTGCCGTCGAGGATCCGCATGTAGCCCGCGAGCGCGACGAGCTCGGCGCCGCTTTTCTCGATCGCTTCTGAAAGGAGCCGGCAGTGGCCGGCGCGGCCCATCTCGCGCGGCTCGATGACGGTCGCCGGCAGTCCGAGGCCGCGCGCAGAGGCGAGGCCGGGTGCGTCGCTGCGGTCGCTGACGACGGCGGCGATCCGGCCGTCGATGCGCCCGTCGCGGGTCGCCTGCTCGAGCGCGAGCATGTTGCTCCCGCGACCCGATATCAGCACGGCGAAGGGGAGGGACATCAGCCGATCTGTACGCCTGAGCCGGCCACCACCTCGCCGATGACCGTCGCGCGCTCGCCATCGGCTCGCAGGAGCTCGAGCGCCGCCACGGCATCCGCCTGCGCGACCAGCGCGACCATGCCGACTCCGCAGTTAAACGTGCGATGCATCTCCGCGTCGCCGATGCGGCCGCTTTCCTGGATCCAGTCCCAGACGGGATCGCGCTGCCAGGCGCGCGGGTCGAGCCGCACGCCGAGCCCATCAGGCAGCACGCGCGGGATGTTGTCGATAAGCCCGCCGCCCGTGATGTGCGCGAAGCCGTGCACGTCGAGGGCGGCCGCGAGCCGCAGGAGCGGCTTCACGTAGATGTGCGTCGGCGTCATGAGGATGTCGACGAGTCGCGCGCCGCCAATGCGCGTGGACGCGTCGGCGCCTGTCTCCGCCAGCAGGCGGCGGATCAGGGAGTAGCCGTTCGAGTGCGGGCCCGACGAGGCGAGCCCGATCACGGCGTCGCCCGCGCGCGTACGCGTGCCGTCGATGATGCGGTCACGCTCCACCACGCCGACGCAGAATCCGGCGAGGTCGTAGTCGCCTTCCGGGTACATGCCCGGCATTTCGGCGGTCTCGCCGCCGACGAGCGCGCAACCCGCGAGCGTGCAGCCCTCGGCGATGCCGGCGATCACGCGCTCGGCGACGTCCACCGAGAGCCGGCCGGTCGCGTAATAGTCGAGGAAAAAGAGGGGCTCCGCGCCCTGCACGACGACGTCGTTCGCGCACATCGCGACGAGATCCTGTCCTACGCCGTCGTGCAGGCCGGTGTCGATCGCGAGCCGGAGCTTGGTGCCGACGCCGTCGGTGCCCGCGACCAGCACCGGTCGCTTCCAGCGGCCCGGGGGAATCTCGATCATCGCGCCGAATCCGCCGATGCCCGCGAGGACTTCGGGACGCTGCGTGCGCGCGACGCGCGGCTTGATGCGTTCGACGAGCTCTTCGCCGGCATCGATGTCGACGCCGGCATCCCGGTATGTCAGCGAGGGGCGTTCAGTCATCGCGGAGAATCGGGCCTGGTTCGACGGGCCCGTCCGGCGGGCGGTGTACTATTGTAGCGTGAGCGCGCGCCCCAACCCTCTCCCGGCTGCACGACTGGCGGTCCTGCTCGCGGTGCTGACCCTGGCCATGTTCTGGCCGCCTGCGCACGCCGAGTCGTTCGGCGACCTCTATTCCGTCAGCGTCCCGTACGCTGGCGACAACGATGCCGCGTTCCGTGAGGCGATGCGCGACGTGCTCGTGCGCGTGACGGGCCGCCGCGATGCGCCTGACCTCGAGAATCTCGCGCCGCTCGTGGCGCAGGCCTCGCGCTACGTCACGAGCTTCCGACGCGCACCCGGCAACCAGCTCGCCGTGACCTTCGACGGCGCGGCAATCGAGAATGTCATCGACGCCTCGGGACTTGCGTCCCTTGGCAATGACCGGCCGGTCACGCTCGTCTGGCTCGCGCTCGACAGGGGCGGCGGCCGCCGCGCCATGGTTTCGTCGAGCGACACCAGCGCCGAGAAGTCGGCAGTCGACGTGATTGCAGCGCGGCGCGGGCTCCCGGTCGTGTGGCCGGATGCCGGCGACGATCTCGTGCGCGCGACGCAGCAGGTGTGGTCCGGCAACCACGACGCGCTCCAGGACGCCGCGCGCCGCTATGGCGCGGACGCCGTGCTCGTCGGCCGCGCGCGTCTCACGGCCGCGAATACCTACGAGGTGGACTGGCAGTTCTCGTCCGCGGGCGCGAATGGCAGCGTCACCGGCGGCCTCGAAGCCGGCCCGGACCTCGCGGCCGAGCGGTACGCAAGCGTTTACGCATCGCGCGGTGCCGCGCAGCGTACCGAGCAGATCGTGACGGTAACGGGCATCGCTTCGCTCGAGGCTTACGCCTCCGCGATGCGGACGCTCTCGAAGCTCGCGCCGGTGCGGGGCGTTGCGGTCGACGAGGTGACGCCCGACGCGGTCTCCTTCCGGGTCAACGTGCGCGGCGACCCGGAGGCGCTCAGCCAGGCGATCCAGCGCGACGGCCGCCTACAGGCCGTGGACGCCGGGCGCCTGATCTACGCGCTGTCTCCATGAAGCTGGCGACCGTTCCGAACATCATCTGCTTGCTTCGGATGGCGCTCACGGTGCCGATCGTGGTGCTGCTGGCGGAGGGCCGCTTCGGCCAGACGCTCGCGCTGTTCGCGGTCGCCGCCGCCTCGGATGTGCTCGACGGGTATCTTGCCAAGACCTTCGGCTGGACCTCTGAGGTCGGCAAGGTGCTTGACCCGCTGGCGGACAAGCTGCTGCTCGTCAGCGTCTTCATCACGCTCGCCGCAATCGGCCTCGTGCCGGTGTGGCTCGCCTTCGTCGCGGTGCTGCGCGACGTCGTCATCGGTGTCGGCGCAGGCATATATAAGTGGCTTTTCGGCCCGCTCGAAGGGCGGCCGACCATTCCTTCGAAGCTGAATACGCTCGTGCAACTCGCGTTCGTGATTGCGGTCGTCTGGCAAGCGGCGTTCCAGGACCTTCCGGGCTGGCTCATCCAAGGCCTCGGCGCGCTCGTGCTGGTGACGACGACCGTGAGCGGGATCGACTACGTGCTCACTTACATCCGCAAGGCGGTCGCGGTCAGTCGCGCACGTCGCAGAACGGCCTAGCAACGTGGCGGAGCATGCCATGCGTCAACTGCCGCTCGGCGTCCAGCTCGGCGTTTCGCTGCGCTTCGACACCTTTGCGCCAGCGGCGAACGAGGAAGCCATCGAAGCGCTGCGGCGGCTGGCCGACGGCGCCTCGCGCCCGGCAGTGTGGGTCTACGGTCCCGCCGGATCCGGCAGGAGCCATCTGTTGCAGGCCGCTTGCGCCGCCGCGAGTTTTGCCGGGTACGCCACCGCCTACCTCCCCATTGCGCAACTGTACGGCGATGGCCCAGGCCTCCTCGACGGCTTCGATTGTCTCGACCTCGTGGCGCTCGACGACATCGAAGCGGTCGCCGGCATGGCCGGCTGGGAATCCGCGATCTTCACGCTGTTCAACGGCCTCGCCGAGCATCGGGGGCGACTTGCGATTGCCGCCGCGGGGCCACCCGCTTCCACGGTGATCCGGCTGCCGGACCTGGCTTCGCGGCTCGCGGGGTCCGAGGTCCACCGCCTCGAGCCGCTCGCGGAGCGGGAGCAACCCGCAGCGCTCCGGCGCCGCGCAGAGCGGCGCGGCCTCGAGCTCCCGGACGAAACGCTCGGGTTCCTCACGAAGCGCGCGCCGCGCGACTTCGCGACGCTCTGCCGGATGCTCGATGAGCTCGACGCGGAGTCGCTCGCCGCGCAACGGCGCCTGACGGTGCCTTTCGTGCGCGACTGGCTTGCGCGCAGCGAGGGTTGATCAGGCGGGCGGCGCGGCGCGCAGCGACGCGACGATTGCGGCGAATGCCGCGAGGATCAACCCGAGCGTCACGCCCGCCAGCGGTCGCGCTGGCGGATTCACCAGGACTTCAGTGATGGCGATTGCGAGCGCGGGCGTGAGCGCCATCGGCGCCGCCCGCAGCGCATTCCGAGAGCGGCGCGCGAGGCCCGGTAGCGGCAGCAGGAGCGGCAGGAATGCGATCGCCGACGAGAGTCGGCCGATTCCCGCATCCGCGAACAGCCAGGCGGCGACGGAGGCTGCGAGCAGCAGCCAGGCGAGTAGCACGATCCGGTGAGCGACGCTTGCGCGGTCGCTCATTCGCCCGCTGCAAGCTTGAGCGCGATGCCGGCCACGCGCGCGCCGAGCGACTGAGCGAGTGTGCGCTCGCCGTCGGTGAGCGCGCGTCGCTCGCCCTGCGGGATCACGCGGCTCGCGCCGTACGGCGTGCCGCCGCCTGTCGTGGTGGACAGCGCAGGCTCCGTGAAGGGGAGGCCGACGATCAGCATGCCGTGGTGCAGGAGCGGCAGCAGCATGCCGAGCGGCGTCGTCTCCTGGCCGCCGTGCGGCGTCGATCCGGAGGTGAAGGCGCCGACCGGCTTGCCGGCCAGCACGCCGGTGAGCCAGAGGCTCGAGGTGCCATCGAAGAAAGCCATCAGCGGCGCCGCCATGTTGCCGAAGCGCACCGGGCTCCCGAGGACGAGCCCTGCGCATTCACGCAGGTCATCGTGCGTTGCATACGCCGCGCCTTCCTGGGGCGCGGGCGGTGCGGCGGCCTGCGCGAGCGGCGGAACGGTTCGCATGCGCGCGCGGCAGCCTGCGACGCCATCCACGCCCCGCGCCACCTGGCGCGCGAGCTCCGCGGTCGCGCCGTGGCGGCTGTAGTAAAGAACGAGGATATCCGGCATGGCGGCTTGCCTTCGACGCGGGGTGCCCACAGACTGCCCGCGGTGAATTCTAGGGCAAGGCACGAAGCCGCGCGGCGGATCCGCGTGCGCGGCCGCGTCCAGGGCGTCTGGTTCCGGGCGAGCACCGCAGAGCGTGCCGCCACGCTCGGCCTCACGGGCCGCGCCGAGAACTGCGCGGACGGCACGGTGCTGGTACACGCGGCCGGCAGTGCCGCGGCGCTCGCCGAGCTGGTGGAGTGGCTGCACCGCGGTCCGCCGATGGCGCGCGTCGAGGCGGTGGAGGTGGAGGAGATCGAGCCCGCCTCGCGCGACTGGCCCGCGGCCTTCGTCGATCGCTAGCGCGATCTGAAGGGGACGCGCCCCTTCATATTGGCAGAGGGGTGCGTCCCATTCACGAATATGAAGGGGCGCGTCCCCTTCAGATCAGCGTCGCCAGCGCGACGACAACCGGCTCAGAACGAGGTCGGGGTACTCACGGCGCCCGACGCTGCCGTTGTAGCGGCCGAGCGCCCGGCGGTAGTCGCCGCGCTCGCGCTCGAGGTAGTAGGCGAGGATGCTGGTGCCCATCCGGATGTTGAGCTCGACGTCGATCAGGTCCTTCTTCGTGAGGCCGAGCTCCGTGGGCCAGAACGGCATTACCTGCATGAGCCCGACCGCGCCGGCATAAGACACGGCGAACGGGTCGAACGCGCTCTCGACGTCGATCACGGCGAGCACGAGCTGCGGCCGGTCGCGCAGCATGTTGTGCTTGCTCGACTCGCACTGCACGGCGTGCAGGATTCGCTCCGCCGCCTTGCCGACGTCGTCCCCGAGCCGCAGGTCGGGTGGTTGCGCGCGCAGTCGCGTCTCGACGCGCGGCTTCATGAGCGTGTACCACACGACGTCGTCGTACTTGTCGGCGAAACAGGGCGGGGACCTGATCGCCGCGGCGATGACGTCCTTGAGGCCGGGATCCTGCTGGCGGTCGGCGCGCGCGGCGGATGCGACGGAGAGCGCTGCGAGCGCGGTGGCGGCTAGCAGCGAGGCGCGCATTCCCCCCATCATGAGTTCCTTAACCGGCTGCGAGGCGCGCGCGCACGAAACCGACCGCCTGGGCCGCGGGGAATTCCTCGCTGGTCTCTGCCGAGCGACTGCGGTACTCGAGATTACCGGCGCCGAGGCCGCGCTCGGACACGACCACGCGATGGGGGATGCCGAAAAGCTCCGCGTCCGCGAACTTCACGCCGGGCCGGGCATCGCGATCGTCGAGCAGCACTTCGACGCCGCCGTCCGACAGCTCACGGTAAAGGCGCTCCGCCGCATCGCGGACCGGCGTCGACTTCTCCCAATTGAGCCCCACGACGACCACCTGGAACGGTGCGAGCGGCGCCGGCCATACGATGCCACGCTCGTCGTGGTTCTGCTCGATCGCGGCGGCGACGATGCGCGTGACGCCGATGCCGTAGCAGCCCATGAACATCTGGATGTCCCGGCCCTGTACGTCCTGCACCGTAGCGCGCATCGACTCGCTGTACTTCTGCCCGAGCTGGAATATGTGACCGACTTCGATGCCGCGCGCGATCGAGAGGCGCCCGGGCCCCGCCGGGCTCGGATCGCCATCGACGACGTTGCGCATGTCCGCGACGACGGGCTCGGGCAGGTCGCGGCCCCAGTTGACGCCGGCGAGGTGGGCGTCCGCCTTGTTCGCGCCGCAGACGAAGTCCGCGACCGCGGCTGCGGCGTGGTCGGCGATCACTGGAAGCTTCAGGCCGACAGGCCCCAGGAAGCCCGGCTCGCTGCCGAATGCGGCGGCGATGCGCGCGGCATCGGCCATCCGCAGCGGTTTCGCGACTGCCGGTTGCTTGCTGGCTTTCAGCGCATTCAGCTCGTGGTCGCCGCGCAGCAGCAGAGCGACCAGCCCGCCGTCGGCGCCCTCGACGACGAGCGTCTTGAGCAGTCGCGAGGCGGGGAGCGATAGGAGTTTCGCGACGTCGGCGATCGTGCGCGCGCCGGGCGTCGGAACTTCGCGCAATTTCTCCTTCGGCAGCTCGCGGGGCTCACGCGGCGGCAACGCCTCGGCGAGCTCGAGGTTGGCCGCGTAACTGTCGCCGTCCGAAAACACGATCGCGTCCTCGCCGGAGTCGGCGAGGACGTGGAATTCCTGCGAGGCGCTCCCGCCGATCGCGCCCGAGTCGGCATGCACCGCACGAAAACGCAGGCCCAGCCGCGTGAAGATGGCGCTGTAGGCGTCGTACATCTTGCGGTAGCCGTCGGCGAGCGAGGCTTCGTCGACGTGAAAGCTGTAGGCGTCCTTCATCACGAACTCGCGCGCACGCATCACGCCGAAGCGCGGGCGGATCTCGTCGCGGAACTTCGTCTGGATCTGGTAGAGGTTGACCGGCAGCTGCCGGTAGCTCTTGAGCTCGCGGCGCGCGAGGTCGGTGACGACCTCCTCATGCGTCGGCCCCAGCACCATGTCGCGATCGTGCCGGTCCTTGAAGCGCAGCAGCTCCGGCCCGAACTTGTCCCAGCGCCCCGACTCCATCCAGAGTTCGGCAGGCTGCGC
>Ga0111538_10003138_pt1 | contig 23125 bp, 19 predicted proteins | sample SoiMethybrSBSTD1_FD_79669 | JGI IMG/M metagenome (GOLD analysis project Ga0111538, IMG submission 79669) | Bulk soil microbial communities from a Populus tree surrounding site in Tennessee, USA - Soil MetaG P. TD hybrid SBSTD1 (version 2)... | ecosystem: Environmental > Terrestrial > Soil >...
AACAACCAACTCGGTCGTGGCGGTGATGGAAGGGGGCGAGCCAACCGTAATCACTAACTCCGAGGGTGGTCGCACGACCCCATCGGTCGTGGCTTTCACCAAAGATGGAAGTCGCCTTGTTGGTCAGGTTGCCAAACGGCAGGCGGTAACCAACCCCGAAAATACTGTCTATTCGATTAAGCGATTTATGGGACGTCGCTATAACGAAGTTGGTGAAGAAATCAAACAGGTCCCCTACAAGGTTCAGGGCGCGGGTAGCGGCGATGTGCGTATCGCGGCGGGCGGCAAGGAGTGGAGCCCACCGGAGATCTCCGCGATCATTCTGCAGAAGATGAAGCAGTCAGCGGAAGACTATCTTGGCCAGAAAGTGGAAAAGGCCGTTATCACAGTTCCCGCGTACTTCAACGACTCACAGCGCCAGGCAACTAAAGACGCAGGCAAGATTGCCGGTCTCGAAGTGATGCGTATCGTCAACGAGCCAACGGCCGCGGCGCTCGCCTACGGTCTCGACAAGAAGAAAGACGAGACGATTGCAGTATTCGACTTCGGCGGCGGCACATTTGACGTCTCGATCCTCGAGGTCGGTGAAGGCGTCGTCGAAGTGAAATCGACAAACGGCGACACACACCTCGGTGGCGACGACATCGACGAGCGTCTGATCGAGTGGATCATCGAAGAGTTCAAGAAGGATCAGGGTATCGATCTCTCGAACGACAAGATGGCGTTGCAGCGTTTGAAAGAAGCTGCTGAGAAAGCAAAAATCGAGTTGTCGAGCACGATGGAGACGGAAGTCAACCTGCCCTTCGTTACTGCGGATCAGTCAGGTCCAAAACACCTGGCAATGAAACTTACGCGGGCCCGTTTCGAGCAGCTAGTTGAACCGATCCTTTCGCGACTCAGAGGTCCGGTTGAACTGGCATTGAAGGATGCCGGTCTCGACGCGAAGAAGATCGATGAGGTCGTGCTTGTTGGTGGTTCGACGCGTATTCCGAAAGTTCAAGAGATCGTCAAGGAGATGTTTGGCAAGGAGCCAAACAAGAGTGTTAACCCTGACGAAGTCGTCGCGATTGGTGCAGCCGTTCAGGCCGGAGTTCTTTCCGGTGAGAAGACGGACATCCTGTTGCTGGACGTGACCCCGCTGAGTCTTGGTATTGAAACTCTCGGTGGAGTGTTCACCAAGTTGATTGAAAGAAACACGACGATTCCGACCCGCAAATCGGAGATCTTCTCGACTGCTTCTGACAATCAAACGTCGGTGGAAGTTCACGTGCTTCAGGGCGAGCGACAGATGGCGGCGGACAATCGCACCCTCGGCAAGTTCCATCTAGTTGGAATTCCGCCGGCACCGCGCGGAATGCCGCAGGTAGAAGTCACGTTTGACCTCGACGCAAACGGCATCGTGAACGTTTCCGCGAAAGACATGGGAACGGGTCGCGAGCAGAAGATCACCATCACGGCCTCGTCTGGTTTGTCGAAGGACGAGATCGACAAGATGATGCGCGATGCGGAGTCGCATTCTGCCGACGATGCTCGCAAGCGCGAAGAAATCGAAGCCCGCAACCGTCTCGATGGACTCGTCTATCAGATGGAGAAGACGCTGGCCGACAATCGCGATAAAGTCGGTGCAGTGGCTTCGGACGTTGAGTCTGCAATCGCTGAGGCGAAGAAGGCATTGACTGAAGGCGGAGTTGAAAAACTGAACGACGCTTTCAATCAACTGCAGAGCGCATCGCATAAACTTGCAGAGGCGCTTTACCAGCAGGCACCGTCGGCGGGCGCTGAACCCGGCGGCAGCGATCAGGCGTCAGCGGCAGGCGCATCGTCCTCAAGTGGCGGCTCGGGTGAGGACAACGTCATCGATGCCGAATACGTGGACGTAGACGAGAACAAGTAAGGGTATTTCCAATTGCCGATTGCCACTAGAAGAGGCGGAGAAGAAGTGTTCGCTCCGCCTTTTCTTCCAAACGGTAATTGGACAGCTAATAATTAATGGCTAATAAGCAGGACTATTACGAAATACTCGGCATCAAACGCGACGCCAAGCCGGAGGAGATCAAGAAGGCTTACCGGCGCCTCGCGCGCAAGTATCACCCGGACGTAAATCCGGGTGATAAGGCTGCCGAGGAACGCTTCAAACTGATGTCGGAAGCGCACGACGTCCTTTCCGATCCAAAAAAGAGAAGCGTTTACGATCGCTTCGGACAGTACTCTGAAAACCTTGCGGACGCGGCGGCCCGTGGCGCTGGTCCAACGGGCGGCGGTCGTACCGCACCTGGGTTTGATTTCACAGGTTTCGACTGGGGCGGAGCTTCCACTTCTTCAGGCGGTGGCGGCAGCAGTTTTCGCGATATCTTTGCCGATTTGTTTGGTGGTGGAGCGGCGAAGGAAAAAGAGCCGCCCCGACCTCAACCACAAAGAGGCGCAGACATCGAGATGCCTTTGAGCCTTTCGTTTGAGGAAGCGATCAAAGGGTTGACGACAAACATCACGGTGAATCGTTCCGAGCAGTGTTCGCGGTGCAACGGTGCGGGCGATATTGGTGGACCCGTGGTGGTTTGTTCTACGTGCAAAGGGAGCGGACAAGTACAGCGCGCGGGCGGCAGGTTGAGGTTTGCGCAGGAGTGTCCGGATTGTGGTGGTACAGGGCGACGACGTTCGCCTTGTTCGCTCTGTCACGGCAAAGGCACCACACCGAAAACAGAAACCGTCAAAGTTCGCATTCCGGCAGGCGTCGAAACCGGCTCACGCGTAAGGATTCCCGGCAAAGGTGAAGGTGGTCGCATGGGTGCGCCGGCGGGTGACCTGCACATCATCACCAACGTTGGTCAGCACAAGTACTTCACGCGCAAGGGCGACAACATCTACGTGACGGTGCCGATCACTGTTCCGGAAGCGGCGCTGGGTGCAAAGATTGAAGTGCCGACTGTAGACGGTAAGACGCAGTTGCGCATTCCACCGGGCACGCAGTCGGGACAGAAGTTTCGTTTGCGAGACCGTGGTGCGCCGTCACTCCGCAATCCCGGAGCGAAGGGCCATCAGTTTGTAGAAGTGCAGGTGACGTTACCAAAAGTAGTTTCCGAAGAGACGAAAGAATTGTTGCGTGAGTATGCGAAGCTGAATGCAACAAACCCGCGAGTGGAAATGGGGTTGGAGTGAGCAGAAAGCCGAGGACATACACGATCAGCGCGGTAGCGGAGCAGTATGGGATTCATCCGCAAACGCTCAGGCTGTATGAACGCGAAGGGCTGTTAAAGCCCTCACGCTCGGAAGGTAATACGCGACTCTATACCGATCCGGATCTCGAACGATTAGAACTGATTCTCTCTTTGACTCGCGACCTGGGCGTGAATCTCGCGGGTGTCGAGATCATTCTCAACATGCGTGAAAAGATGGATGCGATGCAGCAGGAGTTTGAGCGTTTCTTCCAGTACCTGCAATCGCATGCTGAAGAGCTCACCAATTTCGAAGCGGCGCCCGAGGGCAGCGATGCGCTTGTGCCGATGACGCGCGCAGCAGCATTGAGACGCCGCACCTCACGATCATAGTTAGACAGGATTAACAAGATTAGGCAGGATTGACAGGATTTATCCTGTGAATCTTCGTTACATCTTGTAAATCCTGTGATAATGTCCCGCCGTCAGTAAAACCTCACAAGGAGTTAGAAAAACATGACCTCACGTCTCACGCTTCTCACTATCTTTCTATTCACTTTCAACCTTCAAAACATTTACGCACAAGATCTCGACACTGTAACGATCGCGGGTCGCATCATGGACCAGAACGGCGCTGTGATTCCGGGAGCCGAGATCCACGCAAAGCTGGTCAAAACCGGTCTTACGCGCACGACAACATCGGATAACGAAGGTCGTTATCGTTTGATCCAGCTCGAACCAGGAAGTTACACGATTCGCGTTTTAGTTACAGGTTTCACACCTCAGGAAGCCACCGGCATCACGACTGTTTCCGGACAGAGTCTACAGTTCGATGCGACACTGCTTCCTTCAGACGTCGTAGTTGAACCGGTAGTGATCACTGACGCCGGCGCCCCGGTTATCGACACTAAACGCACCGTCGTCGGGGCAACACTCACCGCGCGCGACACAGAGCTGTTGCCAATCAACACGCGCTCGGTTCTCGATCTCTTGTTCACTCTTCCGAGCGTCACGGAAGAACCACTCTCCACACGCGATCTCGCAGAAGATCGCAACGCGAATCACGCGAACACGCCGGAAGAAGCAGGCACCTTCTCACTCGCCGGCGCTCCGGCCTACTCCAACAATCTGACGATCGACGGTCTCGACAACAACGACGATCGCAGTGCCCGCGAGCGTTTTCAACCATCGCGGGAGGCTGTGGCGGAAATACAGGTGATCACGAATCAGTTTTCGGCCGAGTACGGGCGCGCATCGGGAGGCCGCGTTAACTTGCGCACGCGCAGTGGTTCGAAAGAGTTTCAAGGGCGAGGGTATTACTTCTTTCGCGACGAGGCTCTCGATGCAAACACTTTCAGGAACAATTCCCTTGGCTTGCCGCGTCTGCCGTTGCAGGAGCACGTCGTGGGGTTCACTTTTGCCGGTCCAGTGAAGCGAATGAAAGAAACGGTCTTCTTCACGTCTTACGAGTTGACCAAGGTTCTCGATAGCACATTGATAGACACTTTGGTTCCGGTGAAGCAAAGCACACTGTTCTCGCTTCCTGCACCGACGCGTCTTGAGCGACTGCGCCTGGAAGATGCCAACGCACCTGCGCTCGCGGCAGAAGTCGCGCCGTTCGTCTCATCGATCAGCACGCCCACGAGAAATACGAGCATCACGGCTCGTGTCGATCGCCAGTTTGCGCAGACGCACACGGCGGCGTTTGTCTATCAGGCGGGACGATTCATCAACCTGAGACAGTTTGGTGGCGGCAATCGTTTGGCCGAAGCCTTTCAGGGACGACGACGCAATTCAGACGCGATCTCTTACTCCGACACATTTGTGTTCTCGGAGACGCTCGTGAATCAGTTGCGATTCCAGTATTCGCGTCTGGCTCCCGCTTTCGAAACCGACGCCGGTAACGCACCGGTCGTTCTCATCGCTCTCAACGATCCTCTGCTCGCAGGCGATCCGGAAAGACGCGCCGGAACTTTGGTTGCCGGATCATCGACATCCGGCGGCAGTGACAGGCGCGAAGAACGCTGGCAAGTGCAGGACGTGCTTTCGCTTGTAAACGGAAATCACTCACTCAAGCTCGGAGTTGATTTCCATCACGTGCGCTCGACGTTTATCGACCTCGCGGATATCACCGGCACGTACAACTTTGCGAGCGCGGGCGATTTTCTTGCCGGCGTTCCCAGTCGCTTCAGACAAAACTTCCAGAGCTCATCGACGCAGCGAAATCGATACACGGGAGTGTTTGTACAGGATGAGTGGCAGATCTTGCCGCAACTGCTATTGAGTTTTGGACTGCGCTACGAGTACGAAACCATTCTTCGCGATCTGAACAATTTTGGACCACGATTTTCACTCGCGTACAGTCCGTTTGACTCAGGCAAGCTTGTGCTGCGAGCCGGTGGCGGCATCTTCTTCAATCGACCATTGCTGCGGACGATCGATGACTTCACGCTCGGCAAGCAACAGCTCCTCTTCGATACAAACCTGCTTCGAGATCCGCTGACCGGCAAACTCATGTCTGCCGATCAGCGACGCGCGTTTATAGCCGAGCACCTTCGCTTTCCGCAGAAGTTGAGCGGCGACTCGCGTTTGGTGCATGAGTTTGGTGTGCTGAACACGGACTTTTCACGTCGACTCGATCCGGCGCTGCGAATTCCTGAAAGCTACCAGCTCAACGCTGGCGTCGAGCGCGATTTGGGCCGCGGTTTTTCGGTCGAGGCAAACTTCACTTTCACGCGCGGGATACATCTCTGGCGTGAATTCAATGCTAATGCGCCCGTGTTGCCTGCCGGCTATCGCAACTTCACTGAATTCCTTGCGTCGAGAGATTTCGCAAACTTCACGCGAGCACTCTATAGCGCTTCAACCGCAGGCGAACTCGTCAGGTTTACTTACGGGAATTCCAACACGGTCAGTCGCGTTGTCGAGTTTGGGGTTCCGGTGTCGGTGATGAATCTGAACAGTCCGTCGTCGACGACGATGCTCGAGGTCGCGTTGGCGACGATCAATAACTTCCGTCCGGATCCGACGCGTGGTGAGTTGGAGCAGCTCATCTCGGCAGGCAACAGTTTCTACCGTGGGATGACGGTCGAACTGCGGAAGAGCTTTAGTTCGGGATTTACGTTTCGGGCTGGCTACACGCTTTCGAGTTTGATTGACGATGGAGTGGTTAACACTTCGGATGCACTTGTGCCGGGTGACTTTCGTGCTGAACGAGCGCGCAGTCTGCTCGACCGGCGGCACCGGTTTGTGTTTTCAGGAACGTTCGACTTGCGTGTATTTCAGTTGTCGCCGATCTGGCGTGTTGCGTCGGGGGCGCCGTTCAACATCTCTCTTGGTGGCGTCGATCGCAACCTCGACGATGTTTCTAACGATCGTCCGAACTTCTCTAGAGGTGAGTTCAGCGTCCCTCCGATTGGTCAGGCAGGAAACTTACCGCGTAACGCCGGGAGTGGGCCGAAGTTATTCGTGTTCGATCTGAACGTGACGCGAGATGTTCGTGTGGGTCGTGTGGTGATAAGACCATCGATCGAGTTCGATAATGTTTTGAATAAGACGGTCTTCAGTTTTGGATCTGAGTTCATCAACGCCTCAGACACGATTCCGAAGCGCACGATGAGGCCGAGGCAAATACGGCTAGGGATCAAGTTTGGGCACAGATGAAAACTGATCTAAAGCACGGATTGATCACGGATAAAATCCTCGCGGTTTTTTACGAGGTGTATAACGAGCTAGGTTATGGGATCCTCGAGTCCGTGTATCACCGGTCGTTAGTGTTAGCGCTGAAATCGGTGGGGCTGAATGTTTCGAGTAAGGTACCAATCCCGGTGTGGTTTAGGGGCACCAGAGTTGGTCGCTTTGAGGCGGACATACTGGTAGAGGGCTGCGTGCTGCTAGAGCTGAAAGCCGCCCGTATGCTGGATTCGTCCCACCGAGCGCAACTTTTGAACTATTTGAGAGCTACAGAGATTGAGGTAGGGCTATTACTGAATTTCGGCGAGAAGCCTGAGTTCAAGAGAGTAATCTTCGACAACCTCAAAAAACAAACCCGCAATCCGTAAAAAGATCCGTGTTTATCTGTGGCTACGATACTTTTCGCAGCGCGCCCGTGAGCGCTCGATTCGTCGTTTCATCCATCGGTTCATTTTCTTAATTCCTACCTATTCTTTCGATAAAGGGCCGTACGATTGGGTTGCCTCGCAGGTTGCATGCCAATGCTTTCCCTCACTTGTTAACGCGTTTTTTCCGCTAAAAAAGTACCATCCCGCATACGATTTCGTGCCGCTGCGGCCCAAATCGCTTATGGTAAACTTTCCCGGATGCCAGTCACGGACTCACAAACCGAGCACATCAGCGAGATCGAAGCAGCTTTGCTGGATGCGGAGCTCTTTATGAAGTATCAGGCGCCCGAGAAGGCGATTAAACGCCTTCGGACCGCCCTGGAAATGAACAGCCGTTCCATCAAACTGCGAGAACGGCTCCGTGAGATCTGCGGGATTCACAAGCAAACGGAAGAGGCCGCCCGCCAATGTCTGGCCCTCGCAAGTATCTACATCGAACGAGAAGACTTTGACACTGCGCACGACCGTTTGCTTGAAGCAAAACAACTCGATGGTCGGATAAACATTGCAGCAGGCCTGGAGGCGATTCGGCGTGCGCGTCGCCCCGACCTCAAGCCTACACCCGCGCCCGAGGCTAACTTCGAACGCAAACACTTCACGCTCGCCGGAGACCTCAGTGCGATCAGCGTTTTCGACGCAATCCAGGTAATCGAAAATGCCAGGTTGAACGGCGTTTTAACCCTCAGTAATGAAAAACTTGAGGGCCAGGTTAAATTCAACGATGGTCGCATCGTGGACGCGTCGTGTGGTGGAGAGAGTGGCGATCCGGGCTTTCAGCGGGTGGTTGAGATCACGAGCGGAACGTTTGAGTTCCGAAAGACAGAAGAGCAGTTTCCGGCCCGAATCCAGGCACTCAGTAATACCAACCTCATTCTCGACACTCTGCGAATGCTCGACGAACGTAAGCAGTAAACCCCATATCAATCTATCAATCAATCAGCACGCGCGTCGTGAGCGCTTCAGCCTTTTCAATGGCGATAAGCAAACGCAGAAACTGATTGTAGTTTCGGCTGCGCGCGGTCAGGCGAGCAATTTCCGACTGGCTCAGTTCGCTGCGCAAAATCAGATCGAGAAAGTCATAGTAGTCAGCGGCCGCTTCGAAGGGAAATTCTCGAGTGTAGGTTGTGGTCTCGCTGTCTTCGGACCTGAATCCCGCCAGCAGATCGAAGATGTGGTCAGTTGTGAGTCGCGCGGCTTCGCGCGTCAGCACAATCGGGACGCGCAGTTCAAAGAAGCGCAAGCCGTCCTCGGTAATCACGCGGCGCAGTTCTTTCGTCGCTTCACCATCAAACGGCGACTCCGGATCGATCAGAATACGAAGCAGTCGGGGTTGATCTTCCTTGTCGAGCGTGTCGAGCGAGAGTTGGACGCGATCGGCGAGAAACTTTTCAAACTGTGCTTCCACCGGATAATTGATGCGCCCAAGACAGCCCACGGACTCGCCATCGCCCGCGGCTTCCACCGGCAAACACGCCGGGCATTGGGCACAAATGACGGTAGCGTCCTGCATGAGTTCGATCTCCGGGCTGGCGTTTTCCACCCACTGTAGCTTGTCGATCGAGGGCGCACTCGCGTCGCCCGTGGTCAGTTTTGCGTGCAAACTGCTCAGGCGTCCCCACTCGCGCAAGTGACGCTCGGAATAATTGGCGCGAAGGGGGCAGGCGTATTGCAGTGCGAATTCCAACGACATGCACGGAAGTATAGGTCAAAGCAGGGGCAGATTGCAGGAGCAGGCGCTTTTCTGACCAGCCCTGCCTCCTGCTTCCTGCTTCTGCTCCGGGCTTTGTGGTAAGCTTTCCGCATTCCCGCAGAAGTGCCTTAGAAAGGTCTAGCCAATGGCAGTCAGTCAGGAACTCTTGGAAATACTCGCGTGTCCGGCTTGCAAAGCGGACGTTGAGCTGAAGCCTGATGGGAGCGCTCTCAAGTGCGTCGAATGTAAACGCGTTTATCCCATCCGCGACGACATCCCGGTAATGCTAATCGACGAGGCGACCATCGAAGAGTGAGGCGATGAACAGCCTGCGCGACATTGTTGAGCTTTCTCCTCAGTTACGCGTCATCGAAACACAGGCAATGTACGGATTGCAGGGTCAGGACGCAGCCCAGCCGCTGGCGCCGCCGCGCTGGGATTGGAGCGACGTACGCAAGGTGTTGGTTGTTCGTCTCCGATCCATTGGCGACACGGTTCTGGCAACGCCTTCGCTCTTCGCTTTGAAGCGATTTCTACCAAACACGCAGGTAGATATCCTGGTGGAGGACTGGGTCGCACCTGTTCTTGATAATCATCCACACGTCGACAATGTGATAACACTGGAGCGAGGCGGGTTTATGACCCGAGCGCGCGTTGCACGCGAGCTCCGAGCCGCGAACTACGACGTGGTCTACAACCTTCACGGCGGCACGACCGCCACGTTCTTGACGCGAGCCACCGGAGCGCGTCATCGCGTCGGTTTCAAGTCGTATCAATACGGGCAACTTCACAATCACCAGGCGCCATCGCCGTTGTTGCTCTGGCAACAGAAAAAGACGCACTCAGTTGAACAACAACTCGCTTTGTTAGGTTGGACCGGTATTCCGGTTACGGATCGACCGCGAACTACTTTAGGAATATCACCAAAAGCTGCCGAAACAGTTGAGCGTTTGCTCGACGAAGCAGAACTGAGCGGACAAAAATTCGCATTGATCCATCCGGCTGCGGCGTTCGCAACCAAGCAGTGGGCGGTGGAGAATTTTGCGCGTGTTGTCGAGTTTCTGGCAGAGCGAGGAATTACATCAGTCGCGATTGCGGCGCCGAACGAACAGGCGCTGCTCGAGCAATTGCGTTCTGAAACATCTGTGAAGGTAGTGACGTTTGCTGTATCTCTTCCTGAAGTGACGGCACTCGCCGCGCGGTCACAACTATTTGCCGGTAACGACAGTGGCATCGCCCACATCGCGGCGGCAGTTGGAACGCCTTCGGTGGTCGTGTTTGGATCTTCGAACATCGCGCACTGGCGCCCATGGAATTCCGGTCCAGCCGAGGTCGTGTTTGAAGAGATGCCTTGCCAGCCTTGTCACGGATATTTTTGCGAGCAATTTGCTCAGCCCGAATGTATCCTGCGCGTGCCGGTCGCGAGAGTAACCGCCGCGATCGAACGTTTATTGTCGTAAATGTTTCAACTAGCCAAAACGCGTGCTTCAGAAATACTGCGAGCTTTGCGCGATCGCAACGTGCTTGTGCTCGGCGATGTGATGCTCGACGAATTTGTCTGGGGCGACGTGACGCGCATTTCACCTGAGGCGCCCGTGCCTGTGGTCGATGTGCGTCGGGAGTCGGTGCATTTGGGTGGAGCTGCAAACGTGCTGGCAAACCTGGTCGCGCTTGGCGCTCGTGGATCGGTTGTTGGCGTAGTGGGGAAAGATGCTTCGGGCGAACGCTTGCGAGCGGGTCTGCGTGATCTCGGAGCTCTGGACCAGTCGATCATTGTGGATGAGACTCGACCATCAACCACAAAGACTCGCATCATCGCTCACAGTCAGCTCGTAGTGCGCGCCGATCGCGAATCGCGCACGCCCGTGACAACGAAGACGGAAGATCAGATCCTCGCGTGTCTTAAAGATTCTCTGAAGCACGCTGATGCCTTTGTGATTTCCGACTACGACAAAGGTGTGGTGACGCCGCGCATCCTGCGCGAGATCCTGCCGCTCGCATACGAGCAGGTCCCTGTGCTGGTCGATCCGAAGCTGCGCAACTTTAATTCGTATCGTCCGGCAACGTTGGTGACGCCGAATCACTTCGAAGCTCTGCGAATGAGCGATACTGAAGATCAATCCGATGACGGATCGCTTCACGCCGCGAGAGTAATTCGCGAGAAGCTCGGCTGTGATGCGGTGTTAATAACGCGCGGCGATCGTGGAATGATGCTGCTCGAAGCCGATAACAAGGCAGTTTCTGTCGAAACGGCGGCGCGCGAGGTCTATGATGTCACCGGCGCTGGTGATACAGTCATCGCCGCTCTCGCCGGTGCCCTCGCTTCCGGCGCAACCATGCTCGAGGCTGCAACGCTGGCCAACCACGCTGCGGGAATCGTCGTCGGTAAGGTCGGCACAGCCACCGCAACTGCTGACGAACTGTTAGCTACTTTTGATAAATCCGTTTCTTGATCCGGTGATCCGTGGCTAGAAATGATCGGTAAATCGCTCCGCAACTTTCGCATCACTGACAAGCTCGGTGTGGGCGGGCAGGGCGCGGTTTATAAAGCCACGGATACCAAACTCGATCGTACGGTTGTGATCAAAGTCATCCCTCCGGAACTCAGCGCCAAAGAAGCTAATCTCAAGCGATTCGAACGAGAAGCGAAGCTCGCATCGTCCCTGGACCATCCGAACATCTGCACCATCTACGATCTGGACGAAGTTGACGGCGTTCACTTCATCGCGATGCAGTTTGTGGAAGGCAAGAACGTGCGCCAGCTTGTCGCCGGGCGTCCGCTCGAACTCAAAACTGCATTGCTGATCGGTTTGCAGGTCGCTGACGCGCTGGCTGCCGCCCACAACCGCGGCATCATTCATCGCGACATCAAATCGGGCAACGTGATGGTTACGTCGTCAGGCCAGGTGAAAGTGCTCGACTTCGGGTTAGCCAAGCTGCTCGACGATACCGAAGCTGTAAGTGCCGGGATCCATCGCACTGAGCTCACCGAAGTCGGCGTGCCTTACGGTACCGCGACTTACGCAGCGCCGGAACAAGCGCGCGGCGATCGCGTCGACAAGCGTGCAGACATTTTTTCGCTTGGCGTGTTGCTGTACGAGATGCTGACCGGCACGTGGCCGTTTCGCGGTAAGACTACAATCGACGTGCGTCACGCAGTGCTGCACGATCCGCCGCGGCCGATTGCGGAATTACGCTCGAGCGCGATCCCGCCGCACCTCGATCAGATCATCAATAGAGCACTCGCGAAAGAACCGAGAGATCGCTTCCAGAATATGGAAGACTTTCGTAACGAGCTACGGCAGGTGTTGCATGAGCTTGATGCAGGCGTCGTAACCGGATATCAGAACATCGTTCCGGAGCCGCCGCGACATTTGGGCGGCGCGAATCCCGTCTCACGCGCGGTCCGCTGGCTGAAGTCGATCACGAGGAGCGAATCGCCTACATCGGCGCCGAATTTGATGACGCCTTCGAAGTCGGGCATTCACGAAACGCCGTTCACCACGGTTACCGATCAAGAAAAGAAGAGTTTAGCGATCCTTTGTTTTCGAAATCTCAGCAACGATCCGGCTGCGAGTTTTTATGAGTTTTCACTCGCCGATGCTGTGATTACGGAGCTGGCACGCGTCAGATCGCTGGTAGTCAGACCGTCGTCGGTGATCGCTCGTTACCAGGGGCAGCAGCGAGATCCGCGCGAGATTGGACAGGAGCTCGACGTCAGTGCAGTACTTACTGCCGGCTTCATTCATTCCGGTGAACGTTTTCGCGTGACCGCTCAACTGATCGACGTCGCCTCGGGCGAGTTATTGTGGAGCGATCGCATCGACACAGCCGCGTCGGACATCATCGTGATTCAGGACACGATTGCACAACGAATCGTCGAAGGCTTGAGTGTCGAGCTCAGTCCGGCTGAGCAAGTCGGAATCGGCAAGGCAGCGACGCAGAATCCCGCGGCCTACGAGCAGTACCTGCGTGGCCGCGACCTATTTGCTCGTTTTATCTTCCGCACCTTATCGGCGGACGATTGCGATCAAGCAATTGAGCATTTTGAACGTGCCATCCAGCTCGATCCAAACTTTGCCCTCGCGCTTGACGGGCTCGGCGCGTGTCATGTGAACCGCGTCTTTAAAGGTTTCGGCGGTTCGGAAGACTACGAGAAGGCGGAACAGGCTTTTACCAAAGCACTCGCGATCGATCCGAACATTTTTGAAGCGCGCATGCTGATGGTGTTTGTGTACCTGTGGCGTGGCAATAAACAGAAAGCGCGCGAAGAGGTGAGCCGTACGCGCCGGGAAGCGCCGAACGAGCCGGTAGTTCATTTTGTGAAGGCGCTGTTGCACCGTCTCGATGGCGAATACGGCCGCGCGCTTCGTTCTTATGACAGATTGGTCCGGCTCGATCCCGCGGCGCACGTTGTTGCAAGTTACAGTCGCGCCCTTGTGCAGATGTACATGGGTCACTTCGATGAGACGTTCCGCGAGCTCGACACTGCCGGCGATCCTGACAATGCACTCGTGCGGACGTTTCGCGCGCTAGCGTTGTATTACACGGGACAAACGGATGCGGCCGCGGAGTTGATGAAAGACGTGATCGAGAAGCATCCAAACATGCATGGCATCCGGCCGTTCATGGCAATGTTCCTGAGCGCGCAGGGCAAGCACGATGAAGCGCTCGCGCAGATCACGCCCCAAGTGAAGCGAAACGGCGAGGTAGACGCCGATATCAGTTATTCGATTGGATCGGTCTATGCGCTCGAGGGATTGCACGGAGACGCGTTCGAATGGCTGGAGCGTTCGATATCGTTAGGGAATGCGAACCGCCCGTGTTTCGAGAGTGATCCAAATTTGGTTTCGTTGCGCGAGGATCCGAGGTTCGCGGAATTGATACAGAGACTTAGCCACAGATGAAACGGATGTACAAACGAAGATCTTCACTGCTGACCTACCTTCTTCTGTTCTGCATTTCTTCTGCGGTTGCGCAGCAGCCAACACCTGCACCGCAACCCACACCTGCGCCGCGAACACTCCCGGAGTTGCGCGCGAAGATCTCGGAGGTGCTCGCGAAGCCGGAGTTGTCGTCGGCGATGGTGGGGGTGAAGGTCGTTTCACTCGACACGGGCCGAGTTATCTTCGAGGAAAATGCCGCGAAACTTTTGCGACCGGCGTCGAACATGAAGCTGTACACCGTTGCCGCCGCACTCGATCGCTTGTCACCCGATTACAGATTTTCCACTTCAGTGTACGCCGCGACGCGTCCTGATGCGTCGGGACTTGTGCGTGGTGATTTGACGATTTACGGGCGCGGCGATCCTTCAATCGCCGCACGTTTCAATAACGGCGATTACCTCAAAGCAATCGACGATCTCGCCACGCGTATCGTGGCCGCAGGTGTGAAGCGCGTAGAGGGAGATATCGTTGGCGACGAGACTTACTTTGTTGGACCTAAGTACGGCGCCGGTTGGAACTGGGAAGATCTGACGTGGTACTACGGCGCCGAAATCACTCCGCTAACAGTCAACGACAACGCTCTCGATCTATTTATCAAACCCGGGACGGCGGTGGGCCAACCGGCTGTAATCACAACCGGTCCGCCGGATCCGCTCTTGACGATTAACAACAAGGTCAGCACGTCTGCCAAAGGCCTGCGACGTGAGATCTCGATTCATCGTGGCCTCGGGGAGAACTCAATTACCATTAAAGGCACGATCCCACTCGAGGACAGAGGCTATACCGGCGGCATTGGCATCTCGCATCCGGCGTTGCTCTTTGTTTATCTGCTTAGGAATTCTCTTGCCCAGAAAGGCGTGGTGATAACTGGTAAGTCCCGAACCACGGGCGAAATCAGCCAGCCCCTGTCACTTACAGATGTGCCTATCGTCTTTAACACGGGTCTTCCTGGTCCGGAGATCGCGACTCTGCAGTCACCGCCCTTCAGTGTCATCGCATCACAGACGCTGAAACCGAGTCAGAATCTCTACACTGAACTTATTCTGCGTACATTGGGGAAAGTCGCACCGCCACCGGCAACGACTTCGAATCTCGGGCAAACGTCGGAAGAACTCGGAATCGAAGCCGTGAAGTCGTTTCTGAAAACCGTTGGCATCCGTCCCGAAGCACTCAACCTCGACGATGGTTCCGGGTTATCGCGCAACGATATGATCACTGCCGAGGCGTCGGTGCAGTTGCTGACGTTCATGAGCAAGCATCGTTACGCGAGCGTCTTTCGCGATGCGCTTCCGATTGGTGGAGTCGATGGAACGTTGCGAAACCGTTTTCGCGGCACGCCGGCCGAGAACAACGTGCGAGCGAAGACCGGCTCATTGAGTTCTGCCGCAAGCCTCGGTGGTTACGTTACAACGGCCACAGGGGAGAAGCTCGCCTTTTCGATCATGGTCAACAACTATCCGCGAGATGTTGAGCCGCGTTCATTATGTATCGATCCAATCGCAATCCTCCTTGCTTCGTACGCAGGCAAACCGGAGTAGTCCACCGATTACACAGATTAATGCAACCACAGTTCACTAAATTCCACGGGCTGGGAAATGACTATCTCGTGCTCGAAGCTCTGCAACTGAGTGACGTAGAGAACCTCGGCGAGTTTGCGCGCAGGATCTGTAACAGGCACTACGGGGCCGGCGGGGATGGTATTGCGATCATCGGCAAACTAAATGGCGACGAAGCTGACTTCAGTTGTCGCATCTTCAATCCTGACGGCAGCGAGGCAGGTCTTTCCGGCAATGGAACTCGTTGCGCCGTTGCCTATCTTTACTACAAAGGGCTTTGGTCAGGAGACGAACTGCGACTGAGTACGAAAACCGGATTGAAGAGATACTTTCTGCGTGGACGACCCGAGCCGGGCAAGTTTCTGTTCGAGTCGGAGTTAGGCCAGCCGAAGTTCGACACACAGTCAATTCCGATGTCGATAACGCCGCCACTCGAGAAGGTTGTTGGTTATCCATTGCTTGTGAATGGCGAAAGTTTTTCTGTCACTGCAATGCAGATGGGCAATCCTAACTGTTGCATCTTTGTCGACGATTTCGATGCGTTGGATTGGCGTGCAATCGGGAAGGCGATTGAGGTGCACCCGCAGTTTCCGGATCGGACGAACGTTGTCTTCGTAAAACCGATAGCGAGCAACCTGATCGAGCTGCGGATCTGGGAGCGGGGGGTTGGCGAGACGACGGCTTCGGGCACGTGTTCGTGCGCGGGTGCCGTCGCCGCAATGGTTAACGAACGAGCTGACCGTGACGTGCGCGTGGTGATGGAGGGTGGGGAAGTCAGGATCAAGTGGCGAGCCGATGGTCAGGTTGTGATTACGGGAACGGCTGAAGTAGTCTATTCCGGTGAGTGGTTACAGGAGTGATGGACAGGATTTACAAGATTGAACAGGATGGACAGGATTTTTTTATCTTGCATCCTGCAATCCTGTTCAATCTTGTAAATCCTGTCACCAAACAACGCCCTATGCTCAAACTCTCTCCCATCATTTTAGCCCTGCTGTTTCTTTCCGCTTGCGGAGCGAAGGTAGTTACACCAACTGAAGCGGCGAAGCCACAGCCGCCGGCCCCAAAGCCGCCGTCATCCGTTCCATTCTGGCTGGGTAACGCTTCCCGCAATTTTTACGGCACCGGCCCGTGGTCGAAAGATCCATTACAAGTGGTTTGGTCGTTCGAGACAAAGGGAATCAGCGGTCGCTTGCATAAAGATCCGTGGGGCGGATCGAGCTGGCCCGGCCAACCATCGGTCGATGAAAAACATGTTTACTTCGGTTCCGCGGACGGCCGTCTCTACTGTCTCGACGCAAAAGACGGCAGCCTCGTCTGGACTTACAAAACTGAAGACAGTCTCAAAGCCACACCCACCATCGTCGGCGATCGATTGATCGCCAGCGGTCTCGATCACTACATCTACTGTATCGACAAAAACACCGGCACACTCCTCTGGAAATACCAGACCGGCTTTGAAGTCGACTGCTCATCAGCCGTGATCGACAACCGCATCTACTTCGGTGGCGAAGACGGATACTTCTACTGCCTCAATCTTGAAGACGGCGCACTGATCTACAAAACCGAACGTCTCGGCTCGATGGAAGGCAGCTTCTCCGTCGCCGACGGTCGTGCTTACATCGGTACGGAACGAGGCGACTTGTTCTGCCTCAATCTCGCCGATGGTTCCACAGTCTGGAAGGCGCTTATCGGCGCCGATTCCGATTCCACTCCTGCGGTTTACGAAGGCAAGGTTTACACGGCCGCCGAGAATGGCTACGTCTATTGTTTCAACCAGACCGATGGGCAACTGATTTGGAAGTACAAAGCAGAGGGTGGAACCGGCAAAGAGAAGAGTGGTATCTGGGCGAGCCCGATTGTTGTGAATGGACGTGTGCACATCGGTTCGAGCAACGGTTATCTCTATTGCCTGACGGCAGACAAAGGCGAAGTTGTTTGGAAATACCAGGCGAAAGGAATGATCTGGGGGACGTCGCCGTTGGTTGATGGTCGCCTCGTGTTCGGTGACAAAGCCGGCTGGCTGCACTCGATTTCGGCTGATGATGGCAAAGAGATTAGCAGCTTGAAGATTGGTGATAATATAAACGCGACGCCCGCGATACTTGGCGGTCGAATTTACATCGGCGCTTTCAATGGGAAGCTTTACTGTTTGAAATAAAAGCACGCTATCTGGCTTAACCTTGCTCGTTTACCTGGTCGACAACACAATCGATGGTCAAGGCGCAAGCCCTCGCGAGATTCGCGCGGTGCTTGGCCGTTTAATTCCCGGCCTCGAAATCCTCATCGAACCATTCCAAAACGTCTCGCTGGAACGCGTCCGCAGTCTGCGTCCATCGCACATCATTCTTAGTGGGCAAAGTCATCCGTGGGAGATGTACACGCCTGAGTCGCTGGCCGGCGTCTTTTCAGTTATCAAGCAAGCGAGCCAACCGATCCTCGGAGTTTGTGGTGGTCATCAGCAAATCGCGATCGCTTACGGCGCGAAGGTTGGATTGATGGGCCGACTGGAACCGGGCGAAGGCTACAACGGCGCGAAGCGTGAGCGAGGTTTCCTGCCCATTCAAAATACCGGCGACGGGCTCTTCAAAGGAATGCCTTCGGAGATCACTGTGTGGCATAACCACTGTGATGAAGTGAAAGAACTCCCGGAGGGATTTCGCGCGACCGCTGCAAATGAGAACTGCAAGATCCAGGCGATGCAGCAGAAGGGCCGGCGCCTCTACGGAGTGCAGTTTCATCCCGAGCTCTTTGACGAGCAACATCCTGAAGGCCAGCAGGTTGTCGAAAACTTCCTGAAGCTCTGATTCTGGACCAAAATTCCTCAGTCGATGTGACCGTATCGATTTTTCTTAAGTTACGATATTTCAACAAATAGTTCCCATAGTGTTATTTTCTTCACAAAAATCACGTCATTCTCACGGTTGAACAGTCGCAAAACCGTGTGCTAGCCTCCAAATGAATGGCGAACATTACTGGAAGTAATCACCGCTTTTCGCTTTATCTAATACGTACTTTTCAGCGCACCGCATCAAGGATGCAAGCCCCCAACCTCGGCTGACATTTGTCGCAGACTCCTAGAGCCAGGGGATGAGTCATAGGAAAGAACGGACTCACGCAGGACGCTGAAGAGAAGAAATAACTCGGACAGGAGACCCGATTTGAAAGTCTATTCAATCTTCAGCGGAAGTGCGCTCGTAGCGACCGCATTTCTAAGTAGCTCTTTGATGCTTTCTGCCAGAACTCTCTCGGCGGAAACTCTGCCTTCTCAAACCCAACAACAAATAACCAAATCAACCACAGTCGGAGAAACTCCGAGTTCAACTGGAAGTCTCGGCGAAGAAATCGCTGCGCAAGAAACTTACGTTGTGCCTCCGGCTTCCTATGTCGCCACCGCGTACAGTTTGCGCGGACGAACGGCGAGTGGACGACCCGTCGCGAAGGGATTGATTGCTGCGGATCCGAGGCACCTGCCTTTGGGTTCACGTGTGCGGCTTGAAGCTGGTGCTTACAGTGGTGAATACCTGGTAGCTGACACAGGCAGCATGGTGCGTGGTCGTCGTATCGACATCTGGACCCCGAGCTCACGCGAAGCAATGCGTTTTGGAAGACGCACCGTGAAGCTCACCGTCCTTAGCCTTCCCCGCAAAAAGTAGCCACAAAAAACACAAAAGGCACATAAGGCACAACGCGATTAGGTGAGGGAATAACCTTCATTTAATCATTTTGTGCTCTTTGTGCCTTTTGTGCTTTTTTGTGGCAAGATCCGTGGCTAATGTCACATGAGATCCCGCTCGCAGAACCGCTCGTCGAAGTCAGACGAGGATCGATAACCGAATCACGTCATCGAGGACACATTGCCGTAGTCGAGCCGGATGGAAACGTTATCGCTTCCGCCGGCGCACTCGAAACGGTTACGTTTCTTCGATCGTCCGCCAAACCTTTTCAGGCGATACCGTTGCTCGTTTCAGGTGCCGCAGACAGATTCGACTTCACGGATCGCGAAGTCGCTCTTGCGTGTGCGTCTCACAACGGTGAACCGATTCACACCGAAATCGTCTCATCGATGTTGCGCAAGATCGGTCTCGGCTCGGAGGCACTCAGGTGCGGCGTGCACGAGCCGTACGGTGAAGAAGCGGCGCGCGCACTTCGCGAACGTGGTGAACCGCCCAACGCATTGCACAACAACTGTTCGGGCAAACATGCAGGCATGCTGGCGGTTGCGATTCATCTCGGTGCGTCCATCGACAACTACGAGAGTCCGGAGAATCCGGTACAGAAAGCGATTGCCGATACGATCTCGCGGTTTTGCGGCGTGCCGGTAATTGATATGGCTGTTGGAATCGACGGCTGCGCGGCTCCGATTTTTGGGATCACGATTAAAGCAATGGCGCTGGCGTATGCGAGACTCGTTTCGCCGCCTGAAGATTTCGACCAGGTGACGCGTGGCGCTTGTGAACAAATCGTTCGCGTGATGAACGCATATCCCGAGCTGATCGGAGGAACATCGAATCGACTGGATACGGAAATTATGCGTGCAACACCGCGTCGCGTGGTTTCAAAGGTTGGTGCTGAAGGCGTCTACACCGCGGGTGTCATACCTTGCAAGGAGTGGCCTAACGGTCTCGGCCTCGCGTTGAAGATTGAAGATGGCGATGACAAACGCGCGCGTCCTACGGTAGTGGTCGAGTCGTTGCGGCAATTAGGAGTGCTGCGCGACGAGTCGCTCGAGGCAGTTGCGAAGTACGCCTTCTTTCCGGTGCGCAACCGGCGCGGAGATCTTGTAGGCGAGATCGGGGCGTCTTTCGAGTTGAAGAACGCTGCGGGCGAAGTTTTATCAGTATGACAAGCGAAGGCGATCTCAATCTGCCGCCACTGCAGCGTGACGCATCGGGTCAGGTCGATGTTGATTCGGTGCCGGACGTGATCGAGTGGTTTTTGAATTACGATCAGCGTGTGGCGATCATCAGGCATCCGTCGGTTGAAGAAGTGTTCCAGTGGAAGCAGCAACACACGGCAGCGCAGGGCGAAGAGATATTTCAGTTCAAGCGCGCTGAAGATCGTCTGGCAATCGGAATCATCCAGGCTCTCGCTGACAATTCCACCGAACGCAGTTTGCACGACTGGATTGGACAACTGCTGGGTGCGCTCGATGCGGCTTCGAAGGCGAACGAATCAACTGCCGAAGCCTACAAGCTCAACCTGCGCAGCGCCGGATCGATTGTCGATCAGTCTGAAAAAATTCCATTTCAACGCGGCCGCACGGAATTCCTGCTTAACTGCTGGATTGAAACCCTCTGCACTGCCGAAGCACGCGTGCTAGGCTGGCTCTACAAAGAATTCTACGGTCGCGCTTATGCCCCTTAGCCACAAAAAGGCACAAAAATCACAAAATGACTCCCGAAGTACGCGCGCTGTTTCCAATCACCAAGCGGTATAACTATCTCAATCACGCAGCGGTGTCGCCTCTTCCGACCACAACGGTGCAGGCGGTTGAGGCGCAATTGAGAGACGTGCATGAGAACGGCTCGGCGGGGTTTCGCAACTGGCTCGCTACAAAAGAAGAAGCTCGGGAGCTCCTGGCACGTCTACTCAGCGCACGGCCGGAACAGGTCGCTTTCATGCGTAACACTTCGGATGCGCTCTCGAGCGTCGCAAATGGCCTTACATGGCGTGCGGGCGACAACATCGTCACCTTCAGTCGAGAGTTTCCTTCAAACATCTATCCATGGTTGCGCATACGCGACGCGTTCGGTGTCGAACTGAGAATGTGTGAGGAGCGCGAAGGCCGGATAGATCTCAACGAACTCGAAACCATGATCGATAGCAACACGCGGGTTGTGGCAGTCAGTCACGTCCAGTTCGCGTCCGGCTTCCGCATTGATCTCGAACGACTCGGCCGCATTGTTCGACAGCACGACGCATTGTTCGTCGTGGATGTAATTCAGGCTCTCGGCGTGATTCCCACGAACGTCGAGGCCGAGCTTGTGGATGTTGCCGCCGGCGCGGGTCACAAGTGGCTGATGGCTCCCGAGGGGGTTGGTTATCTCTACCTCTCGGACCGTGCTCGTGAGCGGATTCAACCAACGTTGGTCGGCTGGATCAGCGTTCCGAATCCTGACGACTACCTCAACTTCGAACAGGGCTGGAATAAGGGCACTCTGGCTTGGGAAACCGGCACTGGCCCCGCTTCACTGTTTTACGGCTTCAAAGCAAGTCTGGAGCTTCTCACGGGCCATGGCGTCCAAAGAATCGCGAATTATCTCGAAGGGCTCACGGATCGGCTGTGTGAAGGCTTGAAAGAAAAACAGTACGAGGTCGTGAGTTCTCGAGCCCCTGGAGAGAAGTCCCAGATTGTCTGTATTCGCCCTCCAGAAGGTTTGTCGGCGATGGCCCTCTATCACCAGCTCAACGCCAAAAATATCGTCACAGCGCCGCGCGGTGATCGCCTCCGGATCGCCCCTCATTTCTACAACACCGCCTCTGACATCGATGAGCTCCTGAAAGCGCTTCCATAGACCGATTGATATTCGTTCGTTTGTACTGTAGGGGTTGTACCGAAGGTGTACAACTTTGTGAGACTTGTGTCCGTTTGCGCACAAACTTTTTTACTTCTCAACGCGCAATTCTTAGGAAAAGCAAGTCTCGTGGTCCAAATGTCACAATTGGCACGGTCATTGCCAAAGAGGAAAACAGAACAAGAAGGGTAGATAAGGGTAAATCGGGTCAGGCTCTGATAACTGCGGTGAGTGGAGGCTTTGGGGGAGGCATCCTCTCACGAAATAAAAGCAAGCGTTTGACTCTTTTGGGGGAACGGAGTGACGTTTGTGACGCAGTCGATGAGCAATAATAGCGGAGCTGCTGATTTTCGTCCTGACGGGGCTTGGGGGAGCCTCCCAGGAATAGTCAGCAGCCCGCATTTTTTTGGCTCGATTTTAGAAAACAGGATTTGCAGCATTCGCAAGCTTGACAGGAACATCTTGTCAATCCTGGAATCCTGTAAATCCTGTCTCTAATTTCTTTCTCGCAATAATCTTCCCGGATCGGTCTCAGGCGTGAGTTCATCGAGATTGAGTCGCAGCATTCCACCGGCATCCGAATAGGCAGTCACCGCTTTCTGTTGTGAACGTCTGTACGTAAACAACAGACCACCGATCAATCCGCCCATGCCAAGGCACGTAACCAGCGCCCACCCGGAAGCTTTCAGTACCGTGACGAGGACGCCGAGAGTCGTGTTGACATAACGTCTCTCTGCTTCCTTGAGGATATTTGGGTTGTCTCCCAGCCACTGCACGACCTGCTCGTACTTAACTTGATCCATTAATTGCTTCGCTGTCTGCTCGTCGGGCGCGTCAAACACGAAAACAGAATAGTTGCCAACACGACGATAGCCAGTGGGGGCAGGCTGGCCCAGTTTCCAGAGCTCCTGGATACGAGCGATGAAACGCTTATCGTTTTCTGTGGCGAGTTGCGGTGTATTGAATTCGACGATTAGAACCTTGATTGGACCGTACGTTGATAAAACCGCGTCGGCGTTGCCGCCCGACTGAACGGCGTCGAACACAGCGTGCTGAAATGGCAGCCGGTGCAGGTCCGCAAAACTGTTCAGATAGACGGCGTTCTTTTCGGCTTGTTCCGGGTTTGGCAGATGCTTGACCAG
>Ga0111538_10003139_pt1 | contig 23125 bp, 25 predicted proteins | sample SoiMethybrSBSTD1_FD_79669 | JGI IMG/M metagenome (GOLD analysis project Ga0111538, IMG submission 79669) | Bulk soil microbial communities from a Populus tree surrounding site in Tennessee, USA - Soil MetaG P. TD hybrid SBSTD1 (version 2)... | ecosystem: Environmental > Terrestrial > Soil >...
GCCCATCACGCCCGAAGAACTGGCTTCGGAAATTGACATTTCGTTTGTGACGCATGGGCACGGCGATCATTTTAATGAATATACTTCGCGGATTCTCCTGGAAAAATCATCCTGCATCTTTGTGCTTCCGGAAAGCTGCCTCCCAGTAGCCAGGAAGTTAAAGATTCCCGACAACCGGATCGTCGTCGCGAAACCCAGAGAATCATTTGAAGTAAAGGGGGTGAAAGTCGCTGCCCTCAGGGCGATCCATGGCAACGCGAATTTTGCCGTCTATTATGAGGCAAACCTTCAGGACTGTGGTTATGTGATCACGATAGGGGGCAAAACGTTTTTACAGCCGGGTGATTCTTACTTGTTAGAAGATCATTTGTTCCTAAAGAAAGTCAACGTTCTTTTTTTCTCACCGACAGAACACAATATGTACATTGACCGGTCCGTGATCTTGATCAATACACTTAGTCCCGATTTTATTTTTCCTCAGCATCACAGCACAATTGCTGTAGATGAAGGCAATCGTTTTTGGGCTAAAGGATATCCCGACGAAGTGAAAATACGATTGTCACAGCCTTTGAAGGATCGGTATTTTATTCTGAAGCCTGGGGACAAGAAGATGATTGATTAGTTATGAAGTTTTCAAGATGCATTGACCTTAGAAGACAACTTGAAATTGAAAGGTAGCACGAATCGCTTTGGTGAAATAGTTTTGGTTTATTACATTCGTTGGCCCATTCCTAACCAACTATGAACAACTATTTATTTCAGTCAACTGAGTTTGCTGTTTCTGACAACGGAATTCACCTCTTGCGAAGTGGGTTCAACTATAAGACAATCAGGTGGGGTGAGGTAGACTCAATAAAAATCAGAAAGGGAAAAGAATTACATAACTCGTGGATAATTTTTCTTTTGGGTTTAATCCTGTTGGCAGTTGGCGCTTATCTGACAATCAGGACCGTTGATATTTTAGCGCATAAAGAACATGCGGAACGATATGTTAAAATGTTGTTGTTCTTACTAATCCCATTGATTGGGGTCTACTTCGTTTATAATTCGATGAGGACAGGAATCGTTATGAGCATTAACTACGCAGATTATAAGCGAGAAATGTTTCCTCTCAGCGAAATCATCAAACAAAACCGATTGAACGAATTTAAGTCTTTGATGACGGCCAAATTAGGTACTAGGGTAAGACCGTGACCTCGCGCTGCCAAAGGTATGAATCTTCCAAAAGTCACTGTGCTCGGATTAGTGGTAGTTCTATTCATGCGCTGTGACAAGCAAAATGAAATCAAAAACGGAGAAGGGTTTGTCGATGTAAAGGGTGGAAAAATTTGGTATCGCGTTACAGGGCAGGGGAGTCAGACTCCGATTCTCATGTTGCACGGTGGCCCGGGTACTCCCAGTTATTATTTAAATCCTTTAAGTTCCCTTGGAAAAGACAGGAAGGTAATTACGTTTGATCAACTGGGCTGCGGACGCTCTGACGCAATAACGGATACCACGTTGATGACGATCGACACCTTCGTCGAACATGTAAACACACTGTTATCGGCATTGCAAATAGGCAAAGTCCATCTCTACGGACATTCCTGGGGCACCATGCTGGGGGTGGACTATTATTTAAAATATCCGCAGAAAATAAAAAGTTTAATCCTGGCAAGTCCATGTTTGAGTGCCGACCTGTGGATGCGTGATGCAGACTCGTTAATCTCGACCTTGCCCGACAGCGTTCAAATAATTCTCCACAATAATGTCAACGGAGTCCCTCAGGATTCTACAATACTAGCGCGGGCAGTTACTGTGTATTCGAATTCCTTTTATACAAGGAAGACGCCGATCTCAGCGGATATAGATTCAGCCAATATGAGGACGGGCTGGAATGTTTACAATTATATGTGGGGATCCAATGAGTTTTTTGCTTTGGGTACTTTGAAGAATTACGACAGGACCAAAGAATTGGCTTCAATAAAAGTTCCTACCCTGTACACCTGCGGCGACTTTGACTCAGCGACACCGAAAACATTAAGGTATTATCAAAGCCTGACGCCAAATTCAAAATTAGTTGTGTTCAAAAATGCAGGCCACTATACAATGCATGATAATCCTGAGGACAATGTTCGCGTGATCTCAGAGTTCTTGGAGTTAGTGGAGAAATGATGCGAACACTTTGAATGTCCGCCACGGCGTGGGGTTCGGATGACAAGCACATAAAAGACAATCCAAGAAGTGCTACGTCTTCCTAGAACAGTCCTACCCCTCCATTAATATCATAATTCGCTCCCGTGATAAATGACGCATCATCGGAGGCAAGGAAAGCAACGAGATTAGCCACTTCGTCGGCAGTACCTTCTCTTCCAAGTGGGGTCATTGCAGCCACCTTTTCCCTTACGGCATTCGTCGTAAACCTGTCGTGAAAGGATGTGTTGATCAATCCAGGGCAAACAGCATTAACACGAACGCCAAAAGCGCCGATCTCTTTGGCGAGGGACCTGGTGTAAGTAGTAATTGCCCCTTTCGACGCGGCATAAAGTGAGGAGCCTCCTCCGCCACCATCGCGTGCTGCAAGTGATGAAACGTTAACAATTGATCCTCCCGAGGGAATGTATTTTACAAAAGCATGCGTTACTAAAAAAAGCGATTTGAAATTCAAATTCATCACTGAATCATAAAAATCTTCATCCTGTTCGAAAATTTTTTTACGGCCGATGATGCCTCCAGCATTGTTGACTAGAATGTCGAGCTTATCTCCGAAGGTGGCGATGGAAAAGTCTCTTAGCTTTTGAACTTCCGCCGCGCGTGTGAGATCAGCTTGGAAGACCGTTGCGTCGCCTCCGGCAGCTTTGATCTGCGACAATGTCTGGAGCGCTGCATCCTCGGATTGAGCGTAATTAACAATAACATGGGCACCTTCTGATGCAAGCTTGATGGAAATGGCTTTGCCGATATCGCGTCCTCCGCCGGTGACCAGGGCTACTTTATTTTTGAATCGCATGTCTTTATCAAAATGAAGATTCAAATTAACGCTAGTTTATGACACTAGAAAATGAAGATGTAATCAAAATGTTGATGTTGGTGATGATTTGAATATCCAATGAAGATCGGATCCGGGAGCCAAGTGTCGTTGGACATTCAAGGCTGGGTGTTGGATATTTAATTCATCTACCATGATAAATTATGGCTAGGCCCTGCAAAGATAGAGAGATAGCCATTCAAAAAAAGGAACCCTCACATCAAGGCCTCCGGAAATCCCAGAGAGCGCCGATGGAGGGAAAAATTATGACAAAGGTCATGCCTTTGGCAAAAAACTAACGCGGACTCCTATTACTAACTAAGTTTCACATACTGGCTGACTTTCCATTCGCCGTTGATGAGTAACGTTTTCTCAAACTCAAGACGATATTCTTTGCCATTGGATAAGAATGTAATGGTAGCAGGTGCAATGTGAGATTGTTCATTGAATTCGACGCTCACGAATTTTATTGTTGACCAATCGATACCTTCCTTAATACCTTGTGCAATTACTGTTTTGAAAGATTGATTCAATGCCGGGAGAACTTCCTTTGTGTATTGCATTTCGAATTCTTCTTTGGCTTCTTCCAGGTTCGCTCCATAAAGAGATGAATTCATTTCCATCATTTTATGAAATGCTTCTACAGAAGGAAAAAGTGCTGTGTACTCCTGAAGAGAACGATGTTGAAACGCCGTTACAACGCTGATGGCCATACGCTCAGCGGCGGCATCACCTTTGGCGATGCGATCTTCCGGAGAGATAGTTTTAAAGGATGCAATTGTCATACTTAATGCGGATAAAATGATGATTGATGTTTTCATGTTTTTAAAGTGTTGAGGTGTTGAGGTTCTATGTGTTGAAGTTATTTTGTTTGTGAGATTAAGGCGTTAGGAGATATCGGAGCAGGTACCAGGTTGTTTATTGGCGGTAAAGATTTTAAATAAGTAAATACCGATTTCAAATCTTCATCCGTCATATTCCTGTACATCTCCCATGGCATTGGAGGAAGCAGAGATCTATTGCCTTCAAGGCCTTTTGATTTGCCTTTCCGAATAGCCGTTACGAATTGCTCAAACTTCCAGTGACGGATTCCAGTATCATCGGGTGTAAGGTTTGCTGAATAGGATACGCCCCATGGGCCAACGAATGCTGTTAGTCCGCTATTAAATAGAACCCAGTCTTGCGTTTGGACAATGGCTGGAATTTTTTGATCTGCCGGATGGCCTGATAACAGTCGCGTAGTATCGAGGGTAAAACCGTGAGGGGTAAAAATCTTAGGAGAATGACAGTCGTGACATGCTCCAATCGTTACTAAATATTTACCACGGGCGATTAATTCTTCCTGGGATGGCTCAGGTTTGATGGCTGCACTTTCCGACTGTTTATCTGGGCCTGAACAGTTAAAGAACGTGAAACTACTGGCTAGTAGGAGTACACTAAAAAGTTTTGATTTCATTTTGGTTTGATATTTTTGATGGTATAAATACGGCCCATCCGAATTTTTAGGCGTACGCTAAAAAGAGGATTTCAGACGCATAACCATTTTTCGTGCAACCAGCACTTCAAACGTTTTTTCAACTCGTTTTGAAACTTATTTCACCCTATTTACGTGAAATGGCTCACTCCCTAATAAGAAAGAACTTGTATAAACCCCTAGTACATGCGCTTTTCAATGAATAGCACTACTATTAACAATCCTAACATTCAACTCCTTTCTGCAGCACAGGCCACTTCAATTCCCATGGGAAAATTCTTGCCCGTTCCAAATGGAAATGATGAGGCGTTTGAACATGCAGTTACGGATGTGAAGGTTCATGACATGTATCTTCCCAATTTTTCATTACGAATGTTCGAAGGAAGAATTGTGGACAATGCAGTATTCTGCAACCAAAATGGTGAAGGGACAGACTTATTGGGAAGTTGTTTGTTTTTAAGAGGAACTGTAAAGTCTACGCTGCCGGGACAAACTGATGGACCCTTGTCCTCAAACTGGTCACAGAATTTTAAGTACGATCCTAACAATGAATATCTTCATTCCTGCTTAGCCGATACAGACCTGCACTTTATTCATCTATCATATACGTCAGAATATTTCAATGAATTTCTTCCCGATGATCAGCATTGGGCAGACATGTTAAAGTCGCGTATCCGCCGGAAAGAAAGAATCATTGGCGATCATTTTTCTGCCATTACGCTTGCGCAGCAGCAGGCATTAAAAAATATTTTAAACTGTCCGTTGGATGGAAAACTTGGATGCATGATGATTGAAACTAGCATCATTCAAATCCTCCTAATTCATCTACACTCGCTTTTTCATAAAGAAGAAGCATTCAAACAACCAGTTGCCAGCCGTCGCGATGTTGAGATCATTAAGCAACTCAAAGACCATCTGACAATAACATTTCTGGAAGATCATTGCCTTCCATCCCTTGCAAAACAGTTCGGTACTAACACAAATAAACTAATGAGCCTTTTTAAGAAAGTATTCGGAAGAAGCATCTTTGAATTTATTGGCGAGCTACGAATGGATCACGCTATGGAATTACTGCGCGATCACGGCCTTTTAGTCACTGAAGTAGCCCGCACTGTTGGTTATAAAAATCCAAATCATTTTTCTTCTGCTTTTAAGAGAAAGTACGGAGTCAGCCCTTCCGATTTGAAATAGCGGTTAAAAGCACCAATAAACATTTTAAACATTCAATTTATTGAGCAAATGCATTTCGTCCCTGCGGGACTTATCGTATACAAACAAATCCTTCTACCAATATTTTGTCCCTAACGGGACAAGTAACTGATGTCATAGGCATCAAATGTTGGTAGAAATCGATTTATCATCTGATCTAGTGCCGTAGGTACGAAATCCTTACTCTCATCCCGCTCTTTACGGCCACCAGTCTTCGCGACACGGCCCCAATTTTTAATTTTGATGTATCCCAGCCTTTGAATAATTGACATCAAAAAATTATCTTGATGCATTAAGGAAGTTCAATGAAGAATTCATCCGACCAGGAAAGCGGCCCTGAAAACACTTTACCAGAGGAACAACCTAACAAAGCTTCCATCGGAAAACGGTTTTTACTGCTGCTGACACAACGGTGGCCGGAATACGTGGTGGAAATTATCGTGGTGATTATCGGGATCACTATTTCTTTTGCAATCAGTAACTACCAACAGGATTCGACTGATAAAAAGCTAGCGCATATTTATCTTCAAGATTTAAGGGAAGATATTAAGTCTGATATTTTCACTTTGGGAGAAACCATTCAACAAACTGATAGTGTTATTTTGAGTGGACAGTCTTTGATTGCACAAAGTGATTCGAATATGTCCTTAACAAAACAGGGACTTGTCGATCTGGTCCGCTCTCTCATACGACGGCCAAATTTCACTTCTAAAAATGCAACTTTTTCATCCCTGAAAACATCAGCGAATTTTCGTTTGATTAAGGATATTGGGCTTAGAAAACTTCTGTTTGAATATGATCAAGATTATCAGGCAATCAAGGCTATTGAGGCGGCCGAACTTCAGGCAACTGTCACAATCGTGGGACCTTACATTATAAAATCAATTCCCTTAGCGGACTCACGGCAGGCTTCTTACTGGGTTGAAAAGCTTGATGTCGAGGCTATTCTTGGAAGTGTTGAATTTATGAATAATGTTGCTTTGAGAATGGGCAATCGAAAAGAACTACTTGAAAGTTATGAGGAAATTCGTAACACAGCAGTGCAGATCGATTCGGCCATCCAACGAAATTTGTGAAAAGTCCGCAACGTTGTTGAATACAACCTTCGAAAGTTTTGCGATCTTCTCAATCTTTAGTTGCTCGCGGTTTCGATAATCGCATCATAGACTTTACGAGCTCGATCATAAGCTGCAGAGGCCTCGTTGCGTTCAGCCTCACGGATGTTATCCTTCTTCATTCGCCAGCACTGATCTACTGCCTCGCGACACCATTTGGCACTTTTCTTTACCTGGATTGGCTTCTCGTTGACGATTACAAACACGGGATTGGTATGCGAACTTGGATAGATGCGCAAGGCGATCCAACTTGATTGTTTAATGTTATAGTTAAAACCTATGTCCTTCCAATTTCCATCGGCGGGGATTTCAACAGTAGCAACTGCTTCACCATTTACGATAAGTTCTACCGGTACGTTTCTTGATTTACCGATCCGCGCTCGCTCAATACTCCAATAAGGTTGTCTGTCCTCAGGGCGTTGTGCGATCATGGCTCCATTTTCATCTTGTTCAGCCGGGAGCAATGCAATAACACGGGCGTTGATTTTCAATGCACTATTTGCCTTCACCTTTAGTTCGCTGTTTTTCGTCCCTGGTTCTACGCCATTGGCTGAAAAATCAATGATATGCGAACCACCTTCAGACACGTACGATCTTCCATTTTTTATTGCTGTGATATAATTATCAAAATCCAATGTGGTTTCTGGTTTAAAATAACTCCGCGCAAGACCTACACGTTCGTCGTAAATGCAAGGGTAATCTGTTTCTCCACTCAACCTGGTTTTGAATCCACAATTGAGTGCATGATACCACATATTCAGTTCCCACCGTGGTGGTGTATCGCCTGCGCTAAAGAAGTCAACGACATTTTCTGTAACTGTAACAATATATTCGTTCGCGCCGATGCCGTCCATTTTTGGCGTTATATAGTTGGGTAACTGATTTGTTTTGTAAATGGGTTCTAGTCCCCAACCCGAATGAGCATAACCCGTAACGGCATTTTGAGATTTTGCCCACTTAAAAACAGGCATCGTCCAGCTTGGCCACTCATCGATTTTTGTCGTCCCGGGATAATCATCCTCCCGAAGATTGAGTAAAACAACGTGACCGGCATGCGAAGATGGAAAACCTGAAACTTCTATATCATACCGCATGACATTTTCCTTGGTTGAAAGCGGATGTGTTTTTCCTGTGAAAAATTGTTTTTGATAATACCACCCGGGTCCCCATCCTAAGACTGCTCCCACATTCAAATCCTCACCCACAATCTGGCGCCACATATCTTCCGGTTTAACACCTTCTTCCGGGCTTTCGTAATGACTGCATCCGGCAGCATGAACATGATGATCGGCACTATACCACCCAAGCTTTGCCATGTCGACCCACCGTTTTAGTTTAAATGAAACCGTTATGGAATCAGCGCCTTCAGGGACGATGACCTCTTGGGTCTGGATCTGGTATTCAGGTCCCCTCGTAAACCGGACATTGAACTTACCGGCAGGTAAAAGAACGTGTTCGCCGTTTGAACGGTAGATCTGTGGCTGGAAGAAAAAATCCGGATACTCGTCAAAGGCTGCGACTCGCCTGGACGGCAGAGGATAGATGCCCGTCAACCGCGGGGGAATTTTATAGTCGCCCCCTCGACTGAATTCCATTTGGGCAGTTGTCAATCGGTAGTCTACATCTTTTAGGGTGGACGCCGTTGCAGATGCATCAATGACGCGTTCGATTCCATCTGTAATAGTAAAAGATGCCATGGTCGGAGATCCATTTTGATCTTCCACATGGAACTTTACCTTTACGGCCGGAAGGATGTTAAATAAAACAGAGATGTTGGAACGAAAGCCGATGTCTTGTGTGCCTTGCCCAATGTTGAAGCCAATTTCGGCTTCTCGCTTTCCTGAATCCTTGGTGTAAATTTGAACTACGCCGTATTCCAATGCCAACCCTGAAAGATTGGCCGAAAGCGGTCTGCTATGATACATTTGGAGTTCGATGAAACGATTGGCGACCTGTCCTTCATTCAATAAATTTTCTGTTTTGGTGTGCTCCAACACAGGATAAGAGGTCATGTGCAAAACAGGTTGTGCATTAGCGCTCTCGGCCTGCAATTTGGCAGTAACGCCTGCTTCATTTTGTACTTTAACCAAAAAACTTGTCCATCCATTTTGCATTAACCTGGGCAGGGCCGCGCCTTGTGTAACCTTAACCCGCGCCTCCGGATTGATGTGCACGACCGCTAAGCAATAAGGATCCAGAATGGTTTGTATAGTCTGAGAGGTCTCGGCCGTTAGTGGTTTATTTTGCAGCGCTTTCAAACGCTGTTGATCTTCCTTTGAGAGCGCGCTTCCTAAAAAGGAGAGCGCATCATTCAGCCGGATGGCGTGCGCAAGGAAAGGTTGAGGTTCCACCTTAACCGTAGTACTTTGCGGCGCTTGATGATGCTCATGTTGAGCCGGTGAGAACGTCGGTACCAACACCAGGCTCAAAAAAAAGAGAAAATAGGTTCGAGGGTTCATATTGTACCTTGGTTTGTGGGCATAAGCAATTTAATGAGCGTTGGTTGATTTTTTATTATTATTTTGAAGAGAACTCATCGTGCAACGCGAAATTATTTTACCCTAAAATTTTCTATATGTCCCCTCAGCTTCATTCTGTTATTCCGAAACTTCCCGCTGCAGATTTACAAGAAACGAAGTCTTTTTACGTCGAGAATTTGAATTTTCGTCAGGTGGGCGGAGACTATCCCGATTACCTAATGCTCACCCGGGATGAAATTGAACTTCATTTTTTTCTTGACTGCGACCTGGATGTAAATCGGAACGACGGAATGTGCTATATCCGCGTTTCCGGGATCGAGGACTTTATGGTTCCCTGAAGACTCCAGGTGGCATGTATATCGGAAAATTGGAACCAAGGCCCTGGGGCCAAAAAGAATTTTCCATTAAAGACATCAATGAAAATATGCTAACGTTTGGCGAACGAATTTAACTACATCGTGAATTGGCATTGCAAATTTTGGAGACGCCTTGCGCGATTGTCCCGTAGAGACATGATGTTGGTAGGAACGACAATGTATACTACTCCAAGTCCCGTCAGGGACGAAATATGCTTGCTTCGAAAAATATCTACGGCCCTACCGCGATTCGATTTCATGTGGATCGTGAGGGCCTCAGAAACGCATGCCCGTTAATCTGGCAACGGTTTGATCATAATGTCCTTGTAAAAAACTTTGCTCTTCGGATCGTGACCTTGCAATGCGACAGTTCCGCTGGACAACCTTCCATTCTCTCCCTCTGTGTATTCGTTGATCACCTTGTCATTAACTTTTATAGTGATCTTCTTACCCTGCACAATTATATGTTCGGTAAACCATTCATTGTCCTTTGCCGGAGCTTCTTTAACATCTTGAATGGCATAAATACTTCCGGTCTTGCGCCAATCGGTATGCGTATTGTTGACCTGGATCTCATACCCTTTGGTAGGCCAGCCTGTTTCCTGATAAGTAGTATGAATAAATATTCCCGAATTAGAGCCTGGTGTAGTCATTACCTGCGCCTTGAATTCAAAATTTTTGAAGTCGTGATTTTTTATGGGACCCTCATAAAACAGATGCGCACGCTCTCCGAACACGACAATAGCGCCATCGGCAACAGTGAATGTTCCGGGATGTTCTCCGACCTTCCATCCGTTTAGCGTTTTGCCGTCAAACAATGTGATCCAGCCCTCGGATTCAGGTGCACGGTTCATGGCTGAAAGAATAACGACCAAGGTGAGTGCGCCAGCAAAAGCAATGAATGATTTCATAGGTTATTAGTTTTGACTAAACATACGGGAAACAATTATGAGACGCAACAGTGTTTGTGTGAGTGGCTGCCATGCTGCGTTGTTTTTGATTTTTAAAGTCCGAAATCTTATTTAAAACCCAACTTCTTTTTTGCCACCTGTATTTCCGGAACGGCCATAAAAAGTTTCCATAGCAATCCGGTACGATGATTTTCGATCATGACGATAGCAGGTCCCTGATCAATTGCCAGGTAACGGGTAGGGTACCAGTTTTCTTGCTGGCTGAAAGCGTCGTAAAAGCCAAACTCTCCAAATACCTTGTCACCGAGGCTATCATAGAGATACCGGACAACCTTCATGGATTCTTTCGGTGTATACGGAAATGAAGATAACGCTGCTGTTGGGGAAATCACCCCAAGGTCTTCATTGGGACTATGTGCGGCATAACCTTTCGGGGAATAACTGGCCGTGAGTCCCCAGCAATTCTCGCCGTAGCCCTTGTATTTTTTGGGATTTTCAAGGCAGTATTGCCGATTGATTAATGTATGGTTGGTATTGTGCTCCCAATAATCGGCGTAGTCATCCTTCAAATTTCTGGGGTCAAGGCCCAAGAAGGAGTAGTGTGACCAAAACAATGGACCGCCAAACTGTGGCGCAATGTTATGCCTCAAACTCAGGTGATATCCGTATTGCTCGTGCGTGGAGTCGTTTCGTATTCCTCCCTTTCGTGCCCAACCTTCGTGATAAACTTTTTGGGGAATGGTGTGCGTCGGGGAAGCAGCAGCCATCACATACAATATGAGACATTCATTATAACCTTCCACCGGAAAATTCATTTTCCACTGATTTTTCGGCGACCAATGCCAGTACAAAACATTCTTACCGTGTCGATGCCAATCAAACTCAACTGACTTCCAGAGTTTATCAATTTTTGATGCCAGCGCTTTTTCTTTTTCATTACCATCTTTGAAATATTCCCGCACACAAAGCAAGCCTTGCAGCAGGTATGATGTTTCAACTAAATCACCACCATCGTCATCGGGACTAAATGGTTTTACTTTTCCTGTTTCACCGTTGAGCCAGTGTGGCCAGACACCATGAAAACGATCAGCTTTCTCCAGCCAATCTGCGAGCTTAGTAAGGCGTTCAAGTCCTTGTTCCCGTGTAATAAAATTTCTTTCTATCCCTACTAGAATCGCCATCACGCCGAAACCCGTTCCGCCAGAAGTGATGATGTGTTTGTCGTTCTCAGGATAGATATTGTCGGAATGGTATCGTTCACGCGCGGCACCGGACGTCGGTTCAGCACCATCCCAGAAATATTGGAACGTTCTGTATTCCACCAGTGTAAGCAGAGAATCATCGCTGATGGTTTTGGGCTGCTGTTCAACAATCTCAGGAGCTTTCTTGTAACAGGCAACGACAATAAGAAGAATGGGAAGTATTCGTACGATTCTGGTGATCATGTTGACAAAATATTAAACTTTGAAATTGGGTGTGGTGAAAGACATCGAAAGGTAAATCTTTCTCGTCTATTTTAGCAACGACGGATTCATCCGGTACCTGGTTCAATTCCAACCGAAATAAATCCCTTCTAAATTATTCCTATTTTGGGTTAACTTACCTCGAGGAAAACAAATTGCATTTTATGAACACCGATATTAAACGCAGGCAATTTATCGGGATGATGGGGACAGGCCTTTTGTCGATAGTGCCCGGAATTGCAGGCGTTCAATCTGTTAAGCGACATATCATTACTTTGAGTTTTGATGATGGATTTAAAAAATCAAGTTTGCTTACGGCTGAGATATTTGATAAGTATAAACTTTCCGCTTGCATCAACGTTGTTGCAACGGGCCATCTACCTGATTTTAAAAGCCCCGATGAATACCAGGTTACCGAAAAAGGAGATTTCGGACTGTGGAACGAACTCAAAGCAAGGGGTCATGAAATTATGCCGCATGGTTATAAACATGCCAATAAAGCCAAGATGCCGTTGCAAGAGGCTCAAAATCTCATTTCGTTATGTCTCGAATATTTTTCAAAGAACCTGAAAGGATTTAAAACGTCCGAGGCGATCTTTAATATGCCATACAATGCGTCTACGCCAGAATTGGAGGCGTGGTTACCTACACAGGTGTTGGCCTTTCGAACGGGCGGTCCCGCCATTAATGCGATGCCCCACAAGGGGCAGAAAAAATTAACCTGCGGCGCATTTGGTCCCGGCAACAGTGAGGAGTACCTGGACAGGCAAATTAAAATGTTATTGGAATTACCTGAAGGATGGTTCATTCATAACCTGCACGGATTGGATAGTGAAGGATATGGACCTGTGAGTGCTGATTATTTGGATCGGCTGCTCGCCCGTTTGATCGCGATCGATTCGGTTAGCGTGATGCCTGCAGGGAGGGCGCTTATGAATATTCGTTAATTATAAAAAGTATATTCTGATGAGTTACTTTTTGAAGAGTCAAGACATATAATACTCGTGAGCTATGCAACTGCTGCATGGCCTTCATTTTACATAGTAAAAAATGATATACTTCCGATTGTTGTTATTTCTGTTCGCGTCCACATTCTGTTTTATTTCCTGGGGCCAGGATACCGGATATGTAAATGGCTATGTTGTCACCATTGAGGGAGACACCTTAACCGGATTGGTAAAAAATAAAAACATGACTCCTTATCGTGTATTGATCGATATAAAGTTTAAAAGGGATGAGAAAAGTAAAGTAGAAACTTTTTCGCCGGATCGGCTGAAGGGATTTCGAATCGGAACGAAGCAATATGTCTCCAAAGAGGTTCACGTGCATTTTGGCGTGGAGAGGTTGTTTGTGGAAGTTATTGTTGATGGTCCACCTCAGCTATTATGCACTGGAGTACACAGGCTTTGGTGCAGGGAATATTTCTGAGTATGTAATCCTCGAAAAGACAAATGAGAAGGATCAACTAGTATATGATGAACATTCTGTCGCCATTAATTTTAAAAAGAAAATGGCGGAGTATTTAAAAGATGCGCCGGAACTAGTGGCCAAAATAAACAATGGAACATACACAAGAAAACATGTCGAAGCCATTGTCAAAGAATATAACACGCTCAAAAGCTCATTATAACCGTTAACGGAGAACGGGTAGGTTATCTAGTTCACTACCGCCAGTGCCATTCCATCGTGCATCTTCGAACCAACGGTCTGGATAATGGTCGCCGTTACGCCAGGCGTATTGGCAAGAAAGGCATTAAATCTTCTGGCGCCTTGGGCCATCTCATCGGTTGATTGGGCATCCATCACATTACCATCACGAATTACATTGTCGGCCACAATCAATGTTCCTGGGCGTGAAAGTTTCAGTGCCCATTGAAAATATTCTGTATACGGCGGTTTATCGGCATCAATAAAGATCATGTCAAAGGGACCTTCTTTTTTTGCTTCAAGTTGTGGCAGAAGGTCTATTGCTTTTCCAACGCGAATATCCACGATCGCGCTTAGTCCAGCTTTTTCAATATTATTTTTAGCAACCCGTGCGTGAAGCGGTTCGTACTCAAGGGAAATAAGTTTACCGTCTTTGGGCAACGCGCGCGCCATCCAAATTGTGCTATATCCGACTAGCGTTCCGATCTCCAGAATTTTTTTAGCATTACAGGCTTTAGCCAGAACCTGCAGAAATTTTCCCTGGTTTGCCGACACACTGATCGGGGGTATATTGGCTTCGTTGGTCGAATTGTAGGTGGCTTTTAAAATTTCATCCTCCGCGCCAACAAGATCGCGGATGTATCCATCGACGTTTCCAAAAATTTCTGTATCCATATAATTTACATATTCAAATTACCTAGCTAGTGTAATTTCAGGTTTATAAATCAGGGTTGCAATTTTATTTTTCCCAAATGAAAACCGAGGAACAGAGGCCGCCAAGTTGAAACGCTGCGATCAATTCAATGATTTAACCAGCCATTGCTATCCATCCAGTTTTTGCAGCTCAAAAACCATTCATCTTTAGTGGTCGTGTTATTTAAGCCAAACCCATGTCCTCCATGTTGGTAAATGTGAAGTTCTGCCTTCACATTATGCTGCAATAAACTTTCATAAAATCTAACACTGTTGGCGGGCACTACCACGTCATCATCACTTGCATGTATTAGGAATGTTGGGGGAGTCTCAGCTGTTATCTGCAGCTCGTTTGAGTAAAGGTCGATTTTCTGCGGCGTGGGAGTTTTTCCCAACAATTGATCTCGCGATCCCCGGTGACCGATATCATTTTGAAAACTGATGACGGGATAAACCAAAATCATAAAATCCGGACGAAGGTCTGTTTTTTTTTCGTTTGGAATTTTTGATTCTTTAAAATGTGTGCCCGACGTTGACGCAAGGTGGCCACCGGCAGAAAAGCCTAGTACGCCTATTCGATGGCCATCAATTTTATAACTAGCAGCCTTTTCGCGGACTATTTTGATTGCCTGTTGCGCATCCTGAAGGGGGCCGATCTCTTTATCCGGCATGGTTTTATCATCCGGAATCCTGTATTTCACTACAAATGCCGCCACACCAATTTCATTAAATTTTTTTGCCACATCCTCCCCTTCGTGACTAAGTGAGTTCGATTCGTAGCCACCGCCAGGAAATATAATTACTGCTGTTCCTGTTGCATTTTTTTCAGAAGCAGCAAAATACCGGATGGTTGGAATTGAAATTTTACGGACGAACGTCGAACTATTCGATCGGTCGGACTTTTCTTCGTTAGCCGTCTTATTACTATTTGGTATTGCATCAGGATACAATGGTAAATAATCTTGTGCTGCAAGTTGTATGTTCATTGAAAGAAAGATTATCAGAAATCCGAAATAACTTTTTAACATTTTACCTGTATTATGAAAAGGAAAAGTAATGATTTCTTTTATAATAAGTTTTAAACTGTATTTGTTGCCACACCGTTAATTACAAAAAAAATGATCCAGGTTAAAGACGTTTTTTGTAGGGTTGACGGAGCGCTTTTGAAATTTGCGGCCGAAATAATTAGTCTGGACTGGCGAGTAATCCAGCCTATTCGCGGCGACGTTAAGAAATTTGAAAAGGGGGGTGTTGTCGCAATTAGCCCGCGAAATCGTCGATTTTACCCCTCATGTAAGTCGGTTTCGCATTGTAGGTTTGTAGCATAGAATTAATTACAAATTCCAATTACACAATAAAAAAAAATATTATGGAAACTGCAGAAAAAACCGCGATCACAGTAGAAACCCTGGTCAATGCACCCGTTGAAAAAGTATGGAAGTACTGGAATGAGCCGGAACATATAAAGGGTTGGGCGTTTGCATCCGACGATTGGCATGCACCCTATTCCGAAAATGATGTCCGTACGGATGGCAAATTTAAAACAACCATGGCTGCGAAAGATGGCAGTTTTAGCTTTGATTTTGAAGGCGTTTATACCAATGTTCAACCTAATAAAATAATCGAGTACGCGATGGGCGATGGACGAAAAGTAAAAATCGTTTTCTCGGAAAAAGGAAATGAAACAAAAGTTACGGAGACGTTCGATCCGGAAAGCGAGAACCCAGCTGAAATGCAGCGCGGCGGCTGGCAAGCAATCCTCGACAACTTTAAAAAATATACGGAGGCAAACTAAGCCTGTTCTTTTTCGGTGAATCCATCAGGGTTGAGATGCCCTGATGGATTTTTTTTTGAATAGAGTATAGCTGACCGATGGCGAAGCAGTAAATGCAATCACCAAGGCAACCCCGCTAAAAGCCAGCGCTTCAAATACACTGGTCAATTCATTTCCGTTAGCGACCTCGGGCATAACGATTGCCCTTGGTATATGCAAAATAAGGAACCAGGTGAAAAGCATTATTGCACTCAGGATGCCTACGAGTTTTATCTTAATCATAGAAATAAAAGAAACCCCAGCCCCAATTAATGCAATTGCGGCGAAATGAGTCCAGAACAACGGGAAGGGTATCCACGCAGGGACAAGGGTCTGCACGAATTGGTAATAAAGAAAGTGATCGATGCCGAATACGATCAACATGATTGCAAAGAATATGCGACCTACCGGTATTATTTTTTCAAGCGACTGAAAAAATTTAGTGCCAGGACGGCTTTCGGAAACAGGGAGCGATCCCGCGAGCACGAACGCTCCGCCCGATAGGGCGAGAATTTTAAAGGCATCCGTCCAGCCGCCCAACGAGGTTGTATTGTTGGAAATCAGGAAGGGCAGATGAGTAAGGATAAGCAGAAGCAGTAGCACACTTCCGAGTAAGAGACATGTTTTTCGTGCTCTGAAATTGAAAATGATAAACAGGCTGGAAATCATCAGGTAGAAACTGCTCAAGTAAATTAACACTTGTGGATCAGGCATTCCTTTCGGCCAGCTTGGCACAAACACGGGCCGGAATCCCGGAAAATAGAATTGTTGTAATCCGAGCCCGGCCATGCCCAAGGCATAATTCAATCGACCAAGCTTAATTAAATTATCCATATGCTATTCAAGATGAAGCGATCGATGGAAGGCTCTTAAATATACCTTGCCGCTCTTGCGTAGACGTTGTAAAATAATGCTTCATTCCCGGGCGAACGCATAGAAGTTTTCAACTCACGTTAGAATTTTGTCATGTCGCATTTAGCCCAGTATATCGTCGGTTTTGCGTCCTTAAATTTCCTTGACCGTTATTAAATTTGTGGCACCACATACCAGGTATTTATGGTCTTGCTAGCTTAAAAAAACATCTATAATAAAACTTTGAAACAATGGCACACTTGAATCCTTATCTGACTTACACCAACAATTGCCGTGAAGCAATGAATTTTTACAAGGATTGCCTTGGCGGTGAACTGTTTCTTCAAACGGTTGGCGAACTTCCGGCGATGGCGGCACAAATGCCGTCCGAAATGAAGAACCACATCTTACATTCTACTTTGACCAGCGGTGACATTTTGATTATGGCTTCTGATCTGAATCGAGAAACTCCAGTTGAGGGAAACACTGTTCACCTTTGTATCAACTGTAAAACTGAAAATGAATTGAACACTTTCTTTTCAAAACTTTCCAGAGGAGGTACGATCACAGAACCTATTGCCGATATGCCGTGGGGTGCAAAGTATGGCTCCCTTACCGACAAGTACGGGAAACACTGGCTATTCAATTTTAGTAAGGAGTGAGTCAGAAGGTTTTAACGGGTTATCGCTTGATGATTCATTTCTTCAATTTTATTCCTTGCTGCGTTGAGAGACGTCTCAATAGTCTGAACATCATTTATAAAAACTGTATTATCTGAACCGTACCGGTCAAATTTGATGTACCATTTGCCCTTTCCCTCAGTTACATAGTATCCCAACTGAAATCCATCTGAGGTGACAAATTTATTTTCCAGATAGTCAGGCTTGCTGGATTGATCACCTGGTGCCTCACTTTTCAGGGTAGCCAACGCCTTAATGACTTCCAACAAGTCTGAGTATTCAATCGAGGCAGTTGTGTGGGCACTTTTGCTTTCCTTCTCAATGAGATAGAAATATTTCAATTCATTTCCCACAATTACTTTTCTCACCCGTGTCTCTGCAACTTCTCCTAAGAATAATTTCAGCGAAGGCATTTTGAAATCGACAAACTTTGTGATCGTGCCGGTTTTTGAAGCAAAGATTTCCATTTTCGTTTCCGCCGGTTTGATCTCTTTTTTTCTGTCTTGTGCAACGACAAGATGAGAAAAGAGAAAGATCACTACGATGAATTTAGTAGCGTGCATGGTGGTTTAGGTTTTAGTGTATTGCGTTATGTTATAATGCTATCAAATGAAATTCGAGAAGAGACTAATAATCCATCGTTAGCAATGCGGGCCCTGTAACGCTATTAAATGTAAAGATTCTGTGAAAAAATTCAAACAAACCTGAGGGGCGTCCGTCCCATGGAGCGATAGGGAAAATCCCAAATAACAGTGATCATTTTGAAGAATGGGGTAAATATCGCATTATCGCCTTTGCTAAATAAATCCTGACGTTATGAAAATAAGAATAATATACGCCCTCGTGGCCGGCGTTTTATGGTCATGTGATTCAAACAAGAACACTTCACCACCGAAACAAGACCCAAGCCCATTGGAAGGGACCTGGCAGTTAATGTCGGGGACGATTATAGAAAAGGGTGACACAACAGTTAATGACTACAGCGGAAATCAAAGTATGATCAAGATTATCAATGCTACGCATTTCGCTTTTTTAAATCATGATTTAAAGAAAGGCAAGGATTCCACGGCAACTTTCGCAGCAGGCGGCGGCGTGTACACCCTGGACGGAGATCAGTACACCGAATATCTCGAATATTGTAGCGCACGCGAATGGGAGGGAAATACATTTCAATTTACGGTCAAGATTGAGGGCGACACGTTAACACAACGAGGAACTGAAAAAATTGAAAACCTCGGCGTGGAAAGATTGAATATCGAGCGGTACAAGAGGGTGATGAATTGAAGGAAGTTTGAGGAAATCTTAGATCTTTTTCAGGGAAAATTGATTAAGATTCCGGGATGAAATCGGTTCATCCGTTTGTGGGATTTGGACCGGTTAACGTCCATCCGTGACACAAAGGTGTTCACTTTTATACACATGAGGATCTTGTCCAATCCAAATCCGTTCATTTAGATTGTGGTACAACATTGGTATCATTCCTTTTCTAAACCGCCGCTATGCTGAAAAATTATCTGAACATCGGAATTAGGAATCTCCTGAAAAATAAGCTGTTCTCTTCGATCAACATTGCGGGAATGGCCATCAGCATCTGCACCTTTTTGATCATCACATTATTCGTTGCTGACGAACTGAAATTTGACCAACACGTTGAGGATGTTTCGTTGAAGTTCCGAGTGTTCAATGAACATTTTTTAGAAGATGGATCGACAAAAAAAGGTGCGATGATTCCGCCACCAATCGGTCCGACGTTGGTGGAAGAATATCCCGAAGTAGAATATGCCACTCGGTTCCTAAACTTTAATTACAATGTTCTCTTTCAAGCAGGCGGTAAAAAACTTACCGAGCTCAAAGGAGGTTATGCCGATCCTACAATCTTCGACATGTTCAGTCTGAATGTAACGGAAGGCAACCGAAAAACTGCGCTGAAGGAACTTTACGGGATTGCCATCAACAAGACAATAGCAAAAAAATATTTTGGTGATGAACCAGCATTGGGCCAGGCAATTCAATTGTTCGATACGACGTATACTGTTACAGCTGTGTTCGAAGATTTCCCAGCACATTCACACTTGCAATTGAATTATTTTCTGTCCCTTGATGGTTTTGCCTATGAAAATCCCGATCGACTAAAACGGTGGGGCTGGAGCCAGTTTCATACGTACATCAAATTGAAATCGGAGGGTGACGCGCCCAAACTTGAGGCGAAGCTGAAAGACTTCGCGAAACGGCATGCATGGGAAACAACCAAGAAGAACGGAAGCTATTATATTCCGCATCTGATGCCAGTTACGGAGGTGCATTTACATGCATACGACCAGCTCTGGGATATTGCAGTCCGTGGGAATGTGCAGACCGTCTACATTCTATCTGCGACTGCCATTTTTATACTTCTCATCGCCATTCTCAATTTCATCAACTTGTCAACCGCCCGCGCGGTTAACCGCATTAAAGAAGTGGGTGTGAGAAAAGTTATGGGAGCTTTTCGCATTCAGCTCATCTACCAGTTCATTAGCGAATCGATTATCATTGCATTGATCGCTCTGGTGATTGGATGCGTAATCACAGAATTAACGTTGCCGTTCGTAAATTCTTTTGCGGAAAAGAGCATACCCACTGTAATATTTATGAATCCGCTACTAATTCCTTTTTTATTGGGAATGGCCTTTGTCGTAGGCATTGCGGCGGGAACCTATCCTGCATTTTACATTTCTCGCTACAAGCCTGCACAAATATTATCCAATAGAGAGTCAGGAAGAAATTCCGGAAAGGCGCTGTTGCGCCAAGGTCTTGTGGTATTGCAGTTTGTCCTTTCTTTTGTCTTAATAACGGCATCGCTGGTGGTCAATGACCAGCATACTTTTATGAGGACGAAGGACATGGGATTTGAGAAGGATAATCTCGTCGTAATCAATATGCGCGGAGATATGGAACGAAACCCAGAGGCAACAAAAAATTCGTTTCTAAATCACCCAAATGTTATACATGCAACCATTGGATATGGTCTGCCAGGAGAAGCTTATGCCGGCGATGGAATCAAGGATAAGGCTACCGATAAGAACATGCCAATCTCCATGCTAACAATCGACCATGATTATATTAAAACATTGGGCCTTAAAGTTATCGCAGGGCGTGACTTCTCCCGCGATTTTCCTTCAGACGAAAAGCATGCATTTATTCTCAGCGAGACAGCTGCGAGAATGCTAGGCCACACCGATCCAAAACAAGCGTTGGGGCATGAACTCACTTGGGATCGTTGGGATGCACCCGATAGTTTGAAGGAAGGAAAAGTGATCGGCGTTGTCAAAGATATTCATTTGAACAGCCTACAAGATAATATCTCCCCCGTAGTACTGCATATTTATCCTTTGGTTAAAGCGACACTGACATTACGAATTAAGGGTGAAGATATACCGGCGACCATTGCCCATCTGGAGTCCACTTGGAAGCAGTTTAACAACGACTGGCCATTCGAATATAAATTCCTGGATGAAAACTTTGACAAATTGTATAAGACGGAACAGAAGCTTGCAACTTTGTTTTCATACTTCACAGGGTTTACCATTCTCGTTGCCTGTCTTGGCCTTTTTGGTTTGGTAGTCTACAGCACCAGTCAGAAGTATAAGGAAATCAGCATACGCAAAGTGCTTGGTGCAAGCGAAACTTCTCTCGTTGTGAAACTGGGAAAAACCTATGTCATCTTAATTGCCATTGCTTTTATCATTGCGATTCCATTTAGTTACTTCGCAGCTGAAGCCTGGCTGCAAAAGTTTGCTTACCACATCGATCTTACGCCAGGTTTATTTGTAAAGGCCGCTTTATCCATTCTGGTGATTTCAATTGTTACCGTGGGGATTCAATCGGCGAAAGCAGCACGAACTAATCCGGTCGATGCGTTGAAGGAACAGTAGAAGGCGTTTTTCACTTAAGTTAATCGAATTGTTGAAGGACCCACTCCACAAAATACATCAGCGGTTAGTGCTTTTCTCGCAAAAAATCGGAAGTTTACACCGCCAGCCAAATTATTACTTTATGAAATCCACGACATTGCTATTATCTATGCTTTTTCTTTTTTCTTCCGTAATGGCGCAAAAATCAAACGAGTACCACTTGCTTATTGGTACCTATTCTAACAAGGATAAAAGCAATGGTATTTATGTATATAAATTCAACACAGAATCAGGAACTTTCGAAAGCGTCCAGCCAGTGACAAGCAGCGTCAATGCCAGTTATCTCGCCATCAGTCAGGATCGAAAAAATGTTTATGCGGTGAGCGAGGGAGGTGGCGGAAAGGGTGGCGTTAATTCGTATAGCTTTAATCCAGCGACAGGAGCGCTTAAATTTATCAATAGTGCGCCTTCTGAAGGTGATCATCCCTGTTATGTTTCCGTGGATGATAAAAAGAAGTTTGTTTTTGTGGGAAATTATTCCGGGGGGAATTTACTTTCCATTCCACTAAACGCCGATGGATCATTCCGTACAGACGTCCAGAATATTAAACATCAGGGAAGCAGCATTGTAAAAGACCGACAGGATAAACCGCATGTCCACTCCGTTGTTTTATCCCCGGATGATCGTTATTTACTCGTACCCGATTTGGGCGCCGACAAGGTTTTTCAATATCGCGTGGATGTTACGAAGCCGCAAGCGTTGAGTCCAGCATCGCAGCCCTTCACCGCGGTAAAACCTGGCGGAGGTCCCAGGCACCTTACATTTCACCCGAATGGTAAATATGCATACCTCGTACTCGAATTGGAAGCAGCCGTCATGGCGTTTGATTACAGCGATGGCAAGCTTGAACCAAAACAGACTATCACCATGGTCGCACCCGACTTCAAGGGAAAAGTTTCTGCGGCGGATATTCATGTTTCGCCGGACGGTAAATTTTTGTATGCTTCAAACAGGGGAGAAGCCAATGAGCTCGCGATCTACTCGATTGACAAGGCTGGTAAACTTACTTTTGTAGGGCGCCAATCCGTGCTCGGAAGAATCCCGAGAAATTTTGCCATCGATCCCACAGGAAAATTTCTATTGACTGCCAATCAGGACAGCAATGATGTAATTGTTTTTAAACGCGATTTGAAAACAGGCTTACTGACACCTACCGGGAAAAAGATTCAAGTGGAAAAACCGGTATGCTTGAAATTTGTGGGCATCAAGCCGTAAAGTTCGACGTTCGAGGTTTGAAGTTCGAGGTTTCCGCAGAATAAAACTTTCAGTATTAAACTTGTTTAGTTAGAGTCAACTCACGCGGTCAAGTTGCATGCAGCCACGTTGAAGTTCGCACGCCATAGCTTTCTGCTTTTAGTTTAAGCTTTCTACTGATTGTTCGAAGTTTTGTCACAGGATAGCGCTGTCCTGCACGCTGTGGGCTGAATGCTAACCCATGACACATAATCGCCGACGCACACACGTTAAAGTTCGC
>Ga0111538_10003144_pt1 | contig 23113 bp, 20 predicted proteins | sample SoiMethybrSBSTD1_FD_79669 | JGI IMG/M metagenome (GOLD analysis project Ga0111538, IMG submission 79669) | Bulk soil microbial communities from a Populus tree surrounding site in Tennessee, USA - Soil MetaG P. TD hybrid SBSTD1 (version 2)... | ecosystem: Environmental > Terrestrial > Soil >...
CGTTTGTGTCGACCGTGAACACGGCGCAGATATTTGGCGCGTATCTCAACGGAGCCGGGGCCGTCGGGTACACAGAAGATGCCCACGGATGGTTCGACCTGAGTCTGATCAGCGTGCACGGCCGGCAGCGGGCAGATCAGCTGAAGCTGCAGAACCGTCGAACTTACCAGGAGTTGATCTTTACCGGGCTTGGATGGCGCTTTGAAGGCGAGCGATACGTGTTGCCCGAACCGGCGAAAACGCCACTGGTCGGCGACGTGGCGATTGCTCCAGTCGCTGGCCCCGTCTGGCCAATGAAAGGCTGGGCCTTTTATGACCAATTGAAACAGTATCTCGAAGCTGCCGGTCTGGTTGTCAACGTTCTTCCGCGTCGACCGACGCTCCTGGAGCACATGGGCGACGTCAGCAACCATCGCTGTCTCGTCGGCGGCGACAGCTTGCCGATGCACCTGGCGCTGGGCACGGACACTCAATGCGTCACGATCTTCAATTGCACCAGCCCATGGGAAATCCATGACTACGGCTTGCAGACCAAGATTGTCTCGCCTCTGCTCGACCAGGTCTTCTATCAACGCGGTCACAACAGCGCCGTGACGAGGTCCATTCCGCTCGAGCAGGTCTTCGACGCCGTCATGAAGAGGCTGGCATACACAGGGGCGTCTCCGTCGCTCGCCGACGGGTCCCGCTGACCGTGGGAGCCTGGAAGGATCCCCGACGTGTCTGAACCTGGCGGCACGACCGCATTGACCTATCGCACACAACCCGCGATCAGAACGCCCAACGTCGGACTGCTCACAGGGGGTAGCGACAAGCCTTACGCACTAGGGCTGGCGGCGGCGTTGTCTTCGCAGGACCTGAAGGTGGACTTCATTGGCAGCAACGAGCTTGATTGTCCGCAAGTGCACGCGCTCGCCGGTCTGAGGTTCTTGAACCTGAGAGGCGACCAGAGGAATGACGCGGGTCTTGCTCGGAAAGTTGCCCGCATCTTCGCATACTACCGGCGCCTCGTGGTTTACGCGGCACTCTCGGACGCGAGAGTGCTGCACATTCTTTGGAACAACAAGTTCGAGATCTTCGACCGCACGCTGCTGATGATGTACTACCTGCTCGTCGGCAAGCGAGTCGTGCTGACCGCTCACAACGTAAACGCGGCCGAGCGAGACGCTCGGGACACGTGGCTCAACAGGGCCTCGCTTCGTGTTCAATACCGTTTGTGTGATCACGTCTTTGTGCACACCGATGCGATGATGAAGCAGTTGGTCGCAGATTTCGGTGTTAGCCCCGAGCGCGTTAGCGTCATCCCTTTCGGCATCAACGACACCATCCCAACGAGCGGGTTGACCAGGGAGGAGGCACGGGAACGTCTGGGGCTGTTGCCAACGGACAAGACTCTGCTCTTCTTCGGGCAGATTGCCCCATACAAAGGGCTCGAGTATCTCGTGCGGGCCGTCGGCATCCTGGCCAAAGGAGGCGATGAGGTGCGCGTGGTCGTGGCAGGAAAAATCAAGCGCGGACACGAGGGTTATTGGGCGAGGATACAGCAGCAAATCGCGGATGAGGGGATTGATCGGCTGATGATTCAGCGCATCCAGTTCATCCCCGATGAAGAAGTGGAACAGTATTTCAAGGCCGCCGACGGCGTTGCCCTCCCCTACGTGAACATCTTCCAAAGCGGAGTGCCGTTTCTGGCATTCAGTTTCGGCCTGCCGGTCATTGCCACCGATGTCGGTTCGCTCAAGGAAGACATCGTTGACGCGACAGGGCTGATGTGCAAACCCGAAGATGCCGAGGATCTCGCGCGGGTGATCACACGGTTCTTCCAAAGCGAACTTCACCGCGATCATGAGCAGCGGCGTGAAAGAATCCGTCAAGTGACAGCCAAGAAGCACTCCTGGGCGGTCGTTGGTGAACTCACCAAGACCGTCTACGCCACGTTGTCTCGCTAGCGTCCGTGCTCGACACTGGAATGCCACCAGGGCGACCGCAGTTCCGCATCGTCCGGACCAGTTGGTTTGTTCGAGTCTTGGTGGTGGTGTCGCTGCTTGGCCTGGTCGCGGTGACCCAGCGGCTCTGGACGCCAATCGTTGGCAGAAGCCTCGTCTGCAGCGGGCAGACAGCGTCGGCCGACGCCATCCTCATCGAGAACTTCGATCCGAACTATCTGCTCTTCGAGCGCGCCAGTGCCTTGTACCAGGCCAAGGCCGCGCAGAAGATATTCGTCTCAGCAACTGCAGGCGCGGACGGCCAGCCGTCGCTTGTCGACCGCGGAGTAATCGACGTGATGGTGAGAGTCGCGCGGCTCGCGCCGCCGGAAGTCATCCCGATTCGTGAGACGGAGCCCATCGCGTTCAACACAGTGAAGCAGATTCGCACTGTGCTCGTCGAGAGAGGGATCAGGTCAGTGATTGTCGTGACGTCCGGATTCCGCAGCCGGCGATCATCGCTCGTGTATCTTGCCGTGCTTGGGCAGGCGGGAATTGCCGTGTCGTGCGACCCCGTATTCGGTCAGCATACTCCGGAGAATTGGACACGCACCTGGCATGGAATCGAAGATGTGACGGAACAGTTCTTCAAGCTTCAGTATTATCGCTTCTACGTGATGCCCATATACTCCTAGTTCACGCGCGGCTGGGCGTCTCACTGCGAACTGACGATACGAAGGTTCGTCGGTGCGTGTGGCAGGGCCAGACCGGTTCCGCCGGACTCGTAGGCTCCGATATCCCACCCTTCTGCTGCGGGTCTCGCGACGCTATTGACGCTGTCGGCGAACTCGCTGGTCAGCGCGGCCCCTCGATCGATCGCCATCGAAGCAGACTGTAACGAGAGTCCGATGGTGTTGGGCGCGAGGTCCACTCCATACTGGCCCGCGAAACCAGTCGGAAGACTGGTGACGCTGGCAAACAGTGGGTCGATACTCAATGCCGTAGGTTCGTACGAGCTCAGATTGGTCGCGCTGTAGTTCGTGCCTCGGGAACTGACGATCGTGCCCCCGCCACGATAGTACAGGTTGTTGGTATGCAGGGTGATTTTCCCTGCGGAGTCGGTGAGCGGTGTGCCGCCGGTGTAGTAAACGATGTTATTCCGGAACTCGAAGACCGGGAACGTCGCTGCGGGATTCAGCACGAGGACAGGCGCGTTGACGAACGTGTTGTTGTAAACGCGGAGCTGAACCGTACCCACCAGGCTGTCCATCAGCAGCCCGCCGTTTGTAGTGCTGTTGTAAATAAGATTCCCGTACACCTTCACGTCCTTCGGGTCGCTGCCGCCAGTCCCATCGTAGAGACGGACGGCGCCGTGAATCGTCGAATTGGTGATGATGTTGTAGCGGACGTGGATGTTCGTCGGTCCCGTGCCGAAATGGTTCGTCTCGTTGCTGTTGAAGAAGATGCTCGCGCCGTCCGTGTCGTGAATGTAGTTGTGCTCGATGACCGCGTCGACGACCCATCCCTTGACGGCGATTCCCTCACCGCAGCAGTAGTTCGGATCGGTGCCGATTCGGTAGATGGTGTTGCCGCGAACCAGGATGTTCCGGATGCGGGTGTTCGCGTTCTCGTCTCCAGGGTACAAAGCGATTCCCACCCGTGAGCTGTCATACACCACGTTGTTCACGATCTCGACGTTTTCCGCGTAGCCGCCGGTGCCGCCGTGGTTGCTGACGATGATGCCGTATTTGTATTGCCCGAGGTTCTGATTGCTGAAGATGCCGTGAACGATGTTGTCCTCGGCGCGTTTGGTCGCGCCGTTCATGAGCGTCCAGAACCCGTGATTGATGTCGATTCCGGTGGCAACGCGGCCCGCGACGTCGACTTCGAAGCCCTTGAACACGGTCTCGATCGTCGCGTGATCGCTGAAGCGAATGACCCCGTTGTCGATGAAGTCCGCGCCGGCCCGAATGATGGCGCGACCGCTTCCTGATCCCCACTCATTCCCGACGTAGCGGACGCCTCCCGTCAGCCACAAGCCTTGGCGGCCACTGCTCACGACCCAGGTATCCGCGCGATCGAAGTAGACGACGTCTCCGGCAGCCAACGTCCGCGACCCGGAGTAGATAGCCATTCCGGGGCAATTGCGCCATGGTGCTGCCTGGGTGCCAGGATTGGAGTCGTTGCCCGCTGTTTGGTCGACGTAGTAAGTGGCGCCATGCGCTGTTCCCGCCAGAACGAGCATGAGCACAACAAAGGTGGAGGGCAGACGAACACTAAACATCGGGACTCCAAGGAGGGGTAGTAGGGACGAACACCCTTACAGCAAGGGGCGGTCCGGTCCGTGCCCGAACGCAATTCCCAGCAGACCCGAGTGAATCTGTCCGTTTTGTGTGATCGCGAGTAACGCGGCTGTCACTCGTCTTACGCTTCTGGCAGGAAATACACACCCAGCAACCGCGAGCACCACAGTCGCCCGATTTCAAGGGTGTCAACTGTCACGCGGACGCTGCTTGGTAGGCAGATTGCGCCATCCGGATGAATGTCTACGAAATGACGAACTTCCAGTCGCGGAAACGGTGACTCCATTACACGGTCCAACCCGGTAAACGCTGTGGATATTGGGGTTATTGGGCCACTCGCTCCGTCGTTCTGCTCGACAACTCCACGGCGCGCACTTTGCGACTTCGTACACGATTCATGACTCTGGACGGTCAGACGGATCCGCTCGGCGCTTGTGTCGCTGACTTTAGAAACAGGCGTGTAGTCGTCCTTGGAGACGCGATTCTTGACGAGTACTTGATTGGCGACTGCAACCGCCTTTCTCCAGAAGCGCCAGTGCCGGTGCTGAGAGTTGGAAACGCTCGGCGAGTGCTCGGCGGCGCCGCCAACACCGCCGCCAATATCGTCTCGCTGGGCGGGCGTGCCACGTTGATTGCGCAGGTTGGCTCCGATGACGGTGGCGTGACGCTGCGACGGTCGGCATTGGAAGCGGGCGTCGATCTCCTCGCCGTCGAGGACGGCGTCGTGACGCTTCGCAAAACGCGAGTGGTCGGTCAACAGCAGCAAATCGTGCGGCTCGATTACGAGGACATTCGAACGCTGACCCCGGACAATGAGGCCGCTGTTCTCGGGCTTTTCGACTCAGCCCTCCCGACATGCGACATTGTCGTCATATCGGACTACGCGAAGGGATTCCTCTCCTACTCTCTTGCACGTGAGATCATCAGGCGGGCGCATGCGGTGGGTCGCAAGGTCATCGTAGACCCCCGCCCCCAGCATCGCGAGTTCTATCTCGACTGCGATTACCTCACGCCCAACTGGCGTGAGTCGCGCGCCCTTCTGCGTCTGCCTGACGCTGAACCGACCGAGGAGAACATCGCCTCGGTGGTCCGCGGTCTCGCGTCGGAGTTGCGCGCCAACGTCGTTCTGACGCTCGGATCGCACGGCATCTCGTACTGCAGCCGAGACGGGCGCGAGCATTTCGCGCTTCCGACGATGGCCAGGGAAGTGTTCGACGTCAGCGGCGCCGGCGACACCGTTGTGGCGGCGCTGGCGCTGGCCCTGGCATCCGGTGCCGATCATGAGTCGGCGGTGACGCTGGCCAATCGCGCCGCGGGCGTCGTCGTCGGCAAGTTCGGAACAGCGACTGTGTCGCCCGAGGAGATTCTGGCGGACACCGATGCGCTGCGTCTGGTGTCGCGACGCAGCCTGGCGCAGCTGGCGACGACGCTGCGGGCCAAAGGCAAACGGATCGCCACGATCAATGGGTCGTTCGATGTGCTGCACAGCGGCCATCTTCATATCCTGAACGAGGCTCGACGACAGGGCGATGTGTTAATCGTGGGCCTCAACAGTGATGCGTCCGTGTCCGCATACAAGGGGCCGAATCGTCCGATTGTGCCCGAACGCCAGCGTGCAGAGATGCTGCTTGCCCTTCGTATGGTCGACTACGTGCACATCTTCGACGAGCCCGATCCGATCTCGTTTCTGAACGAGATCAGACCCGATGTGCACGTGAACGGCTCCGAGTATGGAGCAAACTGCATCGAGAGCGACAGTGTACGCAAGGGCGGCGGCATTATTCATATCGTGGAGAAGCGGCCTGGTCTTTCGACGACGCGGCTGCTCGAGGCGATCCAAGGGGCGGGCGCGAATGCCTGAGACGAAGCCTCTGGTTTCGATCCTGATTCCAGCATACAAGGCCACGGAGTGGCTTCCCGCATCGCTCGAGTCCGCGATCGCGCAAACCTGGCCCCACAAGGAAATCATCGTTGTCGACGATGGTTCGCCAGACGAGACGCTGGCGGTGGCGCGCAGATACGAGTCGCCAATCGTCAAGGTCGTGAGCCAGCCGAATCAAGGCGCGGCAGCCGCGCGTAACACCGCGTTCTCGTTGAGCCAGGGAGATTACATCCAGTGGCTTGACTCTGACGATCTGATCGCACCCGGCAAGATCGCGGCGCAGGTCGCCGCCTTGAGCGGGCGCTCGAACCGGGTGGTGGCCTCAGGTGGATGGGCGTATTTCATGTACCGCAGCCGAAGCGCCCATTTCATTCCGACAGCGCTCTGGTGTGATCTGCTGCCTCTCGAGTGGATGCTCCGAAAGATGGAGCAGAACCTTCATATGCAGACCGCCACATGGCTGGTCGGCCGCGAGGTGACGGCGGCCGCTGGCCCGTGGAACACGCAGCTTCTGGGCGACGATGATGGTGAGTACTTCTGTCGTGTCCTGCTGCAGAGCGAGAGCGTGAAATTCGTGCCAGAAGCCAAGGTGTTCTATCGCGCAGGGGGAGCGCTCCACTACATCGGTCGATCGAGTCGAAAAATCGAAGCGCATTTCCACTCGATGCAGCTTCACATCGATTACATCAGGTCTCTCGATGACGGTCCGCGCGTGCGTTCGGCGTGCCTCAACTACCTCCAGACCTGGCTCGCGGATTTCTATCCGGAGCGGCCGGACATCATCGAACGCGCTCAGAAGCTCGCCGAGGAAATGGGTGGCCGCCTGCGCACGCCGCAGTTTTCGTGGAAGTACGCGTGGCTCGAGCGGCTGAGTGGCCCGGATGTAGCCAAGCGCGCCCAAGTCACAGCGAGAAACACACGATGGGTCATTGCGAAGTCCGTGGACAAGATGCTGCTACGCGCTGAGAACGCATTTGCGATGCCGGCGTCGGAGGCCATTGAGCGATGAATCATAGGGGGCGCTCCGGCGACCGGTGATGACGACACCATTGCGCATTGGCGATTGGGTTGAGGTCCGCAGCAAGGAGGAGATCCTCAGGACTCTCGACAACAGCGGTCGGCTGGACGGCATGCCGTTCATGCCGGAGATGCTCCAGTACTGCGGTCAGCGGTTTCGCGTCCACAAACTGGCTCACAAGACCTGCGACTACACCACTCCATATCCGTACCGCACCCGCCGTCTCGAGCGGACCGTGCACCTCGAGACTCGATGCGACGGCGCCGCACACGGAGGCTGTCAAGCTGGTTGCCTGCTCTATTGGAAGGATTCCTGGTTGAAGCGCGTCGATGACGCGCTTGCCGGGGCCACGGAGTCGGCGAGTGTCACGCGTGACGGATGCCAGGAAGCCGACCTTTACGCGAAAGTTTCGGTGTCGAACTCGGACAGTACCCTGCGCTATTTGTGTCAGGCGACGGAGATACCGTCTGCCACGACGCCGCTCGCATGGTGGGACGTCCGTCAATACATTCAGGACTATCGCTCGGGGAACGTCACGGTCGGCCGTCTTCTCAGCGTGTTGGTGTATTCGGCGTACTACAACCTCAGTCAAGCCGGCATCGGGCTCGGCAAGCCGATGCGGTGGTTGTACAACCGGCTCTATTGGGTCTGGCGCGGATCGAAGTGGCCACGCACGCCAGGGGTGCTGCCTGACGGTGCCGGGACGCCGGCGCAAACGCTGAATCTGCAGCCCGGTGAGTTGGTGCGGGTCCGATCGCATGAAGAGATTCTTCAGACGGTGACCGTGTCGAATCGGAACCGGGGGATGTTCTGGGATGCCGAGCTCGTTCCCTATTGCGGCGGATCGTACAGAGTTCTGAAGCGGGTTGAGCGATTGATTGACGAGAAGACCGGCGCGATGCTCCAGATGAAGACGCCGTGCATCATCCTGGACTCAGTAGTCTGTCAAGCAAGGTACAGCGACTGCCGACTGTTATGTCCGAAAGCGATGTATCCCTACTGGAGGGAAATCTGGCTCGAACGGATCGAGGCCAGATAGCAAGTCCGGAGACGCATGCGATTCGTAGATACGACGGTGAATGGGGCGAAGTTGATCGAGCCGAGTCCACACAATGATTCGCGAGGCCGGTTTTTTCGCGCATGGTGTCTAAACGAGTTTCGCGCAAACGGTCTGGACTTCGTACCGCTGCAGGCGAACATGGGATTCAGCACGCATAAAGGCACGCTTCGCGGTCTGCATTTGCAGGAGGCCCCGGCACTCGAGGCGAAGCTCGTACGGTGCACGAGAGGCGCAATCTTCGATGTCGTTCTCGATTTAAGGAGCGACTCGCCTTCGTGCGGGCTGTGGTTCGGTGCGGAGTTGAGCGCGGACAACGGGCGGATGCTATACGTGCCTGAGCGTTGTGCGCACGGGTATCAGACGCTCGAAGACAACGTCGAGATGTTCTACATGGCGTCGGAGGTCTACACGCCAAACGCGGTCCGCGGCGTTCGCTACGACGATCCCCGCTTCGGCATTCACTGGCCGCTTCCAGCGGTGAATGTGTCCGAGCAGGATCGGAACTGGGCGCTCGTCGGGCGATGACGAGACTGCGGGAGAGCCGTCAATGAGGCAGAATGCACCCCTCGTCACAGTGCTCACGCCCGTTTACAACGGCGCCGATTTCATCGCCGATTGCATCGAGAGCGTCCTGCAGCAGACCTACGAGAATTTCGAGTACATCATCGTCAACAATCGCAGCACGGATCGCACGCTCGAGATCGCGCAGTCATACGCGGCGAAGGACGGCCGGATTCAGATTCACAACAACGAAGACTTCGTGGCGGTGATTGCGAACCACAACATCGCGTTCAACCTCATGTCGCCGGAGGCACGCTACTGCAAGATGGTCTCGGCAGACGACTATCTGTCCCCAGAGTGTCTCGAGAAGATGGTCGCATTCGCTGAAGCGAATCCGTCGGTTGGCGTTGTTGGCTGCTACCAGCTCAGTGGACGGACCGTCCGCTGGCAGGGTTTCGAATACCCAACGACAGTCTTCAAGGGGTATGACATCGGCCGGCGTTGCTTTCTACAGAAACAGGTGTTCGTGGACGGCCAGCCGATCCGCGGGATTGGTACGCCGACGTCGCTGCTCTACCGCGCTGATCTGGTGAGAGAGACAAAGGAGTTCTATCCGAACGCGTCGCCGCATTCGGACACGAGTGCATGCCTGAGCGTGCTCCGGAAATCCGACTTCGGATTCGTCTATCAAGTGCTCAGCTTCGAAAAAACCCACGAGGCGACGCAAAGCAGCGCGTCGGCAAAGATGAACCGCTACGCGTCGGCGTCGTTGAATGATCTGCAGGAGTACGGCGCTTACTACCTCAGCCAGACGGAGCTGCAGAAGTGCGTGATGGAGACGCTAAGCAGCTATCACCGCTACCTGGCGAAAAGTTACATCACGGGCGTGCGGGCGAAGGAGTTCTGGGACTACCACCGCGGCCGGCTGGTGGAGCTCGGACATCCATTGAGGCGGTTGGATCTGGTGAAGGGAATGATCGACGGAGTCTGGAACGTCGTGAAGCCCGCGCGGGTGTAGGAGCGTCGCGCAGCGTTATGGCGAAACCAGCACGAGGCCAGCGAACTGGCAGAGGCTTGAAGGCATGAAGGTCGTTCTTTTCTGCGGCGGACTCGGATTGCGTATCCGTGATGCGGAGAATCTTCCGAAGCCGATGGTGCAAATCGGGTATCGCCCGATCCTGTGGCACGTCATGAAGTACTACGCCCACTTCGGACACAAGGACTTCATCCTGTGCCTCGGCCATGGGGCGGACGCAATTAAGAACTACTTCCTCAATTACAACGAGTGCGTCTCGAACGATTTCGTCCTGACGGCGGGCGGCAAGAGCCTGCAGCTGTTTAACAGTGACATCCACGACTGGCGCATCACGTTTGCCGACACCGGCATCAAATCGAACATCGGCCAGCGCCTCAAGGCCGTCGAAAAGTATCTGCACGGCGAGCGGGTGTTTCTCGCCAACTACAGCGACGGTTTGACCGATCTGCCGCTTCCGGAGCAGATCGCGCACTTCCGTCACGAGGACAAGATCGCGAGCTTCCTGTGCGTCCGGCCGAATCTGAGCTACCACATGGTGTCGGTGCAGGATGGCCAGAGCAGTCTGGTCTCGGGGATTCATGCCATCAACAACGGCACGGTCAGGATCAATGGCGGCTTTTTCGTGTTCAAGCGCGAGATCTTCGAGTACATCGGCGAGAAGGAGGAGCTGGTCGAGCAGCCATTTCAGCGCCTCGTTCGCGAAAACCAGTTGATCGGGTATCAGTACGACGGCTTCTGGGAGAGCATGGATACCTTCAAGGACAGGCAACACCTCGAAAACCTGCTCGCGGGTGGTACCGCACCGTGGGAAGTGTGGAAAGAAAAAGAAAACGGACACGAGGCTCGTGTTCTTGCTGGGAGTCTTGTATGAGTGTCGACACTGGGCTGAGAGACCGTGAGGTCGCCGGTCGTCCGATTCGCGTCGGCATGATCGGCGCTGGTGCAACTGGGCGGGCCATCGCCCTGCAGCTCGGTACGCCAGTGCCTGGCATGCGACTGGTCGCGATCGCGAATCGCACGGCCGCGAATGGGGAACGGGCATACCGTGAGGCCGGCTTCAGAGAATGGGTGCGCGTCGATTCGGCCAGCGAAGCGGAGCAGACGATTGCGCGTGGTCTGCCGGTCCTCGCGAACGATCCCAGCGTCGTGACGGGCTGCGACGCCGTTGATCTGATCGTCGAGGTGACTGGGTCGATCGAACCGGCCGCACACGTGGTGCTCGATGCGTTCGAGCATGGCAAGCACGTCGTCTTGGTGAATGCTGAATTGGATTCGCTGGTCGGACCGATCCTGCAGGCCAGAGCACGCAGCGCCCGTGTGGTGTTGACGCACACGGATGGCGACGAGCCCGGAGTGGCGATGACGCTGTTGCGCTACTTGCGCACTCTCGGGTTGCGTACGGTCGCGGCGGGCAACATCAAGGGAATGGTCGACTACTACCGCACGCCGGCGACTCAGAAGGCGTTTGCGGAAAGGAACGATCAGGACGTCAAGAAGGTCACCTCGTTCGCTGATGCGACCAAGCTGTCGATGGAAGCCACGGTGCTGTCGAATGCGACCGGGTTCCGGGTTGGCCGCCGAGGGATGTACGGTCCGGCCTGCGGGTACGTCCGCGAGATGGCGAACCTGCTCCCCGCGGATCAGTTGCTGAATGGCGGATTGGTCGACTATGCGCTCGGAGCGGCTCCCCACACGGGAGCGTTCGTGATCATCCACGAGGACGTGCCGCTCAAGAAGACCCAACTCGCGTACTACAAGATGGGCGACGGTCCCTTCTACGTCTTCTACACGCCGTTCCATCTGCCGCATCTGCAGATCGCGTCCACAATCGGGCGCGCGGCGCTTCATCAGGATCCGACTGTTGCTCCAATTGGAGGGCCGGTCTGCGAAGTCGTCACTGTCGCGAAACGCGATCTCAAAGCGGGCGAGCGACTTGACGGCGTCGGCGGCTTTTGCTCCTACGGCCTTATTGACAACTCAGGTGACGCTCGGGCGCGAGCGGCGCTGCCGATTGGCTTGTCGGAAGGACGTGTACTGTGTCACGACGTCGCCAAGGACGAGGTGATTACCTTCAACGATGTGGATGCGCCTGCAGAGGGCCTCGTGGAGCGGTTGTGGCGCGAGCAGTTCGAACGGTGGCCATTGGCGTTGATGGCGTCTCAGCCTCCCGTCGGGAGCACTCGATGACACGCCCGAAGGACGTTTGCCGGCATGCTTGATCGATCGTTCTGGAACGGCCGTCGCGTTTTCGTGACGGGTCATACCGGCTTCAAAGGAAGCTGGTTGTGTCTGTGGCTCGATGCGTTGGGCGCAGACGTGACCGGCTACGCGCTCGAGCCGCCGACGGATCCGAGCCTGTTCGCGCAGGCGAATATCTCCCCACTCGTGCGCACGATCACGGCCGACGTCCGCGACTACTCACGGCTGCAGAAGGCGATCGAGGAGTGTCGCCCGCAGGTCGTCTTGCACATGGCCGCCCAATCGGTGGTCCGCCGCGGCTACGACGATCCGGTCGAAACCTATTCCTCGAACGTGATGGGGACCGTTCACCTGCTCGAGGCGGTGCGCCAGATGCAGCAGCCCTGTGCGGTGGTCAACGTCACGAGCGACAAGTGCTATGAAAATCGCGAATGGGTGTGGGGCTACCGTGAGACCGAGCCCATGGGCGGTCACGACCCATACTCGAACTCAAAGGGCTGTTCCGAGCTGGTCACGAGCGCGTTCCGCGATTCGTACTTCCTGCCAACGAAGTTCGATCAGCATCACGTAGCGCTGGCCAGCGCGCGCGCCGGCAATGCGATCGGCGGTGGTGACTGGACGAGCAACCAATTGATTCCTGATTTGATGCGCGCGTTCCTCGCGGGCCGTCCGTGTCTCATCAGGAATCCAGAGTCCATCCGCCCCTGGCAGTTCGTCCTCGAGCCACTCCGTGGCTACCTGATGCTGGCGGAGCGGCTGACGAAGGCCGGTCCCGCCTTTGCCTCGGGATGGAACTTCGGCCCAGTCGATAGCGATGCCAAGCCGGTGAAGTGGATCGCTGATCGTCTCGTGCAGTCCTGGAATGGCACTGCCGCATGGATGCACGACGGGTCGGTGCACCCGCCGGAGGCCAGGTTCCTGAAGCTCGATGCGTCCAAGGCTAGGGACGGACTTGACTGGCATCCGGTGCTCTCGCTCGAGATCGCGCTCGAGTGGATTGTCGAATGGTACCAGGCCCTTCATGCCCGCGACGACATGCGTCGCCGCACACAGCAGCAGATCGCGCGGTACGAAGCGCTCGCGACCGAATGGGCGCCGGCACCGGCGAAACGCGTGCCGGATCTCGCTGAGCGACTGGACTGACGGCTCGCGATCACCAACATGTAGTCTTGAAGAGTTGAGGCGCTCAATGGCTAGTCCAAACATCGTCATACTGGGATCGGGAATGGCCGGCTTCGGAGCTGCGCATCGGCTCAGTGCCGAGGGCATCACGCCGGTGATGTACGACAAGAATTCGTATCTGGGCGGGCACACCGCCTCGTTCCGTTACGAGACCGGCTTTCTCTTCGACGTCGGCCCGCACATCTCCTTCACCAAGGACTCGCGCATCCAGCAGCTTTTCGCCGACAGCGTCGACCAGCAGTTCGAGACCGTTCAGATCAACTTGAACAACTACTGGCGCGGCTACTGGCCGATTCATCCCGTCCAGCTGCATTTGCATGGCCTGCCCGACGATCTGATCGTGAAAGTGATCAACGACTTCGTCGAGGAACGTTCCGCTGCGGAGCGGCCGATTGGAAACTACGCTGACTGGCTGCTAGCGAGCTTCGGCCGCACGTTCGCCGAGTCGTTCCCGATGCAGTACACAAGGAAGTACCACACGACTCCCGCGGAGAACATGAGCACGGACTGGCTCGGGCCGCGAATCTATCGGCCGAATCTCGAAGAAGTGCTGCGCGGCGCGATCTCGGCGTCGGCGCCGCACAAGCACTACATCACTCACTTCCGATATCCGAGCAAAGGCGGTTTCGTCGCCTATCTACGGAAATTCATCCCGCTCGGTAACCTCAAGCTCAATCATCAGCTCGTCTCGATCAATCCGAACACTCGGCAGCTGACCTTCGACAACGGTCATGTCACGCAGTACGACGGCCTCGTGTCCTCAGTCCCGCTTCCAGACGTGATTCGAATGATCCAGGACGCGCCGCAAGACGTCGTCGCCGCGGCGCGGAAGCTGGCATGCTCGACGTGTGTCCTCGTCAATGTCGGCGTCAACCGCGCCGATCTCTCGAACGCACACATGACGTACTTCTACGACGAGGACATTTGCTTCACCCGCCTCGGTTTTCCGCACATGCTGTCCACGGATAACGCGCCCGATGGGTGCGGCAACATTCAGGCCGAGGTCTACTTTTCGGACAAATACAAGCCGTTCACCGGCGCGCCCGAGGACTGGATCGAGCCGGTGATCAGAGACCTGCGCCGTGTCGGGCTGCTGCGTGATGGCGACGAGGTCCTCTCGCGCAAGGCGATGTTCTTGAAGTACGCGAACATCATCTTCGACCTCGAACGCGCGGACGCTCTGAAGACGGTCCATGCCTACCTCGACGACGTCGGGATCGCATACTGCGGGCGATACGGCGACTGGGGTTACATGTGGACTGACGAGAGCTTCATCAGCGGAGAGCGTGCGGCCGAGAAGGCGCTCTCGTCCCAGTTGTCTGCGAAGTAACCGAGCGATTAACGCCCTATGATTCGGTTCCAGCTGGATTCAGCCCGTGAGGGCCCCTTAAAGGTTCTCTGTCTCGGATGTCATTCGGACGACATCGAGATTGGCTGTGGAGGGGCGATTCTGCGATTGATTGCTGACTATCCCGTCTGCGAGGTTCACTGGGTTGTGTTCAGCGCATCAGGTAACCGGGAAGTCGAGGCACAACGAAGCGCGGAACTCTTTGTCGGTCGCGATCGGTTGCGCGGACCACTTCTGCACAAATTTCCAGATGGCTTCATGCCTTTCGTGGGCTCGGATGTGAAGGCATTATTCGAGCAATTGAAGCATCTCTCGCCGGATCTGATTTTCACTCATTCCAGGGATGACGCACACCAAGACCACCGGCTGATCGCGGAACTCACGTGGAATACGTTTCGAAATCATTTCATCTTGGAATACGAGATTCCGAAATACGACGGCGACTTAGGTCGACCGAACGTCTTTTTGCCGCTTAGCTCCGAAATCGTACAAACCAAGATTCGCAATCTGATGGAAGTGTTCCAGTCGCAGCGTTCAAGACACTGGTTCGAAGAGAGTACCTTTCTTGCCTTACTTCGCCTGCGAGGGATGGAGTGCAACGCGCAGAGCGGATATGCGGAAGGGTTCTATTGTCGGAAGTTAGTGGTGTGACTCCCGAATTTCGCAGCGCGAGCGATTGTGAAGGATCTTAAAGACAAGACGATCCGTGGTGGTGTAGCCAGGTTGAGTTCTCAGGCTGTCAACTTTGTTGTCCGCCTTGGCTCGCTGATGGTGCTGGCTCGTTTGCTCGATCCTAAAGATTTCGGCCTGGTCGCCATGGTGACGGCGTTTACGGGAGTTCTCAACCTGTTTCGTGATTTCGGGTTGTCCTCGGCCGCGGTCCAGCGCGGCCAGGTCACCGACGAACAGGTATCAACGCTCTTCTGGATAAACCTTCTGGTCGGCGTCGTTCTCGCAATGGCGACCATTGCGGGTGCCCCAGTTATCGCCGCCTTCTACCACGAGCCTGACCTGGTTGGCGTCACCGCGTCTCTGTCGATGGCCTTCGTTTTCAATGCCGCTGGGGTCCAACATAGCGTTCTCCTGCAGCGCGAACTGCGATTCACGGCTCTTGCCATCGTCAACACGATCAGCCTGATTTTCTCCTCAAGCCTGGCCATCATCGGAGCAGCCGCCGGCTATGGATATTGGGCGCTCGTCGCGATGACATTGGTTTTGCCGCTTGCCACGACAATCGGCTGCTGGGTAGCCACGAGATGGGTGCCGGGCAGGCCGCACCGCAACGTCGGTATCCGGTCCCTCGTGCGCTTTGGCGGCACAGTGACAATGAATGGTCTCGTTTACTATGTAGCCAGCAATTTCGACAAGATCCTGTTGGGACGGTATTGGGGCGTGGATGCCTTGGGGTTGTACGGAAGGGCGTTCCAACTGATCAACATTCCCACAGACAACCTGAACACCGCCGCTGGAGATGTCGCCTTTTCAGTATTGTCCCGGCTCCAGAACGATCCTCCGCTTTTCAGGAGCTATTTTCTCAAAGGCTACGCGATCGTCCTCACACTTACACTCCCGCTCTCCCTTGCGTGCGGGCTGTTTGCTGATGACGTCACAGCCGTGTTTCTCGGATCGAAATGGGGCGCAGCGGCGCCGGTGTTTCGCTTGCTGGCGCCAGCGATGATGATGTTTGCCATCGTCAACCCCCTTGGGTGGTTGCTGACGTCACTCGGGCTTGTCCGGCGAGGGTTGACCATGGCGATCGTGCTTGCGCCGCTGATGATCGGCGCCTACATCGTTGGACTGCCTTATGGTCCGAGCGGCGTCGCAACCGCGTATTCGGCCGTCATGTTGGTTTGGGTCGTGCCGGCGGTCGCTTGGGCGGTCCAAGGTACGGTCCTGTCGATGCGCGATGTGGTCGTCGCCCTGAGTCGGCCCATGGGCGCCAGCCTCGCTGGAGGAGCTGTCGCCGTCGTATTTCGGTTCATGTATGGCGCTGGAATCTCGCCTTTCGTCCGGCTCATTCTGGAGAGCACGATCTTGCTGGTGACATTCGCGGGCGTTCTGCTGTTCGCGATGGGGCAGAGCTCGTTCTACTTCGATCTTCTGCGGCGATCGACTCGACAACCTACCGCTTCATCTGCTTTATCGTGACTCGAAAAGCCTCATCGTTTGTCGCATTGGAGAGGCAGAAAAGTTGGAAGCATCGGTGTGCCAAAGACCCAGGAGCGACAGACTGATAATCCGGAGGTTGCTCGGAGGAGCGGGTACATTGTTACTTCCTCCGTCAGATGCAGTGAATTTCGTGAAGCCGTAGTTGGAAGTTACGCCAGATCCCTGAAGGTAGAAGCCCATTCCAGGAGCGCCATTCGAAAACGTGGAATCAGTCACCGAGAACTTTGCTACGCCATTGATATAGGTGGTGATTTTGTTGCCAACAATCGTAGCTTTGACGACGTCGCCCTCCTTGATACCGTAGGCAGTCCCGCCGCGGGAATCGATCAGCGTGAAATTTCCCAATGATCCGTTCCACCGGACGATCTGGCTGTACGCCTCGGAAGTGTTCACCGCGCGAAAGTTAATTTCATAGCCACGTGCGCTGTGTGCGCTGATGGCGAAGCGTAAGAGGAGTTCGACCTCCTGAAACGTGTTGCCACCCACTTGGTTGATACTGTGAACAGTCGCCTCAGCAGTCTGATCAGGGCCCCAGGTGCCACTGAGAACGGCAAGCGAGTCATTGTATCCGTCTATACCACGCTGCGTTCCATACGCGACGCCCGAACTCACGGCGACATTCGACCAATCCAGCCCCACGGTTTTGCCGTTGATCCAGCGGCTCCCCTCCGAGATCGGGTTTTCGGTCTGCGTGAAACTCGTCGTATACGAGCCCTGAAGCGCTTCAAGGCTTACGAATGCCATTCCCAGAAACAGGGCGGATATAACCATTCTCTGCATGACGCCGTTCCTCGAGCAACGTTAGTGCCATCCGACGCGGACCGAAAACGCTGTGAAATCTGGACGATTCCTGTGTCACAACATGCTTATCTGAGACGCGAAATCGGCCAGAAGTGTCACGACGTCGACAGGTCTGAGTTTAGCGGTGTGTGGCCGCCGTGTCGCTGTCCTGGCCGCCAACCCGCCGCTTCATGTTACAGCGAGCATCATTGCATAATTTGCCGTTCCCATTGCACCATCTACCGTTTCTCTCGTTGAGAGAGCCCTTCAGGTATGTTGCATCCTAGAACGTTAATCGGCGCGACAGTGGCGCTCGGTGTTCTGTTGGGCTTCATGTGGCTCAATCGTAGCGCACCCGTCGCTCCGATCATCTGTCCTCAAGCTGAGCAGTTCCCTATTCAAAGGAGTTCTGGTTATACGACTTCGTTCGCGCTGCTCGAGAACCCGATTGCCGAAGGGGGCAATTGGATCAACGGCCGCGCGGTGGGTATCGAGTGGAACAACGTGGAGACAGTCTCAGGGGTGGCCCTGGGCACCCAAGATGCGAGGACGAAGCAGGGCTCGTCCGCCTACGATGATTCCGTGGCGCTCCTTACAGGAACGTGGAATAGTGACCAATCGGTCGAAGCGACCGTTCGATCGACTCGGGAGCGTGATGATGTGTATCAAGAGGTTGAATTGCGGCTCCGAAGTTCGTTGTCGTCGCACTGCGCCAGCGGTTACGAGATCAATTTCAGATGCTCCAAATCGGTGAACGCGTACACGGAGATCGTGCGATGGAATGGTCGTGTAGGCGACTTTACCTATCTAAATAGACTGACCGGAACCAAAGCGGGCGTGGGCAATGGGGACGTCGTAAAAGCCTCGATAATCGGCAGCGTATTACGCGCCTATGTAAACGGCGTCGAGGTGCTTCAGGCCATCGATGATACGTACGCAAATGGCAATCCTGGAATCGGCTTCTACTTGAGAGGTGAAGGTGGTCGTAACTCCGACTGCGGCTTCACTCGCCTTGCCGCCGGGCTTTGACCTTCGCGGCTTGCGAAAAGCTCTGTCTGCGATCATCGGAAGACCCCGGGGTGTGCGGATGATGCAGATCGGATGACCGCGAGCGCCGCCTGCCGGGGGGAAACGCCCCGGCGCAAGAGAGCCCTCAGCCCCAGGCGCGTCAACCGCCATGCGCGCCGACCGCGAGGGATTGTGGGCACGAACGGCTGAAGCCGGATCGATGTAGTCAAGCACTCGAACGCTTCGACATAGGCACCATCGTCCTCGCTCAACACTCCGAGCTCGAAGTAGCAGCGTGCAAGCAAAGACGAGATGTGAGTGTGATAAGACGGCCCGAGATAAGAGCCAATCGTCTTGTAAAACTCAATCCGCCACTTGATCTGCCGATCGCGACCGGCCGACGACCAAAGACCCGCACCGTGCAGACGGTAGACTCCGAGCGGTTGCGGGATGAAACCGATCGTTCCTCGCTGAGCTGCGAACACATAAATCGGCCAATCGCCGTAGGGCGCGTGCTCGTACCATTCCGGAATGTGCTTGAGCGCCTCACTTCGCACCATGGCCGAGCAGCCCCCAATGTAGTTGCCGTTCAGCAGGTCGGGCAGCTCAGTGAATGTCGCTACGTTTGTTGGGAACTTATAAGGAGCGGCGGTGCCATCCTCGCGAACGACCATGACCTCATGGAAGCACATCGCGCAGTGCGTGTGCTCGTCAAGGAAGTCAACTTGGTTCTGAAGCTTGCGGTCGGACGTCCAGTAGTCGTCACCATCCAGAAAGGCGATATAACGACCGCGCGCCGCGTGTAACGCACGAAGCGTCACGATGTTCGAATTCAGATTCTGGTTCGAAAAGAAAACACGAATGCGATCGGGATGTCGCTCGGCAAACCTACGCACGATCTCGCTTGTGCGATCGCTCGAGCAGTCTTCGCTGATCAGCAACTCGAAGGGCGCGCGCGTCTGTTGTGCGAGCACACCCTCGATAGCTTGGGTCAGAAAGAGTTCGTGGTTGTACGTCACCAGGACAACCGAAACATCGATCCCCATTACGGCGCCGTCAGATGATCTAAAGTCCTCGCCTTCACCTCGATCGGCCGGGAATTGGCGACCGCAAATCGCAGGATGTCACATACCTTCTGGACGTCGGAACGGTCCACGGTCGTGCCAGTCGGAAGCAAGAGAACCCGTGCGCACAGCGTCTCGGTGTGCGGCAATGAGTGCTGGGCGTTTGGATAAAGTGTTCGGTACGGCTCCATGCGATGGCAGCCTGGGTGGAAGTATCGTCGGGCGAGAATGTTTTCAGCGCGCAGGATCTGCTGCAGTCGGTCGCGACTCAGGCCGCTAGCGGAGTCGTCCACTTCCAGGACGACATATTGAAAGTTGTTCTCTTCCTGATCGTCGTACTTCGCGACTCGAACGCCCGGGACGTCGGCGAGGCCGGCGACGTAGCATTCATGGTTGCGACGGTTGACTGCGATGAGCCCACGCATGCAGTCGAGTGACGTCAGCCCCATGGCGGCGGACGCTTCACTCATTTTGCCGTTGATACCGACGCACGAGACTTCATCCTCACCAACAAACCCGAAGTTTCTCGTTAAGCGCGCCTGCTCGGCGATTCCATCGTCGTTCGTGACGAGCGCTCCGCCTTCGAAGGCATTCAGAAATTTCGTGGCATGGAAACTGAACACCTCCGCATCGCCAAATGAGCCGATCATGCGCGCCTCTGCGGAACATCCGAATGCGTGAGCGGCATCATAGAGAAGCCGGAGACGGTGCCGCCTCGCGATGTCCGCAAGCGCCAGGACATTACAGGCTCGTCCCCAGACGTGAACTCCAAGGATGCCGCTCGTACGCGAAGTGATAAGAGGTTCGATGTGATCGATGTCGATATTATGGGTTTGTGGATTAATGTCGCAGAAAACGGGCGTTATCCCGCGCCACTGAAGTGCATGAACCGTCGCGATAAAGGTAAACGACGGCACGATGACCTCACCCGACAGCCCGAGCGCGGCTATTGCGATGTCGAGTGCCACCGTCGCGTTACAAGTGGCGACGCAATGACGCACACCCAAAACCGCGGCAACACGCTGCTCGAACTCCGTGACGAAAGGTCCACCGTTGGTCAGCCATCGGTCGTCCAGCATTCTGTCCAGGCGCGCTCGGAGCGCCGCTCGGTCGCCGACGTTGGGGCGACCGACGTGCAGCGGATTCGCGAAGGCAGGCGCGCCGCCAAAAATGGCCAGATCGTGGAGCGAGTGCTTCATAACAAGAGAAGCCACAGCGATATCGTAGTCGCTTGAAGTGACGCCAACATCCAGATTTGCGAAGCCGATCTTGCGCTTCTCAGGTCGTCGAAGGTTTCGTTCCTACGTATAATCCCCGGCCGAAGAACCCGACTGGATCGTGTTCAACCGCCAGGCCGGCTGTGCGGAATGCCTCGAGATACTCCTCGTGAGTAAATAAGCCAAGTTCATGCCGTTCGCTGAATCGTTCGATGCCGTCGTTGGTTCCGACCAGATACTGAATGTCAAGCACCGACATCGAGCCGACTCTTTCACTGATGTACATCCAGGCGATCTTGATGTCTGACTCATTCACGAAATTGGCCGTGACCTTCCCCGTCCAATACGTTTCCGGCGTGAACCAGGGCTCAATGAACACAATCGCCCCGGGGGCCAGATGCCTCGCGATGTGCAGCAATGTGCTACGGAGCCGTTCCGCTGTGCGCACGTACCCGATCGAGCTGAAAAGGCACGTAATGACGTCGAAGGTGCGACCCACTTCGAAGGTTGCCATATCACCTTCATGAAATGGCACACCGGGGCAGCGTTCACGAGCAATTTGCAGGAGTTCGGCGTTAATGTCGAGCCCCTCGACCGTGTAGTGGTTTCGTAGCCTCGCCAGATGCATGCCCGTTCCACACCCGACGTCCAGAAGACGAGCCGCGCCGGGCCGGTGCACTTGTACGCGGCGATGCAGTTCTGCGGTCGCCGCGTCGTAATCCTTGAACCAATACAGTCGGTCGTAATATCGGACGGACCCCTTAAACACAATCAGCTCGCCCAGTAGGCCGGAAAATACCCGCTCCGATCTCTGCAATCGACTCTTGCCTCTCGGCACAGACGTTCGAAAATTGCGGGATCGTAGACCTGCTTGAGACTCCGGAGAGGAAGTGCACGCGCGCCAAACCGTTGCTTGTAGCGAGCGACTCCGTCTCCAGGCCGTATGCCACCACCCAAATTCAAAAACCTCACCCCAAGCGAGCGTAGAGCCAAGGCACCGTGCCAGAGCAGGGGCGTGGAGAATCGTGCCCCCTCGTCGGTGGAAATGTTGAACAAGAATTCGGCAATCACGGGCGAAAACGCGAACAGCGTGACTGCCACAAGAGCGTGACCTGAACGGGCTCCAAGCGCAAGCACGTTGCCGGACTCGAAAAGCGCAATCCAGGTCTCTCTTGACAAATGGTACACATGCGAGGCGTCCCTCTTGCGAAAGAACTCTTGGTGCTCACGGAGGATGAAATCGGCGAGCGCTTCTCGATCCGTGACGACGGGCGAGCCTGATCGCTGCCAAACGCGCAGTTCGCGCCGCCGATTCTGAGAGAACCCGGCGAGTAACTCGGATTCTTGCAACGCCAAATCCAGCACGTACACCTCGGAGTAGGTGCACGCGTCGGCTTCATCGAAATCGGTATTCCGCTGGAGAACGGGATTTAGACCAATGTAACCACATACCCATCTCTGTTCGAAGGCGAATTGCTTCCAGAGTTGCGGAAACTCCGGACATGCCCCAACGCCGACGAAGCCCGAAAAGCCGTAGGGCGTCACCACGTCGGTCTCTCCGCGGAAGACCCGCTCAGCGAGTGGACAAACAATCGTCGTGTCACCGCACCTGAAGCGATACAGGTGCGTAGTCATTCTGGTTGACAGCTGCATCGCCCTGCAGCTTTCCCACGTATGCCCGAACGCGTGAGGGACACCACGCAAGGCCGCTCGCCATTCGTCTGCGCGGTTCAGCGGGATCAACTCGTGATGAACCGAAGCATTTGTGTCGCGTGATAGAGTCACGCGGACTCTCCGGCCCTGTAGGTTGGAAAGTAGTCAGAATCAGGCGTACCGTGCTCTGTGGCAAGCGCGACGTAGCGTGCCCGGTTCAAAATTCGACCGCAGCGCCAAGCTGTCCGCGTACTGCTTGCCCAGCCCCGCTTGAATCGACTCAACCCATCCGACGCATCGCCCCACGTCCCGGCGCCAGCGCCCAAACTCAGTCGCTGAACGTGCCCGCGGAAGTAGTCAATGGCTCCCTGAATCAAGGCGAAGGGTGCGGACGTCGCGTAGCCGGTTTCGTTGTAGGCGCCGAGGTGGAAATACGCGGCATCATTCTGCGCATACCACAGGTTGATTCCCACCGTGACGCCCTGATGAACGGCGCGAAACATTGAAACACCCGGAACGCCGAGTTGCCGGGCGAGACTCGCGCGGGAGAACGCCGCAGGTCCTGTGACACTGTGTCGCGCGACGAGGTGGTCGTAAAGCGCGAACCACTCCTGGGCGTGCACGGCGGGATCCGCGGCGTGTTCGACTTGCACGAGCCGCTGTGCCCGTCGCAGGTTGCGGCGATGATTTGTCGAGAGCGCTGCTGGCGAATGCCCGGACAAATCGATGATGAAATGCTCTTTGTAAGGACGGCAGAGATCCGGGAAAGTC
>Ga0111538_10003145_pt1 | contig 23107 bp, 14 predicted proteins | sample SoiMethybrSBSTD1_FD_79669 | JGI IMG/M metagenome (GOLD analysis project Ga0111538, IMG submission 79669) | Bulk soil microbial communities from a Populus tree surrounding site in Tennessee, USA - Soil MetaG P. TD hybrid SBSTD1 (version 2)... | ecosystem: Environmental > Terrestrial > Soil >...
GCCGTGACCGGCCGGCGCGTGAAGACGTTGAGCAGGTCGGCGTGCAGCGAGGCGGCACTGCCGTAGCGCTTCTCGGGTTGCACGGCCATGGCCTTGGCGATCACGCGCTCGAGCTCGGGCGGCACGGCGGGGTTGAAGTGGCGCACGGGCTTGGCGCCGCCCTCGAGCACCTTGAGGAACACCGCGTTGCCCTCGTCGTCGTAGGGCGGCCGCAGCGCGAGACAGTGGTAGAGGGTGACGCCGAGCGCGTACACGTCGGTCCACGGGCCGATCGAGCTGCGCTCGCCGCGCACCTGCTCGGGCGACATGTACATCGGCGTGCCGGCGTGGCGGTCGCCGCTCGTGCTCAGGCCCAGCCCGGCTCCGACCGCGAGGCCGAAGTCGACGATGAGCGGCTCGCCGTCGGTGCCGATCAGGATGTTGCCCGGCTTGACGTCGCGATGGATCACGCCGATCCCGTGCGCGTGATCGAGCGCGTCGGCCACCCGCGCGATGATGCGGACGAGCTCGAAGACGTAGCCCTGGCCCACCTGCGAGCCCTGGCCGTCGCCGCGCGCGTCGGCCGCGCTGTTCTCCTCGGCGGCGTTGGCGCGCAGGTGGCGGCGCAGGAGCGTCTCGGGGCGGCGGCCCTTGACGCGCTCGAGCACCGCGGCGAGCGTCTCGCCCTCGACGAGGTCGAGCACATAGAAGGGCAGGCCGAAGAGCGTGCTGCCCACGTCGTAGATCGTCGCGATCCCCCGGTGGTGGCTCTTGACGAGCGCGCGCGTCTCCTTGAGGAAGCGGTCGCAGTCCGAGCGGCCGGGGAAGGGGTGCTTGAGCACCTTGAAGGCCACCGGCCGGCCCAGGCGCACGTCGAGCGCCTCGAAGACCACGCCGCTGCTGCCCTCGCCGAGGCAGCGGCGGATGCGGTAGCGGTTGACGACCAGCCGCCCGATGAGCATCTCGCTCAGGACGTGGCTCGGGTCGACGGTCGCGTCGAGGCGCTCGCTCCAGTACGCCTCCTCGAGCGCCCGGATCTGCCCGGCCGACTCGCGGTGCTTGACGCAGAGCACGTCGAGCGCGTCGAAGTCGTGCTCCTCGATGCGCTGCCCGGCCTCGGCCGACACCTCGGGGTCGAGCGGATTGTCCTTGACCACCCTGAAGTGTCTCCAAAGAGCCACTCAGGTCATCGGCCCAGGTACCCCAGGGCCTTGAGATCCTCGTCGGCCCCCTCGGGAAGCTCGACACGCTCGGCCCGGGCGGCCTCGCCGGCCCGCTCGCGGCGCGCGCGCGCGGTGGCCATCCAGCTCATGGCGGCCTGCTCGCAGGTGGACACGATCTCCGGATGAACAAGGCTCATGTCCTCGCCGCTGTCGTCCTCGACGAGCCGCCACTCGCGGCCCTGGCGCATCGCGCGCCACTGGTCGCGCAGCACGGCGAGCTCGCCCGCGGCCGGGCCCTCGCCGGGCAGCGCGCGATAGGCGACGAGCTCGCGGCCGGGCGGCGCGTTGAGCCGGCCCTCGCGCGTGATCAGCGCGATGCCGTCGACGTCGTCGCCCAGCGTCGCGCCGCCGAGCTGCGCGAGCGTCGGGCCGAGGTCGACGAGCCCGACGCGCGCGCCGACGCGCCCCTCGGGCCGCACGCCGTGGATCACGAGCGGGACGCGCAGCAGCTCCGGGCCCAGCCCGCGGCCGTGCATGTAGACGCCGAGCGGCGGCTCGCCGAAGGCCTCGCCGTGGTCGGCGGTCACGACCGTGACGACCGCCCGGTCCTTCAGCTGCTCGGCCACGAGTGCGCGCAGCCGGTCGAGCCCCTCGTCGAGCCGCGCGATCTCGCCGTCGTAGAGCGCGATGGCCTGCTGGCGATCGGCCTCCGGCAGCGGGTGCTCGGCGTCGGCCGACGCGAGCGAGCGGTAGCCCTCGCGGCTGCCGTCGATGGGCCCGGCATAGGCCGGGTCGACCCAGCCGCGCTGCGCGGCGGGCGGATCGTAGGGCAGGTGCGTGTCCATGAGGTGGACGTAGAGGAACACCGGCTTGCCCGACTTCGCGCGCGACGAGAGCAGGTACTCGACGCGGTCGAGCACGAAGGGCGAGGCGATGTCGTCCTTCCAGTGGCCGCTGCGCTCGCTGCCCTTCCAGCCCAGGTCGACGAAGTTGTCGAAGCCGCGGGCCGCGCCGAGCGCCGCCGAGACGAAGGGGTTGGCCGAGACGGCAGCGGTCTCGTAGCCGGCGGCGGACAGACGCTCGGCGAGCGTGGCCGCGTCGGCGGGCAGCTGCTCGTCGGGCGTGAGCAGCAGGTCGGGCGTCGCCTGCCGGCCGGTGAGCAGCGACTGCATCGAGGGACGCGTCCAGTTGCTCGGCGCGGTCGCCCGGTCGAAGACGAGGCCGCCCGCGGCCCAGGCGGCGAGCTTGGGCGCGGTGGCGCGTCCGTAGCCGTAGAGCTCGAGGTGGTCGGCGCGCAGCGCGTCGCAGACGACGAGCACGATGTGCGGCTGGTAGGGCGCGCGCTCGGCGCAGCCGACGCCCAGCGGCGCGGCGAGCAGCGCCGCAGCCACGGCGAGCGCCGCGCCGGCCAGGGCGAGCCTCGGCCGCGCGAGCCTCACGCCAGCGGCTCCGGGATCGCGGCGTGGTCGACCAGGCCGTGCCGGTGGGCGAGGCGCGCGAAGGCCGCCAGGCCCTCGTGCTCGTCGGGCCCGAGCTCGAAGCGGATCCGGTGACGCAGGTAGTCGCGGCAGGCGCCGGGGTCGAGCCCCTGCTCCTCGGCGAAGCGCCGGGCCAGCTCGTCGCGCCGCGGCAGCCCGCGCTCGCGGGCCGCGAGCACGGCGCGGCGGATCGCGGTCAGCAGCGCCGGCGGCGTGCCTGCGCCGACGAGCCACACGGCCCACACGAAGGGCAGGCCCGTGCGCTCGGTCCACAGCGCGCCGAGGTCGAGCGCGAGGCGGCCGTGGGGCCGGGCCGCGGTGGTCAGCGCGGGGTCGCCGATGCGCAGCACGGCGTCGGCGCCGTCCGGGGCGTCGAGGTCGTCGCGCGGGTCGCAGAGGTCGACGCGCGTGACCCGCGCCCCGAGGAACTCGGCCAGGCAGACCTGCGCGAGCGCGGCGGCCGTCAGGCTGCTGCGGTCGAGCGCGAGCGTCGTCACGGCCCGGGGTGCGCCACGCACGAAGAGCAGGATGCTGGCGACCGGCCCGCGGCTGGCAATGGCGGGTCCGGCGATCCAGCCCAGAGGCGGCTCGCGCAGCAGCTCGACCGCGGAGGCCAGCGCCGCGTCGAGCCGGCCGGCGCGGAGCTCGCGCGCGAGCTCGGAGGGCGGCGCCTCGTGCAGCGCGACGCCGGGCGCGTCCGCGAGGTCCGCCACGAGCGGCCGCGCGTTCAGGTAGGGCACGCTGCCGAGTCGCATGGGCGCGGTCATGCCGCGAGGGTACTCCCCGCGCCGCGCGGATGAAGCCCGGAGTGGAGCATCGACATCCGGCCGCCGAGTTTGCACGATGCTGCCCCAGCCCCGGCCGAACGGAGTGCCCATGACCCACGTCGTCACCGCCCGCTGCCTCGACTGTCGCTACACCGACTGCTGCGTCGTGTGCCCGGTGCAGTGCTTCCGCAAGCTCGACGATCCCGCCATGCTCGTGATCGACCCTGGCGTGTGCATCGACTGCATGCTCTGCGTGCCGGAGTGCCCGGTGCACGCGATCTACGCCGACCACGAGCTGCCCGCGCACTACGCCGAATGGAAGGAACTGAACACCCAGCTCACCGCGGCCGGCACGCTGATCGACAAGAAGATCGACGCGCTGCCCGGCGCCAAGGGCCTGGACGAGATCAAGGCCAGCGAGGTCGCCGCCGGCTGGACGCCGGTCGAGCCGCAGAACGCGCCCTGAGCGGGGCGCCGCTGGCTCGTCACCGCCTGCGCCGCAGCCGGTAGACTGGCCGCGCGCCGGGGGGCGCAGCGTCCATCGAGGGCGAGCGATGACAGGTTCCACGCGTCGGTCGAGCCCGCGCCGCGCATGGCCGCTCACGCTCGCGGCCGCGGCCGCGGCGCTGCTCGTCGTCGCGGCCGCGCTGCGCGTGCTCTTCGCCGACGCGACGGCCGAGGCGGCTGAAGCGCGGCCCGACGCCTTGGCGAGCCGGACGGACGAGCCCGGCGCCGCGCTGCTGCCCGCTCCCTCGGGCGCCGGCCCGCAGTCGCTGGTCGCGAGCGGAACGGCGCTGCCCGAGCCGCAGGCCGAACCGGTCGTGCCGTCGTCGGCCGCGCGCTTCGCGGGCCTGGCCACGCTGCCGCACGAGGCCTTCCGCGGCCGCGTGCTCGCCCCCGACGGCCGTCCGCTGGCGGGCGCGATCGTGCACTTCGTCCCGGCGCACGCGGCCTTCCACGCGCTCGGCCACGACCTGTGGTGGGCGCACCAGCTCGAGCCCGACGAGCTGCCGCGCACGACGACGAACGCCCAGGGAGAGTTCTCGGTGGAGGGGCCGCACCTGACGCGCTGCGTCGACGGCGTGCAGCTCGGCGACACCTGGGCCACCGAGCCCGGCGTCGTCGCAGAAGCGGCGGGCTACGCCGCGCACCCGCACGTCTGCATCGGCTACCGCGGCGGCTCGTGCGACGTCGGCGACCTGCTCGTCGAGCCCGAGGCCCGGCTGCACGGGCGCGTCGTCGACACCGCCGGCCAGCCGCTGGCGGGCGTGAAGCTGCACTACGTCACCGACGGCGTCGAGCCCGCGCGGCTGGAACCGGGGTCGGTGCGCGCCGACGACGACATGCTCGAGATCTTCCTGCGCGCGACCACCGACGAGCAGGGGCGCTTCGCGCTCGGCGGCCTGTGGCAGGGCCGCGGGCAGCTCCAGCTGCGGCGCGAGGGCTGCGTCGCCACGGGCATCGAGGACCTGCGGCCCGTCTCGGGGCAGGACCTCGACCTGGGCACGCTCCGGATGGAGGCGGGCGGCTCGCTCGCGGGCTCGGTGCTCGACGGCGAGGGCCATCCGGTGACGGGAGTCGAGCTCGTGCTCACCGACGCGCTGCACTACCGGCCGGGCTGGATGGAGGCCGGGCTGCTGCTCGGCGAGCAGGCCTTCGGGGACGCCTTCGCCCAGCGGGTCGAGGTCGACGAGGACGGGCGCTTCCGCGCCACCGGCCTCGATCCCGACGCGAGCTACGCGCTCTTCGCGCGCTCGCCGGCGCACGACGTCGCCTGGCTCGACGAGCTGAAGCCGGGCGGCGGCGAGCACCTGCTCACGCTGGGCCCCGCGGCGAGCCTGCGCGTCGCGGTCGTCGACGCGGTGAGCGGCGAGGCGCTGCCCGAGGCGCGCATCACGGCGCGGCGCGTGGCCTCGCGCGACGACCTCGAGGACGAGCTGCTCGTCCCGCTCGCGGTGCAGCCGGCCGACGGCGCGCCGGGCCACTGGACCGTGCCCTGCGCCGGGCGCGTCGCCACGCTGCTCGTCGTCTCGGCGCCGGGCCACACGACGCGCTCGCAGCGCGCCGACGGGCTGGACGCCGGCGCCTCGCGCGAGGAGCTCGTGAGCCTGGCGCCGGAGCTGGCGGTCACCGGGCGCGTCCTCGACCGGCACGGCGCGCCCGTCGCGAACGCCGCGGTGAAGGCCGCGCTCGCGGAGCTCGCGCAGCAGACGCAGTTCGAGGGCTCGTGGCCCGCCGCGCGCAGCGATGCCGAGGGCCGCTACGCGGTCGCGGGCGTCGGGCCCGGCGAGTGGCTCGTCGCGGTCGAGGCCGACGGCTTCGTGCCCTCGCCGCCGGCGTCGGTCTCGGTCGGCGTCGTCGCGCCGACGCTGGACTTCGTGCTCGTCCCCGAGGCCGCGATCGTCGGCCGCGCGGTGCGGCTCGACGGCCGGCCCGCGGCGGGCGCCTCGGTCTCGCTGCAGACCTGGGCGGACGCGCAGAGCGGCGAGGGCGACTCGACCGAGGTGCCCATCGATCCGGGCGGGCGCTTCCGCTTCGACCGCCTGCAGGCCGGGACGTACCGGCTCCACTGGGTCGGCTCGCAGGTCGTGACGGTCGCGGAGGGCGAGACGCAGGCGGTCGAGCTCGTCGAGCCCAAGCATCCCGTCCTGCACGCGCTCGTGCTCGATCGCGGCGCGCGCGTCGAGCAGGCCTACGTGCGCGTGCTGGCCTGGACCGACACGCTCGGCCTCGGCGGCGACGAGCTGTACGTGCCCAGCAAGCGCGAGGGGACGGGCTTCCGGCTCGAGCTGCCCGAGGCGGGCACCTACGTGCTCGCGGCCTTCGGGCGGCAGGGCGGCTCGGTCTCGGCCCAGCAGACGGTCACGCTCGGGTGGGGCGAGGAGCGCAACCTCGAGCTCAGCTTCGGCACGACGTCGGCCACTGCGCGGCTCGTCGACACGGCGTCCGGCCAGGTGCTGGAGGTGGGCTGGTTGTCGCTGACCTCCGAGGCGGACGAGCGCGTGCAGGTCAGCGCGCGGCCGGGCGCCGATGGAGTCGTGCGCTTCGACAGCCTGCTGCCGGGCCGCTTCCGCGTGAACGCCTGGGCCCAGGACCACCTCCCGCAGGCCTTCGGCCTCGTCGAGCTGCCGGCCGACGCGCCTCCCGACACTCCCGTCGACCTGGGCGCCTTCGCGCTGCAGAAGGCGGCGCGGCTCGAAGTCGTCGTCCACTCGGCGCTCGGGGCGACGGGACCCGGCTCGGCGGTGATCTACGTCGTCGACGAGGCCCGGCAGAAGGTCGAGGAGATCGACGTGCAGCGCCTCGACGCGTCGACGACCTTCCGCCTCGCCCCGGGGCGGCACTGGGTCGCGGCGAGGCCGAGCGCGGGGCCCGTCGACCCGGACGGCTGGCGCGACGCGCCCGGCCTGCAGTCGGTCGAGCTGAAGGCCGACGAGCCACGCCAGCTCGTGCTCGTCGTGCAGTAGCCGCGCTACTGCCCGTCGCCGCGCCAGCGGAGCGCCGCGATCTGCCCCTGCCGCGCGAGATCGGCGGCCTCGCCGAGCACGCGCGCGGCCTCCTGCGGCGCGTGGAAGCCCATCGAGTTCTCGGCGGCGATGAAGTCGAGGCGCCACTGCGCGCGCCGCTGCAGCTCGAGGGCCGGCGCGAGCTGCTCGTCGCTCGCGCCCGCCGCCTTCGCCGCCAGGATCGTGTCGATCAGGTCGGTGATGGCGCGCCCGCCGTTCTGCAGCAGCTCGTAGTTGCGGCCCTGGATCGCCTCGACCCGCGCCGCGAGCTCGGCCTCCGGGAAGGCGTGGCAGGTCTGGCAGGCGCGCGCGACGTTGAGCAGCGGGCTGCGCACCCAGTGGTCGGAGACCTTGCTCGCGCCGTCGCGCATGTAGGGCATGTGGCAGTCGGCGCAGGCCACGCCGCTGCGCGCGTGGATGCCCTGGCTCCAGAGCTCGAACTCGGGATGCTGCGCCTTGAGGATCGGCGCGCCGGTCTCGGCGTGCTTGTAGTCGTAGAAGCGCTCGCCGTCGGCGAAGGTCGTGGCGTTCCAGTCGGCCTCGATGGCGTCGGCCGTGAGCCCCTTCGCCCAGGGGAAGGTCAGCTTCATCTTGCTCGAGCAGTAGTACTCGACGTGGCACTGGCCGCAGACGAAGGAGCGCATCTCGGTGCGCGAGGCGTCGGAGTTGGGGTCGTAGGGCGCGGCGCGGCTGCCGGCGCGCCAGCGCTCGACCGAGGGCAGGTGCGGGGCCGGGGCGTCGCCCGCGGCGAAGGCGGCGATGCCCTGCAGGAAGCCCGGGCGCGTGACGCGGATCTTCATCGAGGCCGGGTCGTGGCAGTCGACGCAGGAGACCGGGTGGCCGTGCCCCATCTCGTGGAGCTGCGCGCTGAGGTCGGCGTAGGGGATCGTGTAGGTCGTCTCGAAGCCCTTGATCACGTCGCCGCCGCCGAGCTTGCGGTACAGCGGCAGGATCGACGCGTGGCAGTGCAGGCACGAGCCGGTCTGCGGCTTGGTCAGCCGCTCGGTCTGCTCCTGGTCGGCCAGCATGTAGGCATGGCCGCGCCGGTCGCGGTAGTCGATCGAGAAGGCGTAGCCCAGGAACATGCGCTTGAGCCACGGGTCGCGCTCGATCTTCTCGGCGGGCAGCGCCTCGCTGCCGCCGTGGCCGCCGAAGCGCGTCTGCGTGCGCTCGGCGGTGCGCTTGTAGGTGTCGTACTGCCGCGGCCAGTTCGTGCCCCAGACCTCGGGGTCGGTCGTGTCCTCGTCGACCTCGACGAGGCGCACGAAGGGCTGCCGGGCCTCGGCCTTGCGCTCGGCCACGTTGATCAGCAGCGCGGTGACGCCGGCGGTCGCGGCGGCCACGACCACGAGCAGGAGCAGGTAGGGCCAGACGCGTCCGCTGCAGCCGGTGGCTGTCATCGGGAGTCGCTCTCCGACGGAGGGGGTTCGCGAAGCGGTCCGCCGAGCCCGCAGCGCGGGCCGTGGCCGACGCCGGCGTGGCAGTGCACGCAGCTCACCGGCTGCTCCACGAAGACGCTCGTCAGGTCGTGCACGAGGTCGCCGTGGCAGCGCACGCAGTTGTCCTGCAGGATCTGCGCGTTGCGCGGTGTGATCAGGATCGGCTCGTGGAAGTCCTGGAGCGTGAAGGCCTTGGAGTGGTTCCAGCCGTTGATGCCCTTGGCCAGGTACTTGCCCACGAAGTCCGCGGGCAGGTGGCAGTCGACGCAGGCCGCGGCCGTGTGGTGCCCGGCCTTCTGCCAGCTGTCGTACTCGCTCTGCATGATGTGGCAGTTCGCGCAGGCGGCCGGGTCGGTGCTGAGGTACGACAGGCCCTCGGCGTAGTCGAAGGTCGTCAGGCCGACTCCGGCGAGGATGCCGATCGCGGTCGTGGTCACGACGGCCAGCAGCGGGGTGGGGGCCAAGGCCAGGATCTCCGGGAAGGCGCGTCGAGCCCGGCGCCCCTTGCGGGCGCCACCATAAGCCGCCGGCCGGTTCCGGAGCGAGGGCCGGCACCCCGGGTCGGGCCTTGACCGCGGCCCGGGTGGCGGGCAGCCTATACATCCGTCCATCCGGATGATCCGATAAGCACATCTGCCCCATGCCCGACCTCGCCGCCGCCACCGACCTGCTGCGCCTGCTCGCCGATCCCACGCGCGTGCGGCTGCTCAGCCTGCTCGCGCGGGAGGAGCTCACGGTGGCCGAGCTCACCGACGCGACGCGGCTCGTGCAGTCGCGCGTCTCGACCCACCTCGGCAAGCTGCGCGAGGCCGGGCTGCTGCGGCTGCGGCGCGCCGGCGCCTCGACCTTCTACGGCCTCGACGAGGCCGGCATGGGCGACGAGGCGCGCCGGCTCTGGGCGCTGCTGCGCGACGGCGTCGACGACGCGCTGCTCGCCGAGGACCGCCGCCGCCTGCGCGAGACGCGCGCCCAGCGCAGCGGGAGCTGGGCCGACAGCGTCGCCGGTCGGATGGAGCGTCACTACTCGCCGGGTCGCACCTGGGAGGCCGCCGCGCGCAGCCTCGTCGGGCTGGCGCGCCTGGGCGACGTGCTCGACATCGCCTCGGGCGACGGCGCGCTGGCCGAGCTCGTCGCGCCGCGCGCGCGCAGCGTGACCTGCCTCGACAAGAGCGCCCACGTCGCCACGGCCGGCAGCCGCCGCCTGCACGGCCGCGCGCCGGTGCACTTCCTCGTCGGCGACATGCACGCGCTGCCGCTGCGCGACGCGGCCTTCGACGCGGTGCTGCTGGTCAACTCGCTCAGCTACGCGGCCGATCCGCCCGGCGCGGTGGCGGAGGCCGTGCGCGTGCTGCGGCCGGGCGGCTCGCTGGTGGCCACCGCGCTGCGCCACCACGGTCATGACGCCGTGGCCGCGACCTACGACCACGTGCAGCCCGGCTTCCAGCCCGGGCGGCTGAGGGCCCTGTTCGAGCGCGCCGGTTGCGAGGTCTCCTTCAGCGAGATCACCTCGCGCGAGCGGCGGCCGCCGCACTTCGAGGTCGTGACCGTCTACGCCAGCCGGCGCACAGACGCGGCCGGCGGCGCGTCGCGGCGCGCGGCGGGGGGCGTGCGATGAGCGCCGCGGCCACCCGTCCCGACGTCCGCGAGCGTCTCGCGGCGCTCATGCAGCAGCGGATCCTCGTCCTGGACGGGGCGATGGGCAGCATGATCCAGACGCACAAGCTCTCCGAGGCCGACTTCCGCGGCGAGCGCTTCGCGTCGCATCCGAAGGACCTGCGCGGCGACAACGACCTGCTCGTGCTCACGCGGCCCGACGTGGTCACCGCCATCCACGAGGCCTACCTCGAGGCGGGCGCCGACGTGATCGAGACGAACACCTTCAACGCGACGGCCATCGCGCAGGCCGACTACGGGATGGAGGCGGCGGTCGCCGAGATCAACCGGCGCGCGGCCGAGCTGGCGCGCGCGGCGGCCGACCGCTGCACCGCGCGCACGCCCGACCGGCCGCGCTTCGTGGCCGGGGCGCTGGGCCCCACGAACCGCACGCTCTCGCTCTCGCCCAAGGTCGAGGACCCGGGCTTCCGCGCCGTGACCTTCGACCAGGTGCGCGCGGCCTACCTCGAGCAGGCGCGAGGGCTCGTCGACGGCGGCGCCGACGTGCTCATGATCGAGACGATCTTCGACACGCTCAACGCCAAGGCCGCCATCGCGGCCTGCCAGGAGCTGTTCGAGGAGCGCGGGCGCGAGTGGCCGCTGCTCGTGTCGGTCACGATCACCGACCAGAGCGGCCGCACGCTCTCGGGCCAGACGCTCGAGGCCTTCTGGATCTCGGTGCGCCACGCGCGGCCGCTGGCCGTGGGCCTGAACTGCGCGCTCGGCGCGAAGGAGATGCGGCCCTACGTGGCCGAGATGGCCGCGCTGGCCGACACCTTCGTGCTGGCCTACCCCAACGCCGGCCTGCCCAACGCCTTCGGCGGCTACGACCAGACGCCCGACGAGACCGGCGGCCACCTCGGCGAATGGGCGCGCTCGGGGCTGGTCAACCTCGTCGGCGGCTGCTGCGGCACGACGCCCGAGCACATCGAGCGCGTCGCCCGGGCGGTGACGGGCCTGCCGCCGCGGCCGCGGCCGGCGCCGCGCGCGCCGCTCACGCGGTTCGCGGGCCTCGAGCCGTTCACGATGCGGCCCGACGGCAACTTCACCATGGTCGGCGAGCGCACGAACGTCACCGGCAGCAAGCGCTTCGCGAAGCTGATCCTGGCCGGCGATTTCGCGGCCGGCCTCGAGGTCGCGCTGCACCAGGTGCGCGGCGGCGCGAACCTGCTCGACGTGAACATGGACGAGGGCCTGCTCGACGGCCCGGCGGCGATGACGCGCTTCCTCAACCTGCTCGGCCCCGAGCCCGAGATCGCGCGCCTGCCGATCATGATCGACAGCAGCAAGTGGGAGGTCCTCGAGGCCGGCCTGAAGTGCGTGCAGGGCAAGGCCGTGGTCAACTCGATCAGCCTCAAGGAGGGCGAGGCGGACTTCCTGGCCAAGGCCCGGCTGGTGCGGCGCTACGGCGCGGCCGTGGTCGTCATGGCCTTCGACGAGCAGGGCCAGGCCGACACGATCGAGCGCAAGCTCGCCATCTGCACACGCGCCTACGCGCTGCTGACCCAGAAGGCCGGCTTCGACCCCAGCGACATCATCTTCGACCCGAACATCCTGGCCATCGCCACGGGCATGGAGGAGCACAACCGCTACGCGGTCAACTACTTCGAGGCCACGCGGCTGATCAAGGCCGCCTGCCCCGGCGTCAAGATCAGCGGCGGCGTGAGCAACCTGAGCTTCGCCTTCCGCGGCAACGACAAGGTGCGCGAGGCGATCCACAGCGCCTTCCTCTTCCACGCGATCAAGGCCGGCATGGACATGGGCATCGTGAACGCGGGCCAGCTCGCGGTCTACGAGGACATCGAGCCCGAGCTGCTGATCCACGTCGAGGACCTGCTCTTCGACCGCCGGCCCGACGCGACCGAGCGCATGGTCGCCCTCGCCGAGCGCGTCAAGGGCAAGGGCGGCCAGCGCGAGGTCGACCTGAGCTGGCGGCAGGCCAGCGTCGAGAAGCGCATCGAGCACGCCCTCGTGCACGGGCTGGTCGAGTACATCGAGGCCGACACCGAGGAGGCGCGCCGGCAGTCGGCGCGGCCGCTCGACGTGATCGAGGGCCCGCTCATGGCCGGCATGAATGTCGTCGGCGACCTGTTCGGCTCGGGCCGCATGTTCCTGCCGCAGGTCGTCAAGAGCGCGCGCGTCATGAAGCAGGCCGTGGCCTGGCTACAGCCCTTCATGGAGGCCGAGAAGGCGCAGCGCAAGGCGCAGGCGAAGGCCGAGGGCCGCCCCGAGGTGGCCGAGACGTCGGGCCGCCAGTCGCGCGGCCGCGTCGTCATGGCCACGGTCAAGGGCGACGTGCACGACATCGGCAAGAACATCGTGGGCGTCGTGCTCGGCTGCAACGACTACGAGGTCATCGACCTCGGGGTCATGGTGCCGACCGACACGATCCTCAAGACGGCGGTCGAGAAGCAGGCCGACCTCGTGGGCCTCTCGGGCCTGATCACGCCCTCGCTCGACGTCATGGTCGACGCGGCCGCGGAGATGGACCGCCGGGGCCTGAAGCTGCCGCTGCTCATCGGCGGCGCGACGACCAGCCGGCTGCACACGGCGGTCAAGGTCGCGCCCGCGCGCAGCGGCGGGCCGGTCGTGCACGTGCTCGACGCCTCGCGCGCGGTGGGCACGGTGGCCGCGCTGCTCGACCCCAGGCAGCGCGCGGAGTTCGAGAGCGCCAACCGCGCCGAGCACGAACGCTTGCGCCAGAGCCACGCCGACAAGACGCGCGCGCCGCTGCTGCCCCTCGCCGAGGCGCGTCGCCGCGCGCCACGCTTCGACCCGGCCGCGGCCGCGACGCCCGCGCCGCCCTTCCTCGGACGGCGCGAGCTGCGCGCGATCGACCTCGCGGAGGTCGCCCGCTTCATCGACTGGACCTTCTTCTTCCACGCCTGGGAGCTCAAGGGCGTCTATCCGCAGATCCTCGAGGACGCGCGACAGGGGCCGGCGGCGCGCGAGCTGTTCGAGGCGGCGCAGGCGCTGCTGCAGCGCATCGTGCGCGAAGGGCTGCTCGAGGCGCGCGCGGCCTGGGGCTACTGGCCGGCGGCCAGCGACGGCGACGACGTCGTGCTCTACAGCGACGCGACGCGCACGACGGAGCAGGTGCGCTTCCCGATGCTGCGCCAGCAGGAACCGGCGTCGGACGGCCGGCCGCAGCTCTGCCTGGCCGACTTCGTCGCGCCGGTGGACAGCGGCGTGCCGGACCACGTGGGCGCCTTCGCCGTGACCGCCGGGCTCGGTGCCGCCGAGCTGGCCGCGCGCTTCGAGTCGCAGCGCGACGACTACTCCGCGCTGATCAGCAAGGCGCTGGCCGACCGCCTGGCCGAGGCGCTGGCGACCTGGCTGCACGCGCGCGTGCGCCGCGAGTGGGGCGGCGAGCGCGAGGGCGCGGTGTCTGTCCAGGACACGCTGCGTGAGAAGCACCGCGGGATCCGTCCGGCCTTCGGCTACCCCGCCTGCCCCGACCACTCGGGCTCCGAGGCGCTGTTCGAGCTCGTCGGCGCGCGCCAGATCGGCATGGATCTCACCGAGTCGGGCGCGATGCTGCCGGCCGCCTCCGTGGCGGGACTGTATTTCCAGCACCCCGAGGCGCGTTATTTCGTCGTCGGGCGCATCGGTCGCGACCAGCTCGAGGACTATGCGGCGCGGAAGCAGGTGCGAGTCGAGCAGGCCGCCCGCTGGCTCGCAGGGCACGTCGAGTAGTCCTCGCACCCCGGTTGCGCCCGCGCCGGACCGGATTTCCGTCTTGACGGAATCGCGATTCTCCCCGAGCTTCTGCGATCGGGCCGGGGCAGTGCAGTCACTCTCACCTCGAGGAAGGATCTACAATCATGTTGCCCATCACGCGCTTCCTGTCGGACGAGCGGGGTTTGGAAACGGTCGAGTACGCGATCATCGCGGGACTCATCGTGGCCGGCCTGGTCGCGATCATCGTGGCCATCGGCGGCTGGGTGAAGAACCAGTTCACCAACCTGCAGAAGGACCTGCCGGGCGCCTGAGCGGGCTGCCGCCGCGCGCTGCGTCGGGCGAGGGCCGTGCTGCGTCACGGCCTCGAATCCTCGTCCGGCACGCGTATTTTCGCTGAAATTCGGGCTTGACGGGCGCGGCAATCTCGCGGACCTTCTGCCGCAGGCCGGGGCAGTTGTCCATTCAACACCTCGAAGAAGGAACGGAGATGAGAATGCCCCTGAAGCACTTCCTGTCGGACGAGCACGGTTTGGAGACGGTCGAGTACGCGATCATCGCGGGACTCATCGTGTCGGGACTGGTTGCGATCATCGTGGCCATCGGCGGCTGGGTGAAGAACCAGTTCGGCAACCTGCAGAAGAACCTCCCCGGAGCCTGATCCGGGCGTCCACCGAGCGCTGCGCCGGCGGGCGTCTCACGACGACCCGCCGGCAGCGGCCTGCTCTCCGTCCCTTGCGGCCAGGAGTCTCACCATGCTCTCACCTCGCTCGACATCCTCCGTCCCCAATCCGCCTCCCGCACCGGTTCGCCGGCGGCGTGAGCGCGGCATCTCGATCATCTTCGTCGCCATCGTGGCCATCTTCCTGATCGGACTCGTGGGCATCGCGCTCGACTCGGCCTTCGTGTTGAGCACCGCGCAGCAGCTCCAGCAGGCCGCCGATGCCGCGGCGCTCGCCGCCGCGCGGCTCGTGCAGTCCGAGGCCGACCCGACCGACCCGTCGAACCCCTACACCGTCACGCGGCAGGCGGCCATCGACGTCGCGCTCGCGAACGTCGCGGCCAAGACCGCGGTCGCGCTCGACCCGAACGTCTCGAACGACCCGAACGGCGACATCGTCATCGGCGTGTGGGACAAGGCCGGCGGCGTCTTCATCCCCGACCTCATCGCCCCGAACGCCGTGAAGGTGCGGGCGCTCCGCACGCCCGACAAGGCGGACGGCCCGCTCAACCTCATCTTCGGCCCGGCCTTCGGCGCGCCGACGAGCGACGTCGGCGTGAGCGCGACCGCCGCGGTGGGCGCCTCGGGCGGCGCGCTCATGGTGATCCTCGATCCGACGATGGCCGGCGCGCTGTCGCTCAACGGCACGGTGCACATGTCGGTCAACGGCGACATCCACGTGAACTCGTCCGCCGCCTGCGCGGCTGACCTCGAGGGCGAGCCCGAGAAGCTGCAGGTGTTCACGAACAAGGTCTGCGTGAACGGGACCGCCTGCTACAACTCGAACGCCATCAAGGGCACCGTGGTCGACGAGGAGCCCGACTGCGTGGTGCCGGATCCGCTGGCCTCGGTGCTGCCGACCTCGGCCGACTGGAACGCCCAGCGCGCGGCCCTGCTGGCGATCACGCCGCTCGACGGCAGCGGCGTCCCGCTCACCATCATCGACAAGTCGGGCACCTTCTCGCCCGGCTACTACTCCCGGGGCATGAGCCTCTCGTCGGGGATGAAGGTCACGCTCCAGCCCGGCACCTACATGTTCGGCCCGCCCAACGGCATCACCCTGAAGGGCAGCTCCTTCGTGACCGCCGGCAACGCGAATCCGGCCCAGTGCGCGGACAGCTTCGCGGGCGTGACGATCCTGATCGACCAGGGCGCCAAGGTCGACGTCTCGGGCAACGGCGCGGGCCTGGCCGTCACCGCGCCGACGTCGGGGCCGCTCGCGAACATCGCGATGTTCCATCACCGCGCGAACACGGGCAGCGCCGAGAGCAAGATCACGGGCGGAGGCGCCTTCGTGATCCGCGGCTACCTCTACGTGCCGGGGGGCGAGGCCGTCATCGGCGGCGGACCGGGCAAGGCCATCGGCGGCCTGATCGTCGACCGGCTCTCCAACGCGGGCACGACGTCCTTCTCGATCACGGGCTGCGGCATCCCCGCGGATCCCGACGCGCTCATCGGCACCTATCTCGTCGAGTAGCCCTCGGCCGCGTGGACCAGACGCCCGGCCTGTGGGACGATGGCCGGGATGGGCGACGAGTCCGCCGGATCTTCCGCCTCGGCAACACCGCGCAAGCGGCGGCTGCTCCCGAAGCTCGCGCTCCTCGCCGGAGCGCTGCTCCTCTCGCTGCTCGCGGCCGAGGTGGCCTGCCGGGTGCGCATCCACGTCCTCAACCAGGAGTCGATGGACCCGACGATCGCCGAGAAGCGCCGCACCGAGCACGGCGGGCGCGTGGCGCTCATCGACATCATTCAGGCGTCCGGCGACCCCAAGATCGTCTACGACCTCAAGCCGAACCTGGACGCGGTCCCGTTCAAGAACGCCCCGACCTCGACGAACAGCCGCGGCTTCCGCTACCGCGAGGTGCAGCCCGACGAGGGCCCAAACGTCGTCACGATCGTCGGGCTGGGCGACTCGATCATGTTCGGCTGGGGCGTGCCCGACGGGCGCAACTACACGACCTTCCTCGAGCGACTCCTCAACCAGAAGTACCCGGCCAAGACCTGGCGCGTCATCAACACCGCGGCGCCCGGCTACAACACCGTCACCGAGGTCGAGACGCTGAAGACCAAGGGCCTCGAGTTCAAGCCCGACATCGTGCTCATCGACCTCGTCCCCAACGACCTCGAGCTGCCGGTCTACGTGCTCAAGCCGCGGGACGTCTTCGCGCTCGATCGCTGCTACCTCGCGAGCTGGATCGAGGAGCGGCTGGCGGATCGCGACGCCGAGCACGGGCTCGACCTGCCCGGGCGCGACCAGCTGCTCGAGCCCGGGCGGCAGGTCGACCGCAACGACGCGATCTACCGCAGCCTCTTCGGCTGGGGGCCGTTCACGGGCGCGCTCGACGAGCTGCGCCAGCTCAGCCAGGACCACCACTTCCGTGTCGTGAGCTTCACGACGATCGAGAACGAGACGACCGACCAGATGACCAAGCTCGCCATCGAGCACGGCTCGCTGCACGTGCGCCTGATGCCTGAGCTCATCGCCTTCCTGGACGAGCACTACGACCACCCGGTCTGGTCCTACGATCACCCCGAGGCCCTGCTGCACTCGAGCCTCGTGGTCAGCCCCGACGACGGGCACCCTTCGGTCAAGCAGCACTACATGGCCGCGGAGAAGTTGCTCTCCGAGCTCGAGAAGTCCGGCGAGATCGAGCGACTGCTGCGCTGAGGCCCTCGGGATGCGGGGTATGATGCGCGGCCCGCCCCGATGAACACGCGAGTCATTGCCGTCCTGGGCCTGGCGCTCGGAGCCTGCGTCTGGATCGCGGCTCCGATGGCCTGCGGACCGGCCGCCGACTCGCCGGCGGCCGAGGCGCCCGCCCCCGACTCGCAGGCCACTCAGACGCCGGGCGACGCGCCCCAGGCCTCCGGCGACGCCTTCTTCGCCGAGCGGGTCCTGCCGATCCTGTCGCAGCGCTGCTTCAAGTGCCACGGCCCCGCGGCAGCCAAGGTCAAAGGCGGGCTGCGCATGAGCGGCCGGCAGGCGCTGCTCGCGGGCGGCGACAGCGGCCCCGCGATCGTGCCCGGCGACGCCGATGCCAGCCTGCTGATCCGCGCGGTGCGCTACACCGACGAGGAGCTCCAGATGCCGCCCAAGGAGCAGCGCCTGCCGGCGGCGGAAGTCGGGGTCCTCGAGCGCTGGGTGACGGTGGGCGCGCCGTGGCCGGCCACGGCTCCCGCTGGAGCGGCGAAGCCCGCCGCGCCGGTCGCGGGCACGGTCGCTGCGGCGGTGCCGACCGCCGACGCCGCCGGCGCGCCCGGCGGGCTGGGCACGGCCGCCGCGACGCCCGTCGCGGACGAGCCAGGCGGCGCCGCGGTGCCGCCGGCCGACGGTGACCTTGGCACCCACCCGACGCACGACGACCTGCAGTTCTTCGAGCAGGAGGTGCGGCCGATCCTGGCCGACAACTGCTTCGAGTGCCACGGCCCGACGCTCGCGAAGGTCAAGGGCGGCCTGCGCATGACCGGCCGCGCCGCCTTCCTGCAGGGCGGCGACGGCGGACCGGCGCTCGTGCCCGGTTCGCTCAAGTCGAGCCGCATGCTCAGGGCGGTCCGCTACAGCGACGCCGAGCTGCGCATGCCGCCCAAGCACCGGCTCACCGAGGCGCAGGTGAAGTCGCTCGAGCGCTGGGTCGCGATCGGCGCGCCCTGGCCCGACGAGGCCGGCGCGCCCGGCGCGCCCGCCGCGCCCACGGGCGCCGACTCGGGTGTGCGCCGCGACATCGACCTCGACGCCGGTCGCACGTGGTGGTCCTTCCAGCCCGTGGTGCGCCCGACGCCGCCGGCGGTCGCGGGAGCGGCCACGCCGATCGACGCCTTCATCCTCGCGCGGCTGCAGGGCGAGGGGCTGCAGGCGGCGCCGCTCGCCGATCGCCGCACGCTCGCGCGCCGCGCCTACTTCGACCTCCTCGGTCTGCCGCCCACGCTCGAGGAGCTGCAGGCCTTCGAGCACGACGAGCAGCCCGACGCCTGGGAGCGCCTCGTCGACGGGCTGCTCGCGCGGCCCGAGTACGGCGAGCGCTGGGGCCGGCACTGGCTCGACCTCGTGCGCTACGCGCAGACGAGCGGCTACGAGCGCGACGAGGAGAAGCCGCTGGCCTGGCGCTACCGCGACTGGGTCATCGACGCCTTCAACGCGGACATGCCCTACGACCGCTTCATCCTCGAGCAGCTCGCGGGCGACGAGCTGCCCGACGCGAGCCCGGGCTCGGCGATCGCGACCGGCTTCTACCGCCTCGGCGTCTGGGACAGCGAGCCCGACGACGACGCGCTGGCCGACTACGACGAGCTCGACGACACGCTGCGCACGATCAGCGAGGGCTTCATGGGCCTGACCGTCGGCTGCTGCCGCTGCCACGACCACAAGTTCGACCCGCTGCCGCAGGAGGACTACTACAGCCTGCTCGCCTTCCTGCGCAACGTGCAGCCCTACTCGCCGCCGAAGTACGCGCTCGACTCGCCCACGCTCACGCCGCTCGACCTGGATTGGCGCAAGGCCACCGCCTGGGAGCGCGGCCGCCGCGACTCGATCGCCGCGCTCGGCCGCGAGGAGTCGCGGTTGCGCGAGCTGGGGCGCCAGCGTGCGCTGCAGAAGGAGCTGGCGAACCGCCCGCAGCTCGCGGCGGCGCAGGCGCTTCCGCCCGAGCAGCGCACGCCCGACCAGCAGCGCTCGCTGGCCTCGCTCCTCGAGCACAAGTGGACCGAGGGGGAGATCGTGGGCGCGCTCGAGATCGAGGACGCGCGGCGCCTCGGCAAGGTCATGCTCGACCAGGAGGTCGTGGCCGACTCGTACCCCGGCGACCTCGACTGGGCCCTCACGGTGCGCGAGCTGGGCGGCGGGCCGCTCCCGACGCGCCTGCTCGTGCGCGGCAAGCCGAGCACGCCGGCCCAGGAGGTGCCGCTGCGCTTCCCGCGCGTGCTCTTCCCGAGCGACGAGGCCGCGCTCGTGACCGACGTGACCCGGCCTCCCGGTGCCTCGAGCTCCGGGCGGCGGCTGGCGCTGGCGCGTTGGATCGCCTCCCCGTCGCACCCGCTCACCGCGCGCGTGCTCGTCAACCGCGTGTGGCAGCACCACTTCGGCCGCGGCCTCGTGGCCACGCCCAACGACTTCGGCCACAACGGCGAGGCGCCCAGCGACCCGCAGCTGCTCGACTGGCTGGCCGACGAGTTCGTGCAGGACGGCTGGAGCATCAAGCGCCTGCAGAAGCTGGTGATGATGTCGGACGCCTACCGGCGCTCGTCCGTCGCCGGCGACGAGGCCGCGGTCGCGAAGGATCCCGCCAACGCGCTGCTCTGGCGCCAGAACCGCCGCCGTCTCGAGGCCGAGCCGCTGCGCGACTCGGTGCTCGCCGTGGCGGGGCGCCTCGATCCCACGCGCGGCGGGCCGTCCTTCTATCCCGACCTCGAGCGCGAGGTGCTCGCCGGGCTTTCGCGTCCGGGTGAGGGGTGGGGGCCGGCGCACGCCGACCAGGAGGATCGCCGCAGCATCTACGCCTACGTCAAGCGCAACCTGACCGACCCGCTCGCCGAGGCCTTCGACCGGCCCAATCCCTCGCTGCCGATCGCGGTGCGGCCGGTCACGACGGTGCCGAGCCAGGCGCTCGTGCTGCTCAACAGCGGCTTCATGGCGCGCGGCGCGCGGTCCTTCGCGGCGCGCGTGGCGGCCGAGGCCGGCGACGACCCGACCGCGCGCGTGCGCCGCGCCTTCGCGCTGGCGTTGGACCGCTCGCCGACCGCCGACGAGGAGCGGATCGCGCTCGACTACCTGCAGCGCGCGACCGCCGACTTCGCGCCGGTCGCGCCGGTGCTGACCTTCGAGGCCCGCCTGCCCGAGCGCGCCGACCTCTACTACCTGGCCAAGCTCGCCGGCGAGGACGTGCTCGCCGGCCCGCGCGAGGGCTGGCTGTACCTCAAGGGCCGCTGGGGCGATCAGTACAACAACACGCTCGCGCCCGACCCGCTCGAGGGGCCCGCCGCGCTGTGGACGCAGGCCGTCTTCCAGGACGGCGAGCTCACGGCGCGGCTCCGGCTGCGCGGGGGCAGCCACTTCGGCTCCGTGCTGCTGCGCGCCCAGCCGCAAAAGGAGGCGCTCACCGGGCTCGAGGTCCGGCTCGACGCCGACCCGCCGCGCCTGCGGCTCGTCGAGCACGACGGCCAGAGCGCCAAGGTCGTCGCGGAGGCCGAGGCCGCCGTCGGTGACGGCGCCTGGCACGAGCTGACGATCACCGCCCGCGGGCCGGCGGTCTCCGTCACGCTCGACGGCGGCGGCGCGCCCGTGCTCGTGGCGCCGCAGGCGGCCGTGACGCAGGCGGGCCGCATCGGCCTCGCCACGTGGGGCGAGGGCCTCGAGCTCGCGCGGCTCGTCGTGCGCAGCGGGGCCGACGAGACCGTGCTCGAGGCGCCCGCGCAGCGTCCGCAGGACCGCGCGCTCGAGGCGCTGGCCCTGCTCGTCCTCAACCTGAACGAGTTCGTGTACGTTGACTGAGCCTTTGCCATGACGCCCGCGCCCTCACGCCCCGACGACGAGCTCCGCGAGGAGTGCCCCGGCGACCGGACGCGGCGGGGCTTCCTGCGCGACGGCACCGCGGGCCTGACGCTGCTCACGCTGCTCGCGCAGGGCGGTCTGTTCGGCGAGGCCGCGCGCGCCGCCGCCGCCGCGGCGGCCGGCGATCCGCGCGCCAGCGACCCGCTCGCGCCGCGTCCGCAGCACTTCCCGGCCAAGGCCAAGCACTGCATCTTCCTGTTCATGTTCGGCGGGCCGAGCCAGATGGACCTGTTCGACCCCAAGCCCGAGCTCAACCAGCGCGACGGCCAGACCGCCGACATCGAGGTGCGCCGCCACGACGTGCACCCGGCGGTGCTGCTCGGCAGCCAGCGCAGCTTCAAGCAGTACGGCCAGACCGGGGGCTGGTGCTCGGACGCCTTCCCGAAGCTGTCGGCGCACATGGACAAGCTCGCGGTCATCAAGAGCCTGTACACCGACTCGTTCGCTCACGGCTCGGCCGTGCTGCAGATGAACTCGGGCCAGGCGTTGCAGGGACACCCGGCGATGGGCAGCTGGCTGACCTACGCGCTCGGCACGGAGAACCGCGACCTGCCGGGCTTCGTCGTCATGCACGACCAGCGCGGCGGGCCGATCTCGGGGCCGACGAACTGGTCGAGCGGCTACATGCCGGCGGCCTACCAGGGCACGCTGCTGCGCAGCACGGGCCAGCCGCTGCTCTACCTCTCACCCGACGCGGCGGCCGGCGGGCGCGGCGGCATGTCGCGCGCGATGCAGCTCGACCAGATCGAGACGCTCAACCGGCTCAACGCCGAGCACCTCGCGGCGCGCGCCGGCGACAGCGAGCTCTCGGCGCGCATGGCGAGCTACGACCTGGCCTACCGCATGCAGGAGTCGGCGCCCGAGGCGCTCGACATCGAGAAGGAGAGCGAGGAGACGCGGCGCGGCTACGGGCTCTACGAGCCCAAGGGCAGCCACTCGCTCTCGATCGGGCCAGCGCCGTTCGGGCGGCAGTGCCTCATCGCCCGCCGTCTCGTCGAGCGCGGCGTGCGCTTCGTGCAGATCTACAACGGCGGCGGCCACCAGCAGCAGACCTGGGACGCGCACCAGGGCGTCGAGGAGAACCTCTCGATCCACTGCCCCGAGACCGACCAGCCCATCGCGATGCTGCTCGCCGACCTCGAGCGCACCGGGCTGCTCGAGGAGACGCTCGTGATCTGGGGTGGCGAGTTCGGGCGCCAGCCCGTGAGCCAGGAGGCCGTCGCGGGCCAGGACAAGAACAGCGGCGGCCGCGACCACAACCCCAAGGGCTTCACGATGTGGATGGCCGGCGCCGGCATCAAGCCGGGCAGCGTGGGCGAGACCGACGAGCTGGGCAGCGAGGCCGTCGTCGAGCGCCACCACATCCGCGACCTGCACGCGACGGTGCTGCAGCTCATGGGTCTCGACACCCACAAGCTGACCTACCGCTACGGCGGGCTCGAGCGGAAGCTCACGGGCGTGATCGAGCCCGAGATCATCAAGGGCGTGCTGGCCTGAGCGGGCGGGCCGCTGCGCGGCTGGCTCGGGGGCGCGTCGGCCCGACGGCTTCGCCCGCAGTGTTGCGCCCGGGAACGAGCGGCGATGCCAGAGCGTGCATGCGGGCGCAACACAGACGGGCTGCAGATTGTCGGGCCGAGCGCCCCCGGCCGCGCCGCTCCCCGGCCCGACAGCTCCGGCTCAGCGCGGTCCTGAGCACCGGCCGAGCGGGCCGCTGTGCGCGCGGCGCGGGATGGATTGCGATCGCGCTGCTCGCGGCGTGCGGCGATTCGAACGGGGCCCAGCAGGCGGGCGACGGGGCGGGCTTGCTGCGGCTGTGGAAGGACGTCGCGCCCGTCGCGATGGCGGCGCCGGTCGCGGCGCCGCGCGTGCTGGTCTCGACCGAGGAAGCGCGCGCGGCGAGCTGGTATCGCGTGGTGGCGGCGCCGGGGTCCGAGCGCATGACGCTGCAGGCCTTCGTGCCGGGCGCGGACGGCCTCGTGCCGAGTCGCGAGAGCGAGCTGGCGTTCGTGCTGCCGCTGCCGGAGATCGCGGCCGAGGCCTTGTCGGTGCGCGTGGCGTTGGGCGGGGTGGGGCTGCGGCCGGCCGACGAGCTGCCGCGGGCGGTCCTGGTCGAGCTGCCGGCTCCGCTCGACCCGGCGCGCGGGCTGTCGGTCGCGGATTTCGGCGCGCTGTGCGACCC
>Ga0111538_10003148_pt1 | contig 23099 bp, 20 predicted proteins | sample SoiMethybrSBSTD1_FD_79669 | JGI IMG/M metagenome (GOLD analysis project Ga0111538, IMG submission 79669) | Bulk soil microbial communities from a Populus tree surrounding site in Tennessee, USA - Soil MetaG P. TD hybrid SBSTD1 (version 2)... | ecosystem: Environmental > Terrestrial > Soil >...
CAATGCGTACTTCGTGTGCTCGTCGGCAGTGCGTACGCGATGTACGCGCCTTCGCCCGGCTGCATGAACGGCTTGCCGTTGATGCGCAAGGCGTTCGATCCGAGCCCCGACGCCGCCGGGATCACGATCATCTGTCGCCCGTTGACCTCGAAGCTCGCGGGTACACCATCGGACGCGACGGGAGTGTCGACTTCCCACACGACCTTGCCCGTGTCGCGGTCGTACGCGCGGAACTTCCGGTCCGATCCCGTCGCCACGAACACGAGGCCGCCGGCGGTCACGAGTGGTCCGCCGCGTGGCCAGTGTGCGCCGGTCGGACCCTTCCACTCGGCAATGTTCGGCAGCCCCGTCACGGTACCGTTCGGCACCTGCCACTTGATGTTGCCGGAGTTCAGGTCGTACGCCGTGAGCGTCGACCACGGCGGACCGATCGCCGACAGGTTCATGCTCGTCAGCCAGAAATCGATCGGTGCCCGATACGGGCCGGTATAGTCCGCAGGGGGAACCGCGGATGGCGGTGCTGCTCCCGCGACCGCGCCACCCATCGCCCCGTTCGGCGCACCTGGAATCATTTTCAACACGGTGGGCGATTCCTTGGTGACGATGTAGTACTCGCCCTTGATCGGATCGACGGCGGAACTGCCCCAGTTTCCACCACCGTTGTGACCCGGTACCTGCACCGTGCCCTGCAGGCTGCCCGGCGTGTAGATCCCTTCGTGGCGATAGCCGCGCAGCTTCTCGCGGACGGCGTCCTGTTCTTCCTTTGGCAGGAACGGGTTCACATCCTTCTCGGTGAACGACTGCCGCGCGTACGGCGCCGGTTTGGTCGGAATCGGCTGTGTCGGCGACGCGTGCTCACCCGGGATATCGGACTTCGGCACCGGACGCTCTTCGATCGGCCAGATCGGTTTGCCGGTCTTGCGCTCGAAGACGTAGAGAAAGCCCTGCTTGCTGCCCTGCGCGACCACCTGTACCGGACGGCCGTTCTGTTGAATGGTCAGCAGCTTCGGCGCCTGCGGCAGGTCGTAGTCCCACAGATCGTGATGAATGGTCTGGAAGTGCCACAGCCGCTTGCCGGTACGCGCATCGAGTGCCACCAGGCTGTTGGCGAACAGGTTGTTGCCCGCCCGATTGCCGCCGAAGAAGTCATAGCGCGCGGTGCCGAAGGGGACGAAGACGATTCCGTTCTCCTGGTCGACGGTGAACTCGCTCCAGTTGTGTCCTCCGCCCGCCGTCGGGAGCGTTTCCTTCGGCCATGTCTCCGACCCTGGCTCGCCCGGTTTCGGAATGCTGTGAAACACCCACGCGAGTTTGCCGGTCTTGATGTCGTAGGCCTGGACGTCGGCCGGATTCGACTCGTACGCAGCGCCCGACGCGTGAAGCGAGATGATGAAGAGGTCTTCGAAGATGCGGCCCGGATTGCTGGTCTGCAGCGCGCGCGTCGCCGATTCGGGACTATCCAGCGCCTTGCGAAGATCAACCTTACCGCCATCGCCAAACGTCGTGATCGACTCACCCGTCTTGGCGTCGATCTCCGTCATCATCCCGTTATTGAGGTAGACGAGCCGTCGATCGCTGCCGTCGGCGCTCTGCCAGTAGTTGATGCCGCGCGCGCCGATCGCGCCCTGGTTCTCGTGTACCCACAGTTCCTTGCCCGTTGCGGGATCGAGCGCGACGATGGCGGTCCCCTTCGCCTGGACGTACATCACGCCGTCGACCACGATAGGGTTGAATACGATCTGCCGCTCGCCGACGGGATATCTCCAGGCGACTTCGAGCTTCGAGACCGTGTTCTTGTTGATCTGGTCGAGTGCGGTGTACTGCGAGGAGTCGCTGCCGCCGAGGTACTGCGTCCAGGTCGTATACGGCTTCGGTTTGGCTCCCGCGGCGGTGGCACGTGCGGGGCGAGTTTGCGCGGCGAGCGTTACGGCGACTGTAATCGCCAGGGTGAGCGACACGAACAGTCTCTGCATCAGGAACTCCGCGCTCCATCATACGCTGCGCGGAGTGAGGGGGAAGGAGTGGAGCCCCGCCCCTGCCCTCTCTTCGCCTTCCCCTGTCTCTCGTCAGTAGATCGCTTTGCCGAAGTGATTCCCCGCTGCCGCTGTCCCCTTCGTGCAGGTCCCGCACTGCGTGCCGTTGAAGGACTGCGTCCACGTCTGCGAGCCGGTCAGCGGCGACGACGACGCCGCACTGCCATAGAGGACGCGGACGGCGCCAGCGCCGGAAATGACCGTGAGACGGCCAGAAGAGTCGATGAATTGAAGGTTTCGGAATGGCGCAGCGATCGCGAGATCACCTTCAGCCGTCTTCCCGAAATTCCACGCGCTCAATGAGGAGCCGAACGCTTCACTGGACAGCAGCCCGGTCAAGACTTGTGCTGCTGGATGCCCGGCGCTGCCGAGTGCCGAGAGTCCCGTCCCCGCCAGGCCGAAGATCACGTCCACCTGACCGTTGCTCGTCGCGTTGCCGCTGCTCTCGCCCGGCGCACCAATCGCAAGGTCGGCGGCGCCGTCGCCGTTGAAATCCTTCGTTGCGAGGCTGGCGCCGAACCTGTCGTTGGCTTCCGAGGTCTCGATTCCCAGGCTATTCTGCGTCAGCAAGGTGCTCGGAACCGTGAAGCCCGCATCCTGGTTGCTGCCGAACAGGCGCACGTCAGCAAAGACGCGCACCATTCCTGCGTTATCGGGCAAGACAAACGTGTTGTTGGGCGCGCCAACCGCGACATCCTTTACGCCGTCGGCGTCGAAGTCGCCGATTGCGATGGCCGACCCGAACGCCGCTCGGTCGTCGATATCGTGCTCGGGCCGCAAGACATTCCAGTTGAAGAATCGATCGAGCGTTCCCGAGCGCCCGCGGACGATCGCCACGCATCCGTCCGTTCCGGTGTCGACGCGGCTTCCGTCATCGCGGATCTGGAAGCAACCTGGCGCCCCGATCAGCAGTTCGTCTCTGCCGTCCGCATTGAGATCGCCTGCCGCCACGGTGAGATCTCCGCGTGACTTCGCGCAAAAGTGACTTTCCTGGCCCCCGCTACCGAAGCATCCGGTCGGCGGGTTGAAGTTGTTCGGACTGAGCCCATCGTCGAAGGCGAGGACGATGAAGTTGTTGCCAGACAGTCCCGCACCGGCAACGCCGAACAGCACCAGGACGGCGCTGCGAGGCGGAGGGTTCGTGCACGTATTACAGGTGCTGGCGGACACGGCGAGGTCTCCGACGCCGTCACCGTTGAAATCGCCCCAGGTCATCGACATTTTGTCGGGGAATCTCAGCGGGAAATCGCCAAGCGCCGAACCGGCCGCGGTGAACTGATCGGCATAGAACAATTGATCCGGAAACCCGTTCAGCTTTCCGGACTTGCTGAAATGGACGGCAATCGCCCCGACGACGCGGCCGTTGCGCCGCTCGCCGGGGACACCAACCGCCAGATCGGACGCGAAGCCCGCGCCGCGAAAGTTGCCGGCGGCCAGAGCGCGGCCGTAGTGCGCGTTGTCGTCATTGAGGAGGTCGCCCATGGCGGTCGTCTGACTGCCCGTGCTGGTCAGCCCGGTCGACGAACCGTACACGATGTTCACGGCGCCCGCTCCCGGATGGTCCACGATCTGAAAGCTCGTGCCATTGAAGCAGCACGTTGATTGGAGTGTTTGGTCCGGCACCCCGATCGCGAGATCGGCGATGCCATCGCCATTGAAGTCACCTCTGGCGACGCCGCTGCTCGCCCCAAGCCCGCACCGGCGTTCGATGCCCGTCGCGTTGCCACCTGGATCAGGCGCAAGTGCACACGGATCCGCGCGATTGAGATCATCAACTTCTGTCGCGGACTGTGCGCTCACGGTATACGGCGTGTACGAGACCGCGTACAGCGCCACGAGAGCAAACACAAACGCGACAGCCAGTTTTTCGAGAATTCGATTCACCAGACCCATTACGTTCTCCTGTCGTTACGCCCTGACACAGACTGGCGATTCGACGGAAAACGTTTCAGGGTCAGCGCTTCAGCTTCGAAGCGGTCCGGCGTTCTTCGATGATTCTGACCGCGCCGACCTCGGCGCCTGGTCCAGACGCTAGTTCGTCCCGCTCGACTTCAGCATCCGCTGATACGCCGCCTGGAAGAACGTGAGCTTCGCGACTGGCGGCGCGGCCTCTACCTGCGGCGCATCACCGATCACCATCACCTTGCTGCTGTTCAGATCCTTGTAGCGTGGCCACTCGGGCAGACCACCGCCGTTCGGATCGCCCTTGGTGATGAAGTTCACCCAGTACGACGACATCTGATCGGCGACCTTCGTGTCCACGTCGGTCCACGTCTGGTTCGCCTGCCCCTTCGGGTTGTTCCACGCAAACGAGATCTCCGCCGTGTGCGTGGCGCCCTGCGGCGACGGCGCGCCGTTCACGTTCTGGATGTGCGTGAAGAAGTACGTGTAGCCCTTCTTTCCGAGCTTCTCCTGGGCCGCGGCCCACTGCCGCATGTTCCAGGTGATCTCTTCGGCGCATGCCTGGTGCGCCATCTGCCGTGCATCCTCGTCGGACGCGACCGGATAGAGCCGCAGGAACTGGTCCGCCAGCTCGCCAAATCGTCGCTGCGCGTTGGCCTTGAACGCGTCGGCCGTCATCGGCGGACCGCCGCCCCGCGCATTGAGGCCGGCACCGGGACAGATGCCGAAGTTCGCTTCGTCCTTGTTGGATCCGGTGAGCACATCGACCGCGTTCTGCTTGCCGATCATGAACGTGTGCGAGAGATCCTCGGGGATCAGATAGCCGTCGACAACGAGGCCGACGCCGATCGGTCCGGTGAGTTGATCCAGCGGCTTGGCGCGCAGCTCGGCGATCGAGCCGGCGCTCGCGCCTCCCGACTGCGCCTCTACAGAGGACCGCATCCGCGCCATCATCAATCCCATCCAGCCGCCGCTCTCGGCGATCGCACGCGTGAACAATCCCTTTGCCTGCGGCGACCCGACCAGCGCGCCGACCATGATCGCGCCCGCAGATTCCCCCGCAACGGTCACGTTGTTCGGATCGCCGCCGAACGCGCTGATGTTGCGCTTCACCCACTGCAGCGCGGCGATCGCGTCCATCATTCCGTAGTTGCCCGACGCGTTGTGACCGGACTCCTTCGCCAGCTCCGGATGCGCGAAGAACCCGAGCGATCCGAGGCGATAGTTGAGCGTCACGATCACCGGCCCCTTCGCTGCCAGATTCTCGCCGTCATACCAGGCAAGACCGCCGGAGCCGCCGGTGAATCCGCCGCCGTAGATCCAGACCATCACCGGCCGACGATCGCTGGCGCTCTTCGCGCTCGTCCACACGTTGAGATACAGACAGTCCTCGCTGCGCGCCGGTTCTCTCGGCGGCTGCTGAGGGGCTGGAGCGGCCGCACCGGGTGCACCCCGTCCACCGCCACGCGCGCCGGCCGGCGGTCCCGAGGCACACGGGGCGCCGAACGCATCGGCCTTGCGTGCACCTTCCCACTTCGCGACCGGCTGCGGCGCACGCCAGCGGTTTTCACCAAGAGGAGGCGCGGCAAATGGAATGCCCTTGAACGCGCGCACCGACGCCTGTGTCACGCCCACCGATCCCACGAGCGCGCCACTGTCCACCTTGATCTGCTCTGGAACCATCGCGGACATGCGCCCGACGATCGCTGTCGTCGTCGCCAGCGCCAGGAACAGCACCACTCGCGTCATCTGCATCTCCTCTACTTTTTCTTCTCGTCCGCGCGCGCCCCGCTCAGGATGTTTCGCAGCGCGTAGTTTCCCTCGTGACAGGCGTACTCGAACATGCTGTAGCTGCGGCTCGTGTCGCGCTTCCACGGAAATGCGATCGTCCATGGCCGCGTCCACGTCTGCGGATCGTCGATGACTGCTTCGTACTCCAGCGTGTTGGCATCGACTGGCGTGAACCGCTCGGTGATCTTCAACGCGGCCGAATGACGCGTGCCACCACCGTTGGCTCCAATGCCTGTCTTGTCGGTGAAGTTGGTCGTCTCGACGACGAGCGTATTGCCGTCCCAGTGACCGCGCGAATCTCCAAGGTAGCTGCGTAGCGCCGGACTCGCATGTGCTCGGTTGTCGAGCGGGATGACGCGTGCCTCGTGGATCATCTCGTTGCGCAGCACCACGTATCCGGGCGCCTGCACGATCTCGTTGCCGTTGTTGTAGATGACCGGCAAGATCGATCCGATCGCACCGCGCGTGATGCAACGATCGTACAGGCTGCGATCTTCCCAGGAGTCCGCGGGCCCTCGGCCTCGCCGCGCCTCCTGCGCCGCTGCACTGCGCTTCTGCGCCTCCATCGTCAACGCCGGCATGCGACCATCTGCCGGATCGACGATCAACGACGCTTGATGTGAGGGCTTGCCACGTTCGAGCCAGTGCGGGGGCGGCGACGTCGCGGAGCCAACCTCGCCGGCGTTGCTCGTGTCGGCGGTCTCGAGATCGAAATCGGCGGTATCGACTTCCTGCTGTCGCTTCGCCTGCTCGACATGCGCCCGGAACTCCGCCTCGGTAAGGACGTTGCGCGTCCCGAACTCGCGCGGACGTTGCAGCGGCACGCCGACCATCTCTGTTCCAGGCCACAGTCCTTGCAGATCCGGATCGCCCCACGGTGTGCGCGGCGGCGTATAGCGCGTGTCATCCGCTCGAGCGGACACCGGCGTGGCGGCCGGAGTCTGCGCGAATCCCACCCCAGTACCCACGATGAGGAGAGTCATGACGCAGACGAACAACCGGTCCTTCATGAGCGCCAATGATAGACGGAGCCGGGAGGAATCAGGAATCTGGAACCAGGATTCAAGGCTGGGCCAGGGATGAGACACGAGGTTCGAGGAATTAGCTCGAGAGTTCTGATTCCTCCTCGTGATTGCTACCCCAGCCCTGAATCCCGATACCTGAGTCCTGATTCCTGCTGTGTTCAGATTTGAGGATGGCGAAAAAGTTGCTCCAGAGTGCCCCCGGAGGGCCACATGAGCAAGACGACCGCCGCAGCACGACTGTTCGTCGGTCTTTGGTCTGGCGTGCTAGTCGTCGCACTTTCCGCGGCAGCTGCCCAGACTCAGGCACCGCCGAATCCCACACAGCAGGTGGTGTCCGGACCGCAAGATCAACTTCCCGTCTTCAGGGTCACTGTCGTCGGGCGTTCAATCCCGGCCGTGAATTACCGACCGCGTTCTGGGGATACACGTATCGATTTCGCCGGCACCGCATTGATGCCGAAGGCGAAGGGCTGGGCCGACATCGAGGGCAAAGCCGGGTACATCGATATCAACGCGCGGTTCGATGATCTCGGGAAAGCCACACAGTTCGGGCGCGAGTACCTGACCTACGTTCTGTGGGCGATCACTCCCGAAGGACGCGCCACGAACCTCGGCGAGGTGCAGATCAAGGGAGACAGCGATCGCATCCATGTGACGACGGAGTTGCAGGCGTTTGCGCTCGTGGTCACCGCTGAACCCTACTTCGCCGTGTCGCAGCCAAGTGACGTCGTCGTGATGGAAAACGTCGTGCGTGAAGGCGGGTTCGAGTCGACCAAGGGTCGTATCGAAACCGTACAGGCGAAGTACGAGCTCCTGAAACGCGGCACGTATCTGATGAATCAGGATCCGGCGCGCGTGAAGCTCGATTACCCCAAACCAGGTCAGGCGAGCGACCTCGCACAGGCGCACAACGCGGTGGAGTTCGCACGGCTCGCTGGTGCGGATCGGTTTGCCGCGGATACGTTCGCCAAGGCGCAGGGTCTGCTCCATGATGCCGAACGCGCCAAGGGCGGCAACAAGGTGATGCAGCCGGCGCGACAGGCGGCACAGACCGCGGAGGATTCGCGGCTCATCGCGCTGCAGCGTCAGGAGGAGGCGTTCCAGGCCGAGCAGCGGCGCCTCGCGGAACTGCAGGCCGCCGAGCAGCGTCAGCGTGAGGCCGACGCTCGCGAGCGCGCACGTCTCGAAGAGGTACGGCGGCGCCAGGCCGAACTGCAGGCGTCAGCAGCCGAAGCGGCGCGGGCGGCGGCGGAACAGCAGCGGCTCGATGCGGAGCGTCAGCGGCTTGCGGCGGATCGGGCGAAGGCCGATGCCGACCGAGCGCGACTCGACGCAGAGCGGGCCAAGGCGGAAGCGGACGCGGCACGAGCCAACGCCGAACGTCAGGCGCAGCAGTCAGCTGATGCCGCGGCCCGGGCTGAACGTGAACGAGCGGAGCTGCGCGAACAGTTGCGCCAGCAGCTCAATCTCGTTCTCGAAACCCGTGAGACGGCACGTGGCCTGATCGTCAATGTGTCGGACGTGCTGTTCGACTTCAATAAGGCCACACTGCGACCGGGCGCGCGCGAGAAGCTCGCAAAGGTCGCTGGCATTCTCGCGTCCCATCCCGGATTGAAGATTGAGATCGAGGGACATGCGGACGCCATCGGTTCGGAGGATTACAACCAGCGGCTGTCCGAGCGGCGTGCTCAATCGGTGAGTGGCTACCTGACGGAGCAGGGCATCAGGGAGGCCATTGTCGGAACCGTCGGCTTCGGCGAAACGAAACCGGTGGCTACCAACGGCACGGCCGAGGGTCGCCAGCAGAATCGTCGAGTCGAGATCGTGGTGTCGGGCGAGCCTATCGCGAAGTAAGTCGGCGCGGGTCGGCTCGCGCGTGCAACCTCTGGACGACGCGGATCTTCATGGTCCGCGTCGTGTTTCGCGAGGCTCGCTCGCGTTCTCCGGAAGCGCTCGCACGTCGACGTCGGCCGACCACAATCGCGACACGAGCGGCTTGATCGTGTCGATCGGTCCACTTGTCCAGAACCGCTCCGACCCTGGCGTCGTGGATGCCGATAGCAATCCAGCGCTCGTCAGACGTCGTCGAAGCTCCCGCGCGACCGCTGTCGCAGGATCGATGACGGCGACATTCGGTCCGGCGATCTCCTGAATCAGTGGCGTCAGAAACGGGAAATGCGTGCATCCCAGGACGAGCGTGTCCGCACCTTCTTCGAGCAGCGGATCGACGTAGCGTTCGATGAGGGCACGCGTACGCTCGCTGGTCAGGTCGCCGCTCTCGACCTGCTCCACGAGCCCTGGAGCCGCGTGCGTCAGCACCGACGCGCCGCCGGCGTACTGCTCCACGAGCGTGGCGAACTTCGCACTTGTCAGCGTGTTCGTCGTCGCCAGGACGCCAACGACACCCGACCTCGTCGTGGCCGCGGCGGGTTTGACCGCCGGCTCGATGGCGACGATGGGCAACGTGAAGGTCGATCGCAATGAATCGACGGCGACCGCCGTTGCGGTATTGCAGGCAACGACGATCGACGTCGCGCCCTGGCCGATGAGGAACTCGACGACCGAGCGAGCGCGTTGCTGGACGAAGGCAGCCGGTCGATCCCCGTACGGCGCATAGCCCGAATCAGCGACGTACAGCAGGTTCTCGAAGGGCAGCTCGCGCCGTATCTCGCGAAGCACCGACAGCCCGCCGACGCCCGAATCGAAAACCCCAATTGCAGAATCGGACGCCACTCAGAAGAGACCGACGAATCTGTTGAACGGCTTCAGCGCGTGGCCGGCGCACGCACGAACTTCTGCAGCGTGCCGTTCACGCTGTCGGCGACGAAGAGCTCGCCCTTCGGGCTGACCGCGATCATGTGCGCCTCGCCGAATTCACCGGGACCTTTTCCAGGCTTGCCAAGCGCGGCGAGGACCTTTCCATCGAGATCGAGCCGAAGCACCTGCGCCGCGAAGCCGTTGACCATGTAGATGTACTGTCGCCCGATATCGAGCGCACATGGCAGCCCGGCGTACTTCAGCTCCTTCACGAACTTGCCATCCTGCGTGAAGACCTGGATGCGCTGATTCTCGCGATCGGTCACCCACAACTGGCCCCTGGCATCGATCGCGATCCCGTGCGCAACTTCGAACTTGCCCGGCTCCTTGCCTCGCCCGCCCCACGTGGTGATGAACTTGCCGGTCTTGTCGAATTTGAGGACGCGCGGATCGCCTCCGCCCGGCGTGTGTCCCTGAACCACGAAGATGTCGCCGTTGCCGGCGATGACGACGTCGTTCGGCTGATTGAAGTGACGCGACCCGGCCGCCTCGTTCCACTCACCCGCCTCACCCTTCGTGCCCAGCGTGAGCAGGAGGTCGCCCTTCGGACTGAACTTCATCACCGTGTGCGCGCCGACGTCGGTCGCCCAGATGTTGCCGTCGCGGTCGAGACGCACGCCGTGCGCGCGGGTGAACCCCTCGCCAAACGCGCGCACGAACTTGCCGTCCTCTTCGAACTCGAAGAACGCCTGCTTCCCGCGCGTGAGCACGAGCACGTGGCCCTTGCTGTCGAACGTCACGCTGGCCGGCGCACCCGTGCCTTCGGGCAATGCAACCGGGACGGCAACCATGTCGAGCATCGGCGCCTGCTGAGGAACGAGGAGCGCCGGGTCCGAGGGCCGCTGCGCGAATGCGACCGTGGATGAGAGAACGACGAGAATCGCGATGATTGTCTGGTTGATTCTCATAGACAGCATGGACGGTCCTTTGTGGTTCGCCACCGTAGTAGGAACAGGTGAGGTTGTCAAGAACGACCACGCTTGACTGATCGGCATCCTGTTGATAAGAAAGGAGGTCGCCCACCTGATGTCCATTCTCAGCTTTCTACAGTGGCTCCAAGCGACGCCGCTCAGCACCGGAATCCGGGAGTCCACATGGTGGTACCCGGTCATTGAATCGGTCCACGTGCTGTCGCTGTGTCTGTTCCTCGGCATCGCGCTGTTCTGGGATCTCCGTCTGCTGGCATTGGGACTTCGTCGAGTTCCCGTGTCCGACCTCGCCAGCCGCCTGATGCCATGGACCTTCGTCGGCTTCATCTTCATGGCCGCCAGCGGCGTGCTGCTGTTCGTCGAGGAGCCGGTGCGGTTCTACGGCAACATCTTCTTCCGCGTGAAGCTGGTGGCGCTGGTCCTCGCCGGCGTCAACGCCTGGTTCTTCCACTACTCGGGCGCAGGACGCAGCATCATCGACTGGGACACCACCGCACGAACACCAGGCGGGGCGAGGCTGGCAGGCGCCGTCTCGCTGTTCCTGTGGGCCGTGATCGTCGTCTGCGGAAGGTTCATCGCGTACAACTGGTTCAAACCGCTGGTCTGAACGTATGGATCCCAACATTTTTCCACGCGCGTGGAAGCCATTCTTCGTCTGGGCCGAGGCCTCCGGGCTCGGCACGATGGTGCGCGATTCGATCTGGCAGTTTGCCGCGGTCGAAGCGGTCCATCTCCTGGCGCTGTCGGTCATCGGCGGCGCCGTCCTGATCGTGGATCTGCGGCTGCTCGGCCTCGCGCTGCAGCGGCAATCGGTCTCGGCGGTCGCCCGCGACGCCGCTCCGTGGCTGCTCGGCAGCCTGATCACGATGCTCGTCACCGGATGGGTGCTGATGGCATCGCTCGCGGCGTCGAAGTACTACGTGAACTTCGCGTTTCAGCTGAAGATGCTGTTTCTCTTCCTGGCGATCGTCTACACCTACACGATCCGGCGAAGCTTCCTGAAACGAGACGACAGTCGCATTCCGCCGCTCATGGCGAAGATCGTGGCGGTGGTCTCCATTCTGCTGTGGTCCGGTGTGGGGATCATGGGTCGCGGAATCGGCTTCTACTGATTCGCTGGTTGGTGGGTGCTGAGTCGTTGGTCGTGCTACTCGTGACGAACCACCATCGACCATCCATTATCCGGTTCGCGCGGAGTACCTGATGCAACGCGCCGCATTCGCACTGGCGATCTTCACCCTGACCGGCGCGTCGGCCTCCGCGCAAAGCGATATGTCCGGCGTCTGGCAGTCGCGCAGCGCCGGAGCGAACTACTTCGAAGATCAGGCCGAGCGCGGGCCAGGGCCGGAGCTGCGCGACTACCTCGGCCTGCCGATCAGCGATGCGGCGCGCCAGTTTGCCGACAGCTGGGATCCTTCACGAATCACCCTGCCCGAAGAACAGTGCCGCGTGCACGTGTCGCCGTACATCTATCGCGGTCCACTGAACCTGCGGATCTGGGAAGAGAAAGATCCGAAGACGCAGAACCTGATCGCCATCAAGCACTACATCAGCACCTACGAGCAGACGCGCACGATCTGGATGGATGGCCGTCCGCATCCCGGACCGAACGCGCCGCACACGTGGATGGGATTCTCGACAGGCCACTACGAAGGGGACATGCTGGTCATCGAGACCACGCATCTGAAGCAAGGCTGGTTGCGACGCAACGGCCTGCCGATGAGCGACCAGGCGAAGATGACCGAGTATCTGGTGCGCCGCGACAATCTGCTGACGCACATCTTCATCCTGACCGACCCCGTATATCTCACCGAGCCGCTGATCAAGAGCGAGGAGTTCTGGCACGCGCCGCGTCTCCTGCTCGAGCGCAACTGGCTGTGGGTCTGTTATCCGGTCGTCGAGATCGCGAATCGCCCCGCGGGCGACGTGCCCGCGTACATGCCGGGCGAACATCCATTCAAGTCGGAGTTCGCGCAACGCCACGGCGTTCCCGAGATCGCCACGCGCGGCGGGGCCGAGACCATGTATCCGGAGTTTCAGAAGGTGCTGGAAAAGACGCCGAAGCCACCGCCCTTCGTCAAGCCCGCCACAAGCTCCCGCTAAGACCCCAGCGGTTCGTTATCGTCGACGTTGGACTCACGTCGAGCCCGCAGCCGCCGACGGTAGCCCAGCCGTCAGACCGCGACCGACGCCGAGGGTGATTCGATACGCGAGATCGTCCATACCTGTCGGCAACCAATGCACCGAAAATACGTCGTGTGCGCCGTTACGTAGAGCGCGATCGCTTCGCGGTTCGCGCACTGCGGACACGGTGTAGGCGTCGTCTCGGGCGCTGCTGGCGGCGTAAAGGCAAACATAACGGTCCCCATCAATATCAAGGCGCGTGCCGTCGAGCCAACCACGCGAACTTTGCCGTAATTTCAGGCATCGCGATTGCCTCCACATAGTGAAGGCAAAGAGGTGCGTCATGGAGGAGGAACGTCGCAACGTGAAAGCGCGCGCGGCGATCGTTCAGGGCGTCATCGACAGCGTGATGCAGAATCCGAGCGTCACCTTGTCGGTCAACACCCTGCAAAGCTGGATCGGCGTCCCGATGGAAGCGGCGCAACGCATTCTCGATCGACTCGTCTCGTCCGGCCTCGTGCGGGAAATACACCGCGGCGTATTCGCCCGCGGATCCTGGCCGGGCGCTGAACGCATGTGGTACTAGGCCAGCGGGTTTAGTTTCCTCGTCAGATCGGACACTAAACCCACGGTCCTCATCCGGCTATCTCCGCCACGGCCGCAGCACCGCGTATTCGGGCACGGCGGTCCGTGATTCGCGGGTCGCTCGAATCAATCGACGACGAGTCAGCGTGCGCACCGACGCCTGCACGGCACTCTTCGACAATCCGGTGGCATCGGCCATCTCCTGATGACTGAGTCGAGCGATGCCTCGGCGTCCGCGGGATCGATACCAGAGTTGCAGATAGACGAGGAACGCGGACGGCTGATGATCGTGCAGCACGAGGTCCGGCATCAGCGTGTCGAACACATAGCAGTCGATGTGGACGCGCATCATTCCAGCTATAGTAATTAACACTATTCGTTTTACAAAGAGCGTTGCGCGTCGCCGCGAGCCTGTGTTTATGCTCTCGGCATGATTTCACACGTCAAGTTCGTCAGCATTCCGACCAGCGATCAGGATCGCGCGCTGAAGTTCTGGACCGACGTGGTGGGCTTTCGCGTACTCACCGATCAGCCGTTCGACGACAGACAACGCTGGATCGAGCTGCGGGTTGGATCGTCCGACACCCGCATCGTGCTCTTCAGGTCCGAGGAAGGCGGCGCGCAGCCCGGCTCCGCGTTCAATGGGGCGCTGGCGTGCGACAACGTCGAGCAGACATGGAAGGAGTTGTCCGGGCGAGGCGTCGAGTTCGTGAAATCACCGACGAAGGAGCCCTGGGGCGCGTTCGCAATCTTCAAGGATCCCGATGGCAATCAATTCGTGCTGTCCAGCAAGTAGAGGGACAATCGCCCTCGACTTGACTCTTGTCTGACAAAATGTAAGATCGACGGCCGTGGAACCGAAACGACCTCGTGTGCCATACGCGTTGTCGATGGCGCTCCACCTCGCGCTGCTGGCGCTCTTCGCTCGTCCTCTGGCGACCACTTCGTCCAGGGGCTCGGAATCGTCGTCACCGGTCATCACCGTGGTACATGCGGCGGATCTCGCCGAGCCGCCTGCCGCCCCACTTCCGCGCGTGGACGGCGCTGGCTTACCCGGGGCGCCGGACGTCTCGGTCGACGGATTCACATTCGATGTCGACAAGATCGCTCGCCGGCGCGACGCGCTCTTCCCCTTCATCACTGCCGACAGGGCCTTCGAGGCCCTGTCGGCGACGTTGACCGGTGAGGGCCGATCGGGTCAATCGTACGGCCGACATCGAACGCGTTCCCTGTCCCCGCTGCGGTTGCGACCGGATGCCCTGCAGCGACTCGTCGACCGCACGTGGTCACGGCGCGATCGGTGGAACAGCTTCGCTCCCATCCGTCAGTTCCTCGAGACGCACGATGCCGATGCCGGCGACGTGCCGCGACTGCTCAAGACCTACTTCGACCAGAACATCCTGCAGCCGTACTCCGACGCCGCCGCTCCGGATCCACGCGTCTGGGTGATGCTCGGGCTCGCGGCCGATCATGTCGACTTCATCGACTTCGTCCTTCGGTTCGTTCGCGATCGAGGGATGACCCGTGCGTCGGTGGAGTTGCTGTTGCTGCTCGACAAGCTGGTGCAGGGCAATCGCGATGCCCTGTTCGCCCTCGTCGACCTCGATCCGGCGGCTGACGCCGCATTGACGCGCACCGCCAACCCCGCGGCGTACGACCTACTCGTCGCCGTCCGCAATGCGTATCGTGTCCGATTGGCGAGTCGTGCCCTCGTCACCAGAGAGCAGATCGGCGAACGCTACGACTCGGTGCGACTCACGATCCTCGACGCGATCATCAGCGGTTCCCCTTACGCGTATCGAGCCAACGACGCCAGATATCTCGCCGGCGCGATCCACTGGCGCGCTGGCAGGTTCGACGCCGCACTGCGCCTCTGGCGCGGAATGCGTCCGCAGCCCGATGACACTTACTCGCTGGCGGAGTCGCAGGTGCTCTCGGTGATCGATTCGACTGCGACCGGCGATCGCACTCCTCTTGATGCGCGCCGCGTGGTGGCCGCTCTCGAAGCGGAGCAGGGGCGCTGGCTGTTGTTCTCGGTCGACCGGCTGCACCAGTTCGGGTTCCGATTCGACACGTATTGAAGAGGGTCTATTGGGATGTCCATAGTCGGGGTTGCGTAACCTTTTTCCTCGGCCGCAGTTATATGGAATGTTGCGCCAACCAATATCGCGTTTCGGGTGTCTAAGGGGCGAGCGAACGTTTGCTCCGTGCGATTCGTCTAGACGTCCATAACGGTCAAGGACGGTCTATTCAGGAGTGCTCCATGCGAGGAGCCGTGATCGGCGGCTTGGTCATCAACGGGATCATCGTGTGCGGAACGGCGGCTGTCGCGTCTGCGCAGACGACTGATCCCGCTGCCGTGCTCGCCGAGACCCGCGCCGCGCTGGGCGGAGACGCGCGGATTGGGTCCGTCAAGACATTCGTCGTCACCGGTCGCACCCGCCAGATCCGTGGCGACAACCTCGTACCGATCGAGTTCGAGATTCAGAGCGAGCTCCCGGACAAGTACTCGCGACGCGACGAGTTTCCGGCGCAGGACGCGGGTCCCGCCACCAGCGGGTTCAACGGCGACCACCTGGTCCAGATTCCCGAGCCCGTGGCGCCACCGGCGCGACCCGGCGGTCCGCCGCCTCCCACACCCGAGCAGCAGCAGGCCGCGCAGCGACAACGCATGCTCCAGGTGAAGCAGGACTTCGCGCGCCTGATGCTCGGGATGTTCGCCGGCTCGTATCCGAGCTTCCCGTTGATGTTCACGTACGCGGGACAGGCCGAAGCACCTCAGGGCAAGGCGCACGTCCTCGACGCCAAAGGTCCGGCGAATTTCGCCGCACGCATGTTCATCAGCGCCGACACGCATCTGCCGATCATGGTCACGTGGCAGCAGGCGGCGGGCCCTCCGGCCCGCCGTGGTGGACCGCCAGGACCAGGAGGGCCGCCGCAAGGCGCGCCGCCGCCGGCCGTTGAACATCGACTTTACTTCGCGGACTACCGTGACGTTGACGGGTTGAAGCTGCCGTTCCGTCTTCGTCACGCCGTTGGTGCCGACACGATCGAGGAAACGGTCTTCGATCGCTTCCGCATCAACGCCCGAACCGATCCGAGGCGGTTCGAGGCAAGCGGCCAGTAAACCAACGTCGCTCAAAAAAACACGTGTCAACCGACGCGAACGATATCGGTCTGCTCGAAATGCGTACTCAGGGGCCCTTTCGATCCAGGTGAGGTTCACATGTCGTACTCACGCAAGGCCCATTGGTTCACGATTCTTGTGTTCGTCGCCCTCGTTCCGTTGCTCGTGATCGCAGCTCCCGCAGCTGCGCAAGCCACGCGCACGGCGAATCTTCAGATCACCGTCCTCGATCAGACGAACGCGGTCCTTCCGGGCGCGAGCGTGACCATCGTGGGTTCGGACGGCACGACGAAGGCGACCACAATCGCGCCAGTGCAGACATCGCCGCAAGGCGTCGCCGTCGTGCCGAACCTCGCGCCCGGTGTGTACGCGATTCAAGCGGAGTTCCCGGGATTCGAGACCCGGATGCTGCGAGACGTGCGTATTCGCGCCGGCGACAACAAACAGGTGTTGATCCTGCCCATTGCGGCGGTGAAGGACGCCGTGACGGTCGAACAGGGGAAGCAGGAAGCAGCCTCTGATCCACGCGGCCCCGCGTTCGGAACGACGCTGACGCGCGAGCAGCTCGAGGCACTCTCCGATGACCCGAACGAATTGCGGCGTCAGCTGCAGGAGATGGCCGGGCCGGGCGCGGTGATCAAAGTCGACAGCTTCGAGGGCGCCGCGCTGCCGCCCAAGGCGCAGATTCGCTCGATCCGGATCTCACGCGATCAGTTCGCCGCCGAGAACCACAGTGCCGGCGGCCTGTCGGTCGAGATCATCACGCAGCCGGGGCTCGGACCCGTCCGCTATCAGACCGGCTTCCGGTTCCGTGACGGTGCGTTCAGCGGACGCAGCCCGTTTGCGAGTCGGACGCCTCCCGAGCAGATCAAGCAGTACTTCATGGGATTGCAGGGGGCGCTCATCAAGGACAAGAGCTCGTTCGGGCTGTTCATGAACGGCATGAACTCGTTCGATACGCCGCTCATCAACGCAGCATTCTCGAACGGGACGCGGTCCGAGGTGCTTCGACTGCGAACGCCCCGCGACAACGTCAACATCAATGCGCAGGTCGATTACGCGCTCACCCTCGATCAGACGCTCAGGTTTGCGTACAACGTGAATCGCAACACGGTCGACAACCTCGGCATCGGGGCATACGACGAGGAGTCGAGGGCGTATGCGACCGAGAACACGGTGCACAACTTCCGCGCACAGCACATGGGACCGGTCGGCCGCCGCGCGTTCTCGCGCTCGCGCCTGCAGTTCACCTGGAACGACAACGAGTCGCAGTCACGCGTGGAACAGCCGACCATTCGCGTCAACGACGCCTTCACCCTGGGCGGGGCGCAGGTGGCCGGCGGTCAGCATACGCGCGTGCTCAATCTGGCGACGGATTACGACTACGTGCGCAGCATCCACACCGTGCGTACCGGTCTGGCCGTCGATCTGCTCCGCGTGCATGCCGACGACACGTCGAACTATCTGGGCACGTACACGTTCGAGAGCCTCGCGGCCTACGAAGCCAATCGGCCGCGCAGCTACACGCGTCGCATCGGCAATCCCGACATCGCGTACACGAGCGTGCAGGGCGCGTGGTACGTGCAGGACGACGTGCGCGTGCGGCGGAACCTGACGCTCAGCGCGGGCGCGCGGTACGAGGCGCAGACGCACGTCAACGATTACAACAACCTCGCTCCAAGGGTCGGCTTCACGTGGGCGCCGCTCAAGAGCGGTGCGACAACGCTGCGCGCCAGCTGGGGAACGTTCTACGACTGGATGCTCGGGAATACGTACGAGCAGACGCTGCGAGTGGACGGCGTCCGCCAGCAGGAGATCAACATCCTTGATCCGACATACCCGGACGTGCCGGCATTCGGCGTGGCGACGCCGGTCGCCCGATATCTGCTCGGGAACGACATTCAGCTCCCGCGCAACTCGCGGGTCAGCCTCGGCATCGATCAACGATTGGCGCGCCGCATCCAGTCGAACGCGACCTACAGCTACATCCATGGCGCCACGGTGTGGCGCGGCATCAACCTCAATCAGCCGGTCGGTGGCGTGCGTCCCCAGCCGCAGTCCGGCAACATCATCGAGGTGTTATCGGATGCCGAGTCACGGCAGCACCAGTTGGCGACGAGCCTGACGGTCAACCCCGGCGCCCTGCTGCCCGCGTTCAACGCGCCGCGAATCGACCCGAAGCGCGTCACCGTGTTCTTCAACTACACACTCGGGTTCCTCGACAACAACAGCGACGGTCCGTTTGCTCCGCCCCCGACCGGCACCCTTCTCGAGGAATGGGGTCCCGGCGGGCAGGACGTCCGACATCGCCTCAACGTCACGTTCAACAATCAGATCATCAGGAACCTGCTGATGAACTTCAACGTGAACTACAACAGCGGTGGGCCGTACACGATCCGAACCGGGTTCGACGACAACGGCGACCTGATCTTCAACGATCGCCCGTTCGGCGTGGATCGCAACAGCCTGCGTGGGGCATCGCAGTGGTCGATCAACCCGGCGATGGCCTACACGTTCACGTTCGGCCGCAACATCACATCCCTGCCTCCCGGCGTCGCGGTGATTGCCAACGGCGGAGCGCCGACGGTGACGTCGGTCGACCAGAGCGGCGCGCGTTTCCGTCTGCAACTGGTCGTGCAGGCGCAGAACATCACCAATCACGCGAACTACGGTGGGTACAGCGGCACGCTCACGTCGCCGTTCTACGGACGGCCGACGCTGGTCAACGGACCACGCAAGATCGATGTCGGCTTCAACTTCAGTTTCTGATTCGACGACCTGTCTGATTCGAGGCACACAAAGAGCACCAAGGACGGTCTTTAGCCACAAAGGACACGGAGACTCGACGCCGTGCGGCCTGCAACGCAAGCCGCACCGTCAGGTTCACGCAGGACGGGTGAACGAGCCAGTGGAGCGGCGCTCGCTCGTTCATCCGACCTGCGTGGACCTGACGCGCCGCAACGCGGCGCCGCGTCGAGCGCGTCTAGCTTCGCCACCAAGATCTTTGAGTCCTTTTCGTGACCTTTGTGTCGTTCGTGCCTGAAGACCGTCCTTCGTGTTTCTTCGTGTCCCGCGAATCGAGCAGGAGGCAGCGTCAAGCCATCAACTCCGCGACGAATGGAAAGTGGTCGGAACCGTGTTGCGCGTCGGCGGCCATCATCACCTCGCACATGGCGACCGACTGCAGCCAACGGTCCGGCAGGAACAGGTAGTCGAGACGGACGTGCGGATCCCAGGTCGGAAACGTGTTGCCGACCAGATCCGGATGCAGATGACGGAACGCGTCGCGGTAGCCGGCATCGAGGATCGTCTGAATCGTGCGCCAGCGGACGCGGCCGCCGCTCAGCCAGACGAGCGCGCGCAGGCGGGCGGGCAGCTTGCGGATATCGAGCATGTCGCCCGGGGCCACGGTATTGAAGTCGCCGACCAGCGCGTGCGCGCCGTGCTGATGCTGCGCGATCGCATTGAGCAGCGCGCGCAGTTCGAACACGCGGCGACGCTCGGTCCACGCGGCGTGCACGGCGCTGAGATGCACGCCAAAGATCCGCCAGCCTGCTGCGTCAGGCACGATTTCGAGAAACGCATGCCGCGAGATCCGCGGCCGGTGCCACGCCACATGCACGACGGGTCGGCGGCTGAGAAATCCGAGCGACAGTCCTCGCTGCGATCCCCACTGCGCCATCCCTGTGATGCGCGCGACCTCCTCGACGACGTCGGGTCGCGTCGCCTCCTGCAGGATGACGAGGTCGACGTCCGCGGCGCGGATCACCGACGCGATCGCCTCCTCGCGTCCCTGCCCACCGTGGCGGATGTTGTACGACAGCAGCCGCAGCCTCACACCTCCTGGTCAGGATCGCGGTCGACGAGCGTGAGATACGGCTGCCCGAGCAGATCGCCGCGAAAGCGGATGACGACCTCGCGTGACGCCTGAATGTTGACGGGCCGGCCGGTCATGGCGATCAGTGTTTCTCGCAACGGAATGAGATCCGGCGCGATATCGGGATCGCTGTCGGACAACGGGCGTGAATGCACGCCGGGGACGAAGAACCCTGTGACGGTAAACAGGCCGATCACCGCGTCGCCGACCAGCGTGAGATCGAGATCGCTCGTTCCTGGACCATCGCAGTCGAACGGCGCGGCGTCCCTCCAGCGTCTCCCGGTGACAGCGCTGCCGCGCAGGACCACGCCCGTGCCTGGCGGAATGTCCTCGCGAATCGTTCGGACGAATTCAACGAATCGTTCCTCGCTGCCTCCAAACACGAGCCGAATGACGTTGGCCCGTTTCTCGGCGTCGCTGAGGCCACCCTGGGTGTCTTCGTTCGCGTCGTCATCGGCCATTTTGCTGGACACAATCTGCAGCGGTGTCTTCAGGTTCAACGACTTACGCATCGACAATGTTAAGGATGTTAAGGATCAGCTCGGTACGCTCACTGCATGCACCGAGCCGATGCGTCTTCGACTCGTTCCGATCGTCCTCCTGATCATCGTCTTCATTGCTCCCTTCCTGATCGCTCAGAACACCACGACGACGCCACGGGTCGAATGGAAATCGGCGTCACGTCTCAAGCTTCCCGGAGAGGTCGATAGCAACAGTCCCGCCGTCTGGGATCGTGTGCGCGGACAGTCGCTCATGTTCGTGATGACCTCATGGGGCGGCGAACCAAGCACGGCCGTCGGTTTCGGACTGACGTCGCTCACCAACTCCACGCAAGCCGTCGTCGATCCCTGGCCGGGTGGAGGTGTCTGGATGGAGGCCGTGCTCGCAGACGAAGGCGGCACGTGGTACGGCTACTACCACAATGAAACGCAGGCCGCGGCATGCGGCCCTGAGAGTACGAAGGTCATCCCGCGCATCGGCGCGGCGCGATCGACCGATTTCGGTGCGACGTGGGAGCCGCTGGGCAACATCCTCGAGGCGCCGCCGCGATCGTACGACTGCCAGACCAACAACAAGTACTTCGCCGGCGGAGTGGGCGATCTCAGCGTGCAGCTCGATCCCGAGTCGCAGGATCTCTACATCTTCTACTCCGAGTACGTCAGGGCGGCGATGTTTCAGGGTGTCGGCGTGGCGCGGCTCGCATGGGCCGACCGCGACGAGCCGCTCGGGAAAGTCATGGTGTGGAATGGACGGACGTGGCTCCCACCATCCCACCCGAGGTTCAGCGACAGCGATCGCTGGATCTATCCGGCAGCCCTCCCCTTCTTTCGCGCCTCTGAACCCTGGCATGACGAAGACACCATCGTCGACGCGTTCTGGGGACCGTCGGTGCACTGGAACACGTATCTCGGGCAGTACGTGATGCTGCTCAACCACGCCAAGAACGAGAACTTCGACCAGGAAGGGATCTACATCTCCTATTCCCCGCGGCTCGATGACCCGAGTCTGTGGAGCGAGCCGGTGAAGATCTTCAACGGCGGATCGTGGTATCCGCAGGTCATGGGCCTCGAAATTCCCGGCGGCAGCGACAAGGTGGCGGGCCAGACGGCGAGGTTCTTCATGGCAGGCGTGTCGAGCTCGCTGATTCAGTTCACGCGCTGACTGGATGGTGGGTCGTGGATGGTGGGAACTACCGCCTACCACCAATCACCAACCTACCGACCTCTACCACCAACCACCCCACCAACTACCAACTACCAACCACCATCCAGTTTCGTGTATTCTGCGACGAAATGGCCTTCATCATCACCGATCCGTGCATCAGCACGAAGGATACCGCGTGCGTCGACGTGTGTCCCGTCGACTGCATCCACCCGCGGAAGGACGAAGCGGAATTCGCGACCACCTCGATGCTCTACATCCACCCGGAAGAGTGCATTGACTGTGGTGCCTGCGTTCCGGCCTGTCCGGTGACCGCGATCTACGACAGCCCCGAGGCGACCCCGCAATCGCAGGCCAGCCTGATCGAGGCGAATTCGGTGTTTCGTGCCGGCGACGCCGATTCCCTGGCGCGCGCCGAGGCGATCGTCAAAGCGCACATGGACGCGCACCCCGACCTGATGGGTGTGGCGCCGACCGAGCGAGCGGCCGCGCACGGCAAGTAGGGCACCCGTTTTGCTCCTGTCGGGGACATGGCCATTCAACAATCGCTGTTCGCCCTGGGCACGCGACGCGCGACCCGACGCATGGAGCGCGTCCTCCCGTGGATCGGGGTCGCGTTCGCGCTCATCAGCATTGGCGCCGCGATTCGACGCAAGGGATTCGTTCGAGGATCGGTCGATAGCGCGCTCAACGCGATGCCGGTGGTCGGTAGTCTGAAGGCGGCCGCCGAGATGGTTCGCGGGCGCGAGTTCATCCCGCCGAAGAGCCAACGCGCGTAGTGTCCGCCTGAAGGCGGACGCGACGACACACAGTACGTCGTGTCCGGCTTAGCCGGACCTCGATCCCGTCCGGCGCACGTCGCCGGCGAGGATCGTCCACGCCATCCAGAATCCGCCGCCAGCGGCAGCCATGAACAACAGCATCGCGAACCCCGGATACCCGAGGATCGTGAAACTCGTCTGAACGCGCATCAGCATCGCCGCGCCGACGATCAGCGCAGCGAGCACGAGTCCCAGCGCGATCCGGTTCGCGACCTTTTGCAAGCCGTCGATGATCGAGCCGTGGTCGATGACCTCCATCTTCAGCCGGAGATCGTTGCCCGCCAGTGCGTCGAGGATCCGGTTGACGCGCGCCGGCAGCCGCTCGGTGAACTCCCGGACTTCGAGCGCCGACGCGAACACGTTCGCCGGCGTGACGCTCTTGAACATCTGCCGCTGCATCAGCATC